>Ga0105047_10004004_pt1 | contig 25820 bp, 19 predicted proteins | sample MAT04_FD_78384 | JGI IMG/M metagenome (GOLD analysis project Ga0105047, IMG submission 78384) | Freshwater microbial communities from Lake Fryxell liftoff mats and glacier meltwater in Antarctica - MAT-04 (megahit assembly) | ecosystem: Environmental > Aquatic > Freshwater > Ice > Liftoff...
ATCATCAGCAGTAAGCGTTGAACGATGTAACCGAGCAACCCAGCACCTGCGGTCGAGGGAAAACAGATCGGTTAAGGTGTACCTTGGAATGCACGACAGGGGAAGGCTGGTCGGGCGAGTTTCTAGTCGAACGCCCTCTTCCCGTAGGGTGCGGTCGAGGCTCCGCGAGGCCCACCGTTCGCGACCGCTATTTGCCGGGTGGCACGTCCCTGAGGTTTTGCGAAGGGCGTGGCGATGAATCACAGACCACGCCATTCCCAAATCCTCAGGGTCGTGCCACCCAGGATTCACCAACCCACTGCCAAACATCAGCGTTTGGGAGCCGGTTTCGACTCAGCGGCTTTCCGCTTTGACAAGTTCCGCGTGAAGTTCTCGTAGGCGGCTTTGTAATCCTGCGGCACAGGAGCGCGGCGGGCACCGGTTTGATCGATCTCGCGTTGAGGGGCGTTGTCACCGCTGCGTTTCGCGCCCCCTTGCTTCAAATCGAGCGATTTCAGCATCTCCTCAAACTGCCGGCGGCGGGCTTCATCTAAGGGCGATAACTCATCGGCCGGTTTCTCCAATTGCTTCGCAAGCCGTTCGGTGAACCGTTGCAATTGCTCGGGGGTCCAGCCGAGTTCGTCCAGCAACTTCGGATCGACCGAGTCGTTGTTCAAATCGTCTTTCAAGCGCTGCAGCACCAACTCGGCGGCTTGACGATTGTAATCGAGATTGGCGGCCTCAGGATCGCTCGGCGTTTCTTCCGCACCACCCCCGGCTCCGGCGAACCCGTTCTTGGCGGCTCCCCCTTCCGTCGGGTTGGACGATTCACTCGCCTCTTCTCCCGGCATGCCAGTTCCCGGATTTTTCCCCGCCTTGCCGGGTTTGGACGACGGCTTGCCGGATTCTCCCTTGGAAGACCCTTCGCTCCCTTCGCCGGGGTTGTCCCCTTCGGACTCGGATTTCCCGGAGTCGTCGGATTTCTCTCCCTCACTGGAATCCGATTTTTCGCCGGGCTTTTGTCCGGGCTGCTGCTTACCCGATTTCTTGCCCTGCGTTTTTTCGCTCGACGTTTCACCGTCTTCGTTCTTGCCGTCTGCTTGCTCGCTGGGACGCTTCGTCGAGCCAGCGCCGGAACGGCCGGCGGGATCGGGCTTGCCAGTTTCCTCGTCGGCTGTCATCTCGTCGCCCGCTTCGTCCGTTTTCTCACCCGGGCCAGGCGTTTTGCCGCGATTGCCTTCCTTGTCCTGTTTCGATCCCCCGCCTTCACCAACGTCGGGACGTTCCGCCTTCTGACCTTCCGGCCTGCCAGGGCCTTTGAGTTCCTCTTCGGCACCATCAGGATCGCCGTCGGTTTTTTGCAAGGCGTTCGGCTGCGAGTCGGCGTCCGGTTTCGTTTTTTTCGGCTCAGTGGAATTCCCAGGTTTGTCGGTCGGTTTTCCACGTCCCGTTTTTGTCTTGGATTTCTCAGTGCCAGCGGGTTTCTCGTTCGGTGAATCCCCCTCGGCACCATCACCTGGCTGTTCTGGCGTATTCCCATCCGGTTTGCTGTCGGACGCTGAGTCATCACCCTCCGCGGGTTTGTCAGGGCTGTTGCCCGGTTGCGATTCCTGTTTTGAGTTCGATTTCGATTTCGGCTTGGAGCCACCCTGCTTCGCGGCCGATTTGTCGCCTGAGGGTGACGGCTTGCCATCGTCGGCATTATCCATGTCTTTAGTAGGTTCGCCCTCAGTGGACGGTTCACCGTCTGCGGATGACTCGGTCGTGCCGTCGGTATTCTGCTCGGGAGAATCTGTTCCAGTCGGTTTCGTCGATTTGCTCGCCGGCTTCTTGCCGCCAGATTCCGGTTTGTCGCCCGTTTTGGATTCGGATTCGTCCGTGGAGTCGGTACCCGCTTCGCCGTCACCCCCCGGCATATCTTCACGATTATCACCGGTGTCAGATTTTTCCGAGTTCGACTTCTCTGTCTTCGTTTTCTCGGGTGGTTTGCCCTGCGGTGTGCGGTCGCGGGCTGGTTTGTCGCCGGGCTGTTCGCTCTTCGGCGCAGTTTTCTCTTTCGGACCGTTGGGCGCAGTCGGCATCGGGCCGTCGGCATCCTGGCCACTGGGTTTTTCGCCGGCATCGGGCGGCATGTCGCCGTTGTCGTTCGGTTTCTGCGGACTCGGTTTCGAGCCGGTGTCTGACTTGGCGGCAGGTTTAGTTGCCGACTTCGATTTCGTGGTGGGATCCTCCTCACTCGACTCCGCTGCTCCATCCGGCATGTCAGGCTGCGTGTCGCCGGCCTCGTCGCCGGGCATCGGTTTGTCGCCGGTCGATTTCTCGTCCGGCTTGCCGGTGGGTTGCGATTTCGTCTTCGACGACGAGTTGTCGCGCGGCTTCGACTGCGTCGAGGTGTCGGCAGCCTCCGACGGTTCTGTTCCCTCTGGGGGCATCGATTCCGGATCTTTGGAAGCGTCCGGTTTATTCGTCGAGTCGCCCGGAGCCGGCTTCTGCCCGCGCTCGGTCGGTTTTGATTTCTCGGAACCGGGTTCCGGTTTCGGCGACTCGGAATTCCCGTCTGCATCGGTCGATGTGCCGTCGTCGGTCATCGGGGCTTCGCCGGCGTCTGTCGGCTTCGGCCGACTCTTTTCCGTCGACTTGCTTCCGTCAGTGGGCTTGCTATCAGTTTCCGGAGGCGGTTTGCGTTTGGGGTTCAGTCGCTCGTTGAGCTTTTGCAAGACTTCGTCGTCTTGATCGCCATCGGGACTAAGGGGGGCTTCACTGGGGGAATCGCCGGACTTTGAGTCGCTTGTTCCATCGCCCGATTGGCCCGTTGTTCCAGACTCTCCTGTGTTCCCTTTGCCGTTGGATTTTTCCCCTTCCTCGCCGCTGGGCGAGTTGCCGGCGTTGGCCTGTTCGCTCTCCGCCGACGAATCTTCCGGGGCGCGTGGCGGTTGTGGATCGCGTTCTTTCGGATCAGCATCGGCGTTGGTCTGCTCGGAATCTTCCCGCGGCATCGGCTCCGCATCCGGCTGCGCGCCGTTTTGTTCACGGTTGGCTTCCGCAAGTTTCTCGTCCCGCTCGCGCCGCTGTTCGGCCAGTTGTTCCTGCGCTGCTTCGGGTGATGCGGGTTCCTCGATCTTGACCTTGATCCGGGGCGTGTTCTTGCGATTGCGGCGCGGCTGGCGGTTGTCGTACGCCTCGATCCAGAATTCGATTTCGTCGCCCACTTTCAGCGACAAGCCGGATAACTCAAAATCATATTCCAAGGTGAGGCGTGATTGCCGGCCTTCCGACAACTGTTGACGGAAAATCGACTGGCCGGCCTGCTCCACCTGCAAGTTGATGTAAGCCAGCTCGAAATCGGGATCACTCGCCTGGGCCAGCAGCGGGATCACGCCGTTGGCGGGAGCGGTCAGATCGCGTTCCGGATGCAGCAGCACAATTTCGGGCGGACGGTCGGGTTTGACGGCGATGTTGTAGACCACCGGGGACGGGTCGGCTTCGCCCTCTTCGCTGCGGCACTGGATGCGATAGTGTTTCGGATACGTCCCATCGGGGCGGAAGGCCATTGTCCAGACGGCACGCAGTTGGGTGCCGTAGGTCACTTCCACGGGCAATTCTTCCCCCGTCGGCGGCGACTGGGGATCGTGCAGGAATTGCAGCACGGCACTGCGGCACGGCTTGTCCGCCGTCGCGGTGATCGTCGCCACGGCCCCTTCCCAACCGTCGAGATGCCCCCCCACGGTCGTTTCATTTTCCAACTGCATGTATTCGGGAAATTGATACGCAACTTCCTGTACCGTGGCAGACGGTGGTTGCCGCACGATCACGCGATAGCGGGCCGACTCGGCATCTCCCGCGATGATGCGATAGGTGAAATTCTGCAAGACGCCGCTGCCGGTCTCGCCCGCGAAGACACCTTGAAAGCGAGTCGACCCCGCGGCTTCGGGACGGAGTACCATCGCCTCATCTTGTATGCGGCCGTCGGCGGTGGAGTAGAGAAACTGCACGACTTCCGGAATCTCGCCGGCCAACGTGACGTCCAATTCCAACCGCCCGCGTGTCAGCAGGGTGGCATCACCAGGCAGGACTTCGCGAATCTCGGTGCGCGTGACCGGCCCGGCTTGTGTGAATGGCAGCATCCGCCATAACGACGTGCTGATTTTTTTTGGTGAGACGAGGGCGTAAGCGCAAAACACAATGACCACCGCCAGCAGCGCGTAGGCGGACAGCAGCAACCGGCGATGATCGACGGCTTGCCCGACATCCATTTTGGCCAACTGTGTGGCGGCTTGCTTCTCGATGGTCTTCATCACGGCCGGATCTACCGTTCGGCCGGCGTCACGGAGATCGACCCAGTTCAACAGATTGCTGCGGAGTGCGGGGTCGGCATGTTCGAGTTCACGGGCGGCGAACAGTCGATTGACGGTGCGAAACGCCGGGACGCCGATGTGCCAGACCAGCCACCCGAGGCAGAGTCCGCCCAGTCCGACCGACCAGAGCCAGCGGGCCGTTACGCTGAACCCGCCGGGAATGATCCAGTGATCCAACAAAACGAACGCCAGCGCGCTTGTGAGCAGAAACGCAGCGACGACGGCGACGGCCGTCAGGAGATCGTTCGACTTGATCGACTTGCGCGTTTTTTCGAGCTGAAACTCGACGTATTCGTCAAACTCGACATAACGATTCGAGTCGCTCGGGATATTCGCGGTCGACATGAGCGGACCCCCTGTGGCGGACGGCTGCTTCCTGCGTGCATGCCTCATTCTATCAACGAAATGACGCCGGAAGAGGGCTGGCCAGAGGAATTCTCGCAGAAATTCCGCCCGCCGGCTGAGGGATCATCGACGTTCCGGATTCGTTCAAAGTTCCCGAAATGTCGGCCATCCAGAAATTCGCCCGCTCTGCGAAACTCAAAATGCGGATTTGACCAGTTGATCGTAGGCCGAATGAGTTCGTGGTTTGTGTAGGGTGCGGTCGAGGCTTTGCGAGGCCCACCATCACGACTGGATGGCACGACCCTGAGGCTTTGGAAAGGGCGTGGTCTTCGAGTAATCGCCACGCCCTTCGAGGACTCAGGGACGTGCCACCCGCCGTCATCATCAGGACGGTGGGCCTCGCCAAAGCACTCGACCGCACCCTACACGGATGCTGGCAGTACCAGCCGAATCAAAACGCCAGCGAGCCGATACCACCGGAGAGTTTGGCTCTCGGGCGGTATCGGCTCGTGGTGTTGTCGCATGTCAGCCGGAATGATCCGAGCCATTACCGGCGGACGGGTGCCCAGCCGGTCTGCTGGACCTGTCTGGCGTTGGCCGGAGCCGAGGTGTAAACAGGTGGCGCGGCAACTGGTCTGCCGACGACTTGCGGTGCTGCGATCGGGGCCGGGCTGCTGGTCATCATAGGCTGACCGACCGCAGGTGCTGGAACAGCAGCGGTTTGCGCGCCGGGACCGGAGATCACGACGCCAGGCAGCCGTTGGAATTCTTCCACGGAGACCTGTTGGGTGCCCGCCGGAACTTGTTGCAGCGCACCGATTTCCGCCGGAGGAATCGGCGGGGGCAGCGGCGTGCCACCTGGTGGCATCGGTGTCGGAGCATACGTTGGGCTGGGAGTCGGGATGGTCATCGGAGGCGTGACCATGTGGGATTCGTAGCCACCACCCCCCTGGAAGGTGCTTCCGCCTTGGGCACAGGAAGCGCAGCCGCCCCCTCCGCCGGCGTCGGGATAGCCGGCCATCATGCCGCCACCACCTTCGCAGCCGCAGCCGCTGTCACCACCGAAGCCGCCGTCGGCGTACATCATACCGGGGTAAAAGCCGCCAGCCATGCCTTCTTCAGCAAGGCATTCCCGGCATTTTTTGCATTTTTTGGAGCATTTTTTCGACGAGCCGCAACTATCGTGACCTTGAGCCGACTGACAATCGCCCGGGTATTGCTGTCCGCAACCAAACTGATGATCGAGAACACAGCAACCGGGGGTGCTGGCCAACAGCAGGCCGGCAAACAACAATCCAAACGTTGATTTCATTTCCAGGGATCCTTCCCGAGACCGCAGGGGTGGCGAAGGGGGAAGACGGGCTGCGGTCATCATCAGATGTTTCGGCAGATCGGAATGTTAAACTTTACCGATTATTCCGATTGCGGCGGCGGCGTCAGGCGTTCTGCGGTAGATAATTGGACTCAAGTTGCTTCGAGGAAATGCTTTGTGTCATAAAGTCTGTTTTGAGGTTTTTCTTGGCCACTATGCTGGATTGACAGCTGATCCCCTCATCTGCGAAAATTCGACCTAAGTGGGAAAATTCTCGTGAACCTTTTTCCCGGAACTGTCGTCTTACGGTAGATCGGCGGCTGGTCGACAGAGATCAGCGTCCAGACACGATCCGGGCTTGGTTACGGATCTGTTCATTCCCAGTTGGCGACGTGATGTCGCACCATATGTACTGTGCGTGGTTAGCCGTGGTGGCTGATGACGCACCGTACTGTTCCTGAAGGCTGCGGCAATCGCAGGAGGTGTCCCGATGAAGACTCAATTCGGCAAACAGCAATTGATCACCCTGGCTTCCGTCAAGCGGAATGTTCTGGGCGTCGTCGCTGCCGAGGGTTATCGGGTTGTCGCCTCCGCGGACCACCGTTCAGCCTCGGAACGCCTCGCGCCCGATTGTCGCGCTTCCGGGGCCACCCTGCGCCCAGACATGCCGCAGGGACGCTTGCCGTCCCCCATCGGTAGTTGGCGTGGCGTCTCGCAGACGGTTCCCACGGCAGTCGTTCCAGGTGTCGCGACTGTTACGGCGGTTTCCGTCGTTGACAGTCGTCTGCCGGCCCCGGCATGGGCAGCCTTTGTGCTGAACCATGCTCTGTGCGGGTAGGTCGCCACGGTTTTTCGGAACCCAACGTTCTTAAAAATCCAGCGACCGCGGGACTCGCAGGCGTGTGATCATGGCATGGGCCGTGACTTTTGGCAACATCGCTTGCATCCCGTCCGGTGATCGGTCGTTTTCCCGCCGAATCCGCTCGCTCGTGAGCCTCGGCCTGGAAATGTCCCTTACGCCTCGGTCATTCGCTTTCCGGTCGTTCGGCAAAACGAGTTTGCCGTCCGAATTCGGTCAGCCGCGAGAAGCTACTTTCAATCATGGAACAGAACGAAATCTGCGATTTGGTGTTACAGTCCCAGAACGGCTCACGCGAGGCGTTCGGCGAACTCGTACGGCAGTTTGAGCCGACGGTCTTCGCGATCGCCGTGCGGCGGTTGCGCAACGAAGCCGATGCGGCCGAATTGACGCAGGATGTCTTCATCCAGGCGATGCGAAAGCTCGGCCAGTTGCGGCAGCCGGAACGGTTCGCCGGCTGGTTGCGTCGGATCACCGTCCGCATGGCGATCAATCGGGCCGTTCGCCGTCCGCCGGAAATCGCGTCGGACCCGGTGGTGTTCAGCGCGGTCCGTTGCGAACGTCAGTCGCCACTGGATGATCTGATGTCGCGCGAACGAGCCACCGATGTGTGGGGCGGATTGAAACGACTGCGCGATCTCGATCGCAAGACATTGGTCGCCTTCTATGTCGAAGGGCAGTCGCTGATTGAAATGTCGGACCGGTTCCAAAGCCCGGTCGGCACCATCAAACGGCGACTGCACACCGCCCGCATCCGGCTGAAAGACGAACTGTCGCAAATGTTGCAGCCAGCGTAGTTCTCCGTCCGTGCGAACTGGGATCGCTGATCCGAATCCCGGAGGGAACCCCAGTTCTTTCCGGGATTTTTTTGCGAGGAATCAGCGTCGAGTGGGAACGACTTTATGTTTTCTTTTTCGCTCCGCGCGTTTGCTGCTTCAATCCCGCCGTCAACGGAGCGGTCATCTGTTCGTAGAGCGCGAACAGGAATTCGACCCGCTCGCGGTCAGTTTGAAAAGCTTTCGGGCGGTAGCAGAGTTCCACGGCCCGATCGAGTTCCGCGTGAGCTTTGGTCAGCTTGGCCGGTGAGGTGTGGGGATCGTAGAGCGTCGCCAATGGGGTGTTCATGCAACTCTGGCGAACAGCGAGTAAAGTGAGCACTTTGGCCTCCACTTGCGACTTCCGCCTTGCCGACACGTCTTCCGGCCAGGGAAAATTGTTGTAAACCAATTCAATCGAATATCGATAATCGGACTTAATTCGTCCGCAGACCTGATGCACCCAGGCCATGTGCATCGCGGATGATAAAACGCCAAAATGGTACGGTGTGGCATCAGAAACTGAGATGCAACTGTCGGCAATAATGACATCCGGTTCAAAATAACTGAGTGGAATGTACCTGCGGTTTTCAGCGCTGTGTCGCGGTATCAGCGCATATTGCGATGTCGGCTGTCGTATTTCCGCGAAGATCGCTGGATACGCGGCGAGCCGCTGAGTGGTGCGGCGAGTACTTTTCAAGCGGTAGTTTTGAACCTTCTCGACTCGTTCAAGCAGCGGCTTGCATTTGCGCAAGATGCCAGGGGAAATCTCTCCCAACCACAGGCACCAGCGTGGGGTTCCTTCAAAGTATTCTCTGGAACTGACGAATCGGCGTATGAATGGCTTCGCTTCAGGGGCGCGTCGCAGGAAAAGAATTCGCTGCTCGTCATTGAGCAACAAATTGCCGTCGTCGTTGGGCATATTTCCGAAGCGAGCCAAGGGGACATTACAAATCGGCCGACGACGCGACTTCAGTAGTAGGTTTTGGGCGTCAATTAAATAGGGATTGATGTTGCGAGATTGGCTTAACGAGCCATGTTCAGCGCCGTTATCGTAATCGTAGATCGGGCGTGAACGAGCCTCGGTCTGCGCAAACCCGATAATCACGACATGGACATGCGCCTTGCCGCGCGCCTCGCTTTCCCATGCGAACGTACGGTGCGCAAAATGAATCTGAATTCGGTACTGAAAAAGCTTTGGCCAAAGCAAGTGCGGTTGCTCTCCCTGAGTTATCGAGTTCGTCGAAACGAAAGACGCGATAATTTTGCTTCCATCAAGATACCTGGCGGCTAGCGCATACCAACAACAGACGTAGTCCAGCTCCAAAGCATGGTCTTCATCAGTGAACACCAGACTCATATCCTGTTTTTGATCAGGATTACGAGCTTTCTTACCCACAAACGGCGGATTTCCCAGCACATAACTGCAGCGTTCGGCCGGCAACACGTCGTTCCAATCGACTCGCAGCGCGTTCGCGTGGACAATCTTCGCGCTCTTTTTTAACGGCAGTCGAACGAAGTATTGGCCAAAGGCCTCGCTCAGCCGCTGATTCATCTGGTGATCGATCAGCCAGAGCGCGACTTCGGCGATGCGGACGGGGAATTCGAGGATTTCAATTCCGTACATCGCGTCAACATCCACGACAGCCAGATCGTGGATGTTCGTCACCATTTGCCGACCGTGTAGTTTTTTCAAAACTTCCAACTCGAGCAGCCGCAACTCGCGGTAGGTGACGACGAGAAAGTTGCCACAACCGCACGCCGGATCGAAAAACGTCAACCGGCCGAGCTTTTGGTGAAACGCTTCCAACTTTTTCCGCTGGCCGCCGATCGCTACGAATTCCGCGCGCAATTCGTCGAGAAACAGTGACCGAACGACTTTCATAATGTCGCGCTCACTCGTGTAATGCGCGCCGATCTGGCGACGCGAGCGCGGCTCCATGACGCTTTGAAACAGCGACCCGAACACGGCGGGCGAAATGCGACTCCAATCAAACTGGCAACAGGCCAGGAGGCGATTCCGCATTTCGCGGTTGAAATCGGCGAAGCCGAGCAATTCGGCGAACAACTCGCCGTTCACATATGGCAGTTCGGCCAGTTCCTCCAATAGATTCTTTTGCCGCCGATCCGTTGCCGTATTCAAAACCTGGAACATTCGGCCCAAGTGCGCACCCAAATCGCTACCATCTTCCCGCGTGTGATTCTGCACATAGAGCGTAAAGGCGCTGCGGTCGATCAGCCCCGTGTCTTCGGCGAACAGGCAAAACAGGACGCGGACTAGAAACCGTTCAAGGTCGTGACCGGCGTAACCACCGGCTTCCAGCGCGTCGTGCAGTTCACCCAGCAGCGCGACGGCCCGGATATTGACGGGGTCTTCCGGTTCCAGCTTGTGTTGCTGGTAGCCGGGGATGAAGGCAAATTGATCGACGTGAGAATGCAACTCTTGAAGTTCGATGACGGAAGAAGTGTCTTCTTCTAAGTCATGCAACGCGAGGCGCGCGAAATCCGAGACGATGACATATCGCGGAATCTCCGCATCACGCCCTGTACTCTTCAGGTTGTGGATGTATTCCATCGCTTGACTGTGCGCTTTGTCCAGCGATTTTCCGCGGCTCTTATGTTCCACCAGCAACGTGCCGGGCCAGAACAGGTCGATGTATCCCCAAGTTCCAGATAGTTTTTTGACCGGCTCTTCAAAGCTGGCGACTGTGCGGCGTTTGATGCCGAAGACGGTGAAGAACTCATGCCAGAACGGTTTCGCTTCCGCATCCTCACGAGCCACATCAGACCAATCCTTCGCGAACGCCACGGCATTGTGGCGAATCTCATTCCAGGAAAGCGGCATGTAACGCTCCGTCGGTTTTGTCCGAAATGGATTGAAAGTGAATCATGCCGCACTCAGGCAGGTTCTCGGTACGCGATCACATCGACTTCGTATTTGATCGAGTCGGTCCCCAGCACGCCGACGATGGTGGTGCGGGCGGGTTTGGGATCGGTGAACAGGTCGCGGTACAGGCGGTTGTATTCCGCCAGGTCTTCCTGCTTCGCGACGTAGTTGTTGACCTGCATCACATCATCCAGCGTGGCGTTCGCCGCGGCGAGAATGCGTGTGATGTGGTCCCACGACCGGCGGAACTCGTTCTCGAAGGTATCCAGCATGATCTGTCCGGTGTCGCTGACGGAGGCCTGACCCGAGACAAAAATGAACGGCCCCGCGGCGACGGCCGGGCTGAACGGGAGATGGCTGGTCGGCACGGAACCGGTGATCGCATGACGCGGCACGAAGACATCCGAAGTTAGAGGTTCAGTCCAACCAGCCCGACGCGCCAGCAAGGGCCGATCAACAAAAAGCCCTTACTGGCGCGTCGGGCTGGTGTGTGAGGCGAACGCACTCAGGATAGACGAAAATCGACGAGCATCCCAGCTGGAGGAATGGTGAGCAGTCACGGCCTGGAAAACTCAACTTGGCGACAACCTGACGAGACGATACAGTGGGTCATGCACGCAATTCAGGTCGCCCCGCTGTTGGGACTGCGCGAACCGTTCAGCGCTCTCACCCATTTCTTCGGGGCGGTCGTTTTTCTGATCCTGGCCGTGCGATTGGTCGGCTGGGGAAAGCGGCGGCCGCTGTGGTCCGCCGGGCTGGCTGTGCTGGCATGGACCACGATTCAGACGCTGCTCGTCAGCAGTCTGTATCATGCGTCGTGGCCGGGGCCGCTGCGAACGTTTTTGTTGCGCGCCGATGTCGCGGGCATTTTCTGCCTGATCGCCGCCAGCATCACGCCGGTGCATCTCATTTTATTTCGCGGCCCGTGGCGGTGGTGTCCGCTGGTCTTCAGCTGGACGGCCGCGATTTTGGGCGTGAGTTATCAATTGTTCGCCGCCCCCGCGACATCGGGCGGGTGGACCGGAACGCTGTTGTTTCTGGCGTTCGGCTGGGCCAATGTGATTTCGGCCGTCAAGGTGTGGCGCGTCCTCGGCTGGCGGATGATCCAAGGCCCGGTGCTGGCGGGATTGTGTTACACGCTGGGCGCGATTGTGTTATTGCAACACAAGTTGACCATTTTGCCGGGAGTGATCGGCCCGCACGAGTTGTGGCATATCGCCGTGCTGTGCGCGCTGTCGCTGCAATGGATGTTCCTGTTCGAGATGCTGGAACAGGTGCGGAAGCCCGAATTGCCTGCTACCGACAAATCTGCCGACATTCTGCCGCTGACTCAGCCGGCGATTCCCGCTCGGCATGCCGCTTAATTGCCCGTGAAATGCTGACGATCGCCCGGTTGAAAATCAGAGCTTTTTGAGCAGTTCCGCGATGGCCGCTTCAAACTGTTTGTGCCATTCCGGAGCGAGGATGCAGTCGCTGTCTTCCTGAGCGCCGCCGACGTTGCGAAGTTGTTCTTCCGTCGGAGCATAATAGATGTAGCCGTTGGTGTAGCCAGCGACGAAGGTCTGCGGATAGGGCGAAGCAGCCTTGATGTTGAGGCCAATCTGCACGGTCAGTTCGCCGGGGAAGGTCACCAGCACGAACTGGCCAATCCGCAGGCCGAGAAGTTCCACAGCGACGGTTCGCTTGCCGGCGGCCATGTTCTGGCCTTGATGCAATTTCAATAATGCCAAATTGGTCTGCATCCGCGAGAGTTGTTCCATCGTGTGGACGTTCTCGATGTAGGCTTCAAGGTTCCGGCGATTCTCGGTGTCGAGTTGTTCCAGGTCCTTACGACCGACAAGTTTTTCATGGAGATAGTGCTGGGCGGAGTACGACGGGAAATCTTTGTTGACGTTGTACTTCGTCATGAGCGGTAAAAACGCCCTCAGATTGAGGTTCGTCCCTTTAAGCTGGCGGACGGTTTGCAGGATCTCCCCTTCCAGTGAGGCGATCCGTTCCGCGAGATCGGCCCGCGGCAGTTCGATTTTTTCCTGAACGAACTTGAAGTCACCTTCGGCCTGCATCTCGATTTTCTTCATCGCGCGCAGCACGCTGAGCCCGAGCAGGTTGCCAAGAGCTTCGGCGTTCTTCGGATTGTCAAAGTCCTTGTATTTCGCCGGGTTGATATCTCCCGCGCAGCCCTGAATGAAGAGTGCGGCCGAACCATCCGGGAGCGCGTCTTCAATGGCCTGCGACGAGAAGCCCGTCATGTCGGCCGTGTTGCCGCCGCTCGCCACGCCCATGATGGGATGGCAGGCGAAGTTGTAAACTACGGCGAGCGTCTGCCCGTTCATCCGGTCCAAACGCAGAATGCCGATCTCGGTATCGACTGGGCCGACCGCGGCGATTTCGTGATCCGGGGGCATGGAATACGCGCGGCGGATGTCGATCTCCTTGCCGTCCTTCATTTTGATCCGCCGGTTTTCCATGATGCGGTCTTCCTTGCCAACGCCGACGCCGATCTTGACCGGGACCAAATTCTCGGCCGCCTGTTTAACCGCCTGAATCGTCAACTCGGCACTATCGGCCCGGACGATGCCGTGGCAATGGCTGGCGTTGACCAGCACATGTTCGGGTGCGATCTGGAGATCCTGCTGGAGTGCAGCGCGAACTTTCGGCAGGTAATCGTGTTTGATATACCCGATCTCGCCGATGGCTACGGCATCCACGGCGATCAGCACGGCTTTCGTGTCCCCTTGCTGAATGACCAGTGCGCGGGCATACATCCGGTCGTTGGCGGGGCCGGCGTCATCATTGGTGATGTCGACCTTGGCCACGCCGGCGGAAAACGTCGCGGCGTTTGCATTTATGGCGCTCATGACACAAATCGCGAATGCACAGACGAAGATTTTTTGCATGGTGTGAATTCTAAATAAGATGAGCAATTGCGGACGTGAAGTCCGCGAAACGGTAAACACTCTGGCGAATCGATTAACCTCGCAGCGGATCGTGTTGTTTCCATGGGGGCGGGCAGATTGTGTCGAGTCGGGCAAGATGTTCGGCGGGAATCGTCACGTCGGCGGCTTTCACGGCGTCTTCCAGCTGGGCAAGTGTTTTCACGCCGACGATGGGGGATGTCAGGGCGGGTTGAGTCAACGTCCACGCCAAGGCATATTGCGAGGCTGGCACGCCGAGTTCGGCTGCCAACTTATTCACCCCGTCCAGCTTATCGAATAATGCGTCATCCAGCTTCCAGATCCAGTCCGGTTTTTCGGCGGCGCGCGAGTCTTTCGGCAACGGTTGTCCGCGCCGATATTTGCCGGTCAGCAAGCCCCCCTGCAACGACTGATACGGTGTGACGCCGATGCCGTGCTGAGCGCAGAACGGCAGGTCGTGCTGGAACTCCCGGCGGAGCAGGCTGAACGGAATTTGCGAGCTGACGACTTTCGGACCACCCTGCCGCTCGGCAATCCAGAGCATTTCACATAATTGCGCGGCGGAATGATTCGACGCCCCGAAATAGCGGATTTTCCCCTGCTTCTGCGCAATTTCAATCGCTGACAGTGTCACTTCCAAGGGGACGTGCTTATCCGGCCAGTGGATGATGTAGAGATCGATGACATCGGTTTGTAAGCGTTGCAAGCTGCGGTCGACTTCTCGCAGGATGTGGACTGCGGAAAGGCCCCGCTCTTGCGGCCCCGGGCCTACTGGCGCGCCGACTTTGGTGGCGAGAATCATGTCATCGCGGCGGCCCTTGAGTGCCTTGCCGACGATCTCTTCCGCCACCCCGCCGGCGCTGCCGAGATAGCGGGCATACCCTTCGTAGACATTGGCGGTATCGATGAAGTTGATGCCGAGATCGATCGAGGCGTGAATCAGCCGAATGGCGTCGAGTTCACTGACCGGCGTGCCGAAGGTCATCGTGCCCAGACAGATCGGCGAGACGAGGAGTCCGCTGTTGCCGAGCAAGCGAGATTGCATGGTGTCGACTCCTGGAAATTGCGATGGCCGAACATAGCAGCGACCTCGCCACGGATGCAAGCACGCGGCGGCATTTGGATCTCGCTTGTAGGGTGCGGTCGAGGCTTTGCGAGGCCCACCGTTTTCGGTCGGGTGGCACGACCCTGAGGTTTTGGGAAGGGCGTGGTCTTCAAACATGCGCCACGCCCTTCGCAAAACCTCAGGGACGTGCCACCCACGACAAGGCCCACCAAGTGCGGTCGCCATGATCGTGACGGTGGGCCTCGTCAAAGCCCTCGACCGCACCCTACGGCTTTCTGGCATGTCAATGCCTCGCGGATTGTGTGCGGCGTGGAGATTGTTCGTTACACTATCGCGACCCTTGGAAAGACCACAGCCAGCAAAGGAGTCGCGCTCATGGAACAGGCCGTCGTTGATTATCTCGAACAGCATGCGGATCGTTTCGTGGCGGAGTTGCAGGAACTGTTGCGCATTCCCACCGTGAGTGCCGACCCGACCTGCAAGCCGCACATGCAGCGCGGGGCCGACTGGGTTTACAGCCAGTTTCGCGATCTTGGTTTCAAAGCCGAGATCGTCCGCACGCCGGGGCATCCGATTGTGTATGCCGAATGTCTGGAAGTTCCCGGCGCGCCGACGGTGCTGGTCTATGGACATTACGACGTGCAACCGGCCGATCCGCTCGACTTGTGGGAAACCCCGCCATTTGAGCCGACGATCCGCGATGGTGCGATCTATGCCCGCGGGGCGACCGACGACAAGGGGCAGTTCTTCACCCATGTGAAGTCGGTGGAAGCCTGGTTGAAGACCAAGGGAAAACTGCCGGTCAACGTGAAGTTCGTGATTGAAGGTGAGGAAGAAGTCGGCAGCAAGAATTTGGACGACTTTCTTTTGGCTCACAAAGCGGCCCTCGCCTGCGATGTCGCCGTCATCAGCGATACGAGTCAATATGCGGCCGACATTCCGGCGATCACCACGGGACTTCGCGGCATCATCGCCTGCGAGATCACCGTCACCGGCCCGAAAAAAGACCTGCACAGCGGTGTCTTCGGCGGTTCCGTCGCCAACCCGGCGACCGGCACCGCGCGGATGATTGCCGCGCTGCATGACGACCAGGGGCGCGTGCAGATTCCCGGCTTTTATGACGATGTTCAGCCGCTATCGACCGCCGATCGCGCCGAGTTCGCCGCCCTGCCCTTCGTGGAAGCCGAGTATCGGAGCGAACTGGGAGTCAGCGCGGTTTCCGGCGAGACAGGCTTCACTACGACCGAACGCCGCTGGGCCAGACCGACGTGCGAAATCAATGGCTTGGTCAGCGGTTACACGGGTGTGGGGCCGAAGACGATTGTGCCCTCGAAAGCGACCGTCAAGATTACGTGTCGCCTCGTCCCGAACCAGAACCCCGAAAAACTGCTCCAGAGTTTGGAGGCCTTCCTGCGCAGCAAGCTGCCAACCGGGTTGACGATGGAATTCACCAGTTTTCACGGAGCGCCGGGCTTTCTGATGGATCGCAGCAGCCCGTATCTGCAGGCGGCGTCACAGGCGATCGGCGAAGGATTCGGCAAAGCTCCCGTCTTCATCCGCGAAGGGGGCAGCATCCCTGTCGTAACGACCTTTCGAGAGATTCTGGGAGTCGATACACTCCTGTTGGGCTGGGGGCTGAACAGCGATAATCTGCACAGTCCGAACGAACATTTTTCACTGACCAACTTCCAACGCGGCATCCGCGCCAGCGCCGCGCTGTGGGGTTGTTTAGCCAAATAGTTCCGCATCACCAGTCCGACGTGCAATCAAGGCGGCTTACGCCTTCCCTGTATTCATTTTTTCCGACGATCACTCCGAGGCAACATGCTCGATCTCCAGTTCATTTGCGACAATCTCGAAGAAGTCAAAACCAACTGCGCAAACCGCGGCGTGACGGTCGATCTGGAACGGCTCGTCGCGCTCAAGGAACAACGCGGCCGGTTGATCACCGAGACCGATGCGACCCGGCATGCCCAGAAAGATACTTCAGCGAAGATTCCCAAATCCGACGCCGTGACCAAACCGGCACTCATCGAACAAGGCCGGCAGTTGCGCGAAAAAGTCGCGCAACTGGAAACCGAATTGCAGCAGGTCGAAGTCGATTTGCGCGATGTCCAGATGCAGATCCCGAATTTGACCCATCCTGACGCGCCGGTCGCCAAAGACGAATCGGGCAGCGTCACCGTGCGCACCTGGGGCGAGAAACCGAAGTTCGATTTCGCCCCGCTCGATCATGTGGCGATCTGCGAAAAGCATGACCTGTTCGATCTGGAAGCCGGCGCGCGGGTCGCCGGACATGGATTTTACTTTCTCAAGAACGAAGCTGTCCTGCTGGAGTTGGCCCTCATTCAATACGCCGTGCGAACCGCGCTCAATCACGGCTTCACGATTTTCAGCACCCCCGACCTGGCCCGCATGGATGTGCTGGAAGGAACCGGTTATCAGCCGCGCGGCAACGAAACTCAGATTTACTCCATCGCCAATACTGATCTGTGCCTGGTGGCGACCGCTGAAATCACGCTCGGGGGGACACTGAAAGATCAGATTATCGACGAAGCCAAACTGCCGTTGAAATATGCCGGCATCTCGCATTGCTTCCGCACGGAAGCCGGTGCCCACGGCAAAGCGACTCGCGGCATCTACCGCGTTCATCAATTCACTAAAGTCGAAATGTTCGCCTTCACTGCCCCGACGCTGGAGGCTTCAAATGCTGTGCATGCAGAGATTGTCGCTGTCGAAGAAGAAATCTTCCAAGGCCTCAACATCCCGTATCGCGTGATCGATACCTGCACGGGAGACCTCGGTGGCCCGGCGTATCGCAAGTTCGATCTTGAAGCCTGGATGCCCGGCCGCAACGAGTTTGGCGAAGTCACCTCAGCCTCGAACTGCACCGATTTTCAGGCCCGCCGTCTGGGAACCCGCTGCCGCAGCGCGGAGAAAAAAGGGAACCAGTTCGTGCACACGCTGAATGGGACCGCCATCGCCGTCACCCGCGCGATCATCGCCATTCTGGAAAACAATCAGCAAACCGACGGCACGATCACTATCCCCGAGGTGCTGCGACCGTGGGTCGGCAAAGACCGGATCGGTTGATCCCTACGCTTGCGATTTCGCAGCGCTTACGACATCTGTTACAATCGTTTCTCAATCCCCGTCCGCTAAATTTCTCCAGACGAGTCCTCTCCGATTCACCAGAAAGTCGACCTGTATGTCCGCCGATGATCTCGCCGGCTACTCCGATGACGAGCGGAGAAAACGCCTGAATGCCGTCAAGTGGTATCAGACGGGCAACGCGGCTTTGTCGAAAGGCAGCTTCGACTATGCCGTGGAAATGTTCAGCAACTGCGTGAAGCAAGTGCCCGATCATTTGCACTATCGTCAGATGCTGCGCGGGGCGGAATGCAGGAAATATCGCGATAATAAAACCGGCGCGAGCATGGCGTTTCTGCGCGTGACCGCCGTGCGCGGGAAATCAAAAAAAGCGCGTTTGCAAAAAAACTGGCGCGAACTCGACATCGCCGGCGAGGAAGGTCTGTCGATCAACCCGTGGGATGCCCACTTCAATGCAGATGTCGGTGACGCCGCGGTCCATCTCGGCTGGCAGGAAGTGGCCGTCTTCGCATTTGAAAAGGCGGTCGAGTCTGACCCCAAGAACAAGGATTATCTGCGTTCATTGGCCCGCGCCTATGAACAGCGGTCGCGGTACGCGGAGGCGATTTCGATCTGGCAGCGCGTGCAGCAGCTCGATCCGCTCGATACGGAAGCCCGGTCGAAGATCACCGGCCTGAATGCCGAGGCGACAATTAAGCGAGCCGGGTATGAAAAAGAAGGTGGCGTGAAGCTTCCCGAAGTCTTGCAGGGCTACGAGCAGTCGGTCAAAGGCAACGCCGCCGATCAGAATTCCGCCGCGGCGCCGGGGGAATCGGCGGAGGACGACTTGCGGCACGCGATCCGCAAAGACCCGGCGAACGCGGGCAATTATCTCAAGCTGGCGGAACTGTACCGGAAAGACATCCGCTACGAAGAGGCCATCGAGATCTATCAGAAGGCGTTGCAGGTGACGGGCGGCGACCCGAACGTCCGCGAGCGGTTGGAAGATGTGCAATTGGAAATGGGCCGCCGCAATCGCGATCTGATCAAACAAGCGGCTGCGAATAGCCCGCAAGACGCGGCATTGCAGCAGCAGGCGCTGGATTCCGCCAAGGAAATTCTCCAGCAAGAGATCACCGTCTTCACCGCGCGGGCCGAACGCTATCCGCAGGATTTGCGGATCAAAGCGGAACTGGCGCAACGGTATTTTCAAAGCGGCCGATCCAATCTGGCGATTCCCCTCTATCAACAGGCCTCGAAAGACCCGCGGTTGGAAGCCGTCGTGTTGGTCAGTCTGGGCAAATGCTTTTTGAAAGAACGCAAGAATGATCTGGCTGAGTTCCAGTTCAAGCGGGCCGTCACCAAGCTGAACGCCAGCGACCACCTGAAAGTGCTGCTCGATTGCCACTATTACCTCGGGCGATTGGCGGAGGAATCGGGCAGAACGGCCGAGGCAATCACCCATTACAACGAGGTGATTTCGCTCGACTACGATTATAAAGACGCCCGCGGCCGCATGGAAAAACTGCAAGGCGACCGCGGCCCCGCCGGGGAATTGCTGGACGACGTGTAATCAAAGCCCGGCGTCGGCGACACCGGGACCGGGAAACTTTCGATGCCACACAAACGATGGAATGTCGCGATCATCGGGCTGGGCTTCGGGGCGGAGTTCATCCCGATTTATCAGCAGCACCCCGATGCCCACATGTACGGCATCTGCCAGCGGAACGCGGTGAGCCTGCATAAAGTCGGCGATGAATTCGGGATCGCAAAACGATTTACGAAGTACGAAGACGTGCTTGCCGATCCGCAGGTCGATTTCGTCCACATCAATTCGCCGATTTCCGAACACGCGCGGATGTCGCTGCAGGCGCTCCATGCCTGCAAGCATGTGATGTGTACGGTCCCGATGGCGACAACCATCGAAGATTGCGAACAGATTTGCGATGCCGTCGCAAAGACTGGCAAGAAATACATGATGGCGGAAACCGTGGTCTACAGCCGCGAGTTTCTGTTCCTCAAGGAAATGTACGCCAGGGGCGAACTCGGCGAGATCCAGCACCTCGCGGCATCACATCCGCAAGACATGGATGGCTGGCCGAGTTACTGGGAAACGATGATCCCCATGCACTACGCCACACATGTCGTCAGCCCGTGCCTGGGATTGCTTGATGGTTTGGCGGAATATGTAAGTTGCTTCGGTTCCGGCACGGTGCGCGAAGAGATCCAGAAAAAGTCGGGCAATAAATTCGCTGTCGAAAGCTGCCACATCAAGGTGAAAGACAGCGAGGTCACGGCCCACATCTGGCGGTTCCTGTACGATGTCGCCCGGCAATATCGCGAAAGTTTCGATGTCTACGGAACTAAACGCAGCTTCGAGTGGTCTCTGGTGGAGCACGAACCGCACATCATCCACACGGCGAAGAAGCCGGAACCGGAGATTCCGTCGAAAGTCACCGTGCCCGATTACGCCCACCTGTTGCCCGAACCAATCCGCCGATTTACGCAGCCGGCCGAAATCCACGATTCGCAACACCTGAGTTTCATCCAGGGGGGTGGCCACGGCGGTTCGCACCCGCATCTGGTGCATGAATTTCTGTCCGCCTTGCGCGACAACCGCGACCCGTGGCCCAACGCGACCCAATCCGCCAACTGGACCTGCGTCGGCATCTGCGCCCATCAGTCGGCCCTGCGGTGCGGCGAAATCGTGCGCTTACCGGGGTTTACGGTGGGAGAATAATGAACTCGATCCGTTTGACACTTGCGAAATTTGTGGCCAAGCAACAACTGGTTACAGTACGTCGTCCATTCGGCGATGAGATGTTGGAAGGCTGTCTCGTCGGCTTGGGCAACGAGTTTGTGCTGCTTCATAACATGGAATGTGGGTTTCGCCTGCATGGACATATCGCTGTTCGCACTTCCGATATCCGTGATTGCCGTGCGCTGATCAAAAACGATCGCATCGCCGAGCGCGTCCTGAAACTTCGTGGCGACCAGCCGATTCCGTTGCTTCCAATCTCGCTCGACAGTATCCAGGAGTTGCTGCCTGCTGTGCATGTCGCTTATCCGCTTGTCACGATTCACACGGAAATGCGTGATCCCGATGTATGCTTCATCGGCAAGGTCGCGAAAATCACTGACAAAACAGTGACTTTAGATGAAATCGACCCTGCGGCAAAATGGTCTCGCACACGGCGATTTCGCCTGAAGGAAATAACTCGCGTTGACATCGGCGGGGTGTACGAGGATGCTTTACTGCTTGCGGCAAATCAGGGTCGCCCGCAAGGGAAATTGCAAAAACCAGCACGCTAAACGCAGTCGTTACGAGGTCCGCCAATGACAACCACACTAATCGCCACTTACGCCGATGGCGTCTTCAAGCCAGAATCGCCGGTCGATTTACCGGAGAATTTCAAGGTCAAGCTGACTTTCCATCCGCCGAACGATGTGAAACCGGCCAAGCCGAAGCCTGGATCGCCGGAGGCATGGGATGCTTATATTCAACATCTCAAAGAATTGAATTTCAGCTCAGGGGAACCTCGACCAACTCGTGAGGAACTCTATGAAGGCCGTTGATACGAACGTCCTGATTTATGCCATCGACGCAACTGTTCGGGCGAAGCACGAGCGTGCAATTGGATTGATGCACGATTGGAGGCAGGCGGTAGATCGTCCCGTGTTGCCTTGGCAAGTCGCGTGCGAATATCTTGCTTACCTCCATCGGCAGCAGTCGCAGCTGCGATTTGCCCATACCCGAGTCGGCGAGGAGTTCCAGAATCTCATTGACCATTTTCGATTGATCTTGCCGGAAGACGATCTCCTGCGGATTTCTATGCAGCTATTTGATCGCCACAGCCTTTCCCATTGGGACAGCCTTCTTCTCGCAGCTTGTATCTCGGCCGGCGTTGATACACTCTACAGCGAGGACATGTCACATGGAGTCACCTACGATTCCGTCACGGTGATCAATCCTTTTCACGATCAGAAATAGCAGGGCCGCCATGGACTATTCAGCCATCATCACCATCGAACCCGGCAAGCGGGGTGGCAAGCCCTGCATTCGCGGACTGCGGATGACGGTCACGGATGTGCTGGAGTATCTCGCTTCCGGCATGACTCCTGAGCAGATTGTCGCCGACTTTCCCAATTTGACCTTGGTCGACATTCGCGCGTGCCTGGCATTTGCCGCGGATCGCGAACGGCGATTGATGGTGGTCGATAAGCCATGAGATTGCTGTTCGATCACGTTGCGGGAATGCGTCGACATCGACCATCGCCGATGTCTTTCGGGATGCGCTGGTCGACTTCGAACAATTTGCGGCTGATCCTCTCACTGCGATGCTGGTTGTGAGTTGATGGTCGCTCACCAGTCGTAGCTCCCTCCCCCCCGGCTAAACTCTGCGGGCAGCGCGGCAATCGTTGGATGCTTCGGGCGGCGATTCCGATACAACCTTTGAACGGTCAGCGGCGTAACTCGCGATTTCATAGTGAGTTCCAGCCGACCACCCCGTTACAAACCGAACAATCGTTATCCTCGGAACAGGATGCTTCCGATGCTCATTCGCGGATGGATTTCGCTCATCGCCGCCGCTGCCGTCTCAGCCGGCACCTTGCAGGCCCAGGTTGTCCCCGGCTCGGGGACCAAACTCGAAAATGTCGGTGACAATTTCGAAGAGGAAGCCTGGCATTACACTTACAACCTTCCCAAGGCCAGCTCGAACATCGACAAAACCGATCGGCTTCCCGCCGGCGGTTCGAGCAACGGCAAATGGTTGGAAAGCACCTACCGCGGCACGCCCGACTTCCTTAAGCGGGTCGAGACGCCAGCTGGTGGTCTGCCCGGCAGCAAAGGCGCGATGGCCATTCAGACCCTGAACTCCGGGATCCCCGGTCAGCGGTCGTTCAAATTTCAGCAGGACGATTTGATCGCCAACCTCGCGACCACCGTTGGCTTCCTGCCGGCAGGCCGCACGCCGAGCGTGGTCACGCGGGTTTATCTGCCGGAATTCGATCAGTGGGAAGAACGCAACGGCAGCCACTTCGGCTTCCGCATCGATTGTCAGACGATGATCGAAAAGCCGATCACCGGCCGCAACTTCTGGCGGCGGACATCGTACGGCAAGCAAGCCGAGCCTTACTGGCCGGGCATGTTCATTCAGTTCAACCGCAAGGAAGATCAGAAGACCGACAAGGACACCGCGACGATTCTGATTCGCTCCGGCTCACGCGGCGAAGATTTGCCGGGACCGACGATCACCAAGGGGGGCTGCTGGTGGACTCTCGGCCTAACCGTCACGCCGGATGGCAGTGTGCATTACTACGGGCATGAAGGTGTCGAGAAGCTCACCCGCCGCGATCATTTGCACTCGGGCAAACCCTACGGTTACTCCGCGCTACACATGAGCACATTCTTCTTCAACATCGTCAATCAGGATGACGGCCGCACCTGGTCAACGCGGTTCATTGTCGACGATACGGAAGTGTTTGTGGCGCAATAGTAGTTCAATCAAAAGAGGAAGCCCAGGGGTTGCAACCCCTGGGCTTCCTCTTTTATGCGAGATCGTCATTCCGATTGTGCGGTCGCGGTCCGTGACGACTGCTTGCGTTCTTGTTCGGTCAGCCGAACTTTCCGCAGGCGGATAATCTTCGGCGTGACTTCGACAAACTCATCGTCCTCGATGTACTCGAGCGCGGCTTCCAGCGACATCTTGCGCGGCGGCTTGAGCATGATGTTGTCGTCGTTGCCAGACGAACGGACGTTGGTCAGCTTCTTTTCGCGAATCGGATTCACCACCAGATCGTTCTCGCGGGAATTCTCGGCGACGATCATGCCTTCGTAGACATCATCACCCGGTGCGACGAACATTTCCGCCCGTTCCTGCAACTTCCACAGGGCATAGCCGACGACTTTGCCGCGCTCCTGCGAGACCATCACGCCGTTCGCGCGATGCGGAACTTCGCCTTCAATCGGCTTATACGCTTCAAAGCGATGATGGACGATGGCCTCGCCGCGAGTCGCGTTGAGCATGCGTGTCCGGATGCCGATCAAGCCGCGGGACGGCATGCTGAATTCGACATGCGTGGAACCGGTGGAGTTGGCCGTCATCTCCAGCGTGGTTCCCCGGCGGTTGCCGACGATTTCCATCACCGGCCCGACATCGACCGTAGGAACATCGACCTCGAGGATTTCAAACGGCTCGTGCATCACGCCGTTGATCATCTTGCGGATGACTTGCGGTTTACCAACCGAGAGTTCGTAACCCTCGCGGCGCATCGTTTCGATGAGAACCGACAGATGCAGCACGCCACGGCCGGACACCTTGAAGGCATCCTTCTCGGCGAGTTCATCGACGCGGAGTGCCACGTTCGATTCGAGTTCGCGCATTAATCGTGCGCGGATGTGGCGGCTCGTGAGATACTTCCCCCCGCCCGGTTGACCGGCGAGTGGTGACGAATTGACGGTGAAGGTCATCGAGATCGTCGGCTCATCGACACTGATGCGCGGCAACGCGATCGGGTTATCCGGCGCGGCGACCGTATCGCCGATCTCCGGCTTCTCCAACCCGGTCAGCGCCACCACATCGCCGGCGGTTCCCTCGGCGACTGCCGTGCGGCCGAGCTTGTCGAACACTTCCACGGTGACAACCTGCTCCGGCTTGATCGAACCGTCGGCCTTCATCATCACAACTTTTTGACCCGGCTTCACCGAACCGCCTACGATACGACCCGTGGCTATCCGGCCGACGAATTCCGAATAGGACAGCGAGGTCACCATCATTTGGAACGGGCCATCAGGATGGGCGAGCGGCCCTGGAACTTTTTCCAAAATCAGATCGAGCAACGGCACGATCGAATTGCCGGGGTTCTCCGGCGTGTGAGTCGCGAAGCCCCCGCGGCCACTGGCGAAGATGTACGGAAAATCGAGCGTGGCATCATCCGCGCCCAGTTCAACGAACAGGTCGAAGGTTTCCGACAGCGCGTCTTGGGCGCGGGCATCGGGACGGTCGATCTTGTTGACCACGACAATCGGCTTCAAACCGACTTCGAGCGCTTTCTTGAGCACATAGCGGGTTTGCGGCCGCGGGCCTTCAAACGCATCGACCAGCACGAGCGCGCCGTCGGCCATTTGCAGCACGCGTTCGACTTCGCCGCCGAAATCGGCGTGGCCGGGCGTATCGATGATGTTGATCTTCACGCCGTTGTATTCCAGCGCGATATTCTTGGCGAGAATGGTAATCCCGCGTTCCCGCTCCTGATCGTTGGAGTCGAGAATGCAGTCGCCTTGAAGCTGCGACTCGCGATACTGGCCGCTGTTGCGCAGCAGGCAATCGACGAGCGTTGTTTTGCCATGATCGACGTGCGCGATGATGGCGATGTTTCGTAAGTCTTGTCTACGCATAATCTTGCTACCGGAAAGAAAACAATCTGGGCAGGGTACATTTCGGAGGTCAGGTTCGCGACGGACCGGCTATCCACTCAGGATAGCTTCATGGCAGGATTGTCAGCTGGGCCAATCCCGGCGGAGCGGTCGCGAGGAGAGAATCTGCATTATAACGGCTGCGAACCAAATCGGAAAGATGGTTTTCGGGGGAATTTTGCGGCGAACGTGAAGAGAACTTCTTAAACAACGTGTCGCGCAACCAAGTTCCTTAAGGTAGAAGGACGGTGGATTTGCGAATTGCCTGCACGAATGAGATCATATTCGCCGCCGCACGTCGCTCGTGTCATTCACCCCCGGTCCGATGCAGGAGTTCGATCCCATGCCGAAATATCTTCCCGCCCAGCGACTTGCGCAACTCGTGCTCGTTTGCCTGGCCATCGAAACGCTGGTTTGCATGGCTTCGATCGGCTCGACCCTGATGCAGGCGGAATTGCTCGGGCGAATGCAGGCCGGTGCGCCCTACACCGAAGCGGAAGCGAATTTCAATGATTTGCGCCAAGGGGCGATTGGCACCTTAACCATCATCATGGCCCTCATCTCCGCCTTTCTCTTTCTCAAATATCTGGGTCGCACAAATCACAATGCACGAGCATTGGGGGTCAACGATCTTTCCGCAACTCCCGGCTGGACAATCGGTTATTACTTTGTACCGATTCTTAATTTCTTCAAGCCCTATCAGATTTTGCAGGAGATCTGGAAAGCCAGCGCCCCGGAAACAGGCGATTGGAAGCTGCGCGCCGGGTCCACCCTGGTCGG
>Ga0105047_10004005_pt1 | contig 25818 bp, 24 predicted proteins | sample MAT04_FD_78384 | JGI IMG/M metagenome (GOLD analysis project Ga0105047, IMG submission 78384) | Freshwater microbial communities from Lake Fryxell liftoff mats and glacier meltwater in Antarctica - MAT-04 (megahit assembly) | ecosystem: Environmental > Aquatic > Freshwater > Ice > Liftoff...
AGCGACAGCATCGCCCCGCAGATCCTGGGCACCCAGGCCAAGTAAGGCCGCGTTGCCCAGCTCAGGGTTTTTACCATTAAACAGCCGGCAAAACGCCGCCCTCCGGGGCGGCGTTTTTTATGGCCCCCTGGACCCAGCCGCCGGCCCATAAAGCGCTGGTTATCCCGCTCGCCCAACCCACCCCGCATAACCGTGCCGAACGAGGCGGTCTTCGACGCCACGGATGAAGGTCCGCGGGTCGAACTCCGATCTCAGCGTTGTCGCGCGGCCAGCCTGTGTGCTGACCACCGAAGACATTCGCGCAGCCCCATCTCCCGGCGATCGTCGCCCGGTGAGCCCACCGCAAGTAAGGAGCCCCTGTATGCACATTCGTTCCCGTTCCCGCAAGGCGTTCACGTTGGTGGAAATTCTGATCGTGGTCGTGATCCTCGGCATCCTCGCCGCGATCGTGATCCCCCAGTTCACCAACGCGAGCACCGACGCTCAAGTTGGCAACGTCCGCAGCCAGCTGCAGACCATCCGCAGCCAGATCGAGCTGTTCCGCGTCCGCAATAACGGCAACATGCCCGCCATCGGCGGAGCCGCCGACGCCTCCTTCGACGACCTCGTGACCGATCCCGACGGCACCGGCCCCGAGCGTCCCTTCATGCAGCAGCGCCCCCTCAACCCCCGCAACAACCAGAACGGCGTGACCACCGGCGATGCAGCCGCCGCCTCGGCTGCCAATCCCGCCTCCACCGGCTTCGGTTGGATGGTGGACGCCGACGGCACGATCCACGCCGTGGGCTTTAATGAAGCCACCGGCCTCTGGTTCGTCCCCTCGGCCCCGTAATGATCTGATTCCTCAAGCATTGTGAGAAGCGAACGGGCTCCGAAAGGGGCCCGTTCGCATTCCGCAGAGGCTCGATCCAGACGGGCGGCGGCCCTCGCCGCAACCGTCAAGGGAGCATGGTGATCATGACCCGCCGAGCGTTCACCCTGGTCGAAATCCTTATTGTGGTCGTGGTCCTGGGCATCCTGGCGTCGGTCGCGCTGCCCGCTTTCACGGGCGTTACGCACGACTCTCAGATCAACGCCACGGTTACCGATCTGCAACGCATCCGCCGCCACGTCGGCGTCTTCCAAGCCCGCAACAACATGACTTTGCCCGCCGTCGAAGAAGGCCTGGGCACTTGGGGCCAGGTCATCGGCCGCGACTACTTGTTCTCTTCGCCTATCAACCACTTCATCGGCGGCACCGACGCCCGCCGCATCATCTTCCGAACCGCGCCCGACGCCGAGTATCCGTCGGCGGAGAACTACGGCTGGATCTACGACCCCGCCACGGGCGACATCTGGGCCGCGGGCTTTGACGCCCAGGACCGAGAACTCCCGCGCGCCGCTGCCCCGCCCTGATGGCCCGGCTCATGACAGCGTTCGATCCCGCCGATCTACGTCCGTGTATCCGGCTGCGTGAATCGCGTCCGAGCATCGTCGGTCATACCGCTGCGAAAGAGTTTTCCATGATCAAGCGTTCCTCAACCCACGTTCTTCTGACCATCTGCGCGGTCTTGCTCGCGGCCAATGCCTTTGTGTCGCTGACGGGTGGCGGCGCCTCGCCGGCGTTCGCTCAGCAAGAGCGCACCCAGCCGGGCGAGGTCTTCAACTCCGGCGAGCAACGCCGCAAGATGATCGAGCAGCTCACGCAGATGAATGATCGCCTGGGTCGGCTCGAAGCCCGCATGGAGAAGGGTTTCAACGTCAAGGTACTCGAGATGCCGCCCGTCAAGATCGAGGGCGGCCTGCCGGCCGCCGAGGCCAAGTGATTCAAGGCCGAGGCTACAAGGGGTAGGGATGTCCTGCAACAATTGCACGCGCCGGCCGTCCGGCTTCACGCTGATCGAGCTGCTGATCGTCGTCGTCATCCTCGGGATCGCCGGGGCGATGGTGATTCCGCAGATGGGCTCGGTTCAAGCGCTCCGTATCCACGCGGCCGTACGCACGCTGGTCTCGGATCTCACCTTCGCGCAGGCCGACGCCATCGCTTTTCAGCGCCGCCGCGCCGTCGTCTTCGATCTCCCCAACCAGACCTATCGCCTCGTCGACATCGTCAACGGCGAGATCAACGTCGCCCAGAACACCCTCTACCAGATCGGCGGCCCGGGCGGTCGCTATGTCGTCAACTTCCGCGACGCCCAGTTCGCCGGGGCCCGCATCGAAGCGGCCCGCTTCGACGACGATGCCACCGCGTTGATCTTCGACGACCTCGGCGGCCCTGTGGCCGACCCCGCGAGCGATGAGCCGGGTGTGGGGGGACGGATCACCATCGCCGGGCTGGGCCAGCGGTTCGACGTCACGATCGAGCCGTACACAGGCCGGATAGTCGTCCGCCGGGTCCAAGGCGACCTGACCTCTGAAGAAGAGCCCGAACCTTTGCCACCCGTCGCGCCCAATTGAGTCGGGCCTCTTCCGGGCCGATCTATCGAGCATGAAGCTGGTCGCACGCCGACAAATGACGGTCTTCTCGATCGCGGTCATGGCGTTTGGGCTGCTGCTCTGGGCCCGCTTCATCCTCGTGACAGGCCACCCGCGCACGGCCACCGCCGTGCCGCTGCCAACGCACGCGAGCGCTGAGGCCACCAATCGCGTCTCCCCAGCGCGGCGGCCCGCCGCCCAGCCAGCCCAGCCCGAGCCGGTGGTCGCCGACGGCCTCCTCCCCGACGAGCGTTAAGACCCCAATCACAACGTATGCAGTTTTGGCCGCAGAATCGGGCTTACCGAGCCCTCTCTGCCGGTTGTCTCTTCCCCGGCCGGGCGACGTGTTCCCGTCTCTCTACAACGCCCAAAGTCCCTGGCCGGATGTACCGACACAACTTCCGTCAATCGTCTGCACGGCGGCCGGGGGGCCGACCACGGCGCGGCTTCCGCGACAGCCCGGCCGACTCTCAGCAGATGCCCACGCGTTTCGACGGAGCCAATCATGCACCAGAACCGTCATGCCACCGCCTCCCAGCTCGTCCAGCAAGCGGGGGCGCTGCCCTTGGCGCTCTTGGGCGCCATGCTCGCAGCGGCACCCCTCGCCGCCCAGCCCGCCGCCGAGGCCCCCAAGGTGAAGGATGATGCCGGCAAGGCCAAGGTCAAGGTCAGCGAGCACATGACCGTCGATCTGCATGTCAAGGACGAGGCGATCGGCAACGTCCTTGAACTGCTCAGCATTCAAAGCCAGAAGAACATCGTCGCCAGCAAGAACGTCAACGGCAAGGTCTCCGCCGACCTCTACAGCGTCACCTTCGTCGAAGCCCTTGACGCCATCCTCCACGTCAACGGCTTCGTGTGGATGGAGAAAGGTAACTTCATCTACGTCTACACCCGCGAGGAGTTCGACCAGATCCGCAAGGCCACGACCAAGCGGCAGGCCAAGGTCATCCGCCTCAACTATCTCAGCGGTTCCGACGCCGCCGAGTTCGTCAAGCCTCTCCTCAGCGAAGGGGCCGAGATCAAGACCACCAAGGCCACAGAAGCGTTCACCATTCCCGAGAACGCCCCCACCGGCAAGGACGACTTCGCCCTCGGCGCCACGATGGTCGTCATCGACTACGAAGAAAACATCGAGGCCATCGAGAAGCTCCTGATCGAGCTCGACACCAAGCCCGTTCAGGTGCTCGTCGCCGCGACCGTCCTCCAGACCGCCATCACCGAGGACAACGCCTTCGGCGTCGATCTCTCCTTCATCGGCGACCTCAACTTCACCGACTTCGTCGGCCTCGGCGGCGCCCGCAACGCCGCCAGCTCGTTGATCGAAGGCGGCGGCGGCGCCCCGCCCCAGGGCATCTCCCGCAACAAGGGTCAGGCCGTCTCCAGCACGCCCGGACGCACCAGCGGCCGCTCCACACTCAAAATCGGCATCATCTCCAACAGCGTCGCCGCGTTCGTCCGACTCCTCGACGAAGTGACCGACACCACCGTCCTCTCCAACCCTCGTCTTCTGACACTCAACCGCCAGGCCGCCCGCGTCCTCGTCGGCGAGCGCGTCGCCTACCTCAGCACCACCCAGACCGAGACCAGCCAGACCCAGACCGTCGAGTTCCTCGACACCGGCGTCCAGCTCTACTTCCGGCCCTTCGTCAGTAACACCAACGAGATCCGCATGGAGCTCAAGCCCCAGGTTTCGTCCGCCACGCCCGTCAATATCCAAGCCGGCAGCGGCCAGGTCACCGTCCCCAACGAGTCCACCCAGGAACTCGTCACCAACGTCATCGTCCGCGACGGCATGACCGTGGTCCTCGGCGGGCTCTTCACCGAGTCCACCACCCGCGCCCGCTCCCAAGTCCCCGTCATCGGCGACATCCCGATCATCGGGGCCGCCTTCCGCGGGCACGAAGATTCCATTAACCGCAGCGAGATCATCTTCCTCGTCACGCCCACCATCGTCAACGACAAACTCCTCATCGCCGGCGGCCTCGAAGGCAACCGTACCGTCGAACGTGTCCGCGCCGGCTCCCGCCAAGGCCTACTGCCCTTCAGCCAGGAGAAGATGACCTCAACGCTCAACGTCGAGGCCGAACGCCTGGCCCGCGAGGGTCAAACCGATCAGGCCCTGTGGAACCTCCAGCGCTCGCTCTCCATCCGCCCCCTCCAACCCGACGCGATGGCCCTCCGCGACCGTATCCAGAGCGACAAAGAAGTCTGGCCCACCCGCAGCCTGCTCTCCGATGTCCTCGACGCTGAGGTTCAGGAACGCCTTGATCGCATCCCCAAGGCCCCGGCTGGCACGCCGCACCAGGTTCCCTTCAGCCACGAGAACATCCATCGCATTCCGGCCGACACCCCGCCGCTGCGCTCCTCCGCCGAGCCCAACCCGGCCATCATCGCCGCGGCCAACGAGCCCGCGTCCACCACGTCGCCCGCTTCAGTCAATACAACGCCCGCCGACGCGATATCGACCCCGGCCGCCCCACAGGCCAAGCCGCTCGTGAATGCCACCGCGCCCGCGGCCTTTGTTGCTGCTCCCACGAGGCGCAATCGCAATCCGCAGACCAACATGCCGCTGGTGATCGTCGATCAAGGCATTGCCCACGGCTTCATCAAAGCCCCCAACGTCCGTCGTTCGCACCGCGATCCCAACGCCCAGGCCATCGCCAACGCGCCTGCGGCCAAGGCCACGGTCGCCGCCTCCAACCCCGTTTACCCGCCGATCACGGCGGAGCAGAAGGCCAAGCGAACCGACATGATCACCCAGCTCACGAGGTTGCTCGACACCTTCCGCGTCAAACGCAACAAGGTCGCCGAGGTGCCCGTCGACGCCCCCGAGAACAAGTAACCCACCGGACCGTGCCCGCTCACGCGGCCACGGCCTTTTCCGTGCCAACGCCCGCCCATCTTGGTCGCCGCTCGCGGCCACATCCGTCGCGGGCCCGCACGCACTGATCGCCACGCCGAGCCGATTCCACCCTTGCCTGGGAGCTTGAAGATGAGCCGCACCACCGCGACGACCCGACTCCACTCTGCCTCGACCTGCGCTGTTCTCGGGCTTGCCGCCCTACTTCTGGGCGGGTGCCAAAGCTCGGGCCAGCATGTCAAGCAGGGGATCAAGGAAGGCCAGCTGCGCCTCGCCGCCGTCAAGAGCGGCGTCGAGCTTCAGATGGCCCAGCAGCAGTTTCTCGCAGGCGACCTCGAAAAGGCCCGCCGCACCACCGAGGGCGTGCTCACGATCAACCCCGAATACGGCAAGGCATTTCTCCTCTACGGCCGCGTGCTCGTGGAGCAGGGCGACCTCGAAGGCGCCCGCACCGCGTTCCTCGAAGCCCAGCGGCTCTCACCCGAGATGGCCGACGCTCACTACTACCTCGGCATCGTCTTCGAGCGCTTCAGCCAGCCCGCCAACGCCATGACCGAGTACCAGGCCGCGATGGCGATCGAGCCCGGCAACGCCCAGTACGTCGTCGCCGCGGGCGAGATGCTGGTGCAGGGCGGCCAGTTCGACGAAGCCGAGACGCTCCTCCTGAGCCAGAAGGATTCTCTGGCCCACTCCGCCGCGATCAGGCAAACACTGGGCCGCCTGGCCATGGTCCGCAACCAACCCGCCAAGGCCGCTCGGTACTTCGACGAGACCCGTTTGCTGGCCCCCGATGACCATGCCGTACTCGAAGATCTTGTCCGCGCTCAGGTCGCGGCCAAGCAATGGGCCGACGCCGAGTTCAACGCCTCGGTGCTCATGAGGACCAAGGCCAACGCCGACCGCCGCGACCTATTGGCGATCCGTGCCCACAGCCTCACCATGCTCGGCCGCTTCGGCGAAGCCCGCGCCTTGCTCGTCAAGCTCACCGAGGGCGAGGAAGGCTCCCGCGACCTCTCCTCGTGGGTAACGCTCGGCAAGGTCGCGGCGAACCTCCGCGATTGGGGTCGGGTCCGCCTGGCCGCTGGCCGCATCGTCGCCCTGGCCCCCGACCATGCCGACGGCTACGCCCTGAGCGGCATGGCCCTTCGCGAAGCCGGCGAAAACATCGCTGCCCTCCGCCGCTTCGACCAGGCTATCGAACGCGCGCCCCAAGACGCTGATTTGCAGGTCTACAAGGCCCTCACGCTCCAGGATCTGGGCCGCGCCGACGCGGCAAGAATCTGCGTGCAGCGGGCCTTGGAAATCCAGCCCGACAACACCCGCGCCGCCTCGCTCTTGCAGGTGCTGACCCAGACGGCTTCGGTTCCCACCGAAACGCCCTGAACCCCAAATCAATCCCGCACGTACGGATTCGAGCGCCGCTCTCGCCCCACCGTCGTCGCGGGGCCATGGCCCGGCCACAGCGCCGTTTCATTCGGCATCGAATAAATCTGCGCACGAATTGCCGCGAAAAGCCGATTCTGGTCGCTCCCCGGGAAATCCGTTCGCCCCACCGACCCGCTGAAGATCGTGTCACCCACGATCGCCACTTTCGACGGCTCATGGTGCAGCGTGATCCCGCCCGGCGAGTGCCCCGGCGTATGCAGCACGCGCCAGGTCTGGCTACCCAACCTCAACTCGTCGCCGTGCTTGAGCAGCCGATCCGCGGCCGGAGCCGTCACCGGCATCCCTATCGCCGCCGACAGATTCAGTTCCGGGTCGTTGAGCCATTCGGCTTCCGCTTCGTGGATCCACACCGGCAAGGCCGGGAACGCCCGCCGAAGCGCGAAAGCCCCGGCGATGTGGTCGGCGTGGGCATGCGTCAGCACCAACGCAACCGGCTTCAGCCCCCGTCGGGTCACGATCTGTGCCAGTCGCTCGGCCCCGGGCGGGGCGTCCACGATCCAGCAATCCGGCCCCTCCCCCCCTTTCCCCCCCTCGCCATGCCAAACCACGTAGCCGTTGGTCTCAAAGGGGCCCAGGCTGAGGACTTCATGATGGATCGGTGGGGATTCTGTCATAGTGCAACGGCAAGGCCGTCGAGGGATTAGACTATGTCGTCGGCGGCCCGTGTGTGCGTGCCGACCGTGGCTTTCGGGTTTCCGCCCGGGCGAGGTGCCCTCCGGCAGATCCAAAGGCCGGCGGGGCCGCATGGATGATGGCCTTGTGGGGACGGAGATGTTGCTGTGAAGCGAACTGGCCCAAACTCTGACCTTGCCTCCGACACCGACTCGCTCGCCGACGCGCCGCCGCCAACTCGTTGGCAAGTGCCTCTGATCCTCACGCTCTACATCGCCGCCATGGCCCTGAGCGTCCTGCTCCTCCTCGTCGGCACCGGCCTCCTGGGCGGCAAGGAGCACATCGCCTTCGCCATGGCCGGGCTCATCGGCTTTCTCCTTTCGCTCACCCTCGGACCCCTCTCCTTCATCCTGGTGACCCGCGGCGATTCAGCCACCCACCTCGGCCAGCTTTCCCGCCAACTCGAAGAAGTCCGCGAGGCCCTCTACCTCATCAGCAGCCAATCGTCGCTCTCCGACGACGCCCGCCGCGTCATCAACCGCGCCACCGAGCGTGAGATGCTCCGCCGTGCGATACAGCAGGACATCAACTCCGGCGACTACGAAGCCGGGCTCGTCCTCTGCCGCGAGCTCGCCGACCGCTTCGGCTACCGCCAGGACGCCGAGGAGTTCCGTGCCCGCATTGAAGTCGCCCGGGCCGAGCTGCTCGATCGCGCCATCCGCGAGGGTGTGGCCGTCGTGGAGGGCCTCATCCTCCAGCGGCTCTTCATTGACGCCGCCCGCGAGGCCGGCCGCCTCGCGCGGCTCTATCCCGAAGAAGCCCGCGTGCTAGGCCTCCCCGGCCGTGTTGGCGCCGCCCGTGGCGAGTTTACCGAGGAACTCCGCCGACGATTCTTCGACGCCGCCCAGGGCGACCGCATCGACGAAGCCATGGACCTGCTCAAGCAGCTCGACGGCTACCTCTCACCACCCGAAGCCGGCACGCTGATGGAAGTCGCCCGCGGCGTCGTCAGCAAAGCCCGCGAGAACCTGGGTGCCATGTTCAAGATCGCCGTTCACGACCGCCACTGGTCCGAGGCGGCATCCATCGGCCGCCGCATCGTGATGGAGTTCCCCAACTCCAAGATGGCCGGTGAAGTCCGCGCCCTGCTCGATGGCGTCCTCTCCCGCGCCAACTCGCAACGCAACGGCTCGTGATGACGCTGGTCGGCTGACATCCTGCGAGCTTCGGCTTGAACAGCTTCTCATACGAAGTCTTGTCGAATACCGCGCGGAGCGTAAGCCAGGTTCGCTTATCGCGAAGGCCGCGATGGGAACGAAGAGAGGCGGAAGAGTGGGGACGTGGCTGGGCTGCCTGGCTATGCCCTTGCACAGGCGATCAAGCGACCAAATACAAACCACACCCTAGAACGGTGCGGAATCATCACCCGGCAGCGGCGGCGGCGGGAGATTGAGGTCATCCTCGAACCCGTTCTCAAACCGGGCTTCATCTTCGCGGTCGGGGCCGCCGCCGTCGCGGAAGGCGGGGACCGGGCCGGTGGGGCGGCTTGCAACGAAGCCGCCCGCGGTATCCCTTGGGGGCTCAAGGATCATCGGGGTCGACGCGGTTGGCGTGGGCCCGCGGCGCTTCCCCCCGACCAGCGACGGAGCCGACGCCTTGCTGGTGAGCGCCGGCCGCGCGGCCGAGGCCACTGAGGCGCCTGCGGTGGCTGAGGATTCGGGGCGGAATCGATCGGCGTCCGATGGCGGCCGCGCGTCGGCGTGATTCTTGAAACGCGTCGTACTGGCGTCCCACGTGAGCTTCACCGTGCCGGTCGGGCCGTTGCGCTGCTTGGCGATGATGATCTCCGCGACACCGACCTTGTCGGAGTTCATCGGGTCTTCGAGCCACGCATGATCGCCGATGTGGTAATACTCCTCGCGGTGCAGAAGCATCACGACGTCGGCGTCTTGTTCGAGCGATCCGGATTCGCGCAGATCGGAGAGCCGCGGCTTGTTGTGGTCGCGGTTCTCCGGCCCACGGTTGAGCTGGGAAAGAATGATGACGGGCACCTTGAGCTCGCGGGCCAGGGCCTTGACGCCGCGGGAGATCGACGAAACCTCGACCTGCCGGCTCTCGCGCGCCGACGCCGGTGAAGAAAGAAGCTGCAGGTAGTCGACGATGATCGCCTTTACACCTTCCTTGTGGACCATCCGCCGCGCCCGGGCCCGAAGCTGCAGGATGGAGAGGCCGGGGGTGTCGTCGATGAAGATGGGGGCCTGGCCAAGCTGGCCGCAGGCCGTCAGGAGCTGCTCGTAGTCGTGCGTCGAGAGCATGCCCCGGCGGATTTTGGTGGAGGCGTAGCCCGACCACGAAGAGAGCAGACGCTGGACGAGCGCCTGCTTCGACATTTCGAGGGAAAAGACGCCGATCGATTGCGCGATCCGCTCGGGGCGCATGCTGGCGGGCTCGCTGGTGCCCATCGCCATCTGCTCGGCGAGGTTCAACGCGAACGCCGTCTTGCCCATGGAGGGCCGAGCGGCGATGATGATCATCTCGCCCGGCTGGAACCCACCGAGCATCTCATCAAGGTCGTAGAACCCGCAGCGGACGCCGTCGGGCAATCCTTCCCCGGTTTCGAGCGCCATCAGCCGCTCGTACTCCAGCATCAGCAGCGCATGCAGACCCTGCGGGTCGCCGGACAATTCTTCCTCGGCGATCTCGAAGATCTTCTGCTCCGCCGCGTCGATGACCGCCGCGGCCTCCGTCGTGTTCTCCCCCACGTGATAGGTTTCGTAGAGAATCTGCCCGGCGGCGTCGATGAGCCGGCGGAGCTTGTACTTCTCCGCCACGATGCGCGCAAAGTGCGGCGCGTTCACGGCCGTCGGCACCCCTTCCGCAAGCTTGATCAAATAGTCCGTCCCGCCGATCTGTTCCAGGACGCCCTTGTCGGTCAACGCCTGCGAAAGCTGGACGAGGTCGCCGGTGTGGTGCTTGTCGAAAAGATGCACGCACGCGGAAAAAATCGCACCGTGCTTCTCGTCATAAAACGCCTCGGGCCCGCGCACCGCCTGGATCACGTCGCCGATCACCCGCGGGTCGAGGATCATCGACCCCAGCAGCGACATCTCCGCCTCCAGCGCAAACGGCGGGTTGCGGTCGAAGAGCTTGCCCAACGGCTCGCGCGGCACCGCCGCACGGTCACGCCGACCGCCGGTGGCGGCGTAGCGGTTAAAGTCAAAGGTGGGTTGGTCGGAGGCTGGCACAGGCGGCGAGTTTACGCCACTCGGCCACTGGTTACGTACCGTTTCCGCTACTGACAGGATCTGCGGATATTGCTCAGGTTCACAGCCGCCAGATCTGGATGTTGCTAGGGTTGTCCATGAGTTTGCACTCGGCGGATGCTGGGCGGTTGCTGGAAGCGCTGCGGGGGGCTTGTACGTTCAAGGGTGAGACGCTGCCCGAACCCTTGCCGTCCGAGCCGATGGGCCTGTTCACCATGTGGCTCGGCGACGCCGCGGCGGCCAAGACCCAGCCGAATCCCAACGCCATGACCCTGGCGACCGTCGACGGTCACGGCCGGCCCGCCTCGCGGGTCGTACTCGCACGCGGCGTGGACCCCGCACGCGGCTTCATCAACTTCTACACCAATCGGCAAGGGGCCAAGGGCGTGCAACTCGGCACAGCACCCTACGCCGCCCTCGGGTTTCATTGGGATCACCTGGAACGCCAGGTTCGCATCGAAGGTCCCGTCACACCATGCCCCGAGGCCGAGAGCGACGCGTACTTCGCGTCGCGGCCCGTCCTAAGCCGCGTCGCGGCGTGGGCCAGCGATCAGAGCCGGCCACTAGCATCGCGTACGCAACTCGCTGATCAGTACCGCCGTGCGTTGGAGCGGTTTGGCTTGCAGGACCAGGAGCCACCCCGCGGCACCGCCGTCAACATCCCGCGCCCGCCACACTGGGGCGGCTACCGCGTCTGGGCCGAGCGGGTGGAGCTGTGGCTCGGCCACTCCAACCGTCTCCACGACCGCGCCGAATGGACGCGAACGCTCACGCCCGCGACCATCGATGGCGTGCCGGGCTTTGAGGGCGGGCAGTGGGAAGCACAACGCTTGCAGCCGTGAGTTCGCGCGGCGGATCGCAGCCGCGTGGCCGCAGACGTCCGCGCAAACGCGACAGCCCATGCTAGAAGCCCGCGATTCAGACGTTGGGCACCTTCACCCCACCGGATCACCCGTCGGCGGCAGCTCCGGCTCGGTCACCATCATGTCTGAATACGAAGCGCTCACAGCCTCGCCCAGCACCGCCGCAAAGTTCTGCCGGAGTTCCTCGATCGCCGCGTGGCACTTGACCAGGTTGCTGATCGGCGAGACCAGCGCCTCGAACTCCACGAACATGCCTAGCCGGTCGACCATGTCGAGGTGGATGCGGACCCCGCGCCACATGTAGACCTCGCGGGCCTTGCGAACGACGACCCACTCCGGCACCGGGATCCGCCCGAAGCGGTCGGCCGCCTCCGCCTCGCTATAAATGTGAAACCGCGAAATTCGCGGGCGCGTGTGGTTGTCGCGGTGATAGAAGATGAACTCCGTCGGCCGGCCCTCCGTCTGACGCTTCTTCAAACGCCCGTCGGCGAGCTGAAAGTACGTGTCGGTCTGCCAAAGGTGCTCGATGAACTTGCCGCCGATCGAGAGCGCGATCGACTTGGCCAAGTTGTGGTCACGCAGCTCGGCTTTGAACTCGACGTTCTGCATAAGTCTTTCCGACGCTGCCTGAGAAGGTCCGCCCATGCGGCCCGCGACCATGGCTTCCAATACGCCGCATGATCCATCCGCGGCTCAAGCCGATGGAGCGTATCCGAACAGAGGCCGCCCGTTCACGTCTCTGTCCACTCGCCGCGACGAACGTAACGCGACCACCCAAACCGCCGTCGATGCAGCCTTCGGTTCATCGTCGCAACAGGTTGAACGCTCGCTGGATCCTTAGCGTTTTCGCCGTTATCGGCCCGCGATTCTCTACGCAGCCAGGCCCTTCGGCTCAGCCTCGCCCGCGCCGCCCCCCGGAGAGCCGCACCATGTGTCGCCCGTCCAGCCGTGCTGGTCATACTCGCTCAGGCATTGCTCGACGAGCGCGTGCATCGTGTCGAGCCGCCCCGACCGCGCGGCCTCGCCCGCAGCCTGATAGCGCACGCCCTCCCAACCGCCGCTGTACGTCCGCTCGTAGAGCTCGTGCCGCCCGGCGAACTCCGTCCCCACCGCGTCCCACAGCAGCTTCATGATCTTGATCCGTTCCACATGGCCCACGCCGTTCGACCCGCGCACGTACCGCTCCAACACCGACGCGACCTCCGGATTGTCCAGATCCCGCGCCGATGACGGCAAATAGATCAGCCCGCTCGACACCGTCTGCATGATGATCTCGCGCACCCGCGAATAGCACTGACCCGCAAACACGTTGTACGCCAGCGCCGCCCGCCGCTCGGGAAGCACCGCATCACCAACCCAGGCCTCCGGCGACGAAGCCATGGCCGTCGACAGCGACCAGAACAAGTGCGACCAGGCGATCACCTCGCCCAGCAGCACCTGGTTCGATCTCGACTCGTTCCCGCCTGTCGCTTGCAAGGCACGCGAGAGCAGCCCGGCCAGAAACTCAAGCTTCACGGCAAAGCGCGTGCACCCCTGAAACAGGAAGCCGTTGAGGAAGCCCGACCCTTCAAAGAACGCCCGCACGCGCTCCGGATCGCGATAGATCAGCACGTTCTCCCAGGGCACAAAGACCTTGTCCAGCACCAGAATCGCATCGTTCTCGTCGAACCGCGACGAGAGCGGATAGTCGAAAGGCGTGCCGTTCCGCACCGCCTGGCCCTCGTACGAGTTGCGGCAGATCAGCTTCAGCCCACCCGCGTTCATCGGCACGATAAACGCCAGAGCCATGTCCAGATCGTCCGACACCGTCGCCGGCGTCTGCCCCACAAAGTTGTAGTGCGTGAGCGCCGCCGAGGTCGCCACGACCTTGGCCCCCGACACGATGATCCCTGCGTCCGTCTCTCGCTCCACATGCACGCACACATCGCGACACTCGTGAACCGGCCGCGCCCGGTCGATGGGCGGGTTCACGATCGCGTGATTCATGAACGGCACCGTGCGCTGCGACATCGCGTACCAGCGCCTCGCGTTTTCCGCGAACGGGCCATAAAACTCCGCGTTCGCCCCCAGCGTCGTCGTGAATGAGGCCTTGTAATCCGGCGTCCGCCCCAGCCAGCCATAACTCATCCGAGCCCAGCCCGCGATGGCGTCGCGGGTCCGCATCAGCTCCTCGCGCGAGCGTGAGACCCGGAATGAACGGTGGGTGTAGCCGCCGCCGTCGGAGCCCGTCAGATCGGTCGGGCAGGTCAGGAGGTCCCGTTTGGCCGGGTCGTGCAGCGCGTCGTACAGCGCCGCCGTGCTGCGGGCGCAGTTGCGCAGCGAAGCATGCGCCGTCACGTCGGCCACCCGCTCGCCAGCGATGTACACCGCCCGCCCGTCCCGCAAGCTCGCCAGGAACTCCGCCCCGTTGTACGGGCGGCCACGGTCGGCAATATGTTCCTCGTGCCGTTCGGAAGGAGTGCTCATGCTCGGGTCGCCTCAGGAGAACCGGCCCGTACGGTGCTCGGGACGGAACAGGTTGAAGATCAATCGATCGACCTGCATCAACGCGGTTCGCGAGAGCACCAGCCGCCCGCTGGCCTCGTGCATCAAGCCCTCGCGCTCCATCCGCCCGATGAAGTCGCCAAACTGCTCCCGCGGCGTCCGTCCGAACTTCGTCGTGAACTCTGCCGTGCTCACGCTCCCGGACTTGAGCTGCAACGCCAGCTCGCGGATGTACCGCTCCTCCGCGGTCAACGCGTACGCCCGAAACGTCGGCAGCTTTCCCGATCGCACCGTAGACACATACGGGTCGAAGTCATGTAGGTTCTGATAGTTCACGCCGTTGATGTAGCCGAAGCTCGAAACGCCAACCGACAACAGGTCCGTCCCGTCGAAGAGCCCCTTCCGATACAGATACGGCTGCTTCGGGTCCTTCATCACCGTCGTGGCGCTCGTCACCGTGTAGCCCGCCTTCTCAAACTCGCCGAAGGCATAGTCGACCCACGCACGCTTGATCGACCAGTCGGCGATGGGCGCGGCCAGCGAACCAGCCGCCTGCATCCGCTGATAGATCGTCGAGTTGTACGGCACCTCCATCTGATAGATCGTCGCCGCGTCCGGCCCCAGCGCCAGCACCTTCGCCACTGTGTCGGCCCACTTTTCGTCCGTCTCCTCGACCATACCCGCGATGAGGTCGACGTTGACCTGCTCAAAGCCCATCGCCCGCGCGTGTCCATAGGCCGTGTAGACCTCTTTGGAACGGTGTGCCCGGCCGTTGATCTCAAGGATGTGGTCGTCCATGTGCTCGATGCCCAGGCTGAGCCGCGTGACGCCGATCTCACGGAGTGTCTTCAGCTTCGCCGCGTTGAGCGTCCCCGGCTCACCTTCAAACGTCACCTCGCGGGCCTCGTCCCAGGGCAAGAGCCGCTTCATGCCGTCGGTCAGCGTCCGCAGTTGATCCGGCGAGAGATAGCTGGGAGTGCCGCCGCCAAAGTACAGAAATGTCGGCTTCCGCCCACCCACAAACGGACGGCTCGCCATCGCGGCCAGCTCGGTGTGGACGGCGTCGATGTACCCGCGGATGTCCTGCGCGTTCTTGTCGGTGTACACGCGGAAGTAGCAGAAGTGGCAGCGCTTCCGGCAAAACGGGATGTGCGCGTACACCCCGAGCCCCACACTCGTCTGCGGCTCGCGATTCAAAGCCGCCTCGAACGCGCCTAAATGCTCCGGCTTCCAGAAGCCGAAGGGCGGATAGTTGGCCACAAAGTAGTTGCCAACCTTCGTCTCCTGCTCGCCAGAGGCCGACGGCGATGGTCCCGCAAACGGCAGTGAGATCGTGGTCATGGCGTCCTTTGTTCCTGAAGGCGGCGCTGATCGACCGGATCGCCTCATCCCGCACGGTCGGCTCCGTCCGCACCCGGATATCGGCACTCCCCGCGTCGCTCTTCATCGGCCCGTCGCGTCTCCGCGGCCGCGCTCAACGACCACACGAGCAGGCGGTTTGCCCGCGTGATCCATCCCCCAGCCTTTTCCGCGACCGTAAACGCCTTACCGCTTCTCAAGTGCAAAACAACCCTCACCGATGACGCTGGCGGCCTCGCGGGGTGTTCCCGCGGGTTTATGTGCGGGTGTGCGGCTTCCCTCGAACCTGCGCCCCGATTGTTCCAGCGGGCGACAACTTAAAAGGAGCCGACATGCACACGGAAGTCGCAGAGAACTTGGAGCATCAGCTCCGATCGCTCTACGAGGAACGAGAGTTCCTCCAGGATCGATTCGGAATCTCCTCCGCCGAGGAGATCGTCAACATGGTCGAGTGCCTCGAAGCCCAGTTGAAGGACTTCTACGGCCGCTTCGGCAGCACCGACAGCTTCGGCGACGACGAGTCCGCCATGCTGCTCAGCCGACTCAAGGAGCTCAGCGCCACCCTCGATCCCATGTACTCAACCAAGAGCGTCCAGTTCTTCATCGAGAACGACAAACCCGTCCTTCGCGCCGAGTGGACCGAAACCATCAATCAAGGAGATGCCCAATGAGCAGCATGATGTCCCGTTCCGCCATGGCCCCCGCGGGCACCTTCGTCCCCACCGAGATCTTCGGGATGCTCGGCAACCTCTCACGCCGCGACGCCGATGAAGCCGACTTCGGCATCATCCAGCTCGACGACTCCGGCAACGTCGTCATGGTCAACAAATACCAGTCCGACCTCGGCGGCGTCCCCGTCCCCGCCTTCGAGGGCAAGCACTGGTTCACCAAAGTTGCCCCCTGCACCAACAACAACATCATCTACGGCACCTTCAAGAAGGGCGTCGCCGCCAAGAGCCTCAACATCGTCTTCCCCTACACCTTCACCTTCAAGATGAAGCCCACCAACGTCAAGCTCCATCTCTACCGCGACCCCCAGACCGGCAAGAACTTCGCGTTCTGCGTCCGCGCCTGATATCTCACAACACTCCACAGCCCACCCCGCCCAGCGGCGGCGTGGGTTCTTCAAGTCCCACCCACACCCCCGCACCCGGAGCCGCCGATGAAGCTGCAAGACACGATCGATCAACTCAAGGACGGCTCGCTGGAGCAGGTCTCCCGCGAGGCCCTCAGTTCCTACCAAGGCGCCAACCCCGCCGACGTCGAGAAGCTCGTCAAGTGGACCCAGTCCCTCCGCGACGACCTTGTCACGCTCATCAAGGAAATCGACGACGAGGATGAAGTGGCCATGACCTTGGCCATTAACTACATCGAACTCAAGAGCCGCTGGATCGCCATCAACACCAAGATCAACTACCAGAACTTCCGCACTGGTTCCTGCGACCCGGTCAGCGCTCTCCGTGCGGCCGCGATCAGCCAGTTGCTGGCCAAGGTCGAGTCGCTGCTCTCGCAAGGCGACATCGACCAGATCACCCAGTTCCTCGCCGAGCCTATCCGCCGCGCGGCATGAGCCGAACCACCGCCAACCCGTCGCCCAGGCCCCGCGCGGCCCCGCGCACTCCACCTGCGCCCAATGCCGCCGCCTTCGCCAGTTGCCACGCGCAGCTTGAAGCCCTCTACGCCGAACGTCAACAACTCATCACCGCCCTGGGCGTGGCTGACGCCCAGGGCGTGATCGAGATGGTCCACAACCTTGAAGCCCAACTCGCCGATCTCTACGCGGCCCGATCTGATAAGTCCGCCGTCGTTTCCGAACTGCTGGGCCCGATCCAGCAGCTCGCCGAGTCTCTCGACCGCTTCTACACCCGCAAGTCCGTCACCATCGACCTCGATGCCCACACGCCCACCCTCAAGGCCTCATGGCACGAGCGCCGCGCCACCGGAACCCCGCGATGAACACCGCTGAACAACTCCGCGCCCGCCTTGCCTCGCGTCGCGCCGCCCCCGAAACCGCGTGCGCACCCGAATCCGCCCCGGCACCCGCGCCCGCGCCAACCGCCCCCACCAGCCTCCTCCGACGCGTCGCGCCGCGCCCGGCCAACAGCCCGTTCGTCCCTGACGACGTCCTCGCCGCCGCGGGCACGCTCACCCGCGACGACATCGAGCAACTCCCCTTCGGGGCTATCAAGTGCGACGACGCCGGCCGCGTCCTGCTCTACAACACCGCCCAGGCCCAGCTCGCCAACATGGCCGTCAGCGCCGTCGAAGGCAAAAACTTCTTCACCCAAGTCGCCCTCTGTTGCAACAACCCGCTCTTCTACGGTGCCTTCAAGCGCGGCGTTGCCGCCGACGCACTCAACACCAGCTTCCCTTACACCTTCACCTACAAGATGAAGCCCACCAACGTCATCGTCCATCTCTTCCGCGACGCGACGACCAAAGCCAACTGGATCTTCATCAAAGCAGGTTGACCGGCTCGATCCTTGATCTCAGACGCGATCGCCCGGAATGGTGTGACGCTTTGCCCTCAACCGCTCTCTCCAACTCGAACGCCCGCTGGCGCGACACCCTCTATTCCCGCCTCCGTGCGCGCCCCGATCCGCTGCTCATCCTGCCGCGCTGCACCATCCCCGCGGCCTCGCTCTGGGCCAGCGTTCGTCTCTGGACCGACTTCTTCCGCACTCACCACCTTGTCCCCGGCGACCGCGTCGTCCTCGCTATCGAGCCTTCCATCGGCAGCCTCGCCTTCCTCCTCGCGGCCATCTGGGAAGGCCTCACCGTCGCCATCGCGCTCCCCTACCGCGGCTCCCCCGAACTCCTCGACATCTTCGACGCCCGCCTCGGCATCGGCCTCTGCGGCCTCGACGCCGACGACCCCGGCTGTCCCCTCGCCCCCGTTGGCTGGCAGCCGCGCGCCGCCCTCGGCGACCCTTCACCCGATACCCGCTTCATCACCCGCACCAGCGGCACCAGCGGCTCGCCCACCTGGGTCGCCCTCAGCGACGACAACCTCTGGAGCGTCCTCGACGCCCACCAGCCACACCTCTCCCGCGAGGGCGACATCGTCCTCTCGATACTCCCTTGGCACCACTCCTTCGGCCTCATCCTCGACCTTCTTCCCGCACTCCTCAACGCCGCCGTCATACTCCGCGAACCCTCCGGCGGCCGCGACCCGCAGTCCATCATCGCCGCCGCGCAGCAGTGGGGCGTCAACTACTGCTCCATGGTCCCGCTCCAAGCTCAAAGAATCGCCGTTACACCCGGCGGCCTCGACATGCTCCGCGCCCTCCGCGCCGGCGTCGTCGGCGGCGCCCCCGTCTCCGCACAACTCGCCGCCAAGCTCGCCTCCACCAACCTCCGCGTCGGCTACGGCCAGACCGAAGCCTCCCCAGGCATCACCCTCGGCGAGCCCGGAGTCTGGATCCCCAACGCACTCGGCTCGCCCCGCGGCTGCGCCATCCGCACCGACCCCGACGGCCGCCTCTTCGTCCGCGGGCCCAACGTCGCCATGGGCGTCTGGGAACACGGCCGCGTCCGCCGACTCGACCCCGACCGCTGGCTCGACACCGGCGACCTCGTCCGCGTCAATGGCGACCGCCTCATCTACCTCGGCCGCGCCGACAACAACTTCAAGCTCGCCAACGGCCGCATAATCGACGCCGCCCAGCTCGAGCACGACCTCCGCGAAGCCTTCCCCCGCGCCGCCGATGCCATGGTCTTCTCACCCGACGGCCAAAACCTCCGCGTCTGCCTCATCGCCGACTCCGCCGACTTCACACCCAACCCCGACACCGTCCGCCGCGTCCTCGGCCCCCTCGCCGATCGACTCGATTCAATCACCATCCTCACCGAAGACGCCCGCATCCGCACCCCCAAAGGCGCCCTCGACCGCCGCACCCTCGCCGCCGCCTGATCCGCGACGCATGTCGCCCAGCGCGACTCGCCCTCAGTGAAGCAGCACGCCCCTCTCACAACGGCGCTCTCAAGCTTTGAACAACATCCACCTCCGACCGCCCGCTCTTTAGCCCCGCAGGGGTGCAAAAAGACAGTTCGGGGTAGAGTCGGCTCGGCGACAGCGGCCTCGGGAATCCACCCCCAATGCTCCCGCGCCCTGACATGGTGCAACTAATCCACCTTCCAACACCTCTACCAACTTCATCCTGGCCACCCCGCGCCGCTTCCCCCTCTTAACACTACCAATCTACAACCCCAACCCCGCCTCCTTCAAGACCGCGACAATCTTCGCCTCATCCCAAACCTCCACGCCCAACTGCTCCGCCTCCGCCAACTTGCTCCCGGCCGACGCCCCCGCGATCAGCACGCTGGTCTTCTTCGACACACTCCCCGACACCTTCGCCCCTAGCGCTTCCAGGTGCCCCTTAAGCGTTTCGCGCTCGAACGCCTCCAGCGTCCCGGTGATCACCATCGTCTTCCCCGTCAGCACGCCGCCACCGCTGCCGGCTTTCGCCGCGCGCGTGCTGGTCAGATCAACCCCCGCCGCTGCCAGTTCGCGGAACGTCCGCCGCGCCGCCGCGCTGTGCAGATACGCGTGCACGATCGGCGCGGTGTCTTTCCCGAGCCCAGTCTCTTCCCCACCCGGTGGCTCCACGGCCGCGCCCAGCCGCGCCGCCTCGGCCTTCGTTAACTTCGCATTCGGCATCAGATCCCGCACCGTCGCCGCCAGGAGCGATTCCAGATCGCCATACCGCCGCGCGAGCTGCTTCGACGTCGTCTCGCCGACATGCCGAATGCCCATCCCCGCCAGCACCTTCCCCAGCCCCCGGCCTTTCGCCGCCTCAATCCCCACAAGCAGATTCTCAACCTTCTTTTCCCCCATCCGGTCCAGCTTGAGTAAGCCCGCGCGATGCTCCCGCAGTCTGAACACATCCGCAAAAGTCCCCAGCGGGATCGACTCCGCATCCTCCGGCACACCCGCCTCCAACCGCCGCGGGTCGTCCCGCGGCCACTGCGTCGCGCGGATCTGATCAACCGTCTTCTCACCCAGCCCTTCAATATCCATCTGCTTGCGACCCGCAAACCAGATCAGTCGCTCGCGCACCTGCGCCGGGCACTCAGGGTTCACGCAAAACCGCTGCGTCTCCAGCCCCGCCGTCGCCATTGCCTCCGGCGGCTCCACCTCCACCACCCCGCCGCACACCGGGCACCGCTCCGGCGCCTCCACCGCCTTCGCCCCCTTGGGCCGCTTCGCCAGCACCACCCCGGCCACATACGGGATGATCTCGCCCGCCTTCTCGATGTACACCGTGTCGCCGATGCGAATGTCCGTCCGCGCCGAACTCGGGTTATCCGGCTCCACCGCCGCGTCGCGCACCCGTCCATAGTTATGCAGAGTCGCGTGCTGCACCACCGTCCCCGCCAGCAGCACCGGCTCCATCACCGCCCGCGGCGTGATCTTCCCCGTCTTCCCCACTTGGTGATCCACCCGCAACAGCTTGGTCGTCGTCCGCTGGGCCGGATACTTGTACGCGATCACCCAGCGCGGGCTCTTAGACGTCGTCCCAAGCTCGTCCTGCCGCGCGAACTCATCCACTCTCACCACCACCCCGTCCACCGCAAAAGCCCGCTCCTTCCGCCGCTCCGCGAACTCGGCAATCGCCCGCTCGATCTCCGCCAAATCCGCCGACACCGCCAGCGGCTCGTTCACCGCAAATCCCAACGCCTTCAGCGCCTTCAGAAACCCAGTGTGGGAGCGTGCAAATGCAGCGTCGCTGATCTCGCCGCGCCCGTGCGCCGCAAACCCCAGCCGCCGCGCCGCTGTGATCGCCGGGTCGAGCTGCTTGAGCGTCCCCGCCGCCGCGTTCCGCGGGTTCATAAACGGCTCATCGCCCGCGGCCTCCCGCTCGCGATTCGTCCGCTCAAACTCTGCCAGCGGAAAGAACACCTCGCCACGCACCTCCAGCACCTCCGGCGCGCCCTCCCCCATCACCAGCGGCACCGCCCGGATCGTTCGCACATTGTGCGTCACGTCGTCACCCGTCACCCCATCGCCCCGCGTCACGGCATGCACCAGCCGCCCCCGCTCATACCGCAGCGACATCGCCACCCCATCAATCTTCGCGTCCGCCACCAACCCCACTGCCGCCCTGGCTCCCCCAAACAGCGACCCGCCACCGCCCCCACCCATCACCCGCTCGTGCCACGCCCGCAGCGACTCGACGTCGTATGTGTTGTCTATCGACAGCATCGCCACCCGATGCCGCACCTGCACAAACCCTGCGATCGCTGTCCCGCCCACGCGCGCAGTGGGGGAGTTGTCGTCGGCGAGCTCCGCGTGCGCCCTCTCGATCTCCGCCAGCTCCGCCAGGAGCCGATCAAACTCGGCGTCGGCCATGATCGGCTTTGCATCAACGTAGTACGCCCGATTCGCGCGCTCCAAAACTGCCCGCAGCTCCGCCGCACGTTCCCGCACACTCGAACTCGCCCCGCTCTTGTTGCTCACGGCCACATCGTACCTCCGGCCCACCTCCCCGAACACGCCCCGCCCCTTCCCGGTAACCTATCTCCGTGACCGAACCGCCCTCCCCATCCCCTGCCCCGCCGCATTTCGACATCGCCACCCTCCGCGCCATCCGCAGCTACATCGCCGGCTTCGCCTTCACTCCCGACCACTCCCCCCGCCTCGACCGCACCATGGCCAAAATCGCCGGCAGCCTCCGCGAGATCCTCGCCGCCGACGAAGTCACACTCTGGGCCCCCGACCACGCCGACAACGGCGCCGCCGTCGCCGACGGCTCCCGCTGGCAAGCCGCGTACTCCACGCTCCCCCCCGCCGACCTCGCCGACATCGGCGAGGAACACGCCGTCGGCCCCGGCACTTGGGCCCCGCCCACCACTCAGATCGCCGCCACCACAGATCTCGCCGCCACTGCCGCCCCTTGGTCCGCCGTCGTCCTCGCCCGCCGCGGCACCCGCGCCCTCTGGCACGTCCCCATGCGCGCCGTCACCCAACAACTCGGCACCCCCGACAACATCCTCGTCGTCGCCGAGCTCGCTTTCGCAGACGCTTCCCGCGCCGCCGCCATCCACCCCGAGGCCCTCGCCCTCTCCGCCGAACTCGCCGCCCGCGCCATGGAGCGCACACTCTGGGCCGAGCAAGACCTGGTCATCCGCGAGGCTTTCTCAGTCCTCGATCTCGTCGACGCCGACCGTTTCTCCGCCATGGACCGCCTCGCCCGCGCCATCGCCGACGCCACTCACTTCGAAGCCTGCACCATCCTCCTCGCCGACGACCAGGCCCACATGCTCCAGATCGTCGGCACCACCGGCCTCCAATCCGCCCTCCCCCGCCGCTCCCTCAAGTACAGCTACGACCACTCCTGTTCCGGCTGGGTCGCCCGCAACCGCCGCGTCCTCGCCGTCGAGGATCTACTGACCTGCAAGCACTTCGCCGGCACCAAGTTCACCGACCAGGTCGAATCCCCCGACATGCGTCAGTACCTCGGCGCCCCGCTCCTCTCAGACAGCGGCGCCCTCCTCGGCGTCGTCCGCCTCCGAAACAAAAAAGCCCCCGTCGACTCCGCCGCCCCCCGCGGCCTCAGCTTCCTCGATCAGATCCGCATCGCCCGCGTCGGCCGCGTCATCGCACCGCTCATGTCCGTCCTTCTCCGCGAACGACGCACCACCGCCTCCCTCGAACGCGTCCGCCACGACATGGACGTCCCCGCCATCATGATCCGCGACTCCGCCGGCATCCTCCTTCGCCGCGCCCCCGAGCAGTTCGCCTCCCAGATGGAAGACGTCTACCAGCGCCTCGAAGACATCGGCTCCCTCGCCGACATCCTCATGGTCAACAGCGAGCTCCTCCGCCTCGCCGACCTCTCCGAAATCCGCCTCGACCCCGAGCACATCCTCCCCCTGGGCGAGTTCGTCGCCAAGCTCTGCAAGATGCTCTCGCCCACCGCCCGCCGCCGCAACCTCTCGGGCATCCTCTACAACGAAGGCTCCTTCCACTCCATCCCCCGCCTCTGGCTCGACCCTCGCATCATGCAGATCGTCCTCTACAACCTCCTCCAGAACGCCGTTAAATACAGCGTTGAGAACACCCTCATCTCCGTCGAAGGCGACGTCGCCAAGATCGACGGCCACACCTGGTACCAGATCCACGTCAAAAACTACGGGATCGGCGTCACCGACGACGAATCCAAACGCATCTTCGAGTCCTACTACCGCTCCCCCCGCGCCGCTAAACGCGCCGGCGCCGGCCTGGGCATCGGGCTCCCCACCGCCCGCGCCCTCGTTGAACGCCACGGCGCCCGCCTCGTCCTCACCCGCCAGACCAACCCCACCGTGTTTACTATCCAGTTCCCCGCCTCGCTCGCCCACAAGCCACCACCGCGCGAGCCCCTGACCCGAGCCCTCCCATGAGCAAAGCCAAACGCCGCATTCTCATTGTCGACGATGAGCTCCACGTCCTCAACGACCACGTCCACCAGCTCGTCACCGGCGGCTTCGAGGTCGCTGGCGTCCGCACCACCGACGAGGCCATCCGCGAGATCCTCCAAAAGGACGTCCGCCAGTACGACCTCGTGGCCATGGACATGATGATCCCGCCCCCCGAAGCCAAGCCCAGCGACATCGAAGTCTGGGACGGCCTCCGCTCCGGCGGCCACCTCCTCCTCATGCTCCGCAAGCTCACCGAGGATCTTCCCGTCCTCCTCCTCTCTAACCTCGATGAAGAAGAAGTCCAGCTCGAGGCATGGGACCGCTTCATGGAACACCGCACACGCTCCGGCCGCGCCGGTGCCGCCCCACCCGTCCACTCGACGGGCGAACTCCGCGGCGTCCTCGAACGCGACTTCCGCACCTGGTTCCGCTCCAAACGCCGCACGCCCCCTTGGCACTTCCCCAAAATCCTCTCAGACATCCTCGCCGCCGCCCAGCGCTAACCCCGCACTTCTACAGCCCTCAGCGCAAGATCGAAACACCCGGGGTCGGATCCGAATCACGCCGCCTTGGGCTTCTGCGCGACCGCCGGCTGATCGTGCCGCCACAGAAACACCGCCAGCGCCACGATCCCGATCAGCAGGAAAGCGTCGGCCACATTCGATACATATGGCCAGATCTCCCCGGATCCCCCCAATGGCTTCCAGCCGCCGGGCCACTTCCAGCCGGGAAACGGGTGCAGGAAGTCGCGCACGCACGCATACATGAACCGGTCGTAGAAGTTCCCCAGCCCGCCCGAGATCACCAGCCCGATGGCCGCCTGCGCCAGGCGATCGCGATCGCTCACCCAGCGCACAAACATCGCCAGGCAGCACACGATCGCGAACGCCGTGAAGAACATGAAGAACGACCGTTGCCCCGCCCCCATGCCAAAGACGGCCCCGGGGTTAAGCACCAGCGTCAGTTCCAGCACGCTCGGCACCACCACCACCGAGTCGTGCCGCGGGATGAGCATGCCGATCTTGGTCGGATCGGTCGCGGCGATCGCCAGCACCTGCTCGCGCGTGAAGCTCACCGGGTCGGGCGCGATCGAGCGGAACGCCCAGTATTTGCTGCCCAGATCGATCGCCAGCCCGATGATCAGCGTTGTCAGCATCACCGCCCAAGCAGATGCTGAACGCCACGAAGGCCCGAAGGCCGCGATTTGTGCCGAGTGGGGGGGTGAAGCTTCAAGCTGGGCCGAGGGCGTCGGCGTGATCACGGCCTGAACGATCGGCGTTCGCGTTCGCGGGCCGCCTCGATCGTGAAGCGCGTCCACGGTAGCTCGTCGAGCCGTTCCTTGCTGATGGGCTTGCCCGTCAGCATGCACACGCCAAAGCTCCCGGCTTCGATCCGCGCGAGCGCCTCGTCGATCTCACGAACCAGGTTCCGGTCCACCTGGGCCAGATCCAGCGAGAGCGCCTGCTCATACGCGTCCGAGCCCTGGTCAGCCATGTGCTGCGGCAGGTGGCTCAGCGAGCCGCTGTTCCCGCCGCGGAGGGCCTCGTTCTCCATGCTCGAAACGTCGCCGATCAACTCCGCACGCTTCCGCAACAGAACCCCGCGGTAACGTTCGAGTTCCTTTTTGGGCAGATGGGTCTTCTTCTCGCCCGTCGACGGGCCAGTCCCCATTCGATCCAGCGAAGGAGCGTTCGGGCCCGACGCGATCAGGGGCTTGGGACGCTTCGCCCCGGGCTTCAGCAATGGCTGGCCCAGTAGCGGCATCACCAGCGGCTTCTTGATCTTGGGCTTCTTCATCGGCTTGGGCGTCACAATGGTGATGCCCTTGGGCTTGGGACGGTCCTTCGTCGCTGCGCCGTTCAAAGCCGCCGCATCAACGGCCTCAATGGCCGGTGGCGCCGCCACCACTTCCGGTTTCGCCGGGGCCTTCATCACGGGTGCCTTCGCAGCTGGGGCTTTCACCACGGGCGCCTTCACCACGGGCGCCTTCACCACGGGCGCCTTCACCACGGGCTTGGTGTCCGCCTTGGTCACGCTCTTGGGGGCCGCAACCGGCTTTGGAGCAGCCTTG
>Ga0105047_10004006_pt1 | contig 25817 bp, 26 predicted proteins | sample MAT04_FD_78384 | JGI IMG/M metagenome (GOLD analysis project Ga0105047, IMG submission 78384) | Freshwater microbial communities from Lake Fryxell liftoff mats and glacier meltwater in Antarctica - MAT-04 (megahit assembly) | ecosystem: Environmental > Aquatic > Freshwater > Ice > Liftoff...
ATAAAGCCTAAATAAATACCCCACAGTTCATAAGTAATACCGAATGGTCTACATTCCGTTCGCGCCACATTTTTGGTGCGAGCTGGTGATTCAGCATCTATTCCTGGAGATACGTATGAAGAAGTCCCTTATCGCTACCGTCATTGCTCTGAGCGCTACCTTCTCGGTGCAAGCCAAGGACATCGTCGACACCGCCGTGGCAGCCGGCACCTTCAATACCCTGGCAACGGCTCTGAAGGCGGCCGGATTGGTAGACACGCTCAAGGGCAAGGGCCCATTCACTGTGTTTGCACCAACCGACGCTGCATTCGCCAAAGTGCCCAAGGCTGACCTGGACGCGCTGCTCAAGGACAAGGCCAAGCTCACCGCAGTGTTGACCTATCACGTGGTGCCCGGCAAGGTGATGGCGGCCGACGTCAAGCCTGGCATGGTCAAGACCGTGCAGGGTTCGAGCCTGACAGTTTCCACGTCGTCGGGTGTCATGGTCGATCAGGCCAAGGTCACCGCGACCGATATCGTTGCCGACAACGGCGTGATCCACGTCATCGACAGCGTCATCATGCCCAAGTAAATCCGTTACACGGCACGCGAACGGCTACAAGGTCGTTCGCATCGCAAGGACAACAGCCGGCTTCGCCCGGCTTTCTTAATTTGGCGGGGGTTAACATCTGCCCATGTCAGCATCTGCAGCAGCCAAAGCCGACCTTCCTGCCGGCGCGTCGCACGGCTTGCCGCTCGACGCCCAGGGCATTTTGGAACTGGCCGCGCGCTCGATGTTCCATTTGTTCTCGAGCATCAGTCAGGGCATGTTCCTGGTCGATCGAACCGGTCGCATCGTATGGGTGAACGAAGGCTACCAGCGCTTCTTGCCGGCGCTGGGTTTTTCGTCGCTGGACCAGTTCATGGGGCACATGGTCGAGGACGTAATTCCCAATACGCAGATGCGCCGGGTACTCGAGACGGGTGAGGCCTATCTGATCGACTTGCTGACCAACCGGGCGGGTACCTTTGTCGTCAGCCGCATTCCGCTGCGCGACGATGACGACGCGGTGATCGGTGCGATTGGCATCGTGTTGTTCGACCATCCCGAGACTACGCTGCAACCCCTGATCAGCAAGTTCGCGTTGATGCAGCGCGACCTGGACGATGCGCGCCGCGAATTGGCCACCCAGCGGCTGGGCCAGGCCCGCAGTATCGGTGCGCGTCCCTCCAAGTACACCTTCACCAGTTTTGTCGGCACCAGCGCGGCAGCGGTCGAGGTCAAACGCCAGGCCCGGCGCGCGGCGCAGTCCAACAGCCCGGTGTTGTTGCTCGGCGAGACTGGCACCGGCAAGGAACTGCTGGCCCACGCCATCCATGCTGCATCCAGCCGAGCATCCGGGCCGCTGGTGAGTGTCAATATCGCCGCCGTGCCCGATACCTTGCTGGAAGCCGAGTTTTTCGGCGTTGCGCCTGGCGCCTTCACCGGCGCCGATCGCAGGGGGCGCGATGGCAAGTTCAAGCTCGCCGACGGTGGCAGCCTGTTCCTGGACGAGATCGGCGACATGCCTCTGGCCTTGCAGGCCAAGTTGCTGCGGGCATTGCAGGAGGGCGAGATCGAGCCACTGGGCTCGAACACGCTGGTGCCGTTTGACGCGCGCGTGATTGCAGCGACCTCGCGTGACCTGTCCGCCTGCATGCGCGACGGCAGGTTCCGCGAAGACCTGTATTACCGGCTCCACGTGTTGCCGATCCATGTGCCGCCGCTGCGCGAGCGGCGCAGCGACATCGCGGCGCTGGTGGAGGCGCTGGGTGACGACATCGCACTGCGCAACGGCGCCGCATTGCCGGACCTCACCTCGGATGCGCTCGAACTGCTGTGTGCGCAGGAATGGCGCGGCAACATTCGCGAATTGCGCAACGTGCTCGAGCAGTCGGCGATGCGCGGCGACAACCAGCGTATTGACGCTGCGTTGTTGCGCCAGGTGCTGCTGCAATCCGGCATTGATCCTCGTGCGTTGCCGCGTTCCGGCAAGCCGGGCGGCGCCGTGCGGGTGGCGCAGGGGCACGACGCGGAACTGCTGCGTCCGTTGGCCGAGCAGGTGGCCCAGGTCGAACGCCTGGCGATCGCCGCGGCGATGCGTGCCACTGATGGCAACAAGTTGGCGGCGGCCCGTTTACTGGGTGTGTCTCGTGCGACTCTTTACCAGCGATTGTCTGAAATTAATGCAGATGTATAAATATTGGTCGTCGCATTTGTATGTAGTTTATACAACTCTCGCCAAGCGCATCTGAAACCTGTTGTGAATCAAGGCTTTGCGCGTTGGCACGAAGCATGCTGTTTCGGGTTGTTCGATTCTTCTCATGAATCGTTTTTCCATAACCAACCCACTGACTGGAGACAAACCATGCACCGTCGCACCCTGGTTGCGCTCGCCGCCATCGCCGCCACTGCCCTGACTGCCATGACGCCATTGACGGCGCAGGCGCAGAACAAGGAAGTCCGCATTGCCTTGATCGCCAGCAAGACCGGCCCGCTGGAGGCGTATGCCAAGCAGACCATCGTCGGCTTCAACATGGGTCTGAGCTATGGAACCGGCGGAACCCTGATGGTGGCTGGTAAAAAACTGGTCGTGATCGAGAAGGACGACCAGGGCAAGCCGGACGTCGGCAAGAGCCTGCTGGCGGCGGCGTATGCGGACGACAAGGTCGACATCGCGGTCGGCCCGACCGCCTCGCCGGTGGCACTGGCAATGTTGCCGGTGGCCGAGGAATACAAGAAGATTCTCTTGGTCGAGCCCGCGGTGGCCGATTCCATCACGGGCGACAAGTGGAACAAATACATCTTTCGCACCGGGCGCAACAGTTCGCAGGATGCAGCGTCCAACGCCGTGGCCCTGGATTCACCCGACAACGTGATCGCCATCCTGGCCAATGACAACGCGTTCGGCCGCGACGGTGTGAAAGCGACCAAGGAATTCACCAAGAAGGCCAAGATCGTGCATGAAGAGTACCTGCCCGTCGGTACCACCGATTTCACGGCCGGCCTGCAGCGCATCATCGACAAGCTCAAGGATCAGCCGGGCAAGAAGTACATTGCTGTAGCCTGGTCTGGCGCACCGGCCCCGTTCGCCAAGATTGCCGATCTCGATCTGGACAAGCGATTCGGTATCAAGCTGGCCACGGGTGGCAACATCCTGCCGGCGATGGTGGCGTACAAGCAGTTCCCGGGCATGGAAGGCGCCTTGTACTACTACTTCGGCATCCCGAAGAACCCGGCCAACGAAGCCATGGTGGCCCAGCACTACAGCCAGTTCAAGACGCCGCCTGACTTCTTCACCGCCGGCGGGTTCTCTGCGGCGATGGCCGTGGTGACCGCGCTCAAGAAGACCAATGGTGACACCAACACCAACAAGCTGATCAGCGCCATGGAGGGCATGAGTTTCGAGACGCCCAAGGGCACCATGACCTTCCGCAAGGAAGACCACCAGGCCATGCAGTCCATGTACCACTTCCGGATCAAGGCGGACCCGGCGTTCGCCTGGGGCGTGCCGGAGCTGGTGCGCGAGATCAAAGCCAGTGATATGGACATCCCCATCCGCAACAAGCGCTGAAAGCGCGCGCTCGGCTACCGAGCGGGCGCGATGCGTCGTTGGGCGGTGCTCGCAATCCTCACGTACTGAAGTACGTTTCGGCAGCAAGCCTCCGTCCGCCTAGCCTGGCGCCCGCTCGCTACGCCGCTCGCACGCTTTCGGGTGATTTCGATTTGCGAATCTCGGCGCGCCTCAGTCTGAGGCCGCGTCGATTCTTGCCACAACCATGCTGCAAACCAAAGATCTGACGATCCGCTTCGGCGGGCACGTGGCGGTGAACGCGGTCAGTTGCGCTTTTGCGCCTGGCACGCTGACGGCCATCGTGGGCCCCAATGGCGCGGGCAAGACGACGTATTTCAACCTGATCTCGGGCCAGCTCAAGGCCAGCGCGGGATCGGTCAGTCTGAACGGGCGCGACATTTCGTCGCTGGGCGTATCGGCGCGGACCCATGCGGGTCTGGGGCGGGCGTTCCAGCTGACCAACCTGTTCCCCAATCTGTCGGTGTTCGAGAATGTGCGACTGGCGGTGCAAGCGACGCGCCGCGGTCGGCATCGCCATGGTCTCAATTTGTGGAGCATCTGGAGTGACCACAAGGAACTGGCCAGCCGAGCCGATGAAATTCTGGAAACGGTGGCCTTGTCGGACAAGTCCGAGGCAATGGTCGCGAGCCTGCCGCATGGCGATCAACGCAAGCTCGAGGTGGCGCTGTTGATGGCGCTCGAGCCCGATGTCTTCATGTTCGACGAGCCCACCGCCGGCATGAGCGTGGGCGAGGCGCCGGTGATCCTGGACCTGATCCGCAAGCTGAAAAGTGACCCCAGCAAGACCATCTTGCTGGTGGAACACAAGATGGATGTCGTGCGCGAACTGGCCGATCGCATCATCGTGTTGCACAACGGTGCGCTGGTGGCCGATGGTGAGCCGGCCGAGGTCATTGCGTCGCGCGTGGTGCAGGAGGCGTACCTCGGCGTAAGCCCCGAGGACACATCGGTACAGGACGACGTTGCCCCCCAATCCGACCTTCCCCCTCAAGGTGGAAGGAGGCATTCATCATGAGCGAACCGCTACTGGCCTTGACCGGGGTTCATACGCACATCGGGCCCTACCACATCCTGCACGGCGTGGACCTGGTCGTGCCCCGAGGCGAGGTGACGTTGCTGCTCGGGCGCAATGGCGCGGGCAAGTCGACCACGCTGCGCACCATCATGGGATTATGGCGGGCATCCAAAGGCAGGCTCACATTTGATGGGCGCGATATCACGACGCTGACGACGCCCGAAATTGCAGAATGCAACATCGCCTATGTGCCGGAGAACATGGGCATCTTCGCCGACCTGACGGTGCGCGAGAACATGTTGCTGGCAGCGCGCAACGCGGCCAACGAAAAGCAGATAGACACCCAAAGGCTGGACTGGATCTTCGGTCTGTTTCCCGCCGTGCAAAAGTTCTGGAACCATCCGGCCGGCAAGTTGTCGGGCGGGCAGAAGCAGATGCTCGCGGTGGCGCGCGCCATCGTCGAGCCGCGCGAACTGCTGATCGTCGACGAGCCCAGCAAGGGCCTGGCGCCATCGATCATCAACAACATGATCAACGCCTTTGCCGAGCTCAAGGCCACCGGGGTGAGCATCCTGCTGGTGGAGCAGAACTTCAACTTTGCGCAAAAGATCGGCGATACGGTGGCGGTGATGGACAACGGTGTGGTGGTGCACAGCGGCAGCATGCAGGCGTTGACCCAGGACGCCGCGTTACAGAGATCCCTTTTGGGGCTGGCGATATGAACAACTCGGATTTCGACTGGAAGCCGGTGGCCCTGGTGCCGCTGCTGGCGCTGCTGGTGTTCCCTCTGATCGGTTCGGGCTCGACCTGGCTCACGCTCACCGTGGCCGGTCTGGCGATGGGCCTGATCATCTTCGTCATTGCCTCCGGGCTGACGTTGGTGTTCGGCCTGATGGACGTGCTCAACTTCGGCCACGGCCTGTTCATCGCGCTCGGCGCGTTCGTGGCGACCACTGTGCTGGGCTCGATGTCCGACTGGACCCAGTCGGACGAACTGTGGCGCAATCTGGTGGCGGTATTGCCGGCCATGCTGGTGGCGATGCTGGTGGCGGGTGCCGTGGGGCTGGCGTTCGAGCGCTTCATCGTCAAGCCGGTATACGGCCAGCACCTGAAACAGATCCTGATCACCATGGGCGGCATGATCATCGGCGAAGAGCTGATCAAGGTGGTCTGGGGACCCCAGCAGATTGCGTTGCCGCTGCCCGAAGCCATGCGTGGCGTCGTCCTGATCGGCGACGCCGCCATCGAGAAGTACCGCATCATGGCGGTCATCGTGGGTCTGGTGGTGTTTGGTGCGCTGGTATGGACATTGAACAAGACCAAGATCGGCCTGCTGATCCGCGCCGGCGTGCAAGACCGCGAGATGGTCGAGTCGCTCGGTTACCGCATCCGGCGCCTGTTCATCGGTGTGTTCGTCGTGGGCAGCGCATTGGCGGGCCTGGGCGGCGTGATGTGGGGCCTTTACCAGCAGTCGGTGACGCCGCAGATGGGCGCGCAGGTCAACGTGCTGATCTTCATTGTCATCATCATTGGTGGACTGGGCTCCACCGCCGGTGCACTCATCGGCGCCTTGCTGGTCGGGCTGATGGCCAACTACACCGGGTACCTGGCGCCCAAGGTGGCGCTGTTCTCCAATATTGCGTTGATGGCGGCCATTCTTCTATGGCGACCCCAGGGTGTCTACCCGGTGGCCAATCGTTGATCCCGGGAGGAAGAAAATGAAGCATCCCACACGCTCACTGCGTTCGCTGCCCCCGGTGGGGGCCGTCAGTACCTTCGAAGCGGCCGGGCGGTACTGACATGCTCACCCGTCTTCTCTCGAACGACCTGCCGCGCAGCCGCCCGCTGGCGATCCTGCTGCTGGTGCTGTTGCTGGGCCTGGCCTTCGCGCCGTTCCTGTTTCCGGGCGTCAAGGCGCTCAACGTGGCTGCCAAGGTACTGATCTTCATCGTGCTGGTGGCCAGCTTCGACCTGTTGCTGGGTTACACCGGTATCGTCAGCTTTGCGCACACCATGTTCTTCGGCATTGGCGCCTACGGCATCGCGATCGCCACCACCCGCATGGGCCCGACCTGGACCGCACTGGGGGTGGGACTGGGCAGCGCGCTGGTCCTGTCCTTTGTGCTGGCGCTGTTGATTGGTTTGTTCTCGCTCAGGGTGCGCGCCATCTTTTTTGCCATGATCACGCTGGCGGTGGCGTCCGCCTTTCTGACGCTGGCCTCGCAATTGTCCGAGTTCACTGGCGGCGAGGACGGCCTGACCTTCAAGGTGCCCGAGTTCCTGTCGCCAAGCTACGAGTTCATGGACGAGGAGTTCCTGGGCGTCATGCTGGACGGGCGCCTGGCCACCTACTACCTGCTGTTCGTGCTTGCGCTGGCGTTGTTGCTGACCTTGCTGCGCATCGTCAACTCACCGTTCGGCCGCGTGCTGCAGGCGATCCGCGAGAACGAATTCCGCGCCGAGGCCATCGGCTACCGCGTGGTGGTCTACCGTACCGTCTCGAGCATCCTGTCGGCACTGTTTGCCTGCGTCGCCGGCGCGATGCTGGCGCTTTGGCTGCGCTACAACGGGCCGGACACGTCTCTGTCGTTCGAAATCATGATCGACGTTTTGCTGATCGTCGTGATTGGCGGCATGGGCACGATGTACGGCGCTGCGATTGGCGCAACTTTGTTCATGATTGCGCAAAGCTACCTGCAGGACCTGCTACGCCTGGGTAGCGAAGCCACCGTGGCCTTGCCGTGGCTGTCGGCCCTGTTATCGCCGCAGCGCTGGTTGCTCTGGCTCGGTGTGCTGTTCGTGTTGTCGGTGTACTACTTTCCCACCGGGGTGGTCGGTCGATTGCGGTTGCGCAGCGCACAGCGCCAGGCGGGGCGGGGAGGGTGATGATGGACTTCTCATCGCACTACCTGCAATGCCTGGGGCGCGAGGTCCACTACACCGAGTGGGGTGCTGACAACAGCCGCACCGTGATCGCATGGCATGGCCTCGCACGGACCGGGCGCGACATGGACGAACTGGCGCATTGGCTCAGTACGCCAGAACACGGCTACCGGGTGATCTGCCCGGACACGATTGGCCGCGGTTTGAGCCAGTGGAGCCCTGATCCGGACCGTGAATATTGCCTGGATTTTTATAGCGCGCTGGCCACGTCCCTGGTCGACCAACTGGGCTTGACGCGGTTCGACTGGGTCGGCACTTCGATGGGAGGCTCGATTGGTCTGGTCGCTGCAGCCGGTCCGCTGCGCGGACGCATCAACCGGCTGGTGCTCAATGACAACGGCCCGGAACTGGCAGCCGCCGCTATCGCGCGGATTCGCTCGTACGCCGGAAACCCGTCGGCGTTTGCGACCGTGTCGGAGTTGGAGCAGTACTTCCGAACCGTGTACAAGCCCTATGGGTTCCTGACCGATGCGCAGTGGCGCCACCTGACGCACACCTCTACGCGCAGGCTGCCTGATGGCCGGGTGACGCCGCACTACGATCCGGCGATGGTGCAGCAGTTTGTCTGCCACCGCGATGACTATCTGCGCTGGCCGGAATACGACAGCCTGCGAATTCCGGTGCTTTGCCTGCGTGGGGAAAACTCCGACTTGTTGCTCGAGGAAACGGCACTGGCCATGGCGCACCGGGGTCCCCTCGCCCGTATAGAGACGATTGCCGGTTGCGGTCATGCGCCAGCGCTCAACGTGCCCGATCAGCTCGAACGGGTGACGAATTTTTTGCGCGCAGGTTGACTGGAGCGCGGCGGGCCGGTCCGCTGAAGTGGTACAAACGGCCCGATGCAAATTGAAAAAAACACCGCCGTGACCTTGCGCTACAAGGTGACCGACGTCAACCGCCAACCGCTCGAGAACGGTACCGACCCGATGGTCTATCTGCATGGGGGTTACGGCAACACCTTTGCCAAGATCGAGTCTGCGTTGGAGGGCCAGAGCAAGGGTTACCAGACCACTGTCGAACTGCAACCCCAGGACGCGTTCGGCGAGCGCGATGAAACCTTGTTGCAGACCATTCCGAAAAGTGAGTTCCCGCCCGGCGTGAAGGTCGGTGGCACGCTCAAGGGGCAGGACGCGTCAGGTCATGAGCGCGTTTTCACCGTCATCAAGATCAAGGGCGACAAGGTACAGCTCGACGGCAACCACCCGATGGCAGGCAAGGTCCTGCGGTTTACCGTGCGGGTCGAAGATGTGCGGGCCGCGACACCGGTGGAGATCGAACACGGCCATGTACACGGGGAACACGGACATCATCACTGAAGTCCAATGCATTGCCTTTAGCGCGATCAGTCGATCTTGGCACCGGACGACTTGACCACATGTGACCATTTGCGCGTTTCGGCATTGATGAACTGACCGAGCTGCTCCGGCGTTCCGCCGACCGGCTCCGCACCCAGGCCCTTGAAGCGCTCGATGATTTCGGGCTTCTTCAGGATCTTGTCGACTTCGGCCGAGACCTTGTTGACGATGGCCGGCGGCGTGCCGGCCGGTGCCATCAGCACGAACCAGGATTCGGCCGCATAGCCGGGCAGCAGCGATGCAATCGGCGGCACATCCGGCAACTGGGCGCTGGGCTTCTCGCTGGTGACACCCAGCGCAACCAGTTTGCCAGCCTTGATGTGGGGCATGGCCGAGGGCAGGTTGTCGATCGCCAGCTGCACCTGGCCGCCCATCAGGTCGACCAGCATCGGACCACTGCCACGGTAGGGAATGTGGGTCACGAAGATACTGGCACCGCTCTTGAACAGTTCGGTCGACAGATGGCCGGTGGTGCCGTTGCCGGGGGAACCGTAGGACAAGCTGCCCGGTTTGGCCTTGGCGATGGCGATCAATTCCTTGAGGTTCTTGGCGCCCAGCGAAGGATTGACGACCAGCACATTGGGCACCCGCACGACGAACGACACCGGTGCGAAGTCCTTGGCGGTGTCATACGGCATCTTGGGGTACAGGAACTGGTTGATGGCCTGGGTTCCAGGCGTTCCCATCAGGAAGGTGTATCCGTCCGGCGCCGCGCGGGCCACTTCGGCGGCGCCTATATTGCCGCCGGCTCCGCCTTTGTTGTCGACCACGAAGCTCTGCTTCATGGCCTTGGTCAGTTCGTCGGCAATCACGCGCGCGGTGATGTCGGTCGTGCCGCCTGCGGCAAAGGGAACAACGATGCGTACCGGCTTGCTCGGGTAGTCGGATTGGGCCAGCGCGGGGGCGCCGGCAACGATGGCCGCTGACAACAGCAGCAGATTGAAGGGGGATATTCTGATCATGGGTTCTCCGTAAGACAGGGTTGCGTGCGCGTGCTCCGCTGGACTGCGCGCGGTAGGCCGCCCATTATCTGCCCCAAGCGCCATCGTCACCTGCACGCGGACGCCGTGTCGCGGCACAGCGGTTATCGTATCGGACAGTTCGTGAATCTGGAAATGGAGGGACGCATGGCGGTGGTTCCGCGAATTTCGGTCGATGGCGTGAACGTCCACTTCGAGGGCGACCATCCGCGCACGGTCGTGATGGTCCACGGCTGGCCCGATACCTGCCGCCTTTGGGACGCGACGGTGGATGCACTCAAGGACCGCTATTGCTGCGTACGGTTCACCTTGCCCGGCTTCGACACCACCGCGCCGCCCAGGATCACCTCGCTCGACGACATGTGCGAGTTGCTGCACACCATCGTCGACCAGGTCAGCCCCGGCGCGCCGGTGACCTTGTTGCTGCATGACTGGGGTTGTGTTTTTGGCTACGCGTTTGCAGCGCGTTGTCCAGACCGGGTGAGCCGCATCGTGGCGGTCGACATTGGCGACCACAACTCCGATGCGCTGGCACATGCGCTGACGCTGGCACAACGGGCCCAGGTATTCGGCTACCAGTTCTGGCTCGCGCTGGCGTGGAAACTCGGTGGCAGCACCGGCCGCTGGATGACGCGCTGGATGGCGCGCCAGTTGGGTTGCCGCAGTGATCCGGCACGGATCGGCTGGCAGATGAACTACCCCTATGCGATGCGCTGGTTTCGCAGTGCCGGCGGGCTGGCGCATGCGCCGCCGGTGCCGTCGGACCGCCCCATGCTGTACATCTACGGCGAGCGCAAGCCGTTCATGTTCCATTCGCCGCAGTGGCTGGCAGCGCTCGCGCAGCGCCCCGATTGCGCCGTGCGCGCGTTTCGCACCGGCCATTGGGTGATGGTGCAGCAGCCGCAGGCGTTCAACCAATGCGTACGTGAGTGGCTGCAGGCGTCGGATGCGGTCGATCCGCAGCCTGCTTGACCCAGGTTTGACCACCGGCGTGTCGTGTCGCGTGGCGCGGCAGGCAGGCGCGCAGGGAAGTGTCAGGCCGGCGCCGTTTCGGCGACCGAAACGAATAGAGGCTTTTCCAAGCCGGGTTGAACTGCTAGCATGCGCTGGCACCGTGCGTGCGCGGGCTTCGAACCTGCAATGGCCATAACGATGGATAGAGGAAGACACACCATGTTGAATCGTCGCGAGTTGATGCAGGCCGGCGCGGCCATGTCGTCGCTGGTCCTTCCCGCAGCAGCCTGGAGCCAGGCCAAGCCGGAAAAGCTCACCATCCTGTCGCATCGGGTGCACCGATCCGTGCTCACGGGTGCCAAAGGGGGCGATGCCACGGCCGACTGGTCCAAGCGCACGGGCATCCCGATCGAGTGGATCACGCTGGACACCGGCCCGCTGCACGAGCGTCTGTTTCGCGAAGCCAGCCTGTCGTCGACCTCGGTGGATCTGGCGTTCCTGCTCAACACACGTGCCACGCCCAATGTCAGCAACCTGCTCGAACCGCTGGACGCGCTGATGAAGGCCGATGCCCTGGAAGACCCGTCCGACATGTTTCCCGGACTGGTGGCCGCGATGAAGTTCGGTGGCAAGCAATATGCCATTCCGCATCGGCATGCGACCACCGGCTTTCACTACAACGAGGCGATCTTCAAGGAAAAGGGTGTGCCGATCCCCAGGACTTTCGAGGATGTGATCGAGGCGGCGAAGAAACTCACTTTCACCCGACCCGATGGTACGCAGGTGTTCGGTTTCCTGATCGAGGGTGACAACTACCCCAACGTCATCGACATGGCGCGTGCGCACAACGGGGATTTCATCACCGGCGACTTCAAACTCGGCGTCAACGAACCGGCCATGCTGCGCGCCGTGCAGACGATGCGCGATTTCTACGCGGCTGGCGTGATACCGCGCAACTGGACGGCGATCAAGGGTGAAGAGGTCAACACCTGGATGCAGACCGGTCGTGTGGCAATGACGATCACCTCGTTCGGCCGCACCCAGTTCTACAACGACAAGGAAAAGTCGAAGCACCCGGGCGACATCAAGGTGATGGCGATGCCGGCTTCGCGTGACCTCAAGACCCGGTTTCCCGACGCGGCGCCGGCCAAGACCGAGTTTTGGTCGATGTGCATTCCCAAGAGCGCTCGCAACAAGGCGATTGCCTGGAGCCTGATCAAGGAGTTGTCGTCCAAGCAGAACACGCTCATGGCCGCGCTCAACGGCAATGGCCCGGTGCGCGCATCGGCCTACAAGGATGCGAATTTCATCGCGCAGATACCGTATGCCGCCGCCGAGGCGGCCACGCTCAAGGTGGCGCGGGTGCCGATTCCCGCATTCGACAATGCGGCCAAGGCGGGCGACATCTTTGTCGAGGAATTGCAGGCGGCCGTTCTCGGGCGCAAAGGCGTGGCACTGGCGATGGACGACGTGGCCAGACGGGTCAAACCGCTTCTGCCGTGACCGATGGCCAAACCCTGACGGCAGTCTTGCCGCGGGTGCGACTGGCCTATCTGCCCACCCCCCTGGAGAGCGCGCCGCGGCTGTCCCGGCAGGTGGGCGGCCCTCCGATATGGATCAAGCGCGAGGATCTGAGCGGTCTGGCGCTCGGTGGCAACAAGGCGCGCCAACTGGAGTTTCTGATGGCCGACGCCCAGGCCAGCGGCGCGCAGGCGGTGGTGACCACGGCGGCCGTGCAGTCGAATTTCTGCCGTGCCTGCGCCGCCGCAGGTGCCGCGCTCGGCATCCATGTCGGACTTCTGCTGCGCGGCGACGGCACCGAGCCGGTGCAGGGCAATTACCTGCTGGACCGCATGTTTGGGGCCGAGATCCGGTTCATCGATACCCGCGACCCCTACGATCCCATCATCGCGCCGGCATTGCAGCAGTTCGTGGCGGATCTGCACGCCCGCGGACTGTCGGCCCATGTGCTGCATTTGCCCGGGCGTACCGGCAGTCTGGGTGCGGCAGCAATGGTCGATACCGGGCAGGAACTGGCGCAGCAATTTGCCACCCTGGGGCTCCAACCGCAGGCCGTGTTCCTGGCTGCAGGTTCCGGCTTGACCGTGGCTGGTGTCGCGCTGGCGTTCAAGGCGCTGGGCCTGGCGACCCGGGTCGTGGGAATATCGGTGCAGCGACCGGCCGATTTCATGGTCCCGATGATCGTCGAGCGTGCCAATGCCGCTGCCCAACTGCTGGGGCTGCCGGTGCGGCTGGAATCCTGCGACTTCGATATCGATGACCGCCACCTTGGCGACGGTTATGGCCAGCCATCGGCGGACGGCCTGCACGCCATGCGGCTGGCGGGCCGGACCCAGGGCATCGTGCTCGATCCGGTTTATACCGGCAAGGCATTGGCCGGCATGCTGGCGCAGCTGGGCGAGGGACGGTTTCACGGTGATGCGCCGGTGGTGTTCTTCCATTCGGGCGGCGCACCCGGTTTGTTCGCCCATGCAGCGCACAGCGCAGCGGTCGCATGAACCCTCGTGCCGCCTCCGCGCGCCGTGCCGCGCCCACGCGCAACGCTGCGGCGCCTGCTGCCGACGGTCAACGGGAACTGACGATCAGCGCCGTGCGGGCGATTCCCCTGACCGCACCGATGCAGGCCGGCACCCGGACCTCGCAGGCCGTCTACGACAAGGTGTCGATCGTGCTGGTCGAGTTGCGCACCACCGATGGACTGGTCGGGTACGGCGAGTGCCTGGGCCGCTTTGGCGCCACCGCGTACGCGCAGTTCATCAACAACGTGCTGGCACCGCTATTGCTTGGACAGAGCGCATTCGATATCCGGCGCCACTGGTTGCGCATGCGCGGCGCACTTACCGGCCGCGCGGGCGGCATCCTGATCGAGGCAATTGCCGGCGTTGACATTGCCTTGTGGGATGTGGTGGGCAAGGCACTGGGCCAGCCGGTGCATCGCCTGCTCGGTGGCATGGGGCGGACCGCCGTTGACTGTTATGCATCCTCGATCAACTGGGCCGACGTGGCAACCATGGAGGCCCAGACCCGCGCCGTGATGGCGATGGGATTCAAGGCGATCAAGGTCAAGCTGGGCCATCCGGTTCAACTCGCCATCGAGGCGGCGACCCGGGTACGGGCGGTGGCGGGCGCTGACATGCGCCTGGGTGTGGATGCCAACTGGGCCTATTCGGTGGATGAGGCCATGGTCGTCGGACAGGCGCTGCATGGCCTGGGCTACTGGTTCTTCGAGGAGCCGATCGTGCCCGAGGACGTGCAGGGATATGACTTGTTGCGGCGTCAACTGCCGATCATGCTGGCGGCAGGCGAAAGCGACTACACGGTGGCCCATGCCAGCGAACTGCTGCGCGACCGGCTGGTGGGCATCATCCAGCCCGATGTGGCGCGCGCAGGGGGCATCAGCGAGACGCGCGACATCGCCACGCTGGCGCATGCGTTTCATGTGGCATACGCGCCCCATGTCGGCTGGTCGGGCGCGGTGTGTGTGGCAGCCAGTCTGCAATTGGCGGCAGCGATGCCGGCGTTCGTCACTTTCGAGTGCATGTGCATCGGCAATCCGTTGCGCGACGCGCTCGCCACCGAAGTCATCGGCGCTGCCAGCACACTGGTGGACGGCCAGTTGCCGGTGCCGCAAGGGCCCGGCCTGGGAATTGCCATCAACATGGATGCGGTCGAGCGCTACCGCGTGGACCGGTGAAACCAGCGGCACGTGACTGGGCTCTGGTGTTCCCGGCCCAGGCGCTGCTCACGGTACTGTTGTTCGTGCCCTCGCTGTACGTTTTCTGGCTCAGCCTGACGAAATCGACCTATGGCCAGAGCCCGGTCTGGGTCGGCCTGGCGAACTACACCGCGGTGTTGTCCGATCCGTATTTCTGGACCGCAACACTCAACACCGCGATCGTCGTGAATGCGGTGGTATTCGGAGAGTTCCTGCTCGCGCTGGCGGTGGCAATGTTGTTTGCCGGCTGGATTCCCTGGCGCCGGGTCATGATCGCGGTGGTACTGGCGCCGTATGCGATCAGCGAAGTGGTCGCGGTGGTGATCTTCAAGTACATGACCGAGCCCTATGCCGGTCCGGTGACATTGGCCTTGAAGGCCATCGGCCTGCCCACGCTGGACTGGGCGGTCGAGCCATCCCATGGGCTGGCGATGGTGGTGCTGCTGTCGATCTGGCACCATCTGCCATTCACCTTCATTCTCCTGTACACCGCACTGCTGGGCATTCCGCGCGATTTGTATGAGGCAGCCCAGGTCGACGGCGCCGGCGCCTGGCGCAAGTTCTTGCATATCACCGTCCCCTTGCTGGTGCCGGCCATGCTGGTCGCGCTGGTGTTCCGCTATATCTTTGCGTTTCGCATCTTCTCCGAGGTCTGGCTGCTTACCGGTGGCGGGCCGGCGCGTACCACCGAGGTGCTGGCGGTATACCTGTACCGGCAGGCATTCCGGTATTCGGATTTCGGTGCAGCGGCGGCGACAGGTTGGCTCATGCTGATTGCTTCATTGTTGATGGGCTCCTGGTACATCTGGCAGATGTACCGCAGGATGTTTGCGCATGGGAACCGTTAAGCGCCGCTGGACCGCACACCGGGCCCGACGCTGGCTGACGCAGGCGCTGCGCATGCTGGCGCTGGCAGCGGTGCTGGTGTGGTCCGGATTCCCGATCCTGCTCGTGGTGTTCTCGTCGTTGCGACCGCCGCGCGACATCTTCGGTGGCGGCGGCAGCCTGCTGGCACTGACGACACGCAACTACACCAACCTGTGGCAACGCTGGCCCGATTTTTTCGGCAATCTTGCGAACAGCCTGGTGGTGGCGCTGTGCGCGACAGCCCTGACGCTGGCGGTGTCGTTCATGGCGGGGTATGTGTATTCCCGGCGCGACGGCCGCCTGCTCACCGCGTCGGCCTTCTACATGATCCTGGTGCGGCTGTTGCCGCCGATCGTGCTCACCTTGCCGCTGTTTCCCGCTGTCAACTGGCTGATGCTCAACGATACGCGGACCGTGCTGGTGGTGCTGTATTGCGCATTTTTCCTGAGTCTGGGCACCTGGATCATGAAGGCGTTCATCGACCAGTTGCCGCGCGAACTGGAGGAAGCGGCCGCGATCGACGGTGCCGGTCTGTGGCAGACATTGCGGCTGATCGTGCTGCCGTTGTCGTATGCCGGCCTGATCGCGACCTCGGTGTTCATCATGGTGTTCGCGTGGAACGACTTCCTGTTCGCTTTCATCTTCACCGCGGTCGATGCCAAGACCGCGCCGCTGGTGATCTCCGAGATGGTCGGCGCCATCGATGGCGTGGACTGGGGCATCCTGTTCGCCGCGGCGACGCTGCAACTGCTGCCGATTCTGGTGTTTGTGATTCTGGTGCAGAAGTACCTCATCGCCGGCATGACCGCCGGCACCGTGAAAGGATGAATCCATGACGATGCATGCGGCCGCCCACCCGACCCATGTCGATCCGCGCCTGTCGCGGTACGACCCGCTGGCCCGGGTTATCTATTTCGACGATTTCGACTGCGGGCTCAACGGCTGGACGACGCTGGTGGGTAACTACGAGGACTCCCTCGACACCATGACGCGCTCCTATGCCCGCCACATGCAACCGATGCTGAGCCAGATCACGCATTGGGACAGCGGCACCCATGGCGCCTTCGACGGCACCTACGCGCTCAAGATCGCAACCCGCGCCGTGCCAGGCGAACGCAACACCGCGATCAAGCGGGTGACTTTCCGCAAGGCGTCGAAGATTCGCGTGGAAACCTATTTCGCGTTCAAGCCCGAGGCGAACGAACTCAAGCTGTCGGACCTGGATGTGCGCGCGGTCGGGCTGCTGTTCGACCTGCAAGACGGCCAGCAGCGGGTGATGCCGCATCTGCGTTACCTCAACGCGCTCGATGGCCAGCGCATGAACCGCTGGCAGTTCAAGCAGCATTCCACGCCGTTTCGCGCGATCGGCGGCCGCAGCGAAACCGTCACCCACGACCATCTGTCGCCGAACGACTGGGAAGACATTCCCGATGCCGGCCAGAATCTCTGCTACAACGAAATTCCGACCAAGATCAACTGGCATTACCTGCGATTCGACTTTGATCTGGCCACCATGCGCTGGCTGGAGTTCCAGTGCAATGACCAGACCTTTGCATGCCCGCAGGTGAATTCGATCTCGATACCGGCCATGCCCAACCTGGCGTGCATGCTCAACCTGGTCTTTTTCTGTGAATCGGATACGGCAAAGCGCAGCTTCTTCTATCTGGACAGCGTGCTGCTGTCGGGGGAGTTCTGACATGGGCAGCGTGATGCGCAATGCGTACACCGCAGTGATTGCTCGCGGTGAATGGTGGGACGGCGCTGTTCAGAGCGAGCCCTACGAGGCGGCATGGGCCGCGGAGGCGCTGTTTTTCGTGCGCGTGCTGCAGACCGGTGACGCCAAGGCGCAGGATGCAACCGACGCGGTGGCGCGGGTGCAGATCTCGCCGGACGGCATGCACTGGGTCGACGAAGGCAGCGCCATGCGCATACCGGTGCACTCCGGTGCGCTGGCGTTCGCACGGGTGCGTGAATTCGGTGGCTGGTTGCGCCTGGCGGTGGACGTCCCCAGCGGTGCGCGCATGCAGGTCGTGGCGACGCTGGCACTCAAGGCGTGACGGCGGCCTTGGCGGCGGTCGAACCGCCGGCCTATCCCATTGAACTGCTGTGGATCGATCTGGCTGCGTACCGGCGCGGCAACACCGGCATCGACCATGTGCACTGCTTTGACTCGGGTGTCGCGGGGCCGCATGTGATGGTCAATGCGCTCACGCATGGCAACGAGTTGTGCGGCATGCACGCGGTGCGGCGGTTGCTCGATGCCGGTGTGCGGCCGCGCGCCGGGCGATTGACGCTGTCGTTTGCCAATGTCGCCGCGTACGATCGGTTTGCGCCGGATAACCTGCATGCGCGCTGCGTCGAGCGCGACTTCAATCGCCTGTGGCATGACGACCTGCTGGCGGCCGACAGCCGGTCCGTCGAGGGGCGCAGGGCGCATGCCATGTTGCCGGTCGTGCGCACCGTCGACCGGCTGCTGGACCTGCATTCGACCTGGCACGCACTGTTGCCGTTTTTTGTGCTGTCGCGCCTGCCGCGGGTGCGCCGCCTCGCCGATATGCTGGCGCTGCCGCCACGCCAGTTGTTGCTGCCCGGATTCCGCCACGAGGGTTATCACCTGATCGACTATGGCGACTTTGCCGACGGCGATGCCAGTGCGATCGGGTTGATCGCCGAATGTGGCCAGCACTTTTCTGTCCGCAGCGCAGAGCAGGCCTGGCAGGTTGCCTTGCGATTTCTGCAGGTGACCGGCAGCATCGACGAGCAGGATGCACAGCGCCTGGGGTTGTCGCTGCAAATGCCGGAGCCCATTGACCGGTACGAGATCGTGCAGCCGGTGATCGCCGCGTCCGACCATCTCCGACTCACTGGCAGCTACGCGGGGTTCGACGTGTTCAAGGCCGGCGAGGTCGCGGCGTTTGATGCAGAAGTTCCCGTGGTGGCGCCGTTTGACGAAGCGATCGTGCTGGCGCCGCGACCCGATCCGCTTGCAGGGCAGCAGGCATTCGCCTGGGGACGCCGACTTGCAGTCTGATGCGCCGCGCCGGCTGCGCAGGCGCATGGGCTGATCAGCTTCACGGACTGAGCGGGCGCGCCGGCCGGGCTACTGCGTGGCGCCCAAGTCCAGCGCATGCCGCCTGGTGGCCGCCCCGACCTCGGGGTCCTCGCCGCCCGACGTGGGCCAGCCCTGCATGTGGCGCAGCGCCAGTTCGCTCAATGCAGTGATCCATTCCGGCCGGTCGTTGAGGCAGGAAATGAAATGGAACTCCTTGCCGCCAGCGCCCAGGAACGCATCCCTGGCCTCGATGCCGATCTCTTCGAGCGTCTCCAGGCAGTCGCTGGTGAACCCGGGGCAAACCACATCGACCCGGGGTACGCCTGCGCGTGCCATTTTCACCAGACTGGGCTCGGTATAGGGCTGCAGCCACTTGGCTCGGCCCAGGCGCGACTGGAAGGTCACCATGTAGTCATCCTTTGACAGCCCTAGCCGGGCCGCCAGCAGCCGGGCAGTCTTGTGGCATTCGCAGTGGTAGGGATCGCCAAGCATCAGGTTGCGCTGGGGCAGGCCGTGAAAACTCATGACCAGCTTGTCACCACGCCCCTGCATCTGCCAGGACGCGCGGATGTGCTTAACCAGGGCTTCGATATAGGTCGAGTCGTCATGGTAGTGATTGACAAAGCGCAGTTCCGGGATCTGGCGGGTGCGGCCAGCCCAGGCGTAGACCGCATCAAACACGCTGGCAGTAGTGGTCGCCGAATATTGCGGGTAGGCGGTCATCACCAGCACGCGGGTCGCGCCTTCGGCCTTGAGCGCGTCCAGTTGCGTGGCGATCGACGGCTGGCCATAACGCATCGCGTGGCGTACCAGTACCGGATGGCCGCGTTGGCCGAGCCAGCCTTGCAGCAGCAATGCCTGCTTCGCAGTCCACACCCGCAGAGGAGAACCCTCCGGTGACCAGATGCGGGCGTACTTGGCGGCCGACTTGGCAGGGCGAAAACGCAGGATCACGCCGTGCAGGATCAGCCACCACAAGAGGCGGGGGATCTCGACGACGCGTGGGTCGCTGAGAAACTCGTCCAGGTAACGCCGTACCGCGGGCACGGTGGGTTCATCCGGGGTGCCAAGGTTGCAGTACAGCACGGCAGTACGTGCGCGCTGGCCGTGTTGGAAGGTCGGCTCGTCGGCGAATCGGGGTGTGGGCATGCTGTATTCTCCCGCAGCTATGCTGGACTTATCACGAATCAAGGCAATTGGCCTGGACCTGGACGACACCTTGTGGCCAATCTGGCCCACTATCACTCGGGCCGAGACGCAGATGGTGGCCTGGCTGGCGCCAAGGGCTCCGCATAGTGCGGCGGTTTTTGCCGATCCGGTCCGTCGCCAGTCGTTGCGCGATGTGGTGGTGCAAAGCCGACCCGACATCGGGCATGACATGAGTGCACTACGCCGCGAATTGATCCGTCATGCCCTGGTGCGCAATGGCGAGGACACGGCTTTGGCAGACCCGGCCTTTGAGGTGTTCTTCGAGCACCGCATGCAGGTCGAGTTGTACGCCGACGTGTTGCCTTCGCTTGCGTATCTGGCATCTCGATTTCCGATCATTGCGGTGTCCAATGGCAATGCCGATCTCGGGCGCATCGGTTTGGGGGCGCATTTCCGCGGCGATGTCAGCGCGCACAAGATGGGCTTCGCCAAACCCGATCCCCGCATCTTTCATGCGGCTGCACATGTCGCGGGTGTTGCGCCGCACGAGGTGTTGCATGTGGGCGACGATCCCTTGCTTGACGTGCTCGGTGGACTGGACGCCGGCATGCAGACGGCCTGGGTCAACCGGGACGGGCAGGACTGGCGCCATGCGCAGTTACCCCATGCCAGCGTGCGGGACCTGCAGCAGTTGTGCGTGCTGCTGGGACAGGTCGCGTGAGGCAGCCTGTCACGTCCTTGTCATTACGCAGGCGCACAATGCGCGGTTGAGCGGCCACGCTATCGGGCGTGCCGGCCGACCCTAGCCAACTACATTGGAAATTTTCCCACCATGTTGCTTTCGATCAGCAAACGCATGCGCCTCGCCACTTTTGCGTTGGCAATTGTCCTGCCATTGTTTGTCCAGCCTGCCAGCGCGCAGGCCACGGTCGAGTCTTATCCCGAGCGGCCGGTGCGCATCGTCGTGCCATTTGCGCCCGGTGCCGGCACCGATGCCATGGGTCGCCTGGTGGCGCAAAAGCTCGGTGAAGTCCTGGGTGGTTCCTTTGTGGTCGAAAACCGGGCCGGTGCTTCCGGTGCCATCGGTACCCAGTTCGTGGCACAACAAGCGCCGGATGGCTACAACCTGCTGCTGATCGCCTCGCCGTTCACAACCGTCGCGGCATCGCTGCCCAGTGCTGGATACGACCCGCTGCGCCAGTTCGCGCCGGTCGGCATGATCGCAACGGGGCCACTGGTGTGGGCTGCCAACGCGAACCTGCCGGCCAACAACATGCGTGAACTGGTGGCACTGGCCAAGACCAAACCAGGCGCACTCAACTACGGATCGGCCGGTGCGGGTGGCGTCAACCATCTGGTGCTGGAACTGCTCAAGGCGCGCACCGGTACCTTCATCACGCACATTCCCTATCGAGGTGTGGCGCCCGCCACGCTGGACATGATTGCCGGCCAGGTCCAGATCGTCACCGGCACCATACCGGCGCTGCTGCCCTTCATCAAGGACGGGCGGATCAAGGCACTGGCGGTGACCAGTGCCAAGCGCTCGAGCGCCTTGCCTAATGTGCCCAGCATGGCCGAATCCGGTCTGGCCGGCATTGACGTGGTCAACTACTTCGCACTGATGGCCCCGGCCGGAACGCCGGTGGCTGTGATCAACAAGCTCAACGCGGCCATCGGCAAGATGGTGGCCATGCCCGAGGTTGTGGCCCGGTTCCAGAGTGATGCGGTCGAGGCTGCGCCAGGGTCACCGGCCCTGCTGGGTCAGTTCATCGAGGCCGATTACCGCGCCTGGCGCAATGTGGTGCGCAGTCAGAAGTTGCTCATCGAATAGACGCAACACAGGCCAGCGCGGAGCGAACCGCGCCTTCGAGCGTGGACGGATAAGGACCCTCGACATAGTCTGCACAGGCGTGCAGGCCACTGGCAATTTCCATTGCCGGACGCTGCAGTCCTGGTGTACAGGCAATGGTCGCGCGTTTCTCGATCACGGTCTGCACCGCCTGCAGGTGCAGACCCAGCTGATCCTGCGCCTGCTGCAGCACCTGGGCCTGCAGCGTGCCGCGATCGCCTTCGCTGGCACTGATGACAAAAGCCAGCAATCCAGGGGGGCCACCGAGCTGGCCACGGTCGAAAACGAACTGTGCCGGTCCGCTGCGCAGCGCCAGCATGGGCCGCTGCAGGCGGGCGTTTGCCGCCCATGCATATACGGTGGCGATCGGCATATGGCGCAGTGGTCCAGCCTGGTCCAGCCAATGGTTTGCGCCGGGACGCGAGGCGCCAGTCCATTGGGGAATGCTGGCCTGCAGCAGGTGTACTGCGTCAGTCGCGGCGACGGCCAGCAACACCTGGTCGTATGTCTCACCATCAATGGACCAGCGATCGCCGTGCTGCGCGAGCAGCTGAACCCGCGCGCCGGCGTGCAATATTGCGCCTTGCCGCTCCAGCCAGGCCGCGGCGGCGGATGGAAACAGGCTGGACAGATCGACCAGGGGCAGCAACAGATGCGAGCTGCCGCTGCCGCCAAACACCGCGTCCCGCATTACGCGCAGAAACACCACACCGCTGGATTCGGCCGAGGCGGTGTTGAGCGCCGACACGCAAAGGGGTTCGATCAGTTCGGCCCGCACGCGCGGTGTCAGTTCGCGGCAAACATCGGCGACGGACCAGTCGGCAGCGCAGCGAAAGCTGCCCAGTTGCCAGCGCAGCGCCTGAAGTACCAGCGCCAGCTTGTCACGCCGGTCCCAGCCGCGCGCCGATGCGATACCAGCCAGGGCGTCGAGTGGAAAGGGCCAGCGTGGCAGGGCGATGCCGTTGCCGTCCGCAAAACGCAGCGACAGTGGTATGCGCAGCAGCGCTTGCGCCGGATCGACGCCGACCAGCGCCATCATACGAAGACACTCGCTGTAAGCGCCGATCAGGATGTGCTGCCCGTTGTCCAGCAACACCGGCGTGCCGTCGGGCAGCGTGGCGCTCAAGGCGCGGGCGCGTCCACCCAGTGTGCGGGATGCCTCCCAGATGGTGACCTCGTACCCCGCCTGAACCGCCGCCACCGCAGCTGTCATACCCGACCAGCCGCCGCCCACAACTGCGATCCTCATGGCATGCGCCGGGCGTGTCCGCGGGGCCCGCTCATGGCTCAGAGCCGGCCCAGCGCCTGCACCCGCCAGGCCAGCCAGAGCTTGCGCACGGGTGTCAGGCTGATGCGCTGGTGGAGTACTGCGAAGTTGTCGTGCTCAATCTCACGCAACAAGGTGCGGTAGATGCTCGCCATCATCAGCCCGGGTTTTTGCGCGCGCCGGTCATCATCGGGCAGCAGGGCAAAAGCCTCCTCGTAGAAGTCGTGCGCGCGTTGCGCCTGGAATTGCATCAGCTGGCCAAACCGTTCATGGAAATCGTCTGTCGTCGCGCGTTTGAGGATTTCATGCGATTTCACATCAAATCGCTGCAGTTCGTCGACCGGCAGATACACCCGCCCGCGCATCGCATCTTCACCCACGTCCCGGATGATGTTGGTCAGTTGCAGGGCCAGCCCGAGCTTGTGGGCATAAGCCGTCGTGCCGGCATGGGTCTGACCGAAGATCGACGCAGCGACCTCGCCCACGACGCCGGCAACCAGATGGCAATACTGCTGCAATGCCGCGAAATCAAGGTAGCGGGTCTGTTGCAGGTCCATCTGGCAACCCTCGATGACCGCCAGCAGGTGCCGCGCCTCGATGCCGAAGTCCTGCGCCAGCGGCATCAGCGCCTGCATCACGGGATGGCTGGGCTGGCCGGAGAACGACTGCGCCACCTCTGATTGCCACCAGGACAGCTTGGTCGCCGCCACGCCCGGATCGACCATGTCGTCGACGACATCGTCCACTTCCCGGCAAAACGCGTAAAACGCGGTGATGGCAGCGCGCCGCGGTTTGGGCAGAAACAGGAAGGCGTAATAGAAGCTGCTGCCCGATGCAGCCGCTTTCCGCTGTACGTAATCCTGGGGGGTCATGGGGCCGCGCTGTTCGCCGGGACGATCGCGCGCCACAGCAGCAGCGGAAAGTCGAGTTTGGTCAGCCGGGGTCGCGTGCGCCAGGTCTGGTGATCCATGGCGGCAATTTTGTCAAGGATGCGCAGGCCGCCTTGCACGACCAGTCGCAGTTCCCAGCCGGCGCGGCCGCGGATTTGACGCGCCAGCGGTGCGCCCTGGAGCATCAGCGCACGCGCGTCGGCGGTGTACGACGCCAGCATGGCGCTGGCACCCAGGTGGGGTTGGTCGCGCAACAGGTCAGTGTCGGTGACACCGTGCTGCGTCATGCGCTGCACGCTGGGGTACCAGCGATCTTGGGCAACGTCGCGTCCGACGTCCTGCCAGAAATTGATCAGTTGCAATGCAGTGCAGATCTGGTCGCTATGGGTCAGCCACGCGGTGTCGTGAATGCCGTACAAGTGCAGCAACAGTCGCCCGACCGGGTTGGCCGACAGCCGGCAGTAGTCGTGCAGTTCGGCATCGGTCTGGTAACGCCGCGCGGCGGCGGTGTAGCGCACGTCCTGTTCAAACGCATCAAGCAAATTCGCCAGCAATGCGGTGGGCAGGTCAAAACGGGCGATCATCGGCGCGAGCTGCCCAAAGACTTCTGACCAGCGGGGGCCGGGTGTCAGGCCGCGGCTTGCCCGGTCCAGATCGTCGCGGTAGGCTGCCAATGCGGCCAGGCGATGGTCGGCCGAAGCGGTCCCCTCGTCGGCGATATCGTCTGCCGTACGGCTAAACCAGTAGATCGCAGCGATCGGTGCGCGCAGGCCCGGCGGGCAGAGCCATGAGGCGACCGGAAAATTCTCATAGTGCTCGCAAGGCGGTCGAAAAGTGCTGGCTTGGCTGTTCACGCCGGCATTGTCGCTTGACAAGACAACTGGATTCACCTAGATTACTGACCCATTAGTCATTAGTATTCTTAGTGCCTCTCGGCGCAAATCAACATGCGAATTTTGCCGTTCAAAGGGCTGGCGTTTTTCCTTGCGCCAGCGCTTGCCATTGGTTTGGTCTCTTGTTCCCGCCCGCCGGCCGCGCAGGAGCCAGTGCGCGCTGTCAAGCTGATGACGATCCAGATGCGGCAGATGGGCGCCCAGGCCGAGTTTGCCGGCGAGGTGCGCGCCCGCACGGAACTAAGGCTGGGTTTCCGTGTGGCGGGCAAGTTGCTGCGGCGCCAGGCCGAGGTCGGACAACGGGTTAAACGGGGCGATTTGCTGGCCCAGCTCGATCCCCAGGATCTGCGGCTGGCCACCGATGTGGTGCAGGCGCAATTGACCGCAGTCACTACGAACCGCGACCTGGCGGCGAACGAACTGCAGCGCGCCCGTTCGCTCAAGGCGCAGAACTTCATCAGCGGAGTCGAAGTGGAGCGTCGACAGGCGACGCTCGACGCCGCCGACGCACAAGTCTCCCAGGTGCGGGCCCAGCTGAAGGCGCAGTCGAACCAGTCTGGTTACAGCGATCTGGTCGCCTCCATGGCGGGCACGGTGACGGCGGTCGAGGCCGATGCGGGCCAAGTCGTGTCCGTTGGAGCGCCGATCGTGCGCATTGCCCAGGATGGTCCGCTTGATGTGTGGTTTTCGGTGCCCGAGGGCAGCGTGGCGGCGCTGGGAGCGGGCAGCCCGGCCGAGGTCCGGGTCTGGTCGTCCGACGCAGTTTACAAGGGCGTGGTGCGGGAGAAGGGCGCGCTTGCCGATCCGGTCACCCGCACTTTCCAGATCAAGTTGGGGCTCGATGCGGACGTTCGTCTGCCCCTGGGCTCCACCGTCACGGTGACACCGCGCGATTTGTCGGCCAAGGGTGCACCGGTGATCAAGCTGCCGACCAGCGCGCTCAAGCAGGACCCCCAGGGTTCGGCCGTGTGGGTGTTGGATCCGGCCACGATGACGGTTCGCTCGCAGCCGGTGCAACTGGTCGCCGCAGACGGCAACGAGGTGGTGGTGGCCAGCGGGCTGGAGCCGGGCATGCAGGTGGTGACGGCTGGGGTCCATGTGCTCACCGACGGCCAGAAGGTCAGCGTCTACCGGTCCGCTGCGCAGGCCGACGCCCGCGCTGGCGCATCGGCGTCGGCACCGGCGAGCCGTTGATTCCGCCATGGCGCAAGTAGATCCCAAGCCCGGTTTCAATCTCTCCAGGTGGGCGCTGG
>Ga0105047_10004007_pt1 | contig 25810 bp, 19 predicted proteins | sample MAT04_FD_78384 | JGI IMG/M metagenome (GOLD analysis project Ga0105047, IMG submission 78384) | Freshwater microbial communities from Lake Fryxell liftoff mats and glacier meltwater in Antarctica - MAT-04 (megahit assembly) | ecosystem: Environmental > Aquatic > Freshwater > Ice > Liftoff...
CAACCTCGCCCGGCGCAAAGCAAAGCTTCGCGAGGCTCGCAAAATAACGACTTACGTCGCTATTTTGTCCTCACATCCATGTGAGGTCGCAGCCTGTCGAGAAAATCAACAGGCTGCTAACGCGAGCGCGTTGCTAACGCAGGTCGAGCGCTACGGCGAAATGCGCGCTGTTTACGCGCGATCGAACGGAAACGCGATCACTTCTTCGATCCGCTTGGCCCCGGTCGCCAGCATCACCACGCGATCGAAACCGAGGGCGACGCCTGCGCAGGCAGGCAATCCGGCTTCCATCGCGGCCAGCAGATGGCTCTCCTCTGGGAGCGTCGGCTTGCGGTCGGCCGCGCGGTCGGCGTTGTTCTGGCGATTGCGCTGGCGCAGGACCGCCGGATCGAGCAGTTCGTGATAGCCGTTGGCCAGTTCCATGCCGCCGGCGTAGAGCTCAAACCGCTCGGCCACCGGAGGGTGGGTGTTTTGCACTACGGCCAACGCCGCTTGCGAAGGTGGATAACTGTGCAAGATCGTTGGCGGATCCAAGTTCAATTGTGGTTCGACGAGCGATACTAATAGCAGGTCGAGCCAGCCGTCTCGATCTTCGGCGGCCATGCTGTCTGGCGCCGTGACGCCGCGCGCTCGCGCGTACGCGACAATGTCCGCGGTGCTGGCCAGCAGTGGATCGATTCCGGCGAATTGCAAAAACGCGTCTTGGTACGAAAGCCGCGCCGCCGGGCCGCGGCCGAGGAGGGTCTCGCACAGGTCGGAGAGGAGTTGCATGCCGGCCGCCAGATCATCGCCGCGGCGATACCACTCGACGATCGTAAACTCCGGGTTGTGCAGCGGGCCGAGTTCTTCTTGTCGGAACGCGCGGGTGACCTGAAAGATCGCCTCGCCGCCGGCCGCCATCAATCGCTTCATGCCAAACTCAGGCGACGTTTGCAACCAGCGCGGTTTTGCCTTCGACTGGTCCGCGTGCGCTTGCGCGCCGGGGGCGATTACGGCAAACGGGTCCAAGTGGCGATCGACCACGGTGTCTTGCGAGAGGAGCGGCGTTTCGACTTCCAGAAATCCGCGCGTAACGAAGAACGCCCTGAGCTGCGCGAGCAATTCCGCGCGGCGACGGAGCATGTCCCAACTAGCGGTTGGGCGCCATCGCGCGGTCTCATCGGATGCCGGACGATCTGCCATGCGTCGCCTCACTCGAACTCAAAGACGCGTTGGATTTCCGGATTGCCATATTCCGCGCCGCCGGTCAGCACGACGAGATTGTCCGCCGGATGGGTTTCGCCACGGCCATGGGTGTGGCCACAAAGGACGATCAGCCTGCGATCTGGATAGTCCGCCATGATCTCCAGCAGCGCGTCCCCCATCGCCTTGGACGTGAAATGGGGGAGCCACTCATCGTCCGATATTGTTCCTTCGTGCCAGCAGGCATCCCGAAACGGCGGCACGTGCGTCACCAGCACTACGCGCTCGTAGCGATCGAGCGCCTTGGGAAGGACTTGCCGCATTTGCTCCGCGGCCGCGTCGGCTTGTGCGTGCAGCAGCGGCCAGCGGGTCTGCTTGTCGACGCCGGCGAATTCCTCGATCAAAACGTAGTCATTCATCATGACGTGCGAGCGTTCGTAATCCCCCAGCCGGGCGTCGGCCCAGCCGTCGTGCCCTACCAGGCCCACCTGGGGCGTCAGTTCCACGACGCCGGCGTTGTTCAGCCAGATGAGGCGAGGATCTTGCTCGCAGAGTTCCACGATGGCCTCGCGCACGGCGCGGATGCTGCTGAAGTAGTAGTCGTGATTGCCGAGGACGAAGTAAACGGTCGATCCGGCGGCATCCGCTAACTTTTGCAAAAACTGTGTCACGTCGCGAGATTCGGCGATGTCGCCACTAACCAGCACGGCGTCAGCGCGGATCTCCGTTAGCTTCGCCAGAAACGCGCTCAGCTCCGTCGGCGTCAAGAAATTCAGATGCAGATCTGTCAGCCAGGCGATGCGTTTCATGGGGGGAGACTTTCGGCGGCAGAGCAATCAGAACAACGGGCAACGGCAAAGCGCGCCTTGCGGACGAGAGACAGTGGACCCGATAAGAGAAACGAAGAATCAGAGGATGGGGGTTTTGCTGGTGGCGCCGGGCGTCTCGCGAACGTAGCGCGGCACGGCGTAGCCTGGTAGCCGGGCGCGTAGTCGTTCGATCCATGCCAGGCCTTGGCTTTCGGGGACGGCAAAGTGTGCGGCGCCGGCCACCGCGTCTAGTTGATGCAAGTAATACGGCGCGACGCGCAGGTCGATCAATCGCTCGCAGAGTTCCACCAGCGCGCTTTCCGAATCGTTGACGCCACGGAGCAAGACTGCCTGATTGAGGACCAGCACGCGGGCTTCGATCAAGCGGGCGAGCGCGAGGGCAACTGCGTCATCGAGCTCGGCCGAGTGATTTGCGTGCACGACCACGACGGGTGTTAATCGACTGCCGGTCAGCCAGCCGAGCATGCGGTCTGTCACACGCTGTGGAATCACAATTGGCAAGCGCGAGTGGACGCGCAGCCGGCGCAGATGGGGAATGGCTGCCAGCCGCTCGACGAGGGCCGCGAGCGTGGCGTCGACCAGCATGAGTGGATCGCCGCCGCTGAGGATGACTTCGTCAATCGTCGGATCGGCTGCGATCTGCGCAATCGCCGGCTCCCACGAGGCGAGCGACTTGGGCGCCTCGGCGTAGGGAAAATGCCGACGGAAACAATAGCGACAATGGATCGCGCAGGCGCCGGTGGTAATCAATAGCGCGCGGCCGCGATATTTTTGCAACAAGCCGGGGGCGCGCGTGGCCTGCTCCTCGGAGAGCGGGTCTGCGACGTAGCCAGGCGTCTCGACCAGTTCGTCGCTTATCGGCAGGACTTGCCGCAGCAGCGGATCGGACAGATTGCCCGGCTGGATCCGGCTGAGATAGGGGCGCGGGACGAAAAGCGGAAAGCTCCCGGCCGACTCCGCAGCCCGCTGGGCGACCGAGAGGGGGAGCGCCAGCCGCCGGCAGAGCTCCGCCGGGTCCCGAATGGCGAGCTTAACCTCTTTTTGCCATTCGGGTTCGGTGGATCCGCAGTTGGGGCGGACAGAATCGATTTCGCTCGCTAAGATGGTCATCGGAACGATTTGGGGGCCAACGGGGGTTTTGGGCGAGCGACGCGTGGCGTAACGCCTTCGGACGCACAGGCACGGCGCCACGGCTGCGGACGGCACTGCCAGGGCGGTTTGCGACCGGATCGAGTTCCTGCGAGACGCATCCGCGCCGCGGTTCTGACCGGTTGGGCTGTTCCTTGGGGCCCGCCCTTGGAACTGGTCCTCGGGCCTAATCCGCCGGCGGGGCGACGACACGCCCATGCGGCCCAGTTTCCGATACAACGCTTTCAATACAACGCGGTTCCGCCAGCCGAACCTGGGCCCTGCCCCTGGGTCTGCCGCGGAGCCTGCAAGAGTAAACGTAGCATAACTTTTCATCTCTCGGCAGCAAAACAGGACAATCACCGTGGCGAGCTATTCGACCAGCGACTTCAAGAAGGGCATCAAAATCCAGATCGAGGGCGATCCGTACATCATGGTCGAGTGCAACTTTGTCAAACCTGGCAAAGGAAACGCGCTTTACAAGTGCCGGATGAAGAACCTGATCCGCAACACGATCCTGGAGCGGACGTACAAGGGGGGCGACTCCCTTGAGGCGGCCGACGTGACGGAAATCGCCGCGCAGTATCTCTATCGCCAAGGCGAGAACTTTGTCTTCATGGACAATGAGTCGTACGAGCAGTACGAGCTGACCGCCGCCCAAGTGGACGACGCTTGGAAATGGATCAAAGAAGGCATGGTCTGCAGCATGGTGTTGTTTAACAACAATCCCATCTCGGTCACGCCGCCGAACCACGTGATCCTGAAGATCGAATACGCCGAGCCAGCCGTCCGCGGCAACACGGCCACCAACCTGACCAAACCCGTCAAGCTGGAGACCGGCGCCGAGATCCTGGTGCCAGCATTTGTCGAAAGCGGACAACTGATCCGCATCGACACCCGGACCGGAGAGTATTTGGAGCGCGCGAAGGAGTAGTGGGGACGCCGGACGCAGATCTATGCGCGAAGATTCCTCACTGAAGCTTCGCGCTGGGATTTGCGATCACTTGGGGATCGTTGTCGCTGCCTGGCGTTTGACTTCTTGCACGATGCGTTCTTCGACTTCGGGCGCCCAGGTGGTTGGCAGGCCGTAGTAGACCATGGCGCCGCCGCCTTCGTAGCCCCCTTCGGTCAGGACGCGGCGCGAGGGGATGTAGGCCATGACGTCGTTCGAGTAGCCGGCGATCCACGTAGCGCCGGGCGTTAGCTCTTGCTTGATGCGGAGCGCGTAATCGATGACGACCTCGCCCCCCAGCGTGACCCACGTTGGGCCGTCGCCCAGTCGCCAGATTTGCACTGGATAGGGATAGGTTTGCGAGAGGGGTTGCCCGGCGGCGATTTGGGCCAGCAGTAGTTTCGCCCGCGCTGCGTAATACTTATCGCTCGACTCCGCCTGTTTTTTCAACTCTTCCGTTGTCGGCAGCGTCGCCAGCGGCAGGTCGATCTCGGCGTAGCTCATTGCCAATCGTCCGGCGATGGGCGTCAGCTTTCCGGCCAGGGCTTGTTCGACCGACGCGGCCAATTGCCGGCCGTATTTTTCTGCCAGTGAGACATCGCGGCGCGGCAGCGGATTTTGATCGGCGCCGCAGCCTGCCCAAAACAATGCGATGGCGTCCGGATGCGCTTTCTCCAGTTCGATCTGCGCAAAACCAGGATAATCTCCCGACCATTGAAAGAAGCTCAGCACCGTGGCGTGACAGGCGTACCCGCAGACGATGGCGGTCAGCCGGCCCTGCGGGTCTTTCACGGCCAGGACCGGGACCTGATGATCGACCGGGCCTTTGAGTTGTCCTTCGGCGATCAGCCGCGGCACGTCGGCTTCGACATTCGTCCGACGATTGACCGCGAATGTGCATTCGGAATTTGCCCAGGAGAGTTCGGCCGGCGCCAGTTTTTCAATCGCCTGGCCCACGAGCTCCACGAGTTTGGCTGCGAGCGTGTCCGTGTAGGCGTCAACGAGTTTGGACTGCGCGTCTTCCAGAAAGTACATCGCCCGCAGATTGCGGCCGACGACAGGACCGGTGTGGGTGTGCGAGCAGCAGATGGCGATCTGTTTCTTTTCGAGCTTGTGGCGCTCTGCAATTTTGTCGCGCACGTCCAGCGATAGTTGCCGATCGATGCCGACCAGGTCGACCGTGACCAGCACCAGCCGGGCGCCGGTTGGATCTTCGACCGCGAGCGCCTTGGCCCACAGATCGTGGAGCTTGCCTTCGGCCGCGTGATCTCGGCTGGCGTAGCCGCTCATCCACATGGGCTCGGCCGGCGTAATCACCACCCGCGCGGCGCCCGCCTTCCAACCTTCGGCAGAGCAATCTTGGACGAGGAACAGAAACGTAAGCGAGGCCAGCACGCCCGCCACGCGCGAGAAACCAAAACACTGGATGGGCTGCGATCGCGTCATGTTGATTTCTCGGGTTGCTGATGTCGAATGGACGACGGTTATTTCACGCTCATCAAATACGCCAGCAAGTCGGCCAGGGCTTGCTTATCGAGCTGTTGTTCCAGCCCTTCCGGCATGATCGAAAGGCCGGTGGCGACCAGTTCTTCGATATTGGCGCGGAGCACGGTGTCCGTGACTCCCTCAGCGCGCTTGAGGGTGACGCTGTTCGCGGTTTCGCTATCGATCATGCCGGTGATCGTGCGGCCATCGTCCGTGGTCAGGGCGTAATTCACGTACTGCGGATTCACTTCGCGATTCGGATCGAGGACGTTGGTCAGGATCGCCTCGGCGCCGCGGTTTTTGAAGGCGATCAGGTTCGCGCCAATTTCATAGCCTACGTTATCCACGCGGTGGCAGGCGGCGCAAACCTTTTTAAAGTGTTCACGGCCACGGTTCGCATCCCCTTTGAGATCGAGGACGGGCCGATACGCGGCGACAACGTCTTGTCGACGCCCGAGCTTGACGCTGGCCAGCAGTTTGCCAGCGCGCTCGCGAATCTTGGCGTCCGAATGAGCGAGGAGCTGCTGCGCGCGGGCTGGCTCGACGTCGGACGGTTTGAAGTTCTCGGCTTCAATCGCGTCCAGCAGTGCTTGCAGCCGATCCGTGCGAGCGAACATCGCCTCGGTCGCCTGGGCTCGCATCCGAGGGCTGAGCGCGGGCCAGGCGTCGAGCAGAATCGCCGCTACTTCGGGCTCGCTCCGTCGCGCGAGCGCCGTCAGCGCGGCGCCTTGCACTTCTTGCGGTTGGCGATGATCGACCAAAGTTTTGAGCGCAGCGAGCGCTCCTTCGGCCGGCCCAAGCGCTAGCACCGCCACGGCCGCTGCTCGATCGGCCGGTTTGCGCGCTGAGTCGACGGCCGACTTGTGGGCGTCCTCGATGAGTTGATTGAGAATCTTGGCGGCCTTGCCTGTGGTGTCACGCGCCAGGAGCTTATCGAGCGAGCCACCACGCCGCGCGGCTCCTTCGCCCAATCCGCGGATCAGCGTCCCGGCCAGTCCGGACTCGGCGCCGGAGAGGGTTTCGACCGAGGCCAACACGGCCGAGATATCGGCCTCGCGACCACTTGCTCCGGCTTGCGCGGCCAAGGCGGATAATACGGTGGCGCCTCCATCCGTCTGACGAAACGTCGCATCGGCGATCAGATCCGCAAAGATGACATTGACGCCGGCCGCCAGTGAGCTCATCAGCGCTAGTCGCATCCAGCGATCGTCGGCGCCGCGTCGCGCGAGGTCCGCCAGCGCCGCGTCTCGGCCGTCGGCGGTGATCTCGCCCAGGCTGAAGAGTAACTGATAGCGCGCTTCGGCGTCGGGCTCGGTCTTTGCCAATGCGAACCAGCGATCGCGAATTTCGGCAGAGCCCTTAGCGGCGGCTTCGCTCAAACGCACGGCGTGCTGTCGCACTTTGGGATGTTTGTCCGAAAACGCCGCGAGCAAGATGTCCGATGAGAGCGAATCGAGCCCGGCGAGCGCGTAGAGGGCGTGCATCCGACCCTCGGGCAGGGGGCAATCCGTCGCCAGTGTTTTGAGCGCCGGCGCGGCGGCTTTGTCTTGCCGCTCATACAACAGCCGGGCCGCGGTGTCTCTGTGCCAACCATTGGGATTGGCGAGCGTGGCGACCAGGTCAGCGGTCGAGGCTGCGGCCAGGTTTGGGATCGTTGGCTGGCGGAATCCGTCCGGAACCACGCGGTAGATTCGCCCTCGATCGCGACCGCTGGTCAGGTCCAAATGCTGCTTGATCTCAGGCGGCAGCGAGAGTGGGTGCTCAATCACTTCGCGATACATGTCCGCGACGCAGAGGGCGCCGTCCGGCGAGTTGGCATATTGCACCGGTCGAAACCAGAGATCGCGCGAGGCGATGAATTCGCTCTCTTTGTCGATGCGCGTTGCGGACAATTCCACGCCATGCGGAACCACCAGCTTGCGATGGACCAGGTTGCTGCCAACGTCGCCGACAATCGCCAGTTCCGCCGCGCCTGTGGCGGCCGGATCGTCCACGACGGGGGCGGGCCAGGCGTTTCCGCGATAGATGGTCACGCCGGTGGCGCTGGTGAAGTAGCCGCTCGCGCGACCTCCTCCTTCGACCGGGCCTGGTACCTGGCCGCTCATGCGCAGTCTGGTGCGCACGACACGCCACGGTTCGACAGGGCTGATCCGATAGACCTCGGCCTGGGCGCCATCGGCCGCGATACTGAGCCGCGGCGAGGGCGCCGCCAGAAGCGGATTGCGCGCCACGTACCGGTCTTCGAACATCACTTGTTGAATGTGATCGCTGTTGGAGCAAACGAACTTGCGTCCCCAACTGTCAAAGCTCATGCCGTGCTGCGCGCCGCCGCTGGTGGGCACGAGTGCGAGCGTGCGCGGGTCGAAGGCAAAGTCACGGCCTGCGAGCGAGACGCCTTTCGCCTTAGGATCGTCCGCCGGCCGGATCGTTCCGCCGGAACTGCTGGTGGCGCCGTGGATCCGATTATCCAGCCCCCAAGCAAAGCTGTTGATCAATCCTTGGACGTTACCTCGCCCGAATCCGGTGAAGACTTTTTTCTTTACTTCGGCGACGCCATCGTCGTTGGTGTCCTTGAAGTACCAGATATCGGGGGCGGCGCCGACAAACACGCCGCCGTCGTAAGCGATCAAAGCGGTGGGCCAGCTCAGTGTCTCGGCGTAGAGCGTGCTTTTGTCGAAGCGGCCATCGCCGTCAGTGTCTGTCAGCAGGCGAATGCGTCCGAGATTGGCCTCGGCGTCTTCGGAGTAGTCGATCATCTCGGCGGTAAACAACCGACCGCGCGCGTCGAACGACATCGCCACAGGATCGGTCACCAGCGGCTCGGCGGCGATCAATTCCAACCTGTAGCCAGGCTGGACCTGAAACGTGGCCAGCGCGTCGGCCGGCGCCACGGGCTGAACGCGCGGCAGCTCAGACTTCAGGTCGAGCGGCGCGGGAGCTTTTTCCTTCGCCGACGCAGCGGTGGGCTGGGCGGCTGGCGGAGCTGCGGCCGCGCGAGAATTCAACGCAAGGAGAACACAGAACATCAACGTGGCGGGCGGCAGGAAGAAGGGCCGCAATAGGTGGGAGTGCATGGAGGACGATCCTAATCCCCCGCCAAGCCCGATTCAAGCGCGCCGGCCGACTGTTCCGTATTGCACGTCGGAATAGCGGCAGAAACCCGCCGGCGCCGCATGGGAGCCGCGAGACGCAATGGAACCGATTGACGCAACCGAGTGGATGGCCGCGCCGGAACCGATTGACGCGTCGGGCTAGGAAGTTGAAGTCCCTTGCCGGCGCGTCGCGCTACGAAATGCACGTGACGTCGTGGGGCGCGGTTACGCTCGTTGACGGCTGGAGCGCTTGCGGTCGTTTTCTGTTAGCAGGATTTTGCGCAGGCGGATTTGGGTTGGCGTGACTTCGACCAACTCGTCTTCCTCGATGTACTCGAGCGCCTCTTCCAGCGACATCACGCGCGGCGGCTTGAGGATGATGTTGCGGTCGCTGCCAGACGCCCGCATGTTGGTCAGCTTCTTTTCCTTCGTCGGATTGACGGGCATGTCGCCGGTGCGGCTGTTCTCGCCGACGATCATTCCTTCGTAGACTTCCACGCCTGGGCCGACGAACATCTCAGCGCGGTCTTGCAGGCCGTCGAGACCAAAGGCCACGGCCTTGCCAGGCTGCATCGAGATCAGCACGCCGTTGCCGCGTCCCGGCACGTCGCCGGAAACGGGACGGTAGCTCTCGAAGCGATGGTGCATCACGGCCGTGCCTTGCGTGGCGTTCAGCAGTCGCGTTCGCAGGCCGATCAGACCACGGGCCGGGATCGAAAACGAAACATGCGACAACTCGCCACGGTTTCCCATCTCGACGAGCTGGCCACGGCGGGCGCCGACCAACTCCATCACCGGACCCAAACGATCTGGCGGCACTTCCACCACCAAGGATTCGTACGGCTCTTCCGTCACGCCGTTCTTTTGACGGGTGATCACGCGTGGCTTGCCGATCGAAAGTTCAAAGCCCTCGCGGCGCATCGTCTCGATCAAGACCGAGAGATGCAGCAGGCCACGACCGCTGACGGCCATGGCTTCGGAGTTTTCGACGGGGTTTACCGTCAGGGCCACGTTGCGCTCGAGCTCTTTCATCAGGCGATCGCGTAGATGGCGGCTGGTCAGGTACTTGCCTTCGCGGCCGGCCAGCGGAGAGCTATTGACGGCAAAGATCATTTCCAACGTTGGCTGATCAACTTCCACGCGCGGTAGAGCGCGGCGCTCGACCGGGTCGCTGATGGTGTCGCCGATCTCGACCTCTTCCAGGCCGACAATCGCCACAACGTCTCCGGCAGAGGCTTCTTGGACTTCAATCCGGCCCAGGTTGCTAAAGATGTGGACCGCGACGACCTTGCCGGCCACGGCGCCATCACTCTGCATCAGGGCGACCGACTGACCCTTGCGGATCTTACCGGCCGAAATCCGGCCAACCGCGATTCGGCCGACATACTCGGACCAATCGAGCGTGTTGACCAACATCTGGAGCGGCGCTTCTAAGTCGACTTCGGGACCTGGCACGTGCTCCAGCACCATGTCCAACAGCGGCTGCATGGTCGTGCCTGGATTGGCGGGGTCATGTGTGGCAAAGCCATGACGCGAGCTGGCGAAGACGTAGGGGAAGTCCGCCAGTTCGTCGTCGGCGCCCAACTCAATGAAGAGCTCAAAGGTTTCGTTCAGCACCTCGCGAGCGCGGGCGTCCGAACGATCAATTTTGTTGATGACTACCAGCGGCTTCAGTCGGAACTCCAACGCCTTGGAGAGGACGAAGCGGGTTTGGGGCATGGGGCCTTCCGCGGCGTCGACCAGCACCAGGGCGCCGTCGGCCATCCGCAGCACGCGCTCGACCTCACCGCCGAAATCCGCGTGACCAGGGGTATCGATCAGATTGATCTTCACGCCCTTGTAGGGGATGGCAATGTTCTTGGCGAGAATCGTAATGCCGCGCTCGCGCTCCAACTCGTTCGAATCGAGAATACAATCGCCGACAAGCTGGCTGGCGCGAAACTCGCCGCTTTGTCGCAATAGGGAATCCACCAGCGTCGTCTTGCCGTGGTCGACGTGGGCGATGATGGCGATATTGCGGATGTCATTGCGTCGCATGTGATCTCAATCCGATCAAAAAAATACGATTGGGGACCTTTCACTTAGCGCACACCGATAGCATGCCAAGCGTGAGGAAAACTGGCTCGCGGCCTTGTTCTTGGACAACTGCCGATCCTGCGTTGCAAGCAGCACAGGACGTCCGGCGCGTCCCCGCAAAGCCGGATGGCGTCCCCCGCAGAGGAAGCCGGCCTGCCTGCTCATCACAGGCCAGGCAAAAAGCTGGTCCGTGCGGAACACTGCCCCGCGGGTCAACAAACACTGGGGTCAAATGATACTGGCAACGGTCGGGTCAGCCGCCGCCAGGTTCGGCCGCGCGAGCTATAGCACTCCATAGTACCACGGGGGGGCAAATCAGGGTAGAGCGTAATCGCCCAGCGTGCGACGAATTACCGATGCCGGCGGTCGATCGGCGGACCGCCAAAAGCACTAGTTTTTGAGGGGAAATCAGGCGCAGCGCGTCCGATTGTTTGAATTTGATTTATTCGTGGCTGCGCAGGCGCCTTTCCACGCGTTGCGATCGCTTGCGAACGTTTTCCGGCCTTCCGTTGGTCGGCCTGTCGTTTAGCGCATGCATGCATCACTAATTGGCTTGAATGCGAGCAATGTCCGGCACTGTGCTCGCCTCGAGCAGGCCCAACGCTTGCATCGCTTGCACCAGGTCTTTGGCGACCAGCGCCGCCCGTTCCGCGCCGCCGCCATGCTCCAGCACCACTACAAACGCCACGCGGGGCGCTTCGGCCGGCGCGTAGCCGGCGAACCAGGCGTGATCCGGCAGGTTGGCGCCCGTTTCGGCCGTGCCGGACTTACCGGCCACGGCGACGTCGGCGTCCGCGAGCGTCCCATGCGCCGTGCCGTCTTGATGTTCGACTGCTCGACGGAGCCCTGCGCGCAGTTCGTTAATCTGTCGACGAGAGAGACCTGCGGACTGGGCCGGCGCTGGCGACTGAGATTTGGAATCGTCGCCGACGGCAATCAGCCGCGGTTGCACCAATTGGCCACCGTTGGCGATGGCGGCCATCGCTCTGGCGACTTGCAGCGGCGTGGCAGTCAGCCGGCTTTGGCCGATTGCCAGCGCTTGCGTGTCGGCCAGCGTCCATTCTTCCGTGTCCGGCGTTGCCGCCGAGGAGGTTGGCAGATTAGCGGATGATTCGCCTGGCAGGTCGACGCCGGTTCGCTTGCCGAAACCGAGCCGGTCCGCGCAACGGACGAGGGGCGCCAGGCCGAGTTGTTGCGCGTGGTGAAAGAAGTAGACGTTGCAACTTTGGGCCAAGGCGTCCGCCAGGCCGAGTTCTTCGTGCCCTGCCCCCAAGTGGCGAAAGATCTGGCAGCGCAGGCGATCTGGCTGTTGCAGATAGCCTTGGCAATAGAAGGGGGCGGCCGGATCGAAGCGTGGATCTTCCAGCAGCGTGGCCGCGGTGACGAGCTTGAAGACCGAGCCAGGAGGAAGCGCCATTTGCGTCGGCCGATCGAACAACGGATGGCCGGCGTCTGCCAGCACGCGACCGATGGCCTCGTTATCTCCTTCGGCAAAGACGTTGGGGTTGTATCGTGGTCCGGAAGCGGTGGCAAGAATCTCGCCGGTGTGGACGTCGATGGCCACGATCGCGCCGCCAGGCGATGAGGCCTTCGGTCGATCGTTTGATTCCGTCAGCGCCGCTGATTGAGCAATCGCCCGATCGAGTTGCGCCTCGGCGATGCGCTGCAACCGGGCGTCGATGGAAAGAACGAGATCCGCTCCGGCCGCTGGTTCTCGCTGGCGGACCGTGCTGAGCAACCGTCCGCCGTGATCGGTTTGATCGATGAAGCGGCCATCGCGGCCACGCAATTGAGCGTCGTATTGGCGCTCGATTCCTTGCCGGCCGACGAGCGATGGACGGTCCTCTTCGGCCACGTCGCCGGCGCCCAAAAATCCAACGACGTTGGCCGCCAGCGCGCCGGCCGGATAGTGGCGACGCGATTGTTCGACGATCCTCAGGCCGGGATATTCCTCTGGGCGCGACTCGACCTCGGCGACCACTTCGAGCGGAACATCGCTGACCAGGACGTGGTAATCGAGCTCCTCGGCGATGACAATCCGCGGCGGCGCACGCTCATCGTCCGGCGCGAACAACCACGGAACGTAGCGCGGGCCGAAGGCAAACGCTGTTTCCCAGAAGCCGGTTGCGGCGACGGGCGTCTTCTTTTCGAACGCGACTTGCTGCCGATGCGAGTTGACTTTTTCGGAAATCGTCCGCACGCGCGTTTGGATCCGTTGCGACTGCGCTTGCAGCTCATCGACGGGGCGACCGCACAGCCGCGCGGCGATGCTGAGCAGGTCACTCCGATACGCGCGGATCCAGGCTTCTTCTTGCGCTAGCCTTACGCCGCGGCGCGGCGCATCGCGCGGGATCCGCGCGCGGGCCTGGCTGCGGATCCAGCGCGGGCTGGGCGCATCTTCGAGATAGCGGTAATGGACGGCCAGTGAGGCGACACGCTCGTCGGCGGCCAGCACCAGCCCATCGCTCGTCAGGATCCGCCCACGAACGCCGGGGATCCAACGCGGTTTTTCCAGCAACCGGGCGGCCGCGGCGCGGAAGGCGGGCCCTTGCGAACACTCGATCGCTACCACGCGCGCCAGCACCAGGCAGAGCAGCAGCGTAAAGCCGATCTGCAAATGGCGAATTCGCCGACCCGAATCGGCCACCGGCGCGCCGTCATCCGCGGCACAGCGTCCCCAGCGGCTTTTGGCGGACCTGGACATGAGCTAACGCGTCGCGAGATTGTGAAAGTTGATATTCAAAACGCGGTTGAACGAAAGCATCCGCAATTGTTCGCTTGAACTGTGCTTGCATTCAGAACGAAAGGCGACCCAACCTGGCCTGCGACGGTTCGCGCAGCCAGCCGCTACACATCCAAACCGGTAGGCTGACGGCCGCGGTGTAGGCGGCGATCATCACCGCGCGCGAAACGGCGAGCGTTATCGGTGGGACGGGCTCGCCGACGATGCGGTTGCCTGCAAAGACGAGCAGCATGACCAACAGCACGAGCGGCGTCGTGGCCAGTGCGCGGAGGAGTGGATCGAGTCGGCGAAAGCGGACGCCGAGCCGCTCGATGGCAAACCCGGCCGCGCCAAACGCCAACACGCCCACGCCCAGGTGGCTGCCGGAATTCAGATCGAAGATGAGTCCGATGGCGCCGGCCGCCAGAATGTTCCATTGCGAAGCGCGATGACTGGCAACCCAAACAATCGCCCACAGCGCCAACCAGCAGGGGGTCGCGTGGTGGACGTCGAGCGTTTGTGCGAGGGCGATCTCCAATAGCGTCACTATGTACGTGCCGCCGATGAGCGTCAGCCAGATCATCGTCGCTCCTCTCGATCCGAAGTTTGACCGATTGAGAACGCCACGGCCTCGCGGGCGGGATTGCGGCGAGCGCGAAGCACGAGCAGCCGATCTTGCGCATCCGAGCCAGCGGCCAGATCGACCCAAATGTCCCAGTGGGGCGCCCCGGCCGCGCGCTCCACGCGGGCAACCCGACCATAGACCAGCGGTTGCGGCGAAACGCCTTGCTGTTCCGTGGTGAGGACCAGGTCTCCCACGGAGACGACTTGCTGCGCGCTGACCATGCGGACCCGGGCCTGCTGCTCACCAACGCCTTCGAGAATTCCGCGCAGGGCAGGGGGAGGCGTCGCTTGCGCGGCTTGTGCGTTCGCGATTTTTGATTGCGCGGTGTCTGCTTGCGCTGGCGCGATCTCGACGACGTCTCGATAGCCGGGCTGATCCGCGCGGCGCACGGTCGACGTTTGCGCGCCCACTTTCACCACGCGGCCGTAGACGCGCCGGCCGACGAGCGTGAGATCCCCCATGGTCAGGCCGGCGTCTTCGCCTCCGTCGATCATCGTGGGCTGCGAGGTTTTTGGATCGTTTGTTTTTGGACTTCGCAGTGCGCTATCGGCCAAAACGAGCGAGTCGCGCGACAGGCCTTGGTCCTGTCCGGCGCGGATGATCTGGTCCGTGGCCAGCACCGCGCAGGCGTGCCGACCGAGGACATGGACGGCCAGGCAGTCGACCCGAATCAGAGGCGGCAGTTCATCGGCGGACGCAGATGCAATGGAATGGGCATTCACGCCGGGCGCGGGCCGCGCGAGGACGCTTTCGAGCTCGTTATTGCGCGCGGTTAATTGCTCGACTTGTTGGCGCAGCGCGGCGAGTTTTTCAGTCGTTGTGCCACGATCGCGCCAGCGCCGGATATTGGTCTGGGCGAATTGACTGACGCTATCGGCCGCTAATCTCCCTGGCTCAACGGCCCAGGCGTAGCCGGCGCGAAGCGGTTCCAGCGCGCGGCGCGGGAGGGCCGTTATCAGCAGGCCGGCGGCCAGCGTCAGGGCCAGTCCGGCGCCGGTCGGGATTCTCGGCAAGTTCCAGCGGGCGCGGTTAAACATCGTCGTCGCTCGATTCCAGCATCCGCCGCCAGTCGTCCAGATGCTCCAACAGCGCGAGCGCGCCGGTTGCGGCCATGGTCATCGGGTCGCGGGCGCGGATCGCCGGCACGCCAATTCGTTCGGCCAGCCAGTCGTCCATGCCACGCAGCAGGCTCGCGCCGCCGGTCAGCACCAGCCCACCGTCGACCAGGTCAGCGGCCAGATCGGGAGTGCAGTGATCGATGGTCTGCTTGATCGCGTCGACAATTTCATCCAAGGGCGTGGCGAGCGCGGCGCGTACTTCGGCGCTGGTGATCGCGGCGCGGCGCGGCAGGCCCGTGCTGGCGTCGACGCCGCGGACGTCTGCGGTCAGCTCTTCGGCCAGTTCGCCGGCGCTCCCGATCTCAATCCGCAATTGTTCGGCCGCGTGCAGGCCGACTTTCAAGCCGTGATGGCGGCGCAGGAATTCCACGATCGCCTGATCCATCCGGTCTCCGCCGGCGCGGATCGATGCGCCGGCCACCATGTCTCCCAGGCTAAGGACGGCGACCTCGGTGGTGCCGCCGCCGACGTCGCAGATCATGCTGGCGACCGGTTCCTTGATTGGCAAGCCGGCGCCAACGGCCGCGGCGATCGCCTCGCTGACCAGATAAACCTGGCGGGCGCCTGCGCGGTGCGCGCTGTTGTAGACGGCGCGTTTTTCCACCGGGGTGATCGAACCGGGCACGGTCAGCAGCACGCGCGGCCCACGCGACCAGCCGCCGCGCTGCACCTTGGCAAAGAAGTAGCGGAGCATCGTCTCGCAGAGTTCGAAGTCCGTGACGACACCGGACGAGAGGGGGCGGACGACCGAGATCGAGGCCGGGGCGCGGCCCAGCATCTGTCGCGCAAGATGGCCCACGGCGCGCCCGCCCGAGACGACGCGATTAGCGCCGGCTTCGACAGCGACGACCGATGGTTCATTGAGCACCAGGCCCTCGCCCGACACGCAGATTTGCGTGTTGGCGGTGCCGAGGTCAATGGCCATGTCGCAGGCCAGTAGTCCGAGAATCCGGTGGAGCATCCTTGCTCAACGCGAATGGGTTTAGAGATTGATCGTTGAAAGACGCACGCACTCCATTGCGGCCGTTTCGACTTATCCGTCGGCTATGCCAGTTGTTGACTCACGCGCTGTACAAACGCTGGCGAACCAGATTCCGCTGGCCCAGCATCCATCGGCGCCGTCTGCGGCGAGAGTTGCGCCCGCAGCCGGACGGCCTCGGCTTTGTAGTCCCAGTTGTACCGGCTCAGCTCTAGAGCCAGGCATAGGATGCCGAGCAGGATCGCCGTGAGCGAGATCCCGAGCAGCACCGTGTAAATATCAGGCCGCGGCTTAACCACCGCCACGCCGCGCGGCTTGTCAGTCGATTGGGGTTGTGACAACGTCATTCCTCTCGATCGGACCTTTGCGGAATTCCTTGAGGATGCGGGCGACCGACTTCTCCGGCGCCGTCTGTACGACTTCGATGCGCCCTATGTAGCGGGCGCCACGCTTCACATTCAGCAGCGTGCCGATCTTCAATCCATCGTCCGAGCCCAGCGAGATCTCAACCAGGCCGTCTTTGCTGGCGGCCTCGATGATGCCGTCCGCCTTGACGACGTGATCTTCCGCGGCGATCTCCAGATTGACCCCCAAACGATTGGCAATCGTCCGGTTATGAGCAATCTGGTCCGCTAACACGGCGTTTTGCGACTTAAGCCGCTTGAGTTCGCCCTGGGCCTGGTTGAATTCGTCCGTTAGCTTGATGAAGTCTTTGAACTTCTCGTCGCGCTCTGTTTGCGATTTGCGAATGTTTGTCCGCAGGCCGTCCACCTCGGTCCGCATAGCCGCCAGCGTCTGTTGCGTGGTGTCCATGGTGGCGACGGCTTCGCGGGCTTGCTGCACCAGCTTGGCGTTCTCGTTCAGCTGCCCGTCGAGCTCGCGGCGGAGTTCTGTACGTTCTGTCTCCAGCGTTCCCAACTTGGCGACGCGAGCAGTCCGCTCCGCGTCGGTTCGTTCTTTGAGTTCCGCTAATTGCGCCTCGAGCTGATTGCGCTTGGTTGTCGCCAGCTCCAGCTTGGCCTTGTAGCCGGTCGTGGGGTTATTGATTGCTTCTAGCCAGCTTTGATGCGTGGCGTATACGGCCACGGCAAAGCCCATGAACGTCAGGCTCATCAGCAGGATGAGCACGATAAAGATCTTTCCGACCAGATTCATCGACCTGTCCTCAGCCTCTGCTGCCTGTCAACGCATTACGTTCGACGCTCTCCTGGGCCGTTCCAAAACCCGGAGCGCGCAATCTGCTTGTCTCTCTGATCCCATTCTCCATCATGGGCACGAATTATCTTGGGTTCAAACGCACCGACAGGATGTAGTGTCCGAAGCGCACAAGATTCGTCCGCGGCAAGAGATAGGGCCGCGCAGGACTAGATGTTCACTATAGACCCGAAGGGTCGCGCGAGTCAATTACGAATGGGCCAAAAACGGCAAGATGGGCTGACTGGGAGGCCTCCCAATTCCTACCTTCGGCGCCGGCCGAAAAACCCGTCTATAAGTCGACTTGCGCTAGAAACTCTAGCTTGCGACTGCTCGCCGTGCCTGACGCCGCCGCTGGGCTACGTCCCATCCACCGATGCCGGCCATTGCCAGGGCAAACAGCAGGCAGACGCCGGCCCCCAAATCGCCGACCATCACGTAGGGGCTGCGGCGAGTGTCGAACGGGATGTCGGCCACCAGGACATCGGTCGCCCGGCGGGGACCTTGCTGGAGGATCCGGCCGTCGGCGTCGATCACGGCCGAGAAGCCTGTGTTGGCGGCGATCGCCAGCGGCTTGCGGCATTCGACCGCCCGGAACGCGCCGGCGATGAGATGAAGATCCAACTCGGTGGAACCCCAGAACCAGCCGTCGTTGGTCAGGTTGACCAGCAGGTCTGGCTCCTCGTTCTGGTCCGCCAGCATGGAGACCTGGCCGCGGATGAAGTGGGGCAGAAACGTCTCAAAGCAGACACTGGGGGCCACGCGACCGCCGCGCACGATCAGCGATTGCGGCTGCTCGCCCCGCTTCAGGCCCCCTTCGAGCGGCGTCAATCGGTAGAGCCAGGGGATGTACTCCGCAAACGGGACGTACTCGCCGAACATCACAGGCCGCATTTTGTCGTATCGCCCTTGGACCACGCCTTGTTCGTCAATCAGGACCGCGGAGTTGTACGTGTCGATCACGCCGGGTCCGAAGACGACGGTTTGCATGCCAAGGAGCGACGGCGCGCGGAATCGCTTCGCGACATTCTTCAACAGGTTCTTATGATCTTCCGCCGCTCGGACGAGTTCTTCCTTGCTCCAATCGACACCCTCGGGAGCGTGGACGTCGTCCGTGTAGAGCAACATCGGATCGCGAAACATCGTTTCAGGCCAGACGATCAGGTCGATATCGTCATGCTCGGTGATCGCCTGTTTGGTGAGCGCAAGATATTGATCGTAGATCTCCTGGGTTCGCGCCTTGTCGAGCTTCATGTCGATATCGACCGAGCCTTGGATCAGCGCGACTTTTAGACCGTCTCTCGTATGTTCCGCCGCCATGCGCTGGTGGCCATAGGCAAGCGCTGCGACGAGCGCGGCGATTGCCGGAATCGCTGGCCAGAACCGCCAACGCGCGCCTTCCAGCGGGTAAGCCCGGACCGCGGCTGCGGCGACCAGCACGATCAGAAAGCTAACGGTATACCCGCCGCAGAGATCGCTGATCTGGATGAGTTCGATCCAGCGATACTGGCTGTGTCCGAGGGTGGCGATATTCAGGCCGGTGAGCATGTGCGACTGTGCGAGTTCGAGCCCCGCCCAGATCACGGGCGCCGCGATCAACAACGAGCAGCGCGCGCGATGGACGGCGACGCGCGACAGGCCGACAAAGATCGGCAGGTAGATAGACATGTAGACGCTGAGCGCGATCCAACCGATGGCGGTCGCTGGGTGAGGCAACCGCAACCAGTGGAGCGTGGTCATCCAATAGCCCATCCCGGCCAGCCAGAGCGCCACGTACGGCCGGCGACCCGGCAGTTGCGCCCGGCGGATGAGCAGCAGCCAGGGAATTGGGGCGAGCCACGCCAGGGGCCAAAGTCCCAGGGGCGGAAGCGCCGCCCAGGCGAGCGCGCAGCCGGCCAGTCCATAAAGCAACGTAGCGAAACTACGCGGCGGAGCTTGGGCCGCGCCGGCGCCTGTTTTGGATTGCGCGGCGACGCGCGCGGTTTGACCGGCCGTCGCGCGCTTTCCGTCCTGTCTGGATTGAACGCCAGGAGTCATAGGTCAGGTCAGCGCGGCCAATGGTTTCGTGGGGCATTTTGAGTGCAATGGTAGAACGGCATCTAACCTACGCCAGCCGCCAGAATTTGCCCAGATCAGCCGGGCGTGGCCGATGGCTGAAAATGGCTGCGATGGATGGCGCTTCCGTCCCAGTTGTCCGCTCACTCCCCGAGCGTGGATTTGCGGCGCAGGATGTGGTGGTAGTGCTGCGCAAAGCGGTGGGCTTCGTCGCGGACGTATTGCAGTAGGCGCAGCGCGTAGGAGTGCCGGCTTAGTTTCAATGGGTCGGGGAGGTCGTCCAGGTAGATTTCTTCTTCGCGCTTGGCCAGCGAGATCACCGTCGGGGGCTTGATCTCCAAGGCGCTGAAGGCCGCGAGCGCCGCGTTCAATTGCCCACGGCCGCCGTCGACCAGCAGGATGTCTGGGAACATGTCTCCTTCGTCGCTCAGGCGTTTGAACCGACGGGCGACAACTTCGTGAATGCTGGCAAAATCGTCGATGCCGGTCACGCCGCGAATCTTGAAACGCTTGTAGCCTGGCTTGAACGGCAGGCCGTCGATGAATTGCACCAGGCTGGCCACGGTCTCGCCGCCGCCCAGATGCGCAATGTCCACGCCTTCGATCGTGCGCGGCGTCTGGTCGAGCTTCAGCACTTTTTTCAAACCGCTGAGGCCCTTTTTGGGATCGATGTAGAAGACCTCTGGCTGGACGTGGGTGTCCAACTCGCCGCGACGGTCGAGCGTCTCGAGCGCTTGGATCTCGTCGCGTAGTCGGGCCGCGCGCTCGAACTTGCGCTCGTCGGCGGCCGCTTTCATTTCGGCGCGCATCTCTCTGAGGAGCACGGTCTTCTTGCCTTCGAGAAATTTGCGCAGCCGGTCAATGTCCTTGCGATATTCTTCCTTGCTGATCCGCAAATTGCAGGGGGCCGTGCATTGCTGGATGCTGTGCAACAGGCAGGGGCGGAACCACCGCCACTTGTCGTCCCCCTCGTCGATGTCGAGACTGCACGTGCGGAATTTGAAGATCTTTTGCAGTACCTGGATTGCGCCGCGCAGGCTGCCGGCGTTGGCGAAGGGCCCATACAACTTGGTGCCGCGCTCGCTCGGCTCGCGCGTGAATTCGACGCGCGGAAAATCCTCGCGAATGAAGATCTCCAGATACGGGAATGACTTGTCGTCTTTCAGATCGCGATTGAATTTGGGCTGAACGTCCTTGATCAATCGCGACTCGACCAGCAGCGCGTCGACTTCGCTATCCGCTTCCAAAAAATCAATGTCGGCGATCTCGCGACACAACTCCGCTGTTCGCTGATCCTCGGCGGCCGCCTTCAAAAAATAGCTGCCGGCTCTGGAACGGAGATTGACCGCCTTGCCGACATAGATCACCACGCCCGCCGCGTCCTTCATCAGGTAGACGCCAGGCGTCATGGGGAACTGGCGCACCTTGGCGGCGGCGTGCGCAAAGCCGAGCGTGGGCGTCGCGGCCTGCGCGTCTTCCGCCGTCGCATCGCTCGCGTTGGTCGTATGGGTTCGTTGCGTTCCGGAATCGGCGATGTCGTCTGACGCATTTACTGGCTCGGACGGAGCCCGTTCGGTCGATTCCGCAATAACAGCGTCCGGCGACTGCTCTGTCTGCGCAGGGAGTGGCGCTGAGGCCGCCGCCTTCTTGCCCCGTTTAGACGGTTTCCCTCCGGAACTTTTCGACATGCAATCTCAACAGCGGCGCGGGCATTACGAAAAATTGAGGCGCTCAAGGACACTTCGCGGAAAATGCCAAATAGACTTCCGCAGTCCTACCGGCGCCTTTTCGCTTGAATTATACCGCTTTACGTCCCAGCGGCCCACTTTTTGATACCAATGGCACACGATTTTCAATACGCCAGGCATGTGAAATGCTTTCGCCTCATGACAACCGTGCTTTCCTCTCAGGCAGAATTCGCTGCGGAAAAATCGTGTTGCGACGAATGATCTACTATAATTGAATTAGGTCGCTTACCAGCGCGTGTTGTGAATGCCAGCATCGTCCAGGCGGCCGGTACCGGAGGGATTCGAATCATGCAACCTACAGAGCTCAATCGTCGCTATCGCGCCGAGCATGACATCGCTCGACAGACCATGCTCGAACAGCGGATGCTGTCGAACATTATGCAGGCCGTCCGTGAGACGCTAGCGTGGGAGCCCACTGCCAGCAACATCACGCGCAAGCTGGCCAGCGTGCGGTTCGTGATGTCTTCTCTCCAGCGCCACCTGGATCACATGTTCGAGCTGGAAGAGCGCGAAGGTTACATGGCTGCCACGGTGGAATCCGCGCCTCACCTGGATGGCATGGTCAAAGGCCTGCGCGAAGAGCACGATCTCTTCCGCCGGATCGTCCGCGATCTGACGCCGCGATTGGAAGAGTTGGGTCCGCAGGACCATACGAAGCTGGAACTGGCGTGCGTCGAAATCGGCGATCTTCTCTGCCGCCTCGACGAGCACACCCGGCACGAGGCCGACGTGATGCAGGAAGCCCTATTGCGGGACGAAGGGGGCGAAGGGGGCTGACGGTTTGGCTCGTTCGGAAGCGGGCCTTCTGATTGATAGCTTGGCATTCCAGCAAAATCACGCCGAAACCGCCATTCTTCTAGGTGGTTTTCCCCCGCCGGTCCGAATGGACTTGGCCTTTGCCGGTCGGCTACAATGGCGGCCGGGCAGTCGCCACTTCCACTTTTTCCACCGCCCCCGAGCGATGGGCCAAACGCAAACTGGGGTTGCGCCATGTTGACGTTCATGGGTCGTTCCGAGTCTTGTTGTGATGGCGTCCGGCGAAGGCATTTTCTCAAGGCCGGCGCCCTGGGGATGGCCGGGCTGGGGGTTGCTGAGTTGGGCCTGGCGGATTTGCTCAAGCTCCGCGCGCAAGCCGCCGGCGAGACCGCGCGGCAATCGAAACACAAATCGGTGATCTTCATCGAGATGGCTGGCGGGCCGACGCACTTTGAGACGTACGATCCCAAGCCCAAGGCGCCGATCGAATTTCGCGGGCCGCTGGATGTCGTGCAGACCAGCACGCCGGGTGTCTTTTTCAGTCAGTACATGCGCGAGCAAGCGAAGTTGCTGGACAAGCTGGCGATCGTCCGTTCTGTGCGTCACGCCTCGAACAGTCACGATCCATCCAGCCACTTGGCGCAGACCGGGTATCTGAAGCGCGGACAAAAGGCCGGCCTGAACGAAATGCCCTGCTTTGGCTCCGTGGCGGCGCGGTCGATTGGCGCCGCAACGCCTGGCATGCCGGCTTACGTGGCGATCCCGCGCATCATGCGTAATGGCGGCGCGTCTTACTTGGGGACGGCCAACAATCCCTTTGAAACGATTGGCGACCCGGCGAAAAAGAATTTCAGCGTCCGCAATCTGGCTCTCTCGAAAGGCCTGGACTCCGGCCGCTTGGAAGATCGCCGCACGCTGCTGGCCTCGCTCGACACGCAGCGCCGGCTGGAAGACCTGGAGGGCTCGGCCGCCGCGATCGATGACTTCACACATCAAGCGCTGGAAATGGTGACCGGCACGCGGGCACAAACCGCGTTTGACATTCAGCGCGAAAAAGAGACAACGCGCGAGCAATATGGCCGTTCCGATATCGGCCAGTCGCTGCTGTTGGCCCGCCGGTTGGTCGAAGCGGGCGTGACCTGCGTTACGGTCACCTATTCCGGTTGGGACAATCACGCAGACATCGCCAAGGCGATGCGCACGCGCGGACCAGCGTTCGATCAGGCCGTGGCGTCGTTGGTCCAGGACTTGTTCGATCGCGGTTTGAACCAGGACGTGTTGTTGGTGGCGATTGGTGAGTTCGGCCGCACGCCGCGCGTCAACCGCAACGCCGGACGCGATCATTGGGGGAGCGCCATGAGCGCGCTCTTGGCTGGCGGCGGATTGAAGACCGGCATCGTCGGCGCCACGAACTCCAAGGGAGAAGTCCCGATCGAGGCCCCTTACAGTCCCGAGAACGTGCTGGCCATGATTTATCGTCACTTGGGTATTGACGCCGCGCAAACCTTCAACGATCTCGGCGGACGTCCCCGGCATTTGTTGGAAGATCGTCGCTTGATTGAAGAACTGGTGTAACCTCCATGACGCATTCGTTGAAGCTTGTCCCTGTATTGCTGTTGTTGATCGCCGCGAACCTGATGGCAGAAGAACCGCAGCCCAAGAGATTCGACGGCAACAAACCGGAGGCGACCAAGCCGGCCGCCGATGGTTCGTTCACGCTTCCGGCGACGCGCTGCGAAGTCTACGGCAAGACGCTTCAGTACATGCCGGAGGACAATGCGCTCGGCTGGTGGAACAGCCCTGACGATCGCGCGGTATGGAAACTATCCAACGCCAAGGCCGGCGCGTACGAGGTGTGGTTCGAGTGGTCTTGCGCGGACGAATCGGCGGATAACAACTTTGTAGTGGCCGCCGGCGAAAAGACGTTGAAGGGAAAGATCCCCACGACTGGTTCCTGGGCGACGCACAAGAAGGCCAGGTTTGGCGTGATCGAACTTCCGGCCGGCGCCAGTAAGCTGGAACTTCGGTCCGAAGGCAAAATCAAAGAAGCACTTGGCGATTTCCGCGAGCTGCGGCTGACGCCGGTGAAGGCGAAGTAGCGCCTTAGCGCTAGCGCGGGCCGTTCTCCGGCCCTCTAACTTTTACTGCGCATGAAGTTGGCATAGATCACGCGGCGCTCTATGCGCGCTGCCACGCCGACGCGCAGGTCCCCCACGTTGGTTTGCGTGGGGCCGGTTTTTACCAGTGCGCCCAGCGGCTCGAAAAAGTGGTAGGCGTCGTTTCGCCTCAGGTAGTCCGCTGGATCCAAGCCTGCGGCGCAGGCGTCCGCGATGACCTGGCCATCCAGCACGGCTCCGGCCGCGTCGCATGGGCCGTCTTCGCCATCGGTGCCGCCGGCGACAAACGCAAAGTCATCGCGCTTGGCCGCGGACAGGACTTCGAACGCCGCGAGCGTGAGTTGTTGGTTGCGCCCGCCCAGGCCTCGGATCGATGGATCGGCCAGCTTTACGACCGGTTCTCCACCGGAGATCAGGCAATCCGGACCCAGGCCTCGCGTTATGCCAATCACAAATCTTGCCAGTTGGCCGCCGACTTGTTCGGCCAGCCCTTCGCGCGCCAGCGGCGGAATCACCGTGGGCGTGTAGCCCAAGCGGCGCGCTTCTGCCGCGGCGGCGTCGACCGCGGTGCCGATGTTGGCAATGATCCGATTCGTCACCAGGCAGTGCGGCGGGGCGCCGCGGTTCAATGTCCCTCGGCCGGCCTGGGCCTGGAGATAATCGAAGACCTGTTGCGAGACGCCGGACTCGCGGGCGCGGAATCGGCCAAGGATCGCCAGCGCCTTCGCGGCTGAACCTGTGTCGTCGACGGTTGGCCCTGAGCCGATGACGTCGAGCGGATCGCCAATCACGTCCGAGATAATCAACGTGATCAGTCGGCCCGCGCGGCAAGCGCGCTTGAGCCCTCCCCCTTTGATCCGGCTGAGTTGCTTGCGAACGGTGTTCAGTTCATGAATGTCCGCGCCGGCGGCGCTCAGATGCTGAGTTAGCGCTAGCTTATCCGCGAGCGAAACGCCTGCGGCCGGCGCTGGCAATAACGCGCTTGCGCCACCAGAGATAAGTGCGATGCAAAGATCCGCCGGATCGGCCGCACTGACCATTTTTAGAATCTCTTCAGCGCCGGCCACGCCAGCGGCCGTTGGCTCGTTTTGACCCGGCGCGCGGGCGGCGTGCAAGTGAATGACCGACAGAGGGCGGACGCAATCGGCCGGCACGTTGAGCCAACCTTGGACGTGCTTTTCGGCCAGCAGTCGCGGGCCGAGCGCGGCTTCCAACCCGGCGGCCATGCCGGCGCCCGCCTTGCCACCGCCGACAACGATAATCCTGCGGACTGCCGACAGGTCGACCGTTTCGATCGCCTCGGTCGGCGGTTGATCGTCGCTTGCGGCGTCTGGTCCCGGCGCGCAGACGCGCAGTTGGTTTCCTTCCACGCGGATGGCCGCGCGGACCAGGCGTTCGGAGTCGACCGCGGCCACGCCAGCGCGCCAGATCTTCAGGGCATCGATACGAAGTTGAGCGAGAGGGCGATTCACAGTTGCGGTGGCCTATTGGACTGCCAAATGAAGTGGAGAGTTCCAGCCACGAACATCAGGACGTTCGCCCCAGGACGTTGACACTGAGCAGGTCATTCTATCAAACGTGCGAGGTCCGCAGCACGCCCAGCCATTCGGCTTCGTGCGCCAGCGTGATCTGTCCCAGGCTGTTGGGCGCGGCGGCGCGCAGCACTAGCCCCGCCAGAAAGGCCTGATCTCCGGCGCTAAACCGGCCGGCGAGCGCGCACCAGGGAGTCCCTTTGCCGCGATGTCCTGGCA
>Ga0105047_10004008_pt1 | contig 25808 bp, 20 predicted proteins | sample MAT04_FD_78384 | JGI IMG/M metagenome (GOLD analysis project Ga0105047, IMG submission 78384) | Freshwater microbial communities from Lake Fryxell liftoff mats and glacier meltwater in Antarctica - MAT-04 (megahit assembly) | ecosystem: Environmental > Aquatic > Freshwater > Ice > Liftoff...
CTGCCTGTCAGGAAGCCAAAAATCGAAATCACCGAAGAAAATGTCAATCAGGCGATGCAGAACCTGCGTGAACAGCAGGGAACGCTGGTGCCGGTCGAAGACCGCGGCGTGGAAAGCAAGGACTACCTGACGGCTGACGTTCATATCAAGCTGGATGGCAATGAAATCTCGCACCAGCACGATGCCCAGATCGTATCGCGTCCGGCGAGGATTGCGGGGATCGACCTTCCCGAGTTTGACAAGCAGATCGCCGGACTGAAGAGCGGCGAGAAACGCGAAATCACCGTCAAGGTGCCTGACACCGCGGGCGACGAGAAAATCCGCGGCAAGGAAGTGGTAATCGAAGTCAGCCTGAAGGACTTAAAAAAGCTGGAACTTGCGGAGATCAACGAGCAGTTCCTGGCGGATCTTGGGTTCGCAAACGAGGGCGAACTTCGCGACGCCCTAAAGCAGCAGATGGTCGAACGCATTACATTTGACGTGCAACAGGCGATGCGCGAGCAGATCCACAAACACCTGCTCGACAACATTTCCGTCGAGTTACCGACGAAGCTTTCCGAGAAGCAAGCCGACCGCGTGGTGAACCGCCGGGCGATGGATCTACTGATGCGCGGCATGCCGCGCGAACAGATTGAAGCGAACGTCGACAAACTTCGCCACGGCGCGAAGGACGAGGCGATTCGCGAACTGAAGTTGTTCTTCATCCTGCAGAAGATCGCCAACGATCAGAACGTCGATGTCGACGAAGGCGAACTGAACGGCAGAGTGGCGATGCTCGCCGCTCAGCGCGGCGAACGCCCGGAAAAGCTCAAGCATACCATGGCGAAGGACGGTTCGCTGGCGAATCTCTATGTCACGATGCGCGAGCAGAAAGCGATCGACAAGGTTCTCGAGAGCGCGAAGATCGAGGATGTTGAGTTGCAGACGGAAAAGAAAGATTAAGGGAGAGAAGTCAGAAGTCAGAAGCCAGAAGCCAGAAGATGGGAAGATCAATTCCCCTTCTGGCTTCTTGCTTCTGGCTTCTGGCTTCTGAGTGCAATGTCCGAAGCAGTCAGATCTCTAAAGGGTTTCGAAGATGTCCTCCCCGGCGAAAGCCAGCAATGGCAATTCGTGGAACGCTGCGCCCGCGAGGTGGCGAGACTGTACCACTTCCAGGAGATCCGCACGCCGGTCATCGAAAGCAGCGCACTTTTTCATCGCGGCGTTGGCGAGACCAGCGACATGGTTCGTAAGGAGACCTACACCTTCACCGATCGCGACGGTGACAGCGTCACCCTTCGCCCGGAAGGCACTGCCGGTGTTGTTCGCGCGGTGATTGAAGGCGGACTTCTGAACGATCAGGGCGCGCGGGTGAAAGTCTGGTATCTCTGCTCTAACTTTCGCCACGAGAACACGCAGAAGGGACGTCTCCGCCAGCACCATCAGTTTGGCGTCGAGGCGTTTGGCGTCGCAGAGCCGGAACAGGATGTCGAGTGCATCCTGCTGCAACTGGACTTCTACCGCAAATGCGGATTGAAGGATCTGTCTCTGCGCATCAACAGCCTGGGCGACAGGGAAAGCAAGCAGAAGTACCGCGATGAACTGGTGAAATTCCTCTCGCCGAAAAAAGATAAGTTAAGCGAAGATTCGCAGAGGCGACTCGAGTCGAATCCCTTGCGAATCATGGATTCGAAAGACAAGCGCGATCAGGAAGCGATCGTCGGAGCACCTCCCGCGGATGAGTCACTCTCTGAGAAATCACGCGCTCACTTCGCGCGCGTCGCCAGCCTGCTTCAGCAGGCGGGAATCTCGTTCACGCAGGATGGAAGCCTGGTTCGAGGATTTGACTACTACACCGACACCCTTTGGGAAGTCACCGCCTCCGGTCTCGGCGCACAAAGCGCGGTTGGTGGCGGCGGACGCTACGACAACCTGGTCGAAAGCCTGGGTGGACGTCCAACGCCCGGTGTGGGTTTTGGTTCAGGCATCGAGCGGTTGATCATCGCTTTAAAGGAGCAGCAGGTAGCGATCCCGACTCAAACGAAGCCGCTCATCTGGCTCGCCGCTCATGGCGATGCCGCGAAGAACGCGAATATTGCGCTCCTGTCCGAACTCCGCGCCGCAGGCTTCGCGGTGGACATGGATTTGTCGGGGCGATCGATGAAAGCTCAACTGAAAATGAGCGAGCGCGAAAAAGCGGCAATCTGTATCGTCGTGGGTGACGATGAGCTGGCAAAGGGCGTCGTCGCCGTCAAAGACATGGCCGCGAGAGAGCAGCAGATTGTGAACCGAGCCGATGTGATTCAGTACCTCGAATCAAGGTTGAACAAATAAGCGATGATTGCCCCGTAGGGTGGGCGTCCCGCCCACCGGGCTTCAGTGGTGGACGCCCACTCCACGGGCATCCGTAAGCTATTCCTCATCCTGCGAATGCCCCAGCACTTCATCCACCACCGGTTTTATCGTGTCGTATTCGAAACCGCGCCGCAAAAGCATTCCGACGAGTCTTCGTTTTGCAACCACAAGATCGAACCGCTTGAGTGATGGCGCACGCTTCTGTGCAAGATCGCGCGCGAGTGCAAGCGAATCGGTGGCCTCGTAAACATCCTCCAGCGCCCGATCCGCCGTGGAGCGATCAACCCCGGCTTTCATCAGTTCGATCTGCGCCCGCCGCTTCCCGTGATGCTTGTGCTGGGCGGCGGAAAGGGCCTTGGTCTTGGCGAAGCGGGCATCATCCACATAGCCAAGTTCTGTCAGTTGATTCAGCACATCATCGATCATGTCAGGAAGATATTCCTTGCGGGCGAGCTTGGTTTTCAGCTCGGCCCGGGAGTGCAGTCGCCGCTGGAGGAACATCATCGCCGCGTCAAAACACTCCTGGCGAACCTCGCCCTGCTTGATCGCCTCGATCTGTTCATTCGAGAGAGACATCCCCTCTCGTAAGCGAAACCGGGCGATTACATTCAGGTTACACCCGAACGCGAAGCGGCCGTCGAAATGCACGTTTCGCCGGTTCGGGCGTCGTTTCTGCTCGATGATTCTGGTGATGACGGGCATACGATCGCCACCGGTCTGGTCACTTTAGCGCCCGAGGTCCTGCCATCGGTCAATCGAAATCATCCGGAATCGCATCCAGATCGATCCTCGACCGCGGACGACGCGGCGTGGAAATGGGATCCACTGGTTCATCATCCGCAAGATGCTTGTCCGCAGTGCCGGTCTTGACTACCGGCGGCTGGGGTTCGCGGGGTTGCGGCGGGATGCGCTGCGGGGCGCTGCGACGGCGATCCTCGGTCTCCTCAACTGCCGGAGTTACTTCGGGCGCGTCCACGGCGTCGGTGACATCGTTCGCCTCATCATCGCCCAGATCGTCCGGCTCGTTGGCAAGCAGTTCCGGCGGAATTGGCGTGCCATTTTCGCGTAGTGCGATCTCAGCGGCGGCGCGGGCAGTGGCGCGTTCGCGACGGGCGCGATGGCGACGTCCACCCCGGCGGCGACGCTTCTTCTTTGCGAGGTCCTGCTCACTCTCAACCGGTGCGTCCACCCGTTCGTTTCCTGGTTCCGGCGCCTCGGGATCGGCAATCAACCCTTCATCTGCCCCCTGGTGATCGCCCTGGAACTTTGCAGGACGATTCACCCCAGGACCGCGCACTGGCCGCTTCTGATCGTTCTGTGTCAACGGCTCGCGACGACCCTGCTGAGCACGATCACGACGTTCTGCTCCGCGAGGCTCATCGCGATTCTGGCGATCGCCTCGCTGCCGATCTGATGTTGGGCGATCAGAACTCTGTTGGTTGGCACCCTTACGATTCCCGCCCTGGAGATCGGAATTCTGACGTCCGGAATCCTCACCCTCAATGGCCTCACGATCACCGCCACGGCGATTAGACGGTTGACGGTTCCGCGCCTGGCGGTCGCCGCCTTGACGGTGTCCAGTCTGACGGTCGCCGGTCGGGCGATCCCCGGTCTGACGGTCGCCGGTCTGACGATCCCCAGTCTGACGGTCGCCAGTCTGACGGTCGCCAGTCTGACGGTCGCCGGTCTGGCGATCTGACGCCTGTGAGGATCTTTGTCCCGTTGGTTCGGAACGGCGGATATCACGTCCACCGCCACTGCGACCATTCTGGCCACCGCCGCCACCCCGACGACCGCCGCCGCGCCTGCGCAGATCGCGGTCATCGTCCATACCCTGCGGGGCCTCGCCCATTTCCTCAGGCGCATCGTCAAGTTCAACGACGTTGCTCTCTTTTTCGGGCGTCTCCTCGTCTTCATCCAGCGCCTCGACAGCGACACGCTTGGTGTCAACTCTTGGGGCGTCGGTGTCGTCCGGAAGATCCTCTCGATCGATTGAATCCTCTTCCTGCGGCTGTCGCCCTCCACGGTCACTTCGGCCGCGCCGATCATTCCGGCCGCCCTGCCTTGGTGGATGCGATTGATGCCGCTGCAGGCTCGGCGGAAGCACCCCCAGTTCCGACAGGTAAACCATGCCATCGCGCTGATCGAACAATTCCAGCTTCAGCTCATCCACCGCCATGTTGCTGTCGGCTTTGATGATGATGCGCTTGCCGCACTGCTCTTCCAGCTCCGACAACTGCTGTCGCTTGCGATTGAGCAGGAAGAACGCGACATCGTTGCCGACGGTCAGTTCAACCCGCGCGACCTTCTCGTTGCAGGCAGCGATCGCCAGACGGCGCATCACATCAATGCTCATCGACTCCGGCGTTTTCACCAGTCCCGCGCCCTTGCAGTGCATGCAGTCCTGATAAATTGATCGCTTCAAGCTCGGACGCATCCGCTGCCGTGTCATCTCGATGATGCCGAACTGGCTCATCCGCAGGACCTTGGTCTTGGCGCGGTCTTCACGCAGGTTGTCGTGCAGCTTCTTCTCCAGTTCGCGGCGGTGACGCTCAAAGCGAAGATCGATGAAGTCGCAGATGATCACCCCGCCCAGATCGCGAAGCCGAAGCTGCCGCGGAATCTCGTCAGCCGCTTCCATGTCGGTCTTGAACGCGGTGGTTTCAGCATCGCTGTGATCGCGGAATTTTCCGCTGTTAACGTCGATTGCAACCACTGCTTCCGTCTGATCGATCACCAGCGATCCGCCCGAAGGCAGAGGCACGTGGCGGGAATACATCTTCTCAATCTCCGGCTCGATCTTGTACCGATGGAACAGCGGCATCGGGTCTTCGTACAACTCGACCTTGTTCTTCGTACGCGGCATCGCGATCTTGAAGAATTCCTTGATGCGTTTGGCGGTGTCCTTGTTGTCGACGATGATCTTTTCGACATCAGTCGTAAATACATCGCGGACGGTGCGCGTCACCAGATCGCCCTCGGTGTACAGTTCCTGCGGAGCATTATCTTCGCTCTTTTTCTGGATGTTGTCCCAGAGACGAAGCAGATACTTCAAGTCGCGATCGAGCTCAGTCTTGTTTCTGCCGATGCCCGCGGTGCGGACGATAAAGCCCACTTCATCCGTCGGCAGCTTCAGCGAATCAAGAGTCGCGCGGATGCGGCGGCGATCATCCTCATCCTCGATCTTCTTACTGATGCCGAACTTGCTCATGCCAGGCATCATCACGAGGATGCGACCCGGGATGGACAGGTAGGTGGAAAGCGTGGGACCCTTTGTCCCGATGCCTTCCTTGATGATCTGCACGGTGATGTCGTCGCCGCGGCGCAGACAACGCTGAATCGGTGGGCGATCCTTGCGGCTGATCTTCCGGCCTACCGCTTCGGTGACCTCTTCGCCTTTGCGACCAAAATAACTTGGTTGCAGATCTGAGATATGCAGAAAGCCATTGCGTCCCAAACCGAAATCGACGAACGCCGCCTGAATCGACGGCTCGACATTGGTGACACGCCCCTTGTAAATATTTCCGACATGCGACGTGGAACTGGCCCGCTCCATATAGAGCTCTTCCAGTTTTCCGTCTTCCAGCAGCGCGATTCGGCATTCCTCGCCGGCGCTGACATTGATCAGCATTTCTTTGGACATTGATATTCTGGTGACTGGTGACTGGTGGCTGGGGACTGGATCGTTTCCAGCCACCAGCCACCAACCACCACCCACCACCTAAAATACTTCCGGCACGATCTTCCGCGTCTCCTCGCGAAGAAAGTGCATGACTTGTCGTTCTGAGTCAAAGCTCATCACCCGCCGGGCAACCTGCCTGGCATGTTCGATCGTCGTCGAACGGATGACCTTCTTGACCTCCGGGACGTCCGGGCCGTTCATGGAGAACGTCGTCAGGCCCAGGCCCAGCAAGAGCAGCGTGTACAACGGTTCGCCGGCCATTTCACCGCAAACCGACACGCTGATGTTGTTCTTGTTTCCCGCGCGGATGACATCGCGAATGAGCGACAGCACCGCCGGGTGCGCCGGACAGAACAGCCCGGCCACCTTTTCGTTGGTTCGATCGACCGCCAGCGTATATTGGATCAGGTCGTTCGTGCCGATGGAGAAGAATTTCACTTCCCTCGCAAACTGGTTCGCCATCAGCGCCGCCGATGGCACTTCCACCATGATACCGATCGGCAGGTCCCGTCGAAATTCAATTCCCTCGTCTTCCAGTTCCTCCATCACATCCGACAGGATCATTTTCGCCTGCCGCAGTTCCATCAACGTGCTGATCATGGGAAACATGATCCGCACATCCCCTAGCACACTTGCCCGCATGATCGCTCGCAACTGCTTCTTGAACATCGGAATGTCATGAAGGCACAGCCGGATCGAACGATCGCCTAAAAATGGATTCTTCTCCGGACTGCTCGCCTGTAGACGGGTGTACTTATCCGCACCGAGATCCAGCGTGCGGATGACAAGGGGCCTTCCGTTCAGGCGCTTCAGGGCCTCCGAATACGCAGCGTAATGCTCTTCCTCGGTTGGTTCCTGTTCTGCCGAAAGATACAGGAACTCAGTTCGATAAAGACCGATGCCTTCGGCGCCGCGGCCGATGGCGTCATCGATCTCGCCGGGGAACTCAATGTTCGCCTGCAGCGACACCACGTGCCCGTCGAGCGTTACCGCAGGAAAGTCGCGGAGGGTGAGAAGTTCGGCTTCGACCTTCGACCGGGCTCTTTCCTCATCGCGCGACTCAGCGAGCGTTTCCTCGTCCGGGTTGATGATCACCACACCGGTGTTGCCGTTGATGATCACCGTGTCGCCGCCGGAAATCTGGGCGACAATGTCCCCCAGACCCACAACCGCCGGAATTCCCATCGCGCGAGCAACAATCGCGGTATGACTGGTGCGCCCGCCGACATCGGTGGCGAACCCTTTCACGTGTCTCTTGTCCAGCGCCGCGGTTTGCGACGGGAGAAGATCATGTGCGATGACAATGACGTCCTGGCTCAAATGGGCAAGGTCTTCGTGGCGGGCGCCAATCAACGCCCGGAGGATGCGGCGTTCGATATCGTGAACGTCCTTCACCCGGTCGGCCATCATGGTGTCGGACATCGTGGCGAACTTCGCCGCATACCGCCGCATGACGACGGACACGGCATATTCCGCCGTAAACAGGCTCTTCTGAATCTCGGAAAGAAACTGTTGGAGAAGGGATCGGTCGTTGAGGATCATCAGATGGACATTGATGATGTTGCCGATGTCCTTGCCGTGCTCCTGGGCGAGCTGATCCCGCAGGCGCGTAAGCGCCACCACGCACTCGGCCATTGCATTGCCGAGGCGCTGCGTCTCCGAGGCGATCTGATCGGACTCGATCTTTCGCTTCGGAATCACCAGGTCTTCGGCATCGAGCACAATTGCTGTGCTGATGACGACACCCGGTGAAACACCGATGCCCTTGCGGATTTCCATCTGGGTTCGAGTCGGCGGTCGGCAGTCGGCGGTCGGCAGCGAAGAGACATCTTCACTGCCGACCGCCGACTGCCGACCGCCGACTGTTTTCTATTCCTCGCCGAACTTTGTTTCAAATAACTCTGCCAGCTTCACGACAGCGACTTCGGCGTCTTCGCCATCGGCTTCGATGCGCAGCGGAGTTCCCAACGTGGCCTCAAGAATAATCATTTCCATCACGCTTTTGCCGTCCGCGGTGACTGGCTCGGGCGCCTCTTTCTTCACCGTGATCGTCGAGTTGAACTGATTTGCCAGGTCTACAAATTGCATCGCCGGACGGGCGTGAAGGCCCATCTGGTTCGATACGACAATGTCCCTGGTGGCAGTTGGCATCATGGTGGAAGGATGGACGCGGAAGGATGAAGGATGAACCGCGGTAATGGTCGTGTCATCCTTCATTTTTCTACCCTCATCCGTGAATTTCATTTCCCCTGGTCCGCTTCGTCCAGCAGCTCAACGATCGACTCGCGGCTGGCGGACTGGCGAAGGAATTTGCGGAACATGTCCTTCTGCAGATTCGAGAAGACAATATTCATCGCCTGCAGATGCTGCTGCGGCTGATTGTCCGGGCTCAGCAGGAGGACGATGGTGTACACGGGCTGATGATCCAGCGATGCAAAGTCCAGTCCCTGCACGCTGCGCCCCACTGTGCCCGACATCTTCTTTACCTTGGGGTGCTTGACGTGAGGAACAGCAACACCCTTGCCGAAACCGGTGGAACCGTTGTGCTCGCGCTTGATCAGCGCCGCCACGATCTCGTCCACGCTGGCTTCAGGCATGGCGCCATTTTTGGCAAGCGAGCTCACCAGTTCCCTGATCGCGCCATCCCGATCCGTCGCCTGCAGCTCATGCAAGATGGCATCGTTAACGATGAAGTCTTTGAGTTTCATAAACGTTGATTCGTCCGTCGTCCATCGCCTGTCGTCCGTTGTCTTTCGACTGGCGACTGACGACGGACAGCAGACGCCTGGCTAAATTCCGGACGGCTTATGCGAATCTTCCGGATGCTTTCGGTTGCGGACCATCTTTTTATGATCCGAAAGCTGCCGTTCGAGCTTCGCGAAGCATTCATCGACACAGGCGTAAGCATCCGCGCCTTCATGGTGCGCGATGAATTCCCGGCGATGCTCTGCATTCACGATCATTTCAACCGATTGCGTGTCCTTCGCCGCGTCGAAAACCACTTCAATTTCCTGAATACGGTCGTAATACTTGGTCAGCTTGTCGGCTTTCTGCTCCGCATATGTTTTTAAGGCCGGCGAAACATTCATATGACGCGAAGAAACGGTTACGACCACAATTAACTCCTTCCAGCGCCCACTTGCTGCGCTGCCCGATGAAGGTTTTGATCCTTCAAAACCGCGAACGATTCACGGTGCATCTCTCATTGTATTCATTTTCTGCGAGTTATCGATGCCGTCACCACCCGAACTCACGCGGCATCAGAAGATGTAAGATTTTCTGCCTTATCAGCAGCAATTTGCTTGATCTCCGGGGGAGAAATCACTCCGCCGGACACAAATAGTCGCATCGCCTCTTCCACCGTCATGGGCAGTTCCACGATATTCTTCTTTGGCACCACCAGGACATATCCGCTGAAAGCCGCTGGCGAATTGGGCAAAAAGACGTTCATCATCTCCTCTCCCGTCGCGTCGGACAGGGACTTCATCCCCGACCCGGTGATCAGCCCGATCGACCAGATCCCTTGCTCGTGCGGCATCACGGCAACCACCCTGCTGGTGGCGAACTGCTTGCGTTCTGCGAGGATGAAATCGGTCACTTGTTTTACCGCCGGATAAATCGCGCGGATGATGGGCACTTTCATCACCGCGTTTTCACCCACCTTCCAAAAGGTCCTGCCGATCAGGTTGCCTACGAGCAGACCGACGATGTAAACTGCGATGACAGCAAGGGTAACGCCCAGAATACGGATGCTCAAACGGTCTTCACTCAGCGCCCGCTGAATGTAACCTGCCGGCACAGGCAGCAGGATGCCACGCTCGCCCATTGTCAACCAGATCAGCTTAATGGCATAGATCAGATGCTTACCAAGGCTTTCCCAGAGGAAATCCCAAACTTTAATCAGCAGCCAGAGTGTAATCAGCGTGGGCAGCAATGCTGCAAGCCCGCGGAGGAAGAACCTTCGAAAATCGGTGGTGAAGGTCACCTCCTCTTTTCGAGGATAACCGTCTGAAATATCAGTCGTTGCATCCACCGAACGCTCCGGATTGGCGGCTTGCTTCCTCCAAATGCTGAGCGCGGAATGTACGGGACGCGGGTCCGAAATTCAAATCACAGCGGACAATGCGGCGATGAAATGATGAGAAAATGCCAGCAACGGATTCGATCAATTTCGAACATCTGACAACTCGCGAGGAGAACGCTCATGGTTGTCATCCGATTTCGGGCTTCGTCGGAAAGGTCACTTCCAGCCACACACAGTCCGTTTTGGTCTTCATCACGGGGTTGTTCATCTTCGCCGGAAGCAGCAATGTGTCCCCCTTCTGAAGTGTCGTCGGCTCTGCCACATCATCCACCTTGATCGTTGCCTCGCCTTCAAGCACCATCCACACCACCGGCTCATCGTACGGAACCGGTTCTTCCACGCCTTCGGTCATCCGGACCTTTTCCAGCTTGAAATATTCGCTCGTCACCAACCGCGAAACAGTGGTGAACAACCCGGCGACATGCGACCGGTTCTGCTTTGCTTCCGGAGCATGGCTGAAGTCGATGCAGTCGAGCGCCTGATCGACATGCAGAGTGCGCAGCTTGCCAGTGCCGGGATCGACGCGATTGAAGTCGTAAACGCGAAAGGTGGTGTCGCTGGGTGTCTGCACCTCCGCGGCAAGGATGCCGGCACCCAACGCATGCACCGTCCCGCTTGGCAGATAGAAGCATTGACCGGGCTTTACCGGGATGGATTGGATCAGTTGTTCGCAGGTGCCTTTGTGGATCGATTCCTTGAATTGCTCGCGGGTGACGCCCGGCTTGAGTCCTTTCAAGATCCGCGCCCGCGGATCATTCTCCATCACATACCACGCTTCGCTCTTGAGATGGGCCTCGGGGTGCGAGGATGCATAACTGGCGTCCGGATGCACCTGAACGCTGAGGTCCTCTTTTGCGTCGAGAAACTTGATTAGAATTGGAAACTGCCCGTGCTCCCCAACCAGGCGCACATCGCCATAAAGGTCTTTGCCGTGCTCGATTACCAACTGGTGCAACGTCTTTCCGGCGAGTGGTCCATTCGCGATCTCCGCGCTAACCCAGTCCTTCGAACCTTCGATCAAACCCGGCGGAAAGTCGTAAAGCTCCCAGCTTTCGCCAAACGGCTTGTCGTTCGGCAGCTTCTTACCAAGCACGGTTTCGATCTTCCGGCCGCCCCACATTTTCTCGACAAATCGGGGCTTGAATTTTAACGGATAGAGCATGTCGATCCTCTTCTTGTCAGTCGTACCAAGTCCGTTGATAATGCAAAACTGTGGGAGAAACAACGGACGAGACACTCACGGGCAACTTTTAGAGATGTCAAAAACGGCCACATTAAAACCTTTGTGGTCGATACCAATCTTCTGCTTCACACTCCAAGCATCGTAGGTCACATCACCTTGACGAAGAGCGGACGGTCGGAACTCGTGGTTACCCAAGACCTGTAGCGAAGGATCGCATTCACGAATAAAGTAGCATCCATGGAACCCACACAACCCCAACAGCCCGCTGCCCCTGCGCCCGCCCCCGCAACACCAGTCGCCGCGATACCTCCTCCCGCGCCGGTCAGCAACACGATTCAATATGACGACTTTGCCAGGATCGAACTGAGGATCGCGACGATTGTTGAAGCGAAGGTGCATCCGAATGCCGACAAGCTGCTCGTTCTGCAGATCGACTTAGGTGATGAGAAACGCCAGATCTGCGCCGGGATCAAGGCGCATTACTCACCCGAACAACTCGTCGGGCAACAGATTGTGGTCGTAAAAAACCTCGCCCCGCGTCCCCTTCGCGGCGAGATCAGCCACGGCATGCTGCTGGCAGCGACGGACGGGGCAACAGGAAATGTCGTCCTTCTACAACCCTCGCAACCCGTAGCACCCGGCAGCGGCGTGAAGTGATTTGAAGTGGCGCGGGCGCCTCGCCCGTGGGTCTTGCTGCGAAGCAGCATTCATGTTCACTGTCGCCGAGGCGACCAACACATGGGCGAGGCGCCCATGCCACGTGATGCTCCGAGAACTTCACATCTCCAACCTCGCTGTGATCTCCGATGCACGCATTGAATTGCATCGCGGGCTGAACTGCTTTACCGGCACGACGGGGGCGGGAAAGTCGCTGGTCATCGGTGCGGTCGAAGTGCTGCTGGGCATGCGCAGCCCTTCGGAGATGCTGCGCGACGGCGCGGAAGAAGGCCGCGTGTCGGGAGTGTTTGAAATTCGCGATAAGGAACTGCTGAAACAAATTGAACTCTCCGCGGATGCGCCGGTTTCACAGGATGGTGGCGAAATTCTGATCACCCGTCGCCTTTACGCCTCCGGCCGAACCAGTGTGAGCTTGAACGGCAATCCGATTACGCTCGCCATGCTCAAACAGGTCGCGGAATATCTCGTCGATGTGCATGGACAACATGATCACCAGTTTCTCCTCAAGCCGTCCAATCAACTTCAGATGCTGGACCGATTTGCGGATTTGAATGAATTGCGAAATGAGTATCACGCTGTCTATCAGAAACTTCTGACGGCGAAGCGGGCGCTGGAGGAACTGATCGCGAGCAAAACGCTCCGACAGCAGCAGCTGGAACTGTACCGCTTTCAAGCCCAGGAAATCGACGCCGCCGAGCTTGAACCGGCAGAGTTTGATGAGTTGAAAAGCCGCGCTTCGATTCTGCAGAATCTTGAAAAACTGAAGAAGGATGTCGGGTCGGTGCATTCCGCGCTTTACGAAGCCGACGCCAGCGTACTGGAACGCTTGAAGATGATGGCGGGCGTGATTTCGGAGATGGCGGAACTGGATCAGAATCTCAAAGGCTGCGCTGCCACGCTGCGCGATGCAGCGTTATCTCTTGAAGATTGTGCGTTCGACCTTTCACGCTATCTGAATCGCCTCGATCTTGATCCCGGCGAGCTTGGCGAAGTGAACGACCGCCTCACCCTGCTGAATCGCCTGATGAATAAGTATGGCGACACCGTACCGACCGTCCTGGAATATCGCGCCCAGATTGGGGAGCAAATTGCGGAACTGGAGAAGCAGACGGACAATTTGTCGTCCCTCCAGGAAAACATTCGCCCCCTTGAAAAGGAACTGAAGGCAATCGCAGATCGGCTCACCAAGCACCGCAAGCAGGCGGCGGAGAAGGTCGCGCCGTTGATTGAGAAGCAGCTTGCCGAGCTTGGCATGGAGAAGGCGAAGTTCACCGTCAACATTACGCCCGCGCCTGCCGGACCCGATGGGTTTGATGCGGTTGAGTTCATGGCTCAGACCAACCCCGGCCTCGCATCCCAACCGCTACGCAAAGTCGCATCCGGCGGTGAACTCTCGCGCATCATGCTCGCACTGAAGGGAATTCTCGCCCAAGGCGATCGCGTCAGCGTGCTTGTCTTTGACGAGATCGATGCCAACGTCGGCGGGCGTCTGGGTTCCATCATAGGTTCCAAGCTGCGTCACCTCGCGGATCATCACCAGGTGCTGTGCATCACGCACCTGCCGCAGATTGCAGCGTACGCGGATCGGCATTTGACAGTCCGCAAAGCATCCACCGGTAAACAGACATCCACGACCGTTCGCCCGGTTGTCGCCGACGAACGAATCGAAGAACTCGCCGAAATGATCGGCGGACAACGCATCACTGACACCACCCGCGCCCAGGCGCGGGAGCTGCTGGATGCCGCCGTGGAACCCCCGAAAAAGCCCGCGCGACGCAGCAGGGTGTCGTAATTCCCGTCTTACAATATCAGAACAAACATATTCACAATTTTACATATGATGGAGATTCTGCATCACTTCTTATCCGGCGGTTTCCCGCTCGCACCGATGCCGCGCAGCGCCATTGTCAGTGCCTCGGGATTGGTTGCATGGTGGATCGCTTCGGAATGGCTGATCAATTCCTGTCGATGCAGGTTCAGCAGATCCTGATCGAACGTCTGCTGACCATCGCCTGCCGATCGCATGTAGTCGGCGAGTTCCAGCGCGCGACCTTCCAGGATGTACTTCGTCGGCACCGGACCGCCGCGCAGAATCTCAACGGCGGGTCTTCGCTTGCCGTCGCGACAGAGCAGCAGCCGCTGGGAAATAATCGCCTCCAGGTTGCCGGCAAGTTGCGTCAAAAGAAGCTTGTGCTCGGCAGGCGGGAACATGGCGATGATGCGTTCGATGGTCTGCGGCGCGGATGCCGAGTGAACCGTCGAAAACACCTGATGCCCGGTATCCGCTGCCCGCAGCGCGATGCGGAGCGTTTCCATGTCGCGCAGTTCACCCACCAGCACCACATCCGGATCCTGTCTGAGCGCCTGCCGCAACGCCTGCTCGAAACTGGGTGTGTCCGAACCGATCTCCATCTGCGCGATCAACGATTTTTTCGACTGATGCAGATACTCAACCGGATCCTCGACGGTGATGATCTTGCCGGGGTAAGAGTTGTTGATCAGGTCGATCATTGATGCGAGCGTGGTGGACTTGCCCGATCCGGTCGTGCCAGTCACCAGAGTCAGCCCGCGGTGTGTCACCGCAATCTCTGAAACCACCGGCGGCATGTGCAGTTCAGCGATGGACGGGATCTTTCCTCTGATCACACGCATCGAAATACCCGCATTTCCCAAATGCCGATACGCGGAGCAGCGAAAGCGACTGAGCTGTGGCACGGCGTAGGAAAAATCCAGCCCGGCAATTAGCCGCTGATCGATGTCTCCCTTCATGCGCGCCGGCACGATTGCCTCAATAAACCCACGCACATCGTCGTCCGTCAGCGAGGCCCCATCGACAAATTTGATGGTCCCACCCAGCCGGAAGATCGGCCGCTCGCCGGACTGCAGGTGAATGTCGGATGCATCGTGGTCAACCGCGTACTTCAGAAGCTTTTGAAAATCCATTTGCCCTCAAATTGCAAAAGAGGTGATAACGGGCACAACCGAAAGGAGTGTAACAGACTTCAAATCGGATTCAGCAGCAGAACAGCAACTGCGACACAACATCCGCAATGGAATTAGGATTACCCCCTCGCCAAACCGTGTGACGTCTTCTCCGGATGCAGCAACTTTCTTCTCCCGCGACCGCTGCCTTTCCGTCTCAAGCGTCATCCGAGCGCGCTCGCGAAAATTGCCTAAGTTCACCTTGGCTTCGTTTTTGAATTTTTTTTTTGCCGCGGTCCAGTCATCAACAGGGCACATGACGGCGTGCAAATGTTGACCTACGCAGTGGTTGCATCGCAAGATCCTCCATTCTAACATTGGCTTCGCATTTTGCGTTTTCACCTTCCACGCCCTATCCAGCGAAAACCGCCCTGGACATCCGACTCGGCCGCATCCTGTCACTGACCTTCATTTCTCCAGCCTTCAACCTCCGTTAAACCAACCACTCGTATTATCGCATGAAACGCACTCGGCTGAAAGAAAAATCCTAACAAATTACTAACATTATGATCCTACCGGCATATTCGTGGGTGGCGATCGGCAAACAGGGCTGAGGCGACGGCGGGGGAATCTGGCCTGGCGAATTCTGTGGCACCCAAGCCCGGAACCTAGCTTCGAGCGTTCCCTTGCTCCCAACCTCGAAAAGTCGACACTTCGTGGGATGAAACCTGTTCGACTCGCCGCCGAACTCGACATCAGCCCCAAGACGTTGCGAGCTTGGCTGCGGCAAACCTTTCCCCGCCACGAGGGAGAGAAGAATAGCACGTGGGAAATGACTGCCGCTCAAGTCGCGGCGGCGCGACAAAAATGGGGTGGGACGGAACGGGCGGAACTCCCCACGCGGTCATCGCCCGCTGGCCCCCCCACGAACGTCACGCCAGCCCGCGACGCCGACCCGCCCGCGCGGGCCACTTCTGCGGACACCGACGTAGGTTCGCTGCTGGCAACTCTGCTCGACGCGGCGAGTCCTATCTCCCCAACCACGGTCTACTCCGATCAACCCGGCATTTACGGCGTGTTTTTCCTCGGCGGCGAGTTTCCGCTACGAGAGGCGGGCGTCACGAGCGGGACGCTGGTCTACATCGGGAAGACCGAATCGAACCAACGGACCCGCGATCTCAAGCAGCATCTGGCCGACGGCAAAACGGGCCATTCGACGCTGCGCCGCACCGTCGCAGCACTGCTGCGGACGGATCTGGGACTCCACCCTCGCCCGCGGAGCGATACCGAGAAGACGGACCGAAGGTTCACACACTTCAGGCTCGACGAGACGGGAGAACGCAACCTGACCACGTGGATGCGCGCGAATCTCGGTCTCGCCTTTCTTCCCCGTGGTGGGCCCATCGCCGAAATCCGTCGGACGGAGAACGAGCTGATCCGCGCCGCCGTGCCGGTACTGAACCTCGCGGGGAACTCGGCGAACCCACACCTCGAGCGGATCAAAGCCGCGCGGGCAGAATGCGTCGCTCTGGCAAAGCAGCGAAATCAAAAGGGTCGGGAGTCTTTGATTTGAACCTCTTCAATCAAAGACTCTCGACCCCTTTGATTTCTCCCTCCCTGGAGCCATGAGCGGGTCTAGCAGGCGCCGCCGGACATGAAACACATCCGATAGCATCATCGACTATCCGACCCATGGATGCGGCATTTCCCCGATGTTCGCGGTTGAAACTGTCGCCTATGCTTCTGTCATGAAATCAAGGCCGCGAGGGTAATGCGAAGAGCGTTGTCCCGCGGCAATAAAATTCGGGTTGGGACTTTTCGGGCTCGTTTTGAATCGCTTTCAAGGCGAGCCCTTTATCGGGCGATCACCGGTGGTCGGTGAAGAGAGCGGGGGTCGCCCGATGCTAAGATAAGTGTCGCCTTCGCTTCGCCGCTTTCGCGACGACCCGCTGGCGACATGACACAATGTCGGTTGGAACTGGTTGCTGAGGATTATCCGTCAGTCACCAGTTTGACCGGCTCGGGAAACCGAACGCATCAAACGTCGCACAAAACGCTGATCTGTGCGACGTTTTTTTATTGCTGGCAAGGGTTTATCGCTTGATCAACAGTCCACTCAGCACCACCCCGGCGACTGCAAGCATAATCATCCAGGGCGAGAGATTCGTTCCGGCGCTGCTTGCGGTTGCGGGTAGAGACACGGGCAGGTGTGTCAGAGACTTTGGATCCGCTGTAAAGTGTACATCCACCACATTCATTGCGACCCGCGAACCGTCCGATCGCTGGTAGATGCCCGGCTGGCGCGGGGGCAGTTGGTTTGGCACCAGGGGCGCCAATTTTTCGTAGGCGATCTGAGCGCCACCTTCACCCAGATAGTCAAGGATGTTGGTCCAGAGGATGACAAAATCGCGTGTGGCCTCGAAACTGGCGGAGTTGAATCCCACCCACACCTGCCGGGAAGGTGTCTCCCGCACCGCGAGCAGCACCAGATCGTTGCACCGCACAATGGGCGTCCAGCCGTCTCCCGGTGACGCGCCGGCAACGGCGCTACGATCAATTGACCGAAAATCGATCTCGCGGAGAATTGGATGATTCATCTCCACCTGAAGCGGCCCGCGAAGCGGTTGCAGCGTCGATGCTGAAGACGCCGCCGCCACCGCGCGACTGTCGGGCAGTTGGAAGAGCGAGCCCGTCACGACAACCGTCTCGCTCTCCGCGACCGGCGGACGATTCTTATTATAAACCTCCACCATTCGCCGCAGCGACGGCTCGATATCGCCGTGAACTTCCAGCCGTGGATATGCCCCAACCCGAATGAGCGATGCACTGTTATCCATTGAAAAATCGTCCGGCACCTTCAGTTGCACTTTCACCTCCGCGCCCACTTCCGCAAGATCGAAGAAATAATCCCCTACTTCCCCCGGCGGTGGCAGGGCGATCTTCCGCTGAATATCCAGTTGGCCTGTGATGACCTCAAATTCGGCTTCCACGAGCGCAGTGTCGTTTCTCACCCGCACCATCACCTGCCCCAGAGGCCATTCCCGCACGGACAGATCCACGATGCCCACATTCGCAACAGAAACGGGAGGCGAAATCTGAAACACGCGGCGGTTTTGTACTTTCAAAGGTCGATCACTCAGAACGATAACCGGCGCCTCCTGCTCCTGAAGCAGCCGTGCGAGCTTTGTTTGCAGGAGGTCATTTGTGTCGATTGGATAAGCTGTCAGCTCCTTGCTTAGGCTGTTTAGGTCCGAGCCGGTGATCTCGGTGACGTCGTCACCCACCGCCTTTACAACGGTTACGTCGATCGAGCCGAAGCGATGAATAAGCTCGGCACGCGCGTCCTGAAGTAACGACCCAAGCCTGCCCGCTGGTGCGAGTGTGACGCCATTGTCTACAAGGACAACCAGATTCCTTTGGTGGGATAACGGCCGAAGCGTCGGACCTGCGCTGGCGATAATCGCAAGCAGGATCGAAAGCAGCACCAGCGTCACCGCTAGCGGTGGCGGCTGAATCCATCCATCCACTCGGGGGGAACTTTTCATCCCGCGCCAGAGTTCAACGAACGGCACCTGCGTGATAGTCCGGCGACCCAGGATGAGATACGCCGCCAATCCCGCCCAGGGGACAAGCAGGAGGAGTTGTATGGGAGAGGCGAAGGCCATTGGCAACAGAGGAGATCGCTTACCGCGCAAGTGCATTTCGCCCCCCTCCCCCATTCGAGTACGAAGGTGGGAGAGGACGACATCGCTGATGCGCGATTGTCTACAGCTTTCCCGTCACATCCGGAATCACCACGACCTTCTCCAGCAGGACATAATTCTTCCCCTTGTATTCTGTCACCGGGCCGGTGATGCGGAAGCGGAGATCGCGATTGGCGGCGCTGACGGCGTTTTCCATCGCCATCAGCTTCAAGTTGGGAAGAATCGCGACCGGAGGGTCCTGCATGGCTCGGGCGTCGGAGTCAAAGACAAATTCAAAGCTCTGCCCATCCGCGCTTCGTTGCAGGCGGCCGGTGCGATCGCGGACGTAGTCGCCTTCACGGATGAGTGACTGCATTGTCGTCGGCATGGGTGCGACTGTCCTGCCTGTCGTCTGGTTATAGACTGGCGGGTTGTCGATGGGTTGCAGCGGTTTTGCGACTGGACCGCTGCCTCGCAACATCTGGTCGAGAATCTTGTCCGCGGGCGTTAGCGCGGGTTGCGACGTGGGCTGGGTAGCAGGCGTACCGCCTTCCTGTGCAAAAACAGTGCAAGCTGTCAGCAGTCCCAATGCAATCCAGACACGTTTCATGCGAACCTCCGAAGTCCCGATCTTATCGACTAAATGCACCGCTTGGAAACAGCCGCGTCGCATAGCGCCTATGATGGTACGACCACCATGATTGCATACCCACCTGAAACCCCATGGAAAATACGCATGTTGTACGACGGGCAGTGCCCGTTGTGCTCGCGCGAAGTCACCTGGCTGCAACGCCGCAACCTCACGGGCGCAGTGGATTTCGAGGACATTTCCGATCCTTTGTTCGATCCGGCGAAGTATGGTTTAACGATGGAGCAGGCGATCGGCGCTATGCATGCCGTGACACCCGATGGCGGCGTTCTCAAAGGCGTGGACGTGTTTGTCGAGGTTTACCAACATTGCGGACTGACATGGATATCGAAGATGCTCGCCTTCCGGCCAACGCGCCCCGCCGTGAATCTTCTCTATCGCATGTTCGCCCGGGTCCGCCCGTGGTTTTCGCGGCTGGACGCCGCTGAATGTCGGGACCGCTGTGCGGTTCGACGATAAATCAGATCTGGGGTTCCGATTCCCCTCGCATTGCCTGCGCCAGCGCCTTCTTGCCGATGTATCCAATCACCATCAGCACCACAAAGGTCACCACGACACCCACGACGATAGTCACCCGGTTTTCCTTGAAGTCCGGTGTCAGGCGTTCCAGTTTAGACGCCATATAGACGACCGCCGACGCTCGGGGTAATAGGCCTAGAGCGGTGCCAAGCAGGTAAATCCAGACGTTGGCGCGGGTTGACCCGAACAGCAGGTTGCTCAGTGCAAAGGGACTATTCGGCGCAAGCCTTAGAAGAAAAATGATCAGCAGCGTTCGTCGTGGTGAAGCCTTCAGAAGCGCTTCGTGGACGATCTGCAGCTTTGGATGCTCGCGGAAAAGTTCCAGCACGCGATCGCCGCTGACCTGTCGGGCGATCCAGTACCCAACCAGCGATGCCAGCACAAATGCGACCATTCCCCAGCGGATGCCGGTCGCAAACCCGAACGCCCATCCTCCCAGCGCGCACGATGCGTAAGTGGGCAGCAGACCCGTACCGCAGAGTAATGTCAGCGAAACGCAATAAAGAACCGGCCCTTCGCTCTGGTGCGAGCGCAGCCACTCCGATAACGGCTCGATCTTCCACAGCACCAGCGCCATTCCCATCGGCGGCAGCACGCTCCAGGCGATCAGCAGAACGCCGGCGGGACCAAGCTGGTGGAACGTATGTCGCCACGTATGCGTGAGCGCAGGATCCTTCATGCGTCTTACTCGCCACCCTTCAGGAACTCGAGCAACGCGTCATTAACCGCCGCCGGGTTTTCCATGGTCGAAAGATGCCCGGCGCTGGGAATGACCACCAGCTTCGATCCCGCAATCGCCTTCTGCATCGGTTCGGCAACCAGAGGTCCGGTGATTTGATCCCCGTCGCCGCTGATGATGAGCGTCGGGACGCTGATCTTCCCCAGAAGCGCGGTTTGATCGTCCCGATCGCGCAATGCTTCCAGCGCATGCTCAACCGTCAGCGCCGGCTGGGCTTCCATCAGCTTCAGGAGCTTGTCAACGACATCGTTTTTGCGCTCGATCGTCCTGGGTGAAAGCATCTTCGGCAGCATTTCCTTCGCCACGCCTGCCGATCCGAATTCCCGGCAAAGCGCAATCATCTTGTTCCTGCCATCCTTTGCCGCGGAAGAATCGCCCTCGGCTTTGGTGTTCAGCAGGATCAACTTTTTTATGTCGTTGGGATATTTTTTGTAAAACGCTTCGGCGATGTATCCGCCCATCGACAGCCCGCCAACCACACACGGCAGCACCTTGAGTCGCGAAAGCAGCTTATGAACATCATCTGCCAAGCTGTTGATGGAGAAGCGATCGGTGTTCGTGGATTGCCCGAAACCTCGCAAGTCCGGTGCGATCACTCTGTATGAACTCGACAGCGCCTCGATCTGACTTTCAAAAATCTGCGATGACAGCGGGAATCCGTGAATCAGCACAACCGCCTCGCCGGTGCCCTTTTCGCGGTAATGCATCGAGAATCCATTGATTTCCTGAGATGGCATAAATACTCCAAGAATCGAGTGATTATTTTCCATTGCCGATTGACTGCTCACCCCCTCGTGGCGGCGGCTGCATTTCGACCAGACAAAGTCGACATTCGACGGACGACAATCAACGCTCGACCTCTCATAGTTGAACCGATTCCCTACTCCCCTACAATCATCCCCTCAGCGCAAGAACCCGCGGATCGAAATCGCATCATGGCTTTATCGGCAGATCAACTCAAGCTCACAGACTTCATGGATCTCGGCACCCTTCAGGAGATTCAGGACAGTTTCGCCGCCGTCGCAAATGTGAAGGCGACGATCACCGACGACAAAGGCAATGTTCTGACCAGCCAGAACCCAACCAAGGAATTCCTGCGCCGTCAAAAGGCGATCGAAGACACCGAGGCGTCACAGGAAGGCCCGCAGCGGGAAGGCCGCGAATATGTCGCGCCGATCATTGTCGACAACGTCCGATTGGGCACCCTTCGCATGAGCGCTGATGGAACGATAGGCGGATTGGACGAGGGAAAGCTTGGTCACCTTTCGGACAAATTCGGCATCGACCTCAAGCAGATGAAATCCCTGGCACACAGCTTTACCCGCGCCCGCAAAACCCGTCCTGCGGCGATTCAGTTTCTCACCCTGCTGGCAAACGCCATCGCCCGGTTGTGTTACCAGGAATTTCAGCTTCGGGCGCGGATTAATGAGCTTACCGCGATCTACAACGTCGCGATGATCCTTGCCGAAGCGAAGGATCTTCCCAGCCTGCTGCAGCGAACCACCGAAATCGCCTGCGAGGTCAGCGAAGTGAAAGCCGCCTCCATCCGCCTGCTCGATGAAGAGCAGGATGAACTGGTGATCAAAGCAGTTTTCAACCTCTCGCGGCAATATCTGGACAAAGGACCTATTCGTCTAAGTATATCGCCGATCGACTCGGTTGCGTTGTCCGCGCGGGGATATGAATACGTCGCAAATATGGCGGAAGACCCGCGCGTGCTCTATAAGGAGGAAGCGGCGCGGGAGGGCATCGTATCGATGCTGTCGGTTGGCATGCGATACAAGGGGAAGGCGATTGGGGCGCTGCGGCTTTACAGCGATCACGAGCAGATTTTCAGCCCGCTCAAGATCAGCCTTCTGAAGTCCATCGCCGCACAGGCGGCGGCGGCGATCGAAAACGCCCGCCTCGCCGCCGACGCACGAGACGCCGAGGCGCTCGAACGCCAGGTGCTGATGGCTGCCGACGTGCAGCAGCGAATGATCCCGCAGCATCCGCCGAAGCTTCCCTCGATTGACCTGAGCAGTGTCTACTATCCCTGCTTTGAGCTGGGAGGCGATCTTTTCGACTTCATTCCTTTCCCGGATGACAACGTAGGCTTGCTGATTGCCGACGTCAGCGGCAAGGGCGTTCCGGCTTCGCTGATCATGGCATCGGTGCGGGCAGCGCTGCGGGCGCAGGTGGACAATGTCTATAACCTCTCGGAAGTCATGCGACGCGTGAACCTGATGCTGGTTCGCGACACCAAACCGACCGAATTCGTCACCCTGTTTTACGGCGTGCTGGATGCAAGGAAGAAACGCCTGACCTACTGCAACGCAGGACACCCGGCCGGGCTGGTGCTGCGCGACGGGAAGCTGATCGAACTGGGCAGTGACAACATGGTTCTGGGTGTCGATCCCGAGGAAGTCTTCCATCAGAAGATCTTTGAATTCAAGTCAAAGGACACGCTGCTGCTCTACACGGACGGCGTGACCGATGTCATGAACTTCGAACAGAAAACCTTCGGCAGGCAACGATTGATCGAAGCGTTCACTCGCATCAACACCAGTGCGGAGACTGTTTCACAGAACATTCTCTGGGAGATGCGCCGCTTCGCCGGACTGACGCGACGCACAGACGATGTCACGATGATTGTTGCAAAGATTCAGTGAAGAGGGTTTTCTCACACTGCCCCCAACGAAAAACCAGCGCCCCCGGGACGGCAGCCGCTACAGAAATCACGGTTTGCAGTCTCAGTTCTTCACCGCCGTTCGCAGTGTGTTTGTATAAAACGCCGCCAGATCCTTCTTCAACTTCTCGAGCGCCGGCTGGTTCAGATACATCATGTGTCCGCCCTCGTAATATTGACGCGTGATGTTGCCGCGCAATTCTTTGCTTAAAGGCATTTGATCAAGCGTGTAATCGGATGCGGCGAAAGGCGTGGCGAAATCGTAGTATCCCTGGGCGACAAACACCTTCAGGCTCGGGAGCTTGGTGATGCATTCGCGTAGATTGGTGGCGACGTTGACATACCCGTTGTCCTTGCCCCAGTCCCACGGGCCAACGCGGGGAGAGAGAAACTCGTAAGGCTGCTCGTTCTCGTATTTCAGTTCCTGGCGGATGTACTGGTTAAACGTACCGCTGAACACCCCGACATAACCATCGACGGATGGATCAAATTCCGGTGCGCCACTCAATGGATCGGCGTCGTGTGCGGTGATCCTGCCGTCCATCCTGCCGATGATCTTGTGCTGATCACTGAGAAGCGCTTTCTCAAATCGATGAGGCGAAATCCGCAAGTTCGCCTTGCGAACGTAGTCGATCGGTAATCCGGTGAAGTTCGCAAGTGATGCTTCCACCTTCGCTCGTTCGTCATCCGGCAGCGCGTTCCCGCGGACCAGCGCCGTTGTGTACTGCGTCTCTGCAAACTCGCGTGCCTGCTGGACGAAATCCTGCAGCTTGACAGGTTTGTCTTGTGAGATTTTCTTGTGATACCACGCCGTCGCCGCATACGTCGGCAGATAGAGCGGATACGCCGTATCGTTCCCCGTGTCGAAGCTCAGCGTCTGGAAATTCAGCACCGTTGAGATCAGCACAACGCCATTAAGATCAAGCCCGAAACGGTCGTGTAGATATTCCGACAACCCGGCGGCCCGCGTGGTGCCATAGCTTTCTCCCGCAATGAACTTCGGCGAAGCCCATCGCTGGTTCTGTGTGACATACAGACGGATGAAGTCGCCGACGGACGAAACATCGCCCTGAACGCTGTAGAACTCCTTACCCTTTTCAGGCTCGGCGCGGCTATAGCCGGTGCCGACGGGGTCGATGAAGACAAGATCCGTTAGATCGAGCCAACTGAACTCATTTGGCACCAGTGCATAGGGCGGCGGGAGTGTCGTGCCGTCCTCATTCAGTTTCACCCGCATCGGTCCCGCGGTTCCAAGGTGAAGCCAGATTGCCGCCGCCCCCGGTCCGCCGTTGAAGACGAAAGTCACCGGACGATTGCTGTCGCCGGGCACGGTGTAGGCCACATAAAACATCTTCGCCCGTGGTTTATCGAGATCATCCTTCAGCGTCAGCATGCCTGCGGCGGCTTGATACTTGATCGATTTGCCGGCGATCGTCGCTTCGTGATCGGTGATTACCGGGGTTTCTTCCGCCGGCTTGGTGGTAGCCGCGCGCGGTCGGTGGGCCTCCTGCGTCGCCGGATGAGTTGCGCCCGATTCGTCGGCACGCACGCAAAACGCAGGCAGCAACGCCATCACGAGAAGAAGCGAGAGAATTCTTTGCATATCAGAAACATGATCGAAGGGGCAAATCGTTGCAAGCTTCTTCCCCTTCGCCTTGATTCAGGACACCTGTGAATAGATGCATCGACGCCCCCGTCGGCTTCTGATAATCTCACCGACATCAGGTAAACCCACATGAACCAGACGATCATTCAAACCGGCTATCAATACGCCACGGAAGTTTACGCGTCGCTTGGCGTGGATGTGGAGAAGGCTTTGCGGACATTGGCGACAATTCCGATCTCACTGCATTGTTGGCAAGGCGACGATGTTACTGGATTCGAGGGCGCAACCGGATTGGGTGATGGCGGCATTCAGGCGACGGGAAATTATCCCGGCAAGGCGCGCAATGGCGACGAATTGCGGGTGGACCTGGAACTGGCATACAAGCTACTTCCCGGCAAGCACCGGCTGAATCTTCACGCGCTGTATGCGGAGACCGGCGGGAAAAAAGTCGAACGCGACGCGCTGCAGCCGGAACATTTTTCCCGCTGGACCGACTGGGCCAGGCAGCATCAACTGGGGCTGGATTTCAATCCATCCTGTTTCTCCCATCCAAAAGCGAAGGATGGCTTCACGCTGGCGCACCCAGATGAAGGCGTGCGAAAGTTCTGGATCGATCATTGCATCGCATCGCGAAAAATTGGCGCGCATTTCGGCAAAGCGCTTGGCAAAACCTGCGTGACCAACGTGTGGATTCCCGACGGACTGAAGGACACGCCCGTCGATCGCAAAGCCCCCCGCGAACGGCTGGAAAAGGCCCTGGATGATGTCTTTGCGGAAAAACTTGATCCTGCGGTTCACCTGGACGCGGTGGAAGGGAAATTATTCGGCATCGGCTCGGAAAGCTACGTCGTTGGATCGCACGAGTTCTATTTGGGATACGCCATCACCCGCAAAAAGCTGCTCTGCCTCGACGCCGGCCATTACCATCCAACTGAATCGATGGCGGACAAGATTTCATCCGTCCTCTGTCATCTCGATCGCGTGCTGCTGCATGTGAGTCGCGGCGTGCGGTGGGACAGCGACCACGTTGTGACGCTGAATGACGACCTCCGCGCCATCGC
>Ga0105047_10004009_pt1 | contig 25805 bp, 24 predicted proteins | sample MAT04_FD_78384 | JGI IMG/M metagenome (GOLD analysis project Ga0105047, IMG submission 78384) | Freshwater microbial communities from Lake Fryxell liftoff mats and glacier meltwater in Antarctica - MAT-04 (megahit assembly) | ecosystem: Environmental > Aquatic > Freshwater > Ice > Liftoff...
CAGCCCCATCGGATACATCACCCCCGCAGAAGCAGAGAAGGCGTTCTATGCAAACCTGAACACACTCGATATGGTCGCCTAGTCGTTGAACAAATCACCCTCCGGTAAAGCCGGCGCGGTTCACTCCTGAGGCGTTGACAAGCAGCTTCGGCAGGTCGGCAGACCCGTTGCGGGATCGCCGGTGAATGGATGGATTGGCCTCCGGGGGCAGCGAACAGAAGACGTCGAACAACCGCGGGTCGGGCAGGATCGAGCAGGGCTTTCGGTCTGCTCGATTGTCGGGCCGTCGGTCCCGCGATCAGGACGTCGAGCGTCGGGCAGCAATCGGTCAAGCCACGCGACACCGCTGTAACTTGATCTCGACATCGGATTGTCTTTGCGCTTCGCCGCAAAAATGCGCCACTCTGCCTGAGGGAGAAATTGAGGGAGGATACCCATGCTCGACACCACCACGGCCGATCAGGTCTCGGCGTTCCTGTCGGATTTCGGCGATGCGCTGGCGGCGGGCGACATCGACCGCGCGGCTGCGATGTTTCAGGACGACTGTTATTGGCGTGACCTCGTCACCTTCACCTGGAACCTCAAGACCGTCGAAGGCCGCGCCGAGGTAGCCGACATGCTGCGCCATCAACTGGCCATGACGCAACCATCGAACTGGCAGATTGCCGAGGGTGAGACGGCGAGCGCGGAGGGTGGCGTGACCACCGCCTGGATCAGCTTCGAGACGTCGGTTGCGCGGGGGTATGGCCTGATCCGGCTGAAGGACGGCAAGATATGGACGCTGCTGACCTCGATGGTCGAGTTGAAGGGGCATGAGGAAGCCTTGGGCTTTGATCGTCCGCTTGGGGCAAAGCACGGCGCGGACAAACACCGCCCGACCTGGCTTGAGGACCGCGAGGCCGAGGCGCGCGATCTGGGCGACACCAGGCAGCCCTATGTGCTGATCATCGGGGGCGGGCAGGGCGGCATCGCGTTGGGCGCGCGGTTGCGGCAGTTGGGTGTGCCGACGATCATTGTCGAAAAGAACGACCGGCCGGGTGACAGCTGGCGCAACCGCTACAAGTCGCTGTGTCTGCATGACCCGGTCTGGTATGACCATCTGCCCTACCTGCCCTTCCCGCCGAACTGGCCGGTGTTTTCGCCCAAGGACAAACTGGGCGACTGGCTGGAAATGTATACCAGGATCATGGAGTTGAACTACTGGACCAGGACAACCTGCAAGCATGCGTCCTATGACGAGGCTACAGGCGAATGGACCGTGCTGGTGGACCGTGACGGGCAGGAGGTGACGCTGCGCCCGAGGCAACTGGTGCTGGCGACCGGCATGTCGGCCAAGGCGAACCTGCCCGGCTATTCGGGGATGAAGCGGTTCAAGGGCGATCAGCATCATTCGTCAAAACACCCCGGCCCCGACGCCTACAAGGGCAAGAAGGCGGTGGTGATCGGGTCGAACAACTCGGCCCACGATATCTGTGCCGCACTTTGGGAAAACGACGTCGATGTGACGATGGTGCAGCGGTCTTCGACCCATATCGTGCGGTCCGAGACTTTGATGGATGTCGGCATGGCCGGGCTTTACTCCGAGGCGGCGGTGCGCGGCGGCATGACCACCAACAAGGCCGACATGATCTTTGCCAGCCTGCCCTACCGCATCCTGCACGAGTTCCAGATCCCGCTTTATGCCCGGATGAAGGAGCGCGACGCCGAGTTTTATGCGGGGCTGGAGAAGGCCGGGTTCTGGCTGGACTGGGGCGACGACAACTCGGGTCTGTTCATGAAATACCTGCGGCGCGGGTCGGGGTATTACATCGACGTCGGCGCCAGCCAGTTGATCATCGACGGCAAGATCAAGCTGGCGCATGGCAATGTGTGCGAGATCACCGACAGTTCCGTGGTGCTGGAGGATGGCACTGTGCTGCCCGCCGATGTGATCGTCTATGCCACCGGCTATGGCTCGATGAACGGCTGGGCGGCGGACCTGATCGGGCGCGACGTGGCAGACAAGGTGGGCAAATGCTGGGGTCTGGGGTCCGACACTACCAAGGACCCCGGCCCCTGGGTCGGCGAGCAGCGCAACATGTGGAAGCCGACGCAGCAGGAGGGGTTGTGGTTCCACGGCGGCAACCTGCACCAGTCGCGGCACTATTCGCAGTTCCTGTCGCTGCAGATCAAGGCGCGGATGGAGGGCATCCCGACCCCGGTCTACGGCATCCCCGAGACGCATCTGCTGAACTGACTCCACCCGCTTCGGGATGCATCAAGTGGGGAGCCCTGGCACCCACCCTACGGATGCCAGGGTCTGGAGGGGGTAGTGGTCGGGGTCAGGTGAGTTCAAGGGTGCACAGCTTGCGGTTGACAGGTTCGCCCTGAACACTGCGATCAGGCTCGTTTGCCAGGGTCGCGTCCGGAACAGCTTTGTCGGTCTTCAGACAGCAATCGGCGCCCCCTTCCAGCAGGTCGAAGTCGAGCACATCGGAGCCAAAGGCGGTGTCGAGCACCTGCATGGTGGCTCGGGTCACCTCCGGGCAGATGCCGTCGCCCTTGATCGTTGCAATGCGGTACGTCGACAAAGCCCGCTCCTTCGACGCTCGACAGGCGATCGCCAATCGATTGGTGCAATCCGCGGCCTGCGCCGCGCGACCGGTTCTTGCTGACGAGACTGGCCAGGCCGCTGGCCATCGGAGGGCAGCGCGGCGGCATGGTCGCCTGGCCCTTAAACCTGGCTGTCAGTCCTTTGATTGAGCCAGGATCGCAATCATTTCCGGGACCGTGGCCGTCTCGTGACCAGCGTCGCAAGCGTTTTCGTAAAGTGCATGAACGGCTGAAGCTGTAGTATTCCCGGCACCAAGGTCGCGGGTCATCCGCACGTAATAGCCGATGTCCTTCCGCGCGTTGGAGACGCTGAACTGGAAGCTGGACGTATCCCCGGACAGGATAAACGGCTTGAAGCGTTCCAGAATGACACCGGCCCCCCCCCCGCTCGTCAGCACATCCGTCAGCACCCGGGGATCGACACCGGCGCGGATCGAGGATGCCGCAGCCTCCGCGAGGACCGCCGAGAACCCGAGGGACACGTAATTGTGGAGCAGCTTCAGGGTATGACCGGACCCGACAGGACCGGCGTAGGTGATGTTTTCCGCATATCCCCGCATGAGGGGCAGCGCCTTTTCAAAAACATCCCGGTCTCCGCCCACAATGAGATTGAGGCGGCCTTCTGCAGCCTCTTTCGGCGTGCGGGTCATCGGCGCGTCCAGAAAACGACCGCCAGCCGCCTCAACCGCCGCCGCGATCCGTCTGGTTGAGTCCGGAATGGCCGTTGAACAGTCGATGACAACGGATGAGCTGTGGAGACCCCGCAGAAGACCATCTTCACGGAAAAGCACGTCCTCCACCTGAGGCGTGCCCGTCACGCAAATGATGACCACATCACAAGCCTGTGCCAGATCGCGGCACGTCTTGAAACCTTCCGCGCCGTTTTCAAGCAGGTCGGCAACCGGCTGGTTGCCGGGGTGGTCCAGAAAGGCAATTGGCCAACCGGACCGTTGCAGGCTGGCCGCAATGCCGTGCCCCATCAAGCCGACCCCCACGACGCCGACGTGTCGCGAGGTATCCCCAGGCTGTTCGACCATCCTCCCGCCCTCCTTGCCGGCGTCAACCCAATTGCGAGGAACTTTATGCCGGGACTACTGCAATCCTGTAGTTCCCGCACAAAAAACGGTTGCCGTGTTTTGAAGTCCCCGACTTCCAGCGGGCGCATTCAAGCTGAAGAACGCCTTCCGGAAAGTTTCTATCCGAACCCATCTTTCTCGTCCACCTCGATGACAACATTGGCGCGCAGATCGGGCGAGGCGACAGGTCTCCGGTATACGAAGGAACCGCATTTCGGTATCCGCATCAATCACCCCACGACGGATGCCGGGCGGTATCGTTCCTTGGCAAACCCCGTGATGGAATTCGAGCGGTGCCGCCTTCAGAGGTGCTCCGGCTTTCACGGACTTTTCAATTGGCCCCCCTCACGGCAGGAAACCGGACCGGGCATGCTGTTGGCAATTCCGGCAGAGTTTATCGGGGCCCCGCTCTCAAAAGCCACCCTTGCAATCGGTTGCGACCCGGCCCACCCACGCGAAATGAAATGGCAGGGCGCGTGCGGCTGACCGATCTTCCCGCAAGCCCGGCAGGTGAACGTCTCGCGCCCACTCTTGACCCGGAGCCGGGTGAGTTTCGACCGAATCCGGGGTTTCCCGTCGGGCGCGTTTTCCGGTGCTCCATGCTGGCCGGGTCTGGAAGCAGGCTTTCATCGCAAAACCTCGTTCGATGGACATTCGGCTCTTTCGTCACGCTACCATGACATGCGCCGCCGCCTGCGCCATCAGGGGCAACCTCCGGCTGCGGCTGAATCGTCGCGTCGATCAGGTGCCCGCCATCACGCAGCGCAGGCACTCTTCAACGCATGAGAAGCCCACCGTTCACGTCTATAGTGGCGCCCGTGATGAACCCACTTTGATCCGAGGCAAGGAAGGCGACCAGCGCACCGACCTCTGACGCGTCACCAAGGCGCCCCATCGGAATCGACTTCATGACAGCCTCCAACTTGTCGGGCGGCGCCAGCGTTGTCTGATTGGTCCGGATGGTTCCAGGTGCAATGGCGTTGACCGTGATGCCGTCCCGCGCGAACGCATGGGCAAGATTGCGCGAAAGCCCGATGATCGCGGTTTTGGAGGCGGAGTAATGCGCGCCCTGCACCTGCGGTCCACCACGTTGACCGGCCACCGACGTCATGTTGATGATCCTGCCCCAGCCGCGCCGCGCCATGCCCGGCGCAATGGCCTGCGTGGTGAACACCATGGAGCGCAGGTTCGTGTTCAGCACGTCGTCCCACTCTGCTTCGTCGATCTCAAAGAAATCGCGGGCTTGCGTGCGGGCGGCGTTGTTCACCATAATATCGATGAGCAGCCCTTCGGCTTCAAGATCGGCGACCGCGCGAAAGATATCGGCCTTGCGCCGGACATCAGCGTGCAGTGCCCGGACCCGCAGACCGCTTCCGTCAATATCGGCCGCAGCGCGCGAAGCGGCGTCGCCGTCGAGATCGAGCACTGCGACGCCATGCCCTGCATCGTGGAGCGCGCGTGCGACGGCAAATCCTATTCCGGTCGCAGCTCCTGTGATCATCGCCCAACGGATGCCGTCTCTATCGGTCATGTCTGCCTCCTGTGCCACCAAAGACCAAAGCGAAACCGGTGGCCGTGATGGGGTAACGGGGTGGCACCCGCTTACCCCCGTGTCTGTCGCGCGAGGGCCGCGATCAGGGCAGACACGCCGTCATCCGTGGTGATGACGCCGGGTGATGCCCGCAGGATCTGGCCGCGCCCATCTATGAAAATCCCGTCTTCTCGCAAGGCGTCAACCACCTGTGCGCCGGGTTCGGCATCTGGCCACCGCAGCATGACCGAACCGCCGCGCGCACTCTCGGCTCTCGGCGTGATCAGCCGAAGCCCCAGATCATCGACGGCTTGAATGATGCGCGCGGTCTGGCGGCGGTTCTGCGCAAGGATAGCCGCGCTGTCCTGCTCTGCGTGCCATCTGAGAGCCGGAAGCGAGCATGCCGCCGACATGCAACCCGGTGTTCCGTTGTCGAAACGGCGGATATCGGGCGCAAACGAAAATCGGTCAAGCGCCCAGCTGAACGGATCGGGCTGGCTGAACCAGCCGCGCAATTCCGGCGAGCACTCTGAAATCAGGTCTGGTGCGACATACAGGACACCTGCGCCAGGGGTGCCGCACATCCATTTCAGGCTGGTGGTCACGGCAAAATCAATCGCCGGCTCATTGACGTCAAACGGCAAAAGACCCGCGGCCTGAGTAATATCAACGCCGATCAGGCTTCCCATCCGGCGGCCATGCGCAACCATTGCTGGCAGGTCGATCCGATGAGAGGTGGTGGAGGATACCCAGGTCAACACGGCTACCGCCACGTCCGGCCCCCATCGGGCGACGAAGTCTTCATCCTCGACCCAAGCCGCACCTTGCCGCATCGGTACTGTGTCGAATGTGAAGCCAAGCCGACGTTGCAATTCGGTCAGCAGGAAATGATTGGAGGGAAAGCAATCCGCACCAATCAGAATCCGTTTGCCCGTCAGGCGATCAGGCGGCAGCGCGGTGATCAGCATGTGAACAGCCTGGGTGACATTCTCGGCGGTGGTCACGGTGCCTTCGGCGGCCGAAATGATTGCGCGCCAATGATCGACAAACTCCACCCGCTTGCCCAGGAGATAGCTCCACTGGGCATCATTCGCTGTTCCCCAAATCTGCCCGAATTCCTGCATCGCCTGCGCGATATCGGCGGCCTTGCCGGGATACTGCCCGATGGAATGATATAGAAAATATGCGTCGTCCACGTCTTTCACCTCGCATAGGCACGCTGGAAGCGATGCTCCAGCCAGCTGGTCAGCCGGACTAGCGGCCACAGTATTGCAACATAGATCAGCGCAGCCCCGATCAATGGGGTCGGGTTGGCGAATAGTGCCTGTGCATCTGTCGCCTGCTTCAGCAGATCGCTCATCGCGACGACGGATGCCAAAGAGGTGTCCTTTATGATGCTGACGCAATTGGATGCGTGGGGCGGGATGACGATGCGAAGAGCCTGCGGCAGGATCACCTTGCGCATCGCCAGCCAGAAGCCGATCCCGAGCGCATCCGCGGCCTCGAACTGACCTTTCGGCACTGCCTGAATTCCGGCGCGAACCACTTCGGCCGTGTAGGCACCAAGCACCAAAGACAGGGCAATGGCAGCCGAAGCAAACGACGAAAGAACAATCCCCGCGAACGGCAAGGCGTAATAGATCAGAATAAGCACCACCAGCACCGGCATCGCCCGTGCAAGATCGGTAAAGGCGATGGCAAGCAATTGCAGCGGTCTGATCGCATAGAGCCGCGTGATGGCAATGACCACGCCAAAAAATGAACCAAAGACAATCGCCGTTGTGCCGAGGATCAAAGTCATTCCCAGACCGGTCAGCAGGATCGGGAAGGCCCGAACCAACACGTCCATGTTGAAGAAAACCTCGAACACGGTCATGACGGAAATCCTTTCTGGCAAAGGGTCTGGTTCTTTGCACGTGGCAGGGCCCGTCCGACATGGGGCCATAGGTCAGGTTCGTGAGATGAATTCCGCGCTGCAAGGCTTCTGGCAGGCCCCGCACCGCTGCGCCAGTGCCGATCTGATGGCATCATCGGGTCGCATTCCAGATCGTCTCGACCTGAGCCTTGAACAGCAGCACCTCCAGGTCATGCATCCGGCAAGTCCGTGTCCATCCCGCTTCATCAACGGCATCCGCCCGCCATGTGGTCATCGCCACCATGCAGGCAGAGTCCCCGATCCCCCAGTTTTCCCCCGAAGTTACCCGGATCGATATGCGTGGCACCCGCAATTCCACTGATCCGACGTGGTAATCAATAAGCCCAAGTTCCGGATAGGCGCGGATCTCCATGAAACAGTCCGACCCGTCGAACATTGACCGTCCCTGCCAGACTTCCGGAAGGGACGTCGATCTGAAGTTCATGCTGCCAAGCGCCCATTTTCCAATCGCTGCGACATCCGAAAGCTGGGCAAATGCAAACTCGGCCGTTGTCTCGATGCGTGTTGCGGCAAGATGGGCCAGTGTCACGACGGGCTTTCTGGTTGGGCGGGGTCCAGCCCGGCGGGACATGGCTTGGCCAGGATTGTCCCCGGCCGATGAGGGATCAATCCACCGACGTCGGGACCGGCAGCGGCGTGACGGTCAAGCCACCGGCAGCAGGGGCAACACCGAGCCATTTCTCATATATGCCGGCCATTGTGCCATCGGTCTTCATGTCCGAAATATGCTGGTTGATCTGCTCCAGCTTGTCAGAACCCTTTGGCAGCATGATCGCGAACTTTTCACCTGTGACGACCTCAGCTCCGACCTTGATACCTTTCATCTGAGTGGACGCAAAACGCAGTCCAACAACATCGTTCACAGCAGCATCGATCCGACCATTCAACAAATCCGTCAGCATGTTCGACGTGCTGTCATAGCTCTTGTATTCGGCAAAGCCCAGCTCGGCCTGGCGCTCTTTCAACCAGCCCTCCGGGAAGGAGGTCGCGACGGAGCCGACGACTTTGCCCTTCAGGCCTTCGGGTGAAGTCAGATCAGAGTCACTCTTGACTGCAATTCCCAAAGCTCCCTCGACATAGGGCTGAGTGAAAGACTGGCTTTCGAGGCGTTCATTGGTTATCGTCAGGGATGAGATCACCATATCCACCCGCCCCGATGCCGAAGCCACGAACAGAGCCTTGAAATCCAGTCCTTCGATCTTTGCGGTCATATTCATCCGCCTTGCGATCTCGTTGACGATGTCGACCTCGAAGCCCTCGAATTCTCCGCTTTCGGTTTTGTTTTCCCAAGGTGGATTTGCAGGATAGGAGCCGACCCGCAATACATCCTGTGCAAACACTGCAACCGGAGCAGCAAGGGAAAGCGCCAACGCGGCGCCGAGTGTTAGCGCGACTCTGCGGGTAAGCTTCATGGTCATTCTCCTGATGAATGATAGCGCGCGGTTCGTTTCCCCCCGCGCCCTCTGTCGGGTCCTCCGCAGCACCGTGTCAGAAACGGGATGGTTTTCAAGACCTAGTTTTGGTTTGAAGATCGCCTGATGACAGCGTTCGGCTTCGCCGGGACGGCGGTCCGATCCCTTCGACAGGCGCGCAATGTACTATTGGCGCTCGATTTCTCAGGTTCAGGGCCGCCGTCGCGGCGGTTCGGCGGATTCCGGGGATATTCGTCTGCAGTCCATCGGCGTCCCGCGGACCGGGAAAGGCTTGCCGAGCACAACCGGCATTGGCCTCAACCTTCACAGGTTGCCGCACCAGACTTGGCAGGCTGCTGAAAATGGTGCCCCCGACGCGGTTTTCGGAACATGCCTCAGGTCTGCCGAGGCGAACGCCACAGGTGTGAGGCGCGGGCCGGACGAAACGAGGGGCAAACGGTTCGGCTATCTTTCTCGCGAGGGCTGCAGCGACGCTCAAACCAACCAGGCGATGCAAGGCGCGGCCGGCGGCTTTTCCCCGGGCTCCGATGCGGGTCTGAGCGCAGGTCCATTAACACCGTCCCGATCCGTCGATCTTTACCGTGTTGACCGCACATCAGGGCAGGAGGGAACCGCAAACATCGATTTCGTGCTGTTCCGCGACCGTTGGATGGTGGCCGAGAAACCGTTCCGTCCGCCGTGGTATCCCTAAAACCTGATGTCCAAGTTGATGGGCAACATCTACGGGATTTACGACGCCAAGCCGAAGGGCTTCGTGCCGGGTGGGAAGCCTGCACAACTGCATGTTGCCGCACGGGCCAGACCGCACCGCCTTTGAGCGCGCGGCGACTGCCGACCTTGGCCCCGAGAAACTGGACGACACGATGAGTTTCATGTTCGAAACCCGTTTTCCGCAGCGTCTGACGCCGTTTGCAGCGCATGAAGCCCCGTTGCAGAACGATTACACCACTTGCTGGGACAGTCTGGTGAAGAAGTTTGACGGCACCCCGGGGCTGAAATGAGGCAGACGGCTCCCAGCTGGGTGTCCGGCGCCAAGACCGCCACCACCGATTTTCCCCTGATGAACCCGCCTTGCGGCGTGTTTTCGCGCGACGGCTCTGCGCCGGGGTGCGGGGTGGCGATCGGGGATTTCATCCTCGAGGTCGCGGGCCTGGAAGCGGCGGGGATGTTGCGGTTGTCCGATCGCACGGTCCTGGCACAGGGCCGCTGGAATGAGGCGATGGCGCTCGGGCCGCAGGCCCTGGGGGGTGCTTCGGCGGCGGCTTGCCGACCTGCTGGTCGAGGGCGCAGCTGGGCGCACGGCTGTTGCAAGATATCTGGTGCCGCGGCGGGCGCGCGGCTGCATCTGCCCTTCCGGGTCGCGGAGTATACGGATTTCTACGCGTCGATCCACCATGCGCGCATCCTCGGATCGAGTACGGAGCCTGTGCCGGGACAATCCTTGCGGCGCACGATCTTGCCGACCTCTGCGAGACCCATGGAAACCGCGCGGAACTGGCATAGCATGCCGCAGAAGGGCGTGGCATGTCCGCGCTGCAAATGTGCTGCGGGCCGATACGGGACAGGCCGATACGGGGCGGGCCGGTGCGGGGCGGGCCGGAGCGGGGAAGGCCGGTGCGGGGCGGGCCAATTGGGGGGGCAACATGCAGCGCATTGATCTGAACGCGGATCTTGGCGAAGGGTTCGGGCCATGGACGATGGGCGATGATGCGGCGATGCTGGGGCTGGTCACCAGCGCCAGCATCGCGTGCGGCGGTCATGCGGGCGATCCGGAGACCATGTTTGCCGCGCTGCGGCTGGCCGTCCGGAATGGGGTCACGGTCGGGGCGCATCCCGGCTACCCTGATCGCGCCGGATTTGGCCGCCGGGTGATCCCGATGACCCCGGACGAGATCGGCCGGATGGTGGCGGCGCAGGTGGGCAGTCTTTCGGCCCTGGCGACCCTTGCCGGCACCCGGGTTCGCTATGTCAAACCGCATGGTGCGCTTGGCAATCTTGCCGCTGATGACCGCGCGGTGGCCGGGGCCATCGTGGCGACGGTGCAGGCGCTTTCGCCGGATCTGGCCGTTCTCGCGATGTCGGGAACCGTGCTCGAGACGGTGGCGCGGACCGCAGGCCTCGACGTCTGGTCCGAGATCTTTGCCGACCGGGGTTATCTGGCGAACGGCCGTCTGGTGCCCCGGTCGCAACCGGGTGCGATGATCCACGACGCAGGTGCGGCGGTGGCGCGGTTGCTCGGGTTCCTTGACAGCGGTCTGATGCCGGTGGTCGACGGTCGGCCGATCCCGCTTGCGGCGCAGTCGATCTGCGTGCATGGCGACAGCCCGGGCGCAGTTGCCCTTGCGCGGCAGATCCGAAATGGTCTGCAGACGGCAGGTGTGGCGCTCACGGCCGTTCGGTCTGTCTGAGCGATGACGCCCGGCTCCCCTCCGGACGCGCCATTGTTCCGCCCGGTTGCCGAGCGGGCAGTGATGGTCGAGTTCGCCGCTGTGCAGGACAGCGCCGCGCACCGCGCCGTGCTGCGGCTGGATCACGCGCTGGCTGCCCGGCCGTGTGCGGGGTTCTGCGAGGCGGTTCCGGCGATGGTCAGTCTGCTGGTCGTGTTCGACCCGCTGGTTACCGATCACAGACAGGTCGAGGCCCATCTGCGCGGGCTGTTGTCGGCGTCGGCGGGGCCGCGTCTGCGGCACGCACTGCGCGAGGTTCAGGTCTGCTATGATGCCGACTGCGCCCCCGATCTGGCCGCTGTCGCCGACCGCACCGGGCTGTCGCGCGATGCAGTGATCGCGGCGCATCTGGCGGGGCGGTACGAGGTGGCGATGTACGGCTTTGCACCGGGGTATGCCTATCTTTCGGGGGTGCCAGGGCCGCTGTGGCTGGACCGCAAGCAAAGCCCGCTGCGCGACGTGCCGGCCGGATCGGTGATCATTGCAGCGGCGCAATGCCTGATTACCACGCTGACCATGCCGACCGGATGGTGGATCATCGGACGCTCGCCAACCCGGGTTCTGACCGGCGATGCCGGGCGGCCGTTTCTGTTCGACGTAGGGGATCGCGTCCGCTTTCGCCGCATCTCGCGCGCCACGCTCGAGCCGGTCGCACCCGGAGGGCCGGAGCGATGAGCGAGGCCACATTCCGCGTTCTGCATGCCGGCCCGCATGTCAGCGTGCAGGACGCCGGCCGCCCCGGGATGCTGCGGTTTGGCGTTCCGGCCTCGGGGCCGATGGACCGCAAGAGCTTTGCCGTGGCGCAGGCAGCACTGGGCAATCCGGCGACAGCCTCCGGCATCGAGGTGTCGCTGGGGGGGCTCGGGCTGCACTGCGAGAGCGGTTCCGTCAGCGTGGCCGTGGCCGGTGCGGGGTTCATCGTCGAAACCGGCGGGCAGCGGGGGGGATCCTGGGCCACCCTGACCCTTCGGCAGGGCGACACGCTGACTCTGCGCCGGGGGCCGTGGGGAAGCTGGACCTATCTGGCCTTTTCGGGCGCGCTGCTGGCCGGGGAGTGGCTTGGCAGTTGTGCCACGCATGGCGCGTCCGGTCTGGGGGGCGGAAACCTGCACGCCGGGCAGCGGCTGACGGTCACGGCTGCGCGCGTTCTGGACCCGCCTGCCGGCCCGATCGTCTGCCCGGTCCGGGCCCGCCCGCGCCATCTGTTGCGCTGTGTCGCCGGGCCGCAAGAGCGGTTCTTTGACCAGGACACCCGGGCGGTCTTTGCAAGCTCGCGGTTCGAGGTGACGGATGCCCTTGATCGGATGGGGCTGCGGTTGCGGGGGCCGTCGCTGGTGCCCCGGGGGGCGCTGTCGATCCCGTCCGAGCCGATCTTGCGCGGGTCGGTGCAGGTTTCGGGCGACGGTGTGGCGACAGTGCTGCTGGCAGATCACCAGACCACCGGCGGCTATCCCAAGATCGCGACGGTGCTGGCCGATGACCTGGACGGATTTGTGCAGTGCCGCCCGCGCGATGCTGTCGCCTTCCGCGTGATCCCGGCGGACGAGGCTGTCGCCGTGGCACGTCTGGCGGCGCTGTGCACCGGCCCGAAGTCCTGACCCTGCCTCGCCCGGCGCTGCGATCCTGAAGGTAAAACGCTGTTGCCACCGGGCGGGCAAGAAAGTAGGGAAACCGGACCCGGGTGGATCGGCCCCTGCCTGTGGCCGGCAGGCCGCGGAGACCACAACAATTCCGTCGCCGCGCCGCAGTTTGACCGTGAAGGCCGGGCAAGCAACGGGACAGGGGACAGACGAAGGAGCGTTTGCCGATGATTACTCCCGTTCTTCTTTGCGGCGGCGCAGGGACGCGGTTGTGGCCCCTGTCGCGCAAGAGCTTTCCCAAGCAGTTCACTGCGGTCATTGGCGCTGAAAGCCTTTTTCAATCGTCGGCGCGGCGGTTTTCGGGCCCCGGCTTCGCCGCGCCGGTGGTGGTGACGGGTCACGAGTTCCGCTTTATCGTGACCGAACAGTTGCTGAATGCCGGGATCTCGCCTGCCTGCATCCTGATCGAACCCGAAGGGCGCAATACCGCCCCGGCGGCGGTTGCGGCAGCCCTGTATCTTGCGGCACAGGACCCTGAGGCGCTGCTGCTGCTGGTGCCGTCCGACCATGCGATCAGCGACCCGCAGGCGTTCGGCCGGGCAGTGGCGTTGGGTCAAGGGGTTGCCGAAGCCGGCGGGATCGTGACCTTCGGCATTGCGCCATCGCGGGCCGAGACCGGCTTTGGCTGGCTTGAAATCGGCGAGGCGGCACAGGACGGGGTGTATCCGCTGACCCGGTTCATTGAAAAGCCCGATGCCGCCCGCGCTGCGGTGTTGTTCGACGACCCGCGCTGTCTGTGGAACGCGGGCGTGGTTCTGGCGCAGGCGCGGACCCTGATCGCCGCGGTTGAGACCCATGCGCCGGTCATTCACGACTCGGTCAAGGCGGCGATGGACAAGGCCGTGGCGGATCTGGGCTTTACCCGGATCGACCCGGTGCTGTGGCAACAGGTGCCCGAAGAGTCCATCGACTATGCCGTGATGGAAAAGGCCCGCAACGTGCATGTCGTGCGGTTCGACAGCCACTGGTCCGATCTGGGAAGCTGGGAGTCTGTCTGGCAGGAGTCGCTCAAGGACGGCGCCGGCAACGCGCTGACGCCGCATGCCACGCAGTTCGGTTGCGCCAATTCGCTGCTGCGGTCGGAAAGCGACGAGATCGAACTGGTCGGCATCGGGTTGAAGAACATCGTGGCCGTGGCGATGCGCGATGCGGTGATGGTGGCCGACATGTCCGAAAGCCAGAACGTCAAGGATGCGGTCCGGGAGCTGAAGGCGCGGGGGGCCAAACAGGCGGTGCAGTTCCCGGTCGATCATCGGCCGTGGGGCTGGTTCGAGACGCTGATCCTGTCGGATCGCTTTCAGGTCAAGCGCATTCATGTCCGCCCGGGTGCAGCCCTGTCGTTGCAAAGCCATGTCCACCGGTCGGAACACTGGATCGTGGTGGCGGGCACCGCGCGGGTCACCGTCGATGGCGCGGTGCAACTGCTGACCGAGAACCAGTCGGCCTATATTCCCCTGGGAGCCGTGCACCGGATGGAGAACCCCGGCAAGGTGCCGATGGTGTTGATCGAGGTGCAGACCGGCAGCTATCTCGGCGAGGATGACATCACCCGCTACGCCGATGTCTATGCCCGCACCGACCGCCCCCTGGCCCCCAAGAAAGGCGATCATGGCTGAGGTGCTGGTTACCGGGGCCGCCGGGTTCATCGGATTTCATCTGACCCGCCGCCTGCTGGACGCGGGGCACCGGGTGCTGGGGCTCGATTGCCTGTCGGACTACTACGATGTTTCGTTGAAACATGCGCGGCTGGCGCTGCTGGCGGACGACGGGTTCAGCTTTGTCGAGGCGGCCGTGGAAACGCCCGGCGTGCTGAACGGGCTGTTCGCCGCGCACAGGTTCGATCTGGTGTTTCACCTCGCGGCCCAGGCCGGGGTGCGGTATTCGATCGACGCGCCGCGCGCCTATCTTGACAGCAACATCGTCGGCACCTTCGAACTACTCGAAGCGGCGCGCGCCTACCCGCCGCAGCACCTGTTGCTCGCGTCAACCTCGTCGGCCTACGGGGCCAACACCGAGATGCCGTACCACGAGACGATGCGCGCCGATCATCAGATGTCGTTCTATGCCGCGACCAAGAAGGCGACAGAGGCGATGGCGCATTCCTATGCGCATCTGTTCGGCCTTCCGGTGACGATGTTCCGCTTTTTCACCGTCTACGGGCCGTGGGGGCGGCCCGACATGGCGTTGTTCAAGTTCACCAGGGCGATCCTGAACGGCGAGCCGATCGACGTCTACAACGACGGCGACATGCAGCGCGACTTTACCTATGTCGACGATCTGGTCGAGGCGCTGATGCGGCTGTCGCTCCTGCCGCCCCGCACCGGGCAGCCTGCAGGGCCCGAGGACAGCCTGTCGCCTGTCGCGCCCTGGCGGGTCGTCAACGTCGGCAACTCGCAGCCCGTGCACCTGACAGACTTCATCGCGGCCATCGAGGCGGCGACCGGCCGGGTGGCGCAGCGCAATCTGCTGCCGATGCAAGCGGGCGATGTGCCCGCGACCTGGGCCGATGCGACACTGATGACACGGCTCGCCGGGCCGATCGAGCCCACGCCGGTCAGAGTGGGTGTGGCGCGGTTCGTGGCGTGGTATCGCGAACACTATCGGGTCTGAGGAAAGAAGCAGAGGCGCATGAACAAAACCAGGATTACAGTGGCTGGCCTCGGCTATGTCGGCCTGTCGAACGCCGTGCTGCTGGCGCAGCACAACCCGGTGCGCGCGGTCGATATCGACCCGCGGCGGGTGACGATGGTCAACGCCGGGCAATGCCCCATCGTCGATGCCGACCTGACCAGTTATCTGGCGCGCGGCACGCTTGACCTGACAGCCACGGTCGATGCGGCAGCCGCCTATGCCGACGCAGAGGTCGTGATCATCGCGACGCCGACCAACTATGACCCCGACACCAACGTGTTCGACACCTCGACCGTGGAATCGGTGTTGCGGCAGGTGATCGCGGTCAATCCCGTCGCCACCATCGTGATCAAATCGACGGTGCCGGTCGGCTATACCCGGTCGATCTGCGACAAGCTGGCCACCGGTCAGGTGATCTTCAGCCCCGAATTCCTGCGCGAGGGGCGGGCGCTGCATGACAACCTGCATCCGTCGCGGATCGTGGTCGGCGAGGTTTCGGACCGCGGCCGGCGGTTCGGCGACCTGATGGTGCAGGGCGCGCTGAAGGCCGACATTCCCATGCTGTTCACCGGTTCGTCGGAGGCCGAAGCGATCAAGCTGTTTTCCAACACATATCTTGCGATGCGGGTGGCGTTCTTCAACGAACTGGACAGTTATGCGATGCGCTTTGCGCTGGAGCCGCGCGACCTGATCACTGGCGTAGGCCTCGATCCGCGCATCGGCAGTCATTACAACAACCCGTCCTTCGGCTATGGCGGCTACTGCCTGCCCAAGGACACCAAACAGTTGCTGGCAAACTTCGAGGAAGTCCCGCAGAACCTGATCCGCGCCATCGTCGACAGCAACCGCACCCGCAAGGATTTCATCGCCGACCAGATCATCGCGATGCGGCCGGGCATCGTTGGCGTCTACCGGCTGGCGATGAAGGAAGGCTCTGACAATTTCCGCCAAAGTGCGATCCAGGGCATCATGAAGCGGATCAAGGGCAAGGGGATCGAGGTGGTTCTGTATGAACCCGCCCTGCCGCAAGAGACGTTCTTTGGCTCGCGCGTGCTGCGCGATCTGGCGGCGTTCAAGGCGCAGTCCGAGGTGATCCTGACCAACCGGGATCACCCGGATCTCGCGGATGTGCACGCCAAGGTGTTCACCCGCGATCTGTTTGGCGAAAACTGACCGGGGCATTCGAGGGTTTGAGGACAGATGACGGCGTTGCTTGACATCACGGACACCGCCATCCCGGCGGTCAAACTGCTGAAACCGCGGCGGTTTTCGGATGCCCGCGGCTTTTTTGCCGAAACGTGGAATGCGCGGCGGATGGCTGCGGCGGGGCTGGATGCTGACTTTGTGCAGGACAACCTGTCGCTGTCGAACGCCGTGGGCACTCTGCGCGGGTTGCATTATCAGGCCCCGCCGCGTGCGCAGGGCAAGTTGGTGAGTTGTCTGCGCGGCGCGATCCGGGATGTGGCGGTCGATGTGCGGCGGGGCAGCCCGAGTTACGGGCGCTGGGTCGGGGCCGACCTCAGTTTCGACAACGGGGCACACCTCTGGATCCCGCCGGGTTTTCTGCACGGTTTCGTCACCCGTTTGCCGGATACAGTCGTTGTCTACAAATGCACCGACTTTTACGATCCGCCGTCGGATGGCGCGGTGCGGTGGGACAGTTGCGGCATCGACTGGGGCCTCAGCGGCCCTGCGGTGCTGAGCGACAAGGACGCCGTCGCGCCGGCCTTTGCCGACTGGGTTACGCCGTTTGACGCCGGGGCTGCGGCATGAAGCTGCTGGTCACCGGCGGGGCGGGGTTCATCGGGTCGGCGGTGGTGCGGCTGGCCATTTCGCGCGGGCATCAGGTGGTCAATCTCGATGCGCTGACCTATGCCGCCTGTCTGGCGAACGTGGCCTCGGTGGACAACAGCCCCAACTACGTCTTTGAACAGGCCGACATCCGTGACCGACCGGCCCTTGATCGGGCGTTTGCCACTCATGCGCCGGACGCCGTCATGCATCTGGCGGCGGAATCCCATGTCGACCGCTCGATCGACGGGCCGGGCGATTTCGTGCAGACCAACATCACCGGCACCTTCAACCTGCTGGAAGCGGCGCGCAGCCATTGGGTGTCGCGCGGGCGGCCTTCGGCGTTCCGGTTCCACCATATCTCAACCGACGAAGTGTTCGGATCGCTGCCGCGCGATCCGGCCCTGCGGTTCACCGAAACCACGCCCTACGACCCGCGCTCGCCCTATGCCGCGTCAAAGGCTGCCTCGGACCATCTGGTGCGGGCCTGGTTCGAAACCTATGGCCTGCCGGTGGTTCTGACCAATTGTTCCAACAATTACGGCCCCTTCCACTTTCCCGAAAAGCTGATCCCGGTGATCATCCTGAACGCGCTGGCCGGGCGGCCCCTGCCGATCTATGGAGACGGGTCGAACGTCCGCGACTGGCTGTATGTCGAGGATCACGCCGAGGCGCTGCTGCTGGTGGTGCAGACCGGCACGGTCGGGCGCAGCTATGCGATCGGCGGCGAGAACGAGCGGACCAATCTGGAACTCGTGCAAACGTTGTGCGGTCTGCTTGACGACATGCGGCCCCGCATGAGGGGGTGCTATGCCGATCTGATCACCTTCGTCGCTGACCGGCCGGGCCACGACGCGCGCTATGCCATTGATCCCAAACGGATACGCGATGAACTGGGCTGGCGACCCTCCCTGACGGTCGAACAGGGCCTGCGGCGCACCGTGCAGTGGTATCTGGACAATCCGGCGTGGTGGCAGCCCTTGCAGGCGCGCGCCGGCGTGGGCCATCGGCTGGGGATGCCGGCATGACGCTGCTGGTGTTCGGGCAGACAGGGCAGATCGCGTCAGAGTTGCGGCGTCTGGCCCCCGACGCCGTGTTTCTGGGCCGGGCCGAAGCCGACCTGACCGACCCCGCCGCTTGTGCAGCGGCGATAGCAACGCATGCCGCGACATCCGTGATCAACGCCGCGGCCTGGACAGCGGTAGACCTTGCCGAGGCCGACGAGGCGGCGGCGACCGTGATCAACAGCGACGCACCCGGCGCGATGGCGCGGGCCTGCGCGGACCGCGATGTGCCGTTCGTCCAGATTTCGACGGACTACGTTTTTGCCGGGACAGGCACGACTGCGTGGCAGGCGGCTGGCCCGGTGGCCCCGTTGAGCGCGTATGGACGCAGCAAGCTGTCGGGTGAACGGGCGGTGGCGGCAGCGGGCGGTCCGCAGGTCATCTTGCGCACCTCCTGGGTCTTTTCGGCCCACGGCGCGAACTTTCTGAAAACCATGCTGCGGCTGGGACGCGCGCGCGACCATCTGCGGGTGGTCGCCGACCAGATCGGCGGGCCCACCCCGGCGCGGTCGATTGCCGCGGCTTGCCTCACGATCGCCGCGCGGCTTCGGGACGAACCCGGCCTGTCGGGCATCCAGCATTTCGCCGGGGAACCCGACGTCAGTTGGGCCGCTTTCGCCCGCGCAATCATGGCCGGGGCGGGTCTGGCCTGCCGGATCGAAGAGATCGCGACCTCTGACTACCCCACCCCGGCACGCCGTCCGGCCAATTCGCGGCTCGATTGCGCGGGTCTTGCCGCGTTCGGGCTGCAACGGCCCGACTGGCGCGCCGGAATGACCGAAGCCTTGACCGAACTCGGAGCGATGACATGACGAACCGCAAGGGCATCGTGCTGGCCGGCGGGTCCGGCACCCGGCTGTATCCGATCACCATGGGGGTGTCGAAACAGCTTTTGCCGATCTACGACAAGCCGATGATCTATTATCCGCTGTCGGTGCTGATGCTGGCGGGGATCCGCGAGATCGCCATCATCACCACGCCGCAGGATCAGGACCAGTTCCGGCGGCTTCTGGGCGACGGCGATCAATGGGGGCTGGCCTTCACCTTCATCATCCAGCCAGAACCCGAGGGGCTGGCGCAGGCCTATCTGCTGGCCGAAGCCTTTCTGGCGGGTGTGCCGTCGGCGATGGTCCTGGGCGACAACATCTTTTTCGGTCACGGCCTGCCCGAGTTGCTGGCTGCCGCAGATGCCCGGCAATCGGGGGGCAGCGTGTTCGGCTATCGGGTGTCGGACCCCGAGCGCTATGGCGTGGTGGAGTTCGCGCCTGACGGCACCGTTCGCATGCTGGTGGAAAAGCCGGCAGTGCCGCCCTCACCCTATGCAGTGACCGGGCTTTACTTCCTTGACGGTACAGCACCTGAGCGGGCGGCCAAGGTGCAGAAATCCGAACGCGGCGAGTTGGAGATCGTGACGCTGCTGGAAAGCTACCTGGCCGACGGTGACCTGCACGTCGCGCTGATGGGGCGCGGCTATGCCTGGCTCGACACCGGCACCCATGCCAGCCTGCTGGACGCCGGAAACTTTGTCCGCACCCTGTCGGAACGGCAGGGCCAGCAAATCGGCAGCCCGGATGAAATTGCTTTTCATCAAGGTTGGATCGACGCTGCGGCCCTGCGGCAGCGGGCGGCGCTGTTCGGCAAGAACCAGTACGGCGACTATCTGCGGCGGCTGGCCGGATAGGGTTCGGTCGGGGGCGACCGGTCCGGCGTCCTTGCGTCACTCGCCGGTCAGCCCCAGCCGTGCGCGCGCCCGGGCGGCGGCAGCGGCGATCAGGCGGTCCGCCACGATGGCGATTGCCGCAACGGCGACCCCCGCCACCACGCCGCGCCCGACATCGGCGGTGGCCAGGGCCGAGTAAACCTCCTGCCCCAGATCGCGGGTGCCGACCAGTGCGGTGATCACCAGCATCGACAGCGCCAGCATGATCGTCTGGTTCACCCCCAGCAGGATGTCAGGCAGCGCCATCGGCAGCCGGATCCGGGTCAGAACCTGCCAGCGGGTGCAGCCGCAGACGATGCCTGCCTCGACCAGATCGGCCGACACCGACCGCAACCCGTGCGCGGTATAGCGCACCGCCGGCGCCAGCGCATACAGCACCACCGCAATCATTGCCGAAAAATCGCCCACCCGGAACAGCATGATCACCGGGATCAGATAGACGAAACTCGGCAGGGTCTGCAGCGTGTCGATCAAGATGCCGATGATCTTGCCCGCCGTGGCATTCGCTGCGGCCCAGACCCCCAGAGGAACTCCGATCATCGCCGCAATAATGACCGAGATGCCGCAGAGATACAGGGTGGCCACTGCGGGTTCCCACAACCCGGTCACCACGATGAACACGCCCGACACCAGGCACAGCAGGGCCAGCCGCACCCGACCCAACTGCCACCCGGCAAAGGTAACCAGGGCGATCACCCAAGGCCAGGGCAACGCCAGCAGGAACCGCTTGACCGGCAGCAGCAGGTTGATCAGCACAAAGTCCTTGACCGCCTCGATCTGGTCGAAATAGGTGACGTTCAGATACTTCACGAGGTCGGACCAAAAGCTCTTGGTCGACAGCATCGCCTCTTTCGGGTAAGTCTGCACCCAGGGCAGGACCAGCCCGACAACCCCCGTCACCGCGATCAGCGCCAGCATCGCCACTGTCATCGGGTGGCGGCGCACCCACGAGCCGTGCAAGACGGCCCGCTGCCCCGACCGTTCGGCCAAGGCTTGCGACAGGCGGTCCAGCGCCACGGCCAGGGCGGTGATCGCAAGGCCGGCCTCGACCCCGCCGCCGATGTCCAGCCGCCGCAGCGCGTTCAGCACGTCGAACCCCAACCCGCCCGCACCGATCATCGAGGCGATGATCGCCATGTTCAATGACAGCATGATCACCTGATTGACCCCCACCATCAGGTCGGGCAGCGCCACCGGCAACAGCACCTTGCGCATCGCCTGACCCGGGGTGCAGCCGACCATCCGGGCAAATTCCGGCAACTCGGGCGGGATCGACCGCAGGGCCAACGTGGTGATCCGCACCATTGGCGGCATGGCATAGATCACAGTGGCGATCAGCGCGGCGACCGGGCCAAAACCGAACAGGAACAGGATCGGCACCAGATAGGCAAAGGTCGGCACCGTCTGCATCAGGTCCAGCACCGGCGACAACGCCCGGTCAAAGCCGCGCGACACGAACGCCCCGATGCCAAGCGCCAGCCCCCCCGCCACTCCCATCGGTACCGCGATCAGGATCGAGGCGAGCGTGATCATCGCGCTTTCCCACTGCCCGAACACCGCCAGATAGCCGAACAACACCCCCATCAGCAGACCCAGCCGCCAGCCCCGGGCATAGACGCCAAGCGCCACCATGATGCCGGTGACCGCAATCCACGAGATCGGCGGCACCAGCGTGGTGGCGCGGCGGCCGCGGCCTTCGGTGATGCCATCGACGATCGCGATGCGCGCCGCCTCGTAGGGCACCTCGACCACGGCGGCCAGCGCGCGGGTCGCCTCCTTGACGGTGAACAGGCCGAACGTAGCATCCTCGACCAGCCAGCGCATCGCCGCACTCATCGCACCGGCGAGGTCGATCAGCAGGGCGTCGGGCAGCCGCAGCATCCAGACCGGCAGGCTCGCCGACGCAAAGGCCAGCACCAGACTGACCAGCAGCAAACCCGGCCACAGGGCCGCCCGCGGCAGCCGCAGGCCCGGCCACGGGGCGGCGCGCGCCGGCATCATGTGCCGCGCCCGATCAGTACGTCGATCACCGCCCGCGCCCCGATCTGGCCCACGACCGCCCCCGCCGCATCGGTCACGGCATGCGGCAGGCTTGCGGCCTCGATCCGGGCGGCCACATCCTCGACCCGAGCCGATGCGGGCAGTTGGCCCGCGACGGGCACCCCGGTCACGGGCGACATGATCCGCCCCAGCGTCACCACCTTGGCGCGGGGCACATGCGCGGTAAAGGCGGCCACATAGTCATCGGCCGGGGCCAGCACCAGTTCCTCGGGCGTGGCGATCTGCACCACGGCTCCGTCCTTCATGATCGCGATGCGGTCGGCCAGCCGGATCGCCTCGTCAAAGTCATGGGTGATGAACACGATGGTCTTGTGCAACTGGTTCTGGATGCGCAGGAATTCATCCTGCATCTCGCGCCGGATCAACGGGTCGAGCGCCGAGAACGGCTCGTCGAGGAACCACAGTTCCGGCTCGACGGCCAACGAGCGGGCAATGCCCACCCGCTGTTGCTGGCCGCCCGACAACTGCCGGGGGAAATACGCCTCGCGGCCCTGCAAGCCGACCAGTGCGGTCACCTCGCGCGCGCGCGCCTCGCGCGCCTCGCGGCCTACACCCTGAATTTCCAGCGGAAACGCCACGTTCTGCAATACGGTCAGATGCGGCAGCAGAGCGAAGTGCTGAAACACCATGCCCATGCGGTGCCGCCGGATCTCGATCATCTCGGCGGGGCCGGCCTTCAGCAGATCCTGCCCGTTGAACAGGATCGCCCCGCCCGACGGCTCGATCAGCCGTGACAGGCAGCGCACCAGGGTCGATTTGCCCGACCCCGACAGGCCCATGATCACGAAGATCTCGCCCTCGCGCACGTCGAGCGTCACATCGCGCACCGCCCCGATATGATCGGCCCGGCGGATGTCGTCCAGGGACGGCGAGGCACCCCCGGCCAGCAGCCGTTCGGGGTGCGGGCCATAGATCTTCCAGACATGCCGGCAGGCAAGTTTGACGGGGCGGTCGGTCATTGCGGGGTCCGGTCGTGGGGTGTCTGCGGGGCGGGGCGGGTGCGGAAGGGCCGGACAGACCGGCCCCGCCGCCGCAGGATCACTGAATCCACTTGGCCCAGACGGCCTCGTTCGCGGTCATCCATTCGTCCACCACATCCTCCAGCGGGATGCCGTCGACATCGACCTTGCCGACCATCGCACCCATGTCTTCGTTGGTCATGGCGAAGGCCTTGATCGCCTTTGCAGCACCCGGCCACTTGGCCTCCAACCCGGCCCAACCCGCCTTGTAGATCGCACCCGTCGGCTTGCCGCAATCATAGGCCGCTGCCGGGTTCTCGCCAGCCGCAGGGTTGGTATAGCATTCGGGGGTATAGGCAGGGAATTCGATCCATTCGCCTGCGTATTTGATCGGGGCCCAGTGGGGCGAATAGACCCAGAGCAGGATCGGATCCTGCCGCTGATACGCGCTTTCCAGTTCGGCAAACATCGCGGCGTCGGTGCCGGCATGGATCACTTCGTAGTTGAGGCCCAGGGCCGCAATGCGTTCCTCGTCATACCCGCCCCAGGTGACCGGCCCACCCAGATAGCGGCCCTTGGGCGAGGTTTCGGCAGTGGCGAACATCTCGGCACAGGCGTTCAGCGCTTTCCAGTCCGGCAGACCGGGGCACTTTTCCTTCATGTAGATCGGATACCACCATTCCTCTTTTGCCAGCATCCCGGTCTCGCCGAAGCTGACCGTGTTGCCGGTGGCGATCGAGGCATTCATCGCCTCGGCGGCGGTGGTGGCCCACAACTCCATCGCGACGTGCAGGTCGCCGGATTCGAGGCCCGAGAACTGCGCCAGATAATCGGCCTGCACCAGTTCGACGTTGTATCCTGCTTCCTCGAGCACCGCCGCCATGATGTTGGTGGTGATGAACTGGCCGGTCCAGTCGTGCAGGGTCAGCTTGATCGGGTCTTCGGATTCAACCTGGGCGAGGGCGGGGACGGCGGCGAGCGTCACGGCGGTGGCCAGGGAAATCAGGCGCAGGGTCTGTTTCATGTTCGGTCCTTTGTTGGGGTGGGACATCGAGGTGGCCACGGTCTGGCCAGATCGGGTGCTCAGTTTCGCAGATAGCTTTCCATGCTGTCCTCCAGCGCGTCTTTCCACGGAGTGTGGTGCAGCGGCGCCATGGTGCCGGTGATCACCGAGGCGTAGGCATTGTCGCGGAAGGTCATGATGTCCTTCTTCTTGTGGTCTTTCCAGGCAAAGAACGCCTCGCAGGCGGCATCCACGTCGAACGCCGGATAGTCGGTTTCCGCGATCAACTCCTTGACATATTCGCCCTGGAAATGGATCGCGTCATGCGCATCTTTCCCGGCTTCTTCAGCCATGATCCGGTCGGCCACATCCTTTGCCCGCACCGCTTCGTCCTGAGGAACCGCGATCCGGCCGAGGATCACGTCGCGCGCCCACCAGGCCTGCGCATCGAACATGTTAAAGGTGAACCACTGGTCCTGCATGCCGAGGTAGAACAGCCTGGGGTTCTTCACCCAGGCCACGCCCTTGTAAAGATCCGCCGTTGCCAGCCGGTTACGGGTTTTCAGCCGCAGGTCATCGGGCAGGAACGGGAAATGGTGCTTGTAGCCGGTGCACAGGATCACCGCATCGACGCGGGTGTGCGAGCCGTCCTTGAAATACGCGGTCGTCTCGTCGACCCGTTCAAGGATCGGCACTTCCTGCCAGTTCGACGGCCAGTTGAACCCCATCGGGGCCGTGCGATGCGCCACGGTGATCGACTTTGCCCCGTATTTCCAGCACTGCGACCCGATATCCTCGGCCGAATACGAGGTGCCGACGATCAGGATGTCTTTCCCCTTGAACTCGACCGCGTCGCGGAAATCATGGGCATGCAGCACCCGGCCGCCAAAGCTGGAAAACCCGGGAAACTCGGGCACGTTCGGGGTCGAGAAATGGCCCGAGGCGACGACCACATTGTCGAAAACCTCCTCGTACATCCGGTCGGCCTTCAGATCATGCGCCGTCACGGTGAACATCCCGGTCCCGGCGTCATAGCGCACAAAGCGGATCGTGGTGCAGAACCTGATCCAGTCGCGGACGCGGGCCTTGATCACCCGGCCTTCGATGTAGTCGAACAGCACGGCGCGCGGCGGGTAGCTGCCGATCTGCTTGCCGAAATGCTCTTCGAACGAGTAGTCCGCGAACTCCAGCCCCTCCTTGGGGCCGTTCGACCACAGATAGCGATACATCGAGCCGTGCACCGGCTCGCCATGTTCATCAAGCCCGGTGCGCCAGGTGTAATTCCACAGCCCGCCCCAGTTTTCCTGCTTTTCAAAGCACACGACCTCCGGGATTTCGGCTCCCTTGGCGGCTGCGGATTGAAACGCCCGAAGTTGGGCCAGACCGGATGGCCCTGCGCCAATGACCGCGACACGTTTGTTCATCCGTCACTCCCGTTGTCCGTATGGTCCCGGTTTGACTGCGTGGCTTCGATCTGCCAGCGCCGTCCGGCGGCCCTGTTGCTCTGCCCTGACGCTAGCGACGCCAGCGATACCGAGTCAAATTATTTTCCTGCCGGGAAACGTTGTTGCCAGGCTTTTGCGAGCAACCTGCCGGGTCAGACCTGCACGCGGGTCTTTTTCGGATCATAATGCGATAGCGCCACAACCTGCGCGGGCAGACGTTTTTGCTGGCCGTCCAGTTTGCCGATCTCGACCGGCGTACCAAGGTCCGCATGCGCCACATCCAGCCGTGCCAGCGCGATGTTGCGGCCAAGGATCGGCGAGCGGGTGGCCGAGGTGACCACGCCGATCTGCGCCCGGCCCAGATGGATCGGATCGCCGTGACCCACATCGACATTCGCGTCGATGTCGAGCCCGACAAAGCGGTGGCGCGGGTGCTCCTTGCGACGAATCAGGGCATCGCGGCCGATGAAATCGTC
>Ga0105047_10004010_pt1 | contig 25803 bp, 20 predicted proteins | sample MAT04_FD_78384 | JGI IMG/M metagenome (GOLD analysis project Ga0105047, IMG submission 78384) | Freshwater microbial communities from Lake Fryxell liftoff mats and glacier meltwater in Antarctica - MAT-04 (megahit assembly) | ecosystem: Environmental > Aquatic > Freshwater > Ice > Liftoff...
GGAGGCGGCAGTAGCAACGCACGCATTTCGTTGGCATCGTGTCGGTCGCCAGCCAATGACATTTTGACGGTGCGCGCAACTTCGTTGAATGCGGGCGACGTGGGGAACTACGTGTTCACGGTCGCGTTCGGACCGTAGCACCGGGCCAGGCCTGCGTCTTGCTTCCTTGCGGTCGCTGTCGGTGCGTCGCACGTTGAATCACAGCACGTTTGCGCCGCATCACCTTTGGACCGCTGGAGATCTGCACATGGGCGACAAGTTCATACTGGACCCGCGCCTGTCGGGCGTGAAGCCGAACGTGCTGCAAAACCGAAAGGACTCGCCGATACGACTCCGGTCGCCCGCGCTGGAATATGCAGCGATACAACTCTCGGCCATCACGAGCCCAATCGGTCGTCCGCTCACGCCAACGGAACGCGATATCGTCGATGACATCTTCAAATCGTCTGTCGACGCCGGTCGCGTGCGCATTGTCGAAGCGCACATTCTGAACGCACCAACAACACTTGGCAACCAGATTCGCGTGCCGTACGGTTGGAACTTTGATGGTGATCGCCGCGCGGTGCTGGTGCACGAGTTCGGACACATCTGGCAATATCAAACACAGGGTACCGGCTACATCACCGACTCGGTGTACCACAACGCCAGCGGACAAATCGCCACCGGCAACCGCAATGTCGCTTACATGAATTACCAATTGCGCGACAGCTCAAGTTTCTCGGACTTTACCGCCGAAGAACAAGCCACCATCATTGGCGACTATTACGAGATCACACGCATTTACGACGGTGTCAAGAATCCACCTGCCTGGGTTGGCCTGCGCAGTCCCGATTTGCCGATTTACGAAAAGATGATGCAGCAAGTGCGGGGTGCCGTGTCACGCAGCGACACAAAAATCTATTCGGACAGCCTGATGTTTCAGCCCAACAATCGTATGCCCGATCTCAACGCGCGTCCGGGCGAAGGCTTCACGCCGGTCATACCGTTGTTGGAGATACGATTCGGAAAGTAGGGGAGCGCGTTGGGAAAAATTCCGCCCTACGGAAAACACCGCAGCGACTGATGCCATTGCTGCACATTGTCACGTAACGCCTTCGATTGTACCGCCAGCGGTTCGGCCTGATTGAGTGACGCACACGCCTTCGTGTTGTCGCCGAGCGTCGCATGCGACATCGCCATGTAAAAATGTACGTTGCCCTGATCTTTTGCGGCGGTGAGCCGTGGCGCCAGCAATTCCAGCTTGCGCATGATCCCGCGAATCGCATCGCTGTTGTCCTTCCGATCCAACTCGGCATCTGCAACATCCATCAGGCGCAGCAGTTCGTCATGCGCTGTGGTTGCTGGCGCTGTATTCGCGCCGGCCGGATTGCCACCTGGCGTTGACGGCAGGCTGCGTGGCGGGACGGGTTTCGCCGAATCGCCAACGACTGCAGTAGCGGCTGGTGGCGCACCCACGCGCGCCGCACTTCCGGTTGCTCCATCTTTTGGCAGCGACGAATCTGGCGTCCGTTGACCACTTGTCGGCTTTGGTGTCGTTGTTTGAGAACTGCCGCCGGAGAGCGCTGTAGGGGACGGCGTTTCCACAGTGGGCGTGGATCCAGCGCCGCGATCGACACTGTCGCGCGATGACGTTGCAGCTGCGGAAGGATCGGCAGCACCGACGACGGTGTCAGTTGGTGCTCTGCCGTTGCTGGTGAATTGACGCACTGCGAAAAACGCCAGCGCCGCCATCACCGCAACGCCGAGTGCAACGGGAACAGCCTTGCTGCGTTTGACGGTCGTGCTGGGAGATGAAGTCCTGGACGATGGAGTCGCCGACGTTCCCCCCGGTTCAATCGGCGTCGCCGATCCCACCCGCGATGCAGTCGACGCGCCCGACGCCGCCAATTTCGCACGCGTCTGCATTGATGACGGTGTTTCACCAGCCGACACAACGTGTGCATCCACCGCTCGCGTGCTCGACACGGTTGCGCCCACAGTACTGGCACTCGCCGCCACGTTCGCAAATTCTTTCGCAAAGGCCAAGGCACCACCTGGGCGTTCACTCACATCGCGCGAGAGCGTGCGATTGAACAATTCCTGCAAACCAGTCGGCCACGATACCGACGGCAGTAGCTCCGCCAATGCTCGCGGTGGCGACATCAGGCGCGCCATCATCTCCGCTTCGGCCGACGCACTCTCGAATGCGCGACGACCGGTCAACATCGTATACGCCAGTAAACCCAGCGCGTATACATCGCTGCGCGCGTCCAGTGTTTCACCCAGAATCTGTTCGGGACTCATCCACTGCGGCGTGCCAATCACAAATCCGGTCTGCGTGCGTCCGGCCGATTCGCCATTGCTCTGCAACACCTTCGCAATGCCGAAGTCCAGCACCTTCACACGTACACCACCGCCCGCATCATCCAGAATCATGACGTTGTCGGGTTTGAGGTCGCGATGGATGATGCCCAGACGATGTGCCGCATCCAATCCTTCCGCCACCATCGTGACAATGCGCGACGTTTCGGCGCAATCCAGCAGCCCACGATCGGTCACAGTCTGCTTGAGCGTTTTCCCACCCACGTATTCCATGATCAGATACGCGCGGCCGTCATTCATGAAACCAAAATCGGTGACGCGCGCCACGCGATCATGATTGATGCGACTGGCCGCTTCGGCTTCGGCCCGAAAGCGCGCGACCGTTGATGGATCGGCCATCCCTTGTTCGCGCAGCACCTTGATGGCGACTTGCTGCGGCAAACGCACATCGCGCGCCGCATACACCGCTCCCATTCCGCCTTCACCCAACAAATCCGTCACGACGTAGCGATCGCAAAACACTTCGCCGATCAGATGATCGCCGACTACTGCGGCGCGCAGTGCCGAACCGTCCTTCGCACAAAAGGAGATCGTGTCGGGAAAGGTGTCGCCACACATCAAGCAGATTTTCGTCATGGCGGCGTTGTTACTGAGCGGCCACGGACGCGCAGTTGAAACCACCTAACCAGCCCTTCTTGAGCACCGGTGCGCCTGATGCATCGAGAAATTCAAAATCGATCGCGACCTGCTGCCCATCCTTCGCACCGGCCGGCGCGGGCCAGGTCACGATCACATGCCGAGTGATCGCATCGGTGACGCCTTTCCCGACCATGCGGAACAGCGCCCACTCGCCCGTGGCTGCGGCAATCTGTACCGGCTTGTTCTTACCAAACTGTGCCTCGATGGAAGCGCTGTTACCCTGCGGCAATTGTGGCCACGTCACGACGTTACCCGGCGTCTTTTCGTTGAAGCGCGATTCCTTGGGCCCGTGACGGAAAATCACCAGTGGCATGCGCTCGCTGACCGTTACCGTTGCAGACCAGCGCAGCTGCGGTGTTGGATTGATGTCATTGTAGAGCGCGTTCGAAACTATGGCGCCGCGATTGAAGTACTCGACAAACTCTGGCGACAATGTCACACCGCGATATGCCTTCGCGACCCAGCGCCCCCCCTGCTTTTCAAGGTATGGCCGGAGGCTTTCCGAGAAAAACTGCCAGAACTTTCCGCTACCGGGTGCAAACATGGCGTTCACATCGGCCATAGTTGCTTCGACTGGGGAATCGGGACTGAAAGGATATTTGCCCAGGATGGGATTCATATCCATACACAGCCGGCCGCTTTTGTCATTGAGCGCGACGATCGCCGGATTGGCGGGCGGCGGCGGTGGTGGTGCGGCGGCAACAACTTTTGGTGCGGCGCGCGGCCGCAGAGCACCGGCATCGCGCAGCACACCTTCCGCCCCGTTAATGGGATCCATCAACAACTTCTCAACGGGCTTCGCCATGGACGGCTCGGTCGCCAGGTTGAACACTTGCGCCAGTCGTTTTACCGCCGTGCGCGCGCCGGTAACAAACTGCATGGCCGATATCGCGGCGCGGTTTATTTCCAGGATCGACGCGCTGTCACCGGTGTTTGGCATGTTGCCGACTTGCGCCAACGCCCCCTGCAACGCCAGCAGTCCATCGATATACGGTTGATTCTTTTCCGAAACAATGCGTCCCGTAATCTCTGGCGGCGTCACGGCGTGCACCGGCTGAAACCACACGCGCGACACGGAATCGATGTTGGTGTTGACGGCCGTGACTTGCAGCAGTTCGAGCAGGGGCGACGTGTTGTTGGCAATCACTTCCAGCTTGGACGCCGCATCCTTCACACTGTTGGGCCGTACCACAACGGCCGTGGACACCACCTGTCGCCAGATTCTCGCATACTCCTGCGCGTAGCGAAGACGGAGCGCCGCTTTATCAATGGCGTTCTGCTTTTCGTATTCCCCCACCACCCAGATTTCGCCCGCATCAAACGCGTCACTCTGTAAACGTGCGGCGATGAACGCGGCCCCTTTGACCGTGAACGAGCCGGGTACTTCCAGCATGGAGGTGAACACACCGGGCGTCTGTCGCAACTTGAGGGGCGGAATTTCCTTGTCCGCCTTGACCAGCAGGTTGCGGAAAATCTGCTCGCCCCCCGTGAACGCGTGCAGGAAGTCACGCGTGCGATTGCGCAGCGGCAAATCGGGATCGCGCGGCCACGGATTGTAGGTGGGCAATTCGCTGGAATAGAAATCGAATTGCCGCATCGCAAGCGCAGTGACCTCGGCATCAAGCGTCTGACCGCGCTGACCGGTTTCGTACAACACCGGCGACAGAAATTCGCTGGTACTGCGCGCGGATTCCGAAGTCGTGATGAGATACGCCTTGAGCCACTTGTACGACTTGCTGTAATCGTTGGATGGTCCCGGCAATTGCGGCAGCGCTTTCAACGAATCGACTAACGTGTTGAAGCTCGTGGCAAAAAGTGCGGTACGAAACCCTTCATACCACACCGGTCGCGCGGCTTCGAACAACGCGGGCCCGCGCCACAATCCAAAACGCATCAACAGCGGTGGTCCCTGATTCACGTAAATGCGAATGGTGTCAAGCTGCGCACGCAGTGCTTCGAGACTGCGCAGTGCCGGCGCGCTGGGATACGTAATCACACCGGGCGTGTTGGGAATGACCGGCAGTGCCGCGACCGCCCGCGCTGCGCGATCAACGCGCGCAGACAACGCGCGATTCCGCAGCCAGGAGGTCGTCACCATCGCCAGCAACAACATGGATGCCGCGATGCCAGCGCTCATGAGCAAACGACGCGTGGTTTGCACTTTGACCCCGCCGCGCGCCACTGAAGCGGCAGCAGCGTCAGCCAGCACGACATCGCGCAGGAAGCGATCCACGAACACCCACTCCGGCACTTTGCGCGACACCGCGTGCCCGCTTTGCGCAGCGGCGCGTTGGGCACGATCCTCTTCATCGTACACGGCGGTAGCCTGCATTGAAGCCGGTCGCGCCACCACCACTTTCGCGACGTCCGTGACGACAACCGGACGAGCACCGGTGAAATAGAACCCGCGCAATTGCGGGCTCGATCCCAATTGCGTCGGACGGCACAGCTCGACGAGAAACGCCGTCACCGCCGGAATCAGTTTTCCGAATTCGCGCGGCAGTTCGTATGCGCCGTATCGCCGCGGTTGCTGATTTTCGCGACCCAATACATTCACACGCCGCACCGCGAGACTATGCGCAAATCCGCGGAAGGCTGCGTCCAGACGCGGTGTCAAACGTTCCGCATAATTGCCCGCGTTTACCGCCGCATCGAATTCGAGGGTCGCACCAAGCGGCGCGCGCAATTCGTCCTTCGTGAAGACCGATACCCATGGTTCGAACTGCGGCACTTTGTCCATGCGCGTGAACACCACGTACACGGGAAGCGCGAGACCAAGTTCTCGTGACGCCTCGGCCAGGCGCTGGCGAAGCGTGTGGCCGAGTTCGTCCAGCTGCGTGCCGCTGTCGCCGGCGTAGAAGAGATCGACCGGGACACACACAACAGCGGCGCGCGCCGCGGGCTGACCGCGGCCCAGTGCCGCTCGGAAACGCGGGGCACGAAGCGCCCGCGTGATTTTCGACCAGCGCGCCACATCACCCAACAACGCACCACCAAGTTCAGTGATGATCGATTGCTGCATGACCCACACGTTGACGGTTTTGGTAGGCGTCGGTGCTTCATTCACTCCGGTGGGCGCCAGCCCCGCGATCAACTCGGGCGCGCCTCCCGAACGCGCAACCAGCGTTGTTTTCGCGCCGCCTTGCGGACCCACCACAATGACCATCGCGCGGTCCAGGAACGTGCCGCGCGGCAAACGGGTGCTCGCCCCGTGAATGGCGAGCAGGACGTCGTCGCCCGTGTCCATCGGCACGTCTTCTTCGGGCCGCAAATACCACAACACGGCACCGGCCCCGACCAACCCCAGCACAAGCAAACCAATACGCATCGTCCAGAGCGGTCTGCCCTCGAGCGTGAGTGTTTTCTCGAGTATCACCAGCAGAATGATGAAAAACAGCAGCACTGCACCGGCAATGATCCAGCGCGTCGCCGGTTTCTGAGTCGCTACAGGAGGACTGATCATCGTTTGGTGGATGGCGCCGTTGCGATGGCGGACGCCGGTGCGAGTGCGCGAATGCCTTTCGTGGTACTACGAAGAGTCAGCCCATATGTCCCCCACAACACGAACAGCAACACAACGCTGCCAATCGCGGAGTAGGTGAGCAGACGCATCCAGGGATCACGCGTTTCGACATTGTCGGTCGGTGGCATCCACGAAGGCGCGAGGTCGCCCAGCGGCCCACGCACTCGTGCCAGTCGTTCGGCAACACGCGCGGTGATCGCATGCAGTTGCCCGTTTTCCATGGTGCCGTATTTGCCATGAAAGCCCAGCAACAGGCAGAGCTGGTGTACTTCGAGCAAATCGGCCAACTCTGGTGAATCGCCGCGCGCCAACAGTTGTTCGATGTGCTGGAACACCCATTCGCCACCCATGTGCGCGCCAAACAGCTCGTCCTGCAACGGCCGACGCGCCCACTCGGAGAACGCGGGGTTGCGCACGTTCAACACGGATTCGTCGAGGAATGCGACGACCGCAAAAATGGCCAGTCGACAGTCCGGCGCCGAAAATCCCATGCCAATCGCATCCTGCTCGGCTCGCGCCAACATGCCCGTCACGTGCGCGCGATACGCATCGGCATCGTTGACGGGTTGGCGTTCGGCGCGCAGGCGAACGACCGCCGTGAGAAACTCCTGCAATGTCATGGCCAGGCGGCCCTGCGCCGCAACCGATGTCGCTGTCACGGAGACTCCTCGGAAAGTGTCATTCGGGAAGAAGCACGGCGACCTCGACGTAGGCGCCTGGCATCGCCTCGGGCACGTAGACGCCGATTTCCTGTGTCTTGGCCAACGAGGCCGCGCACCCACCGGTCATCGACAGCTCGAAATACGTCAGGTCGATTTTCGGCGCAATACCCGACGGCGGGATCGGAATGTGCGTCGTGGGCAATCCGTTCCAGGCGCGGTTGACGAGTTCCTGTACATACACACGGGCGCATGTTTTCGTGAGACGCTGCACGCGATCAACGAGATCCGCCCGCCCGAGGTCGGCCCGCACCGCCAGAAACCAGCGCGCGCCCGGCAGGAAGCAGCGCGAATCGGCGACGACCGCCGAGTGCATCACGTCCGTCGTGTGTTGCAGTGGGATGATGATCGCGCGCGTGGAGATCACCGATTCCAACTGCGCCTGGATGCGGCGCTCGAGCTCGTCGAAACACGCCGTGGGATCGTCGTGATCGTACACCGGCAACGTACGCGGACTGGCGCCAACGGCAAACGTGGCCAACGCACCAGCTAACCGCGACAGCTCGAGATACAATTGCTCCGGATGCGAGCTTCGAATGAGCAACAAGTGACGAAGCGGAGCGTCGGCCGACCGAACGGCGTGCAGCAGCCAGCGAGTGGCGAGTTCGTTGCCCGCGTACGCCGCCGCTCCGCCGACCGCGCCTGCAGGCGCTTGATGCAGCGTGGCGGCCATGGCGCTGCCTTTGGCTTCCAACAGCGCAACGGTGCGACGCAGCAGGTCAATCAGTCGCTCACTGGATCCAATCTGCAGCGTGGGCGGAATGAAGTCCCCGTCCAGCTGAAACTGCCCGCGCCCATCACGGCGCACGCGCGCGATGGGCAGGCTCATCACGTCATCCGTCACTTCCTCGTCGAGCAGGAAGTAGAGGTTGCGGGCGGCAAATCGAACCGGGAGTGGATCGGCGCCGGTTGCTTCATCGACCAGCCGCTCTTCGACTGCCTGGTACCGCATGGCCGGGCGATCACCGGATTCAATGACGGTGCTGTCATCGGCGCCGTGCACGTTGGCTTCGTTGCTCCGCAAGCGCGGAACCGCGAGGTGCACCACGTGAGAATCGCGCGTTGGCGAAAAACGTGGCGCGAGCGACACCGGAACCGGTAAAACGTCACCGCCGGGGGTGTAAACGGAGGTTCCGTCGGGCAGCACCCCCCGCAACATCACCAGGGAAAACGCACCGTTTCGAAGCGCATCGGTATCAACTGCCACCGCCGAGAGGCCGTAGGCAAACGGGAACAACAGGTCGAGCGTCCGCGTGGTCTGGTCTTCCTGATATCGGCGCTGCGCCTGGAAGTGTTGCGGCGTGAGGTGCATGCCGTCTTCCCAGACAACCCGTCGCGAAGGAACGGAGGGCAGTTGCATGAGCGGTGTGCAGAGAATTCCGGGAAACATGCTCGCTGGCGCGCATTGCGCGGGGCGCGATGCGCGTGAACAATTGATGAATCGCTGTGAACAATACATCATCGATCCGGTTGCCGCCTTGCCTTTCGCACCGTCGGATCTCCCTCCTCGTGGCCACGATTCATGAGCGACGATTTCAGCGCCCGGTACCGTTTGCTCAAGTGCGTCCTGGTTGACGACGGGATTCGCACGCACAACGCGCAGGAAGCGGCCACTGGCAAAGTGGTGATGGTGCACATCAACGATGCTGCGGGTCCGGACGAGGTGGATGCGATGCGTGCGCAGCTGGCGTCGCTGCCGGATGGCCACAAGAACATGGTGCTGGAAACAGCGACGCTGGCGTCGGGCTTTGCCGTGGTCACGGAATTTCTGCCCGGGCTGACGTCGTTTGGCGGGTGGTTGGGACGGGACAAAAACGCGACTGGCGCCGTTGGTGAGGAGGCGTCAACTGCCATGGCGAAGGCCACGGAACCTCCGCCGAAGCCGGCGATTCGCGTTTCCTTCAAGAAACCCTTCAAGGCTCCGGCGGACGTGCCGCCGTCAGCTGTGTTGGGTGGTGCTGGCGTTTCGCCGCTCGCTCCGGCGGCTCCAGCGGCTCCGACTCCGTCAGCACGGGTGGTTCCAGCAGCTCCAGCACTACCGGTAATGCTAGCCGCTGAGGCCACTCCGGCACCCAGTAGCACGTCCGCTGATTTTCATGCGGCGAGCGCCGATTCGTTTACTGGCATGTTTGGCGCGCCCGTTGACCCGAAAACGCTCGACGGCGGGGTCGAATTTGTTCGTTCGGGCCAACCGGCGCCGGCGGCGATCAACTTCGCGCTGCATTCCGACGTCAAGCTCAAGACGGCGGTGCCGGTCGGCGAGGCAGGAATGCCGGTACCGTCAGCGCCAGTCACGCCGAGCCCGGTAGTCCCGCCCTCTGTTCCCGCGGCCGCTCCGGGCGAATTCACCATGATGTTTTCCCCGTCGGTTCACGAGGCGGCCACTACTCCAACCCCCTTCCCGACTCCCGCACCAGCTCGGGTATCGGCGCCCGCTCCGGCATCGGCACCGCCGCCCGCGCGCGCCGCAGCACCGGAGGCCACGCCCGCAGCGCCGCTGGGCGTGAGCTCGCCGCGACCGGAACGGCCGCCTGCGGCGCCAGCAGTGCCCATGTCCGATCTCCTGGCGGGCCCGCCGCCGCTCGAGACGCCGTTGGCGCCCGTGTCCGTTGTCGCAACGCCGGTGCCTTTCGTCGCTCCGTCGACACCACCTCCCGCTGCTCCTCCCTCGCCGCCGGTGCCCGCGCCGTCGCCTTTCGGCTGGGATACGCCGGCTGTCGCCGAAGCACCCGTTTCAAAGGCTCCACCCGGTGAGTTCACGATGTTGTTTGGAGCGCCGGCCACGGCCGCGCCGGTTCCGGACCAGGTGCGAAATTCTCCAATGAAGGAGGCGCCCCCGCCGACGTTCTCCACACTCACGCCTGAAAAGCAGCTTGAGTCGCCGCCGGTAGAACCGATGCACCGCGTCATGTCGGGCAACCCGTCGTATGGCGCGGGCATCAACCAGGCGGGTCAGTCCCCCATTGGCAACAATCTGGGAAGTGGCGGCTACGCGGGTGGAGCGCAGTACCCACCCCCGCAGCAGCCGCCTCCCAATTTGAATTATGGTGGCGCATCCTATCCGAACCGCCAACCGTATCAGGCGATGCCGGAATTTGCCCCGCAGCCGCCGGCGCCGAGTTATCCAGCGGCACACGCGTCGCCGATGTTTGCACAGGAAAAACAGTTAGCTGGCGAACCAGGTTCAGCGCCTGGAATTTTGCCGCCCCCGATCTTCAGCAGCGGCAGTTCCACGCCACTGTCGGCGCTAGGCGGTGCGGCGCCGCGCATCAGCGCCAACGCCGGCCCCAGCGAATACACTCAGCTGATCGCGAATGGACCGGCACCGGTCGTTCCGGAGCTCAAACCGGCCAAGAGCGCTGCGGAAACGGCGAAAGCGGGAAAGCGGCGGCTGCCCACGGGGCTTATCATCGTGATCAACGCCGTGCTGCTGATCGCGACGCTGCTGGTGTTCTTTGTGTTTCGTCAGCAGGTACCAAACCGGGCGAGGCTCACGCCCGCAGCGCCGATCATGCCGAACATTCCGACCGCTCCGAGGATACCGCGGTGACGTTCGGCGCTTCGGTCCGAACGAGCTGAACGAGCTGAACGAGCTGAACGGCCAAAAAGCAAACAACCCAAAAGCCAAACGGCCAAAAAGCAAAAAACCCAAAACCCAAACGGCCAAAAGCCGACAAGCCGAACGGCGAGAAAAGCGGTCGGTTGCAGACTGTGACTCGGGCGTTCGGCTATTCGGTTTTCCGCAGACTCCTACCGACTGGTCAGAACCGCTTGAGCTGAGCCTTTACGACGTTTTTGCCCTTCTCCAGCATTCCCGGAAAATTGGGAATGGATTGGTCGGCGCGCGCAGCCCATTGGGCGAGATTCATGTTTCGCGGATACGCAGTGTTCACAGGTCCGGTCAGGGTAAAGGTCGTCAACACCTTGTTGCCCCAGGCGTCATGGCTGGCACCCCCCACGCATTGATTGTCCATACCGCCTGACACTGGAACGCCCCAGATATTCGCCAGGGCTTCGAGTAGCCTGGTTTGCTTCCCGATCATGCAACTATGCGCTTCGACAAAACCGAATGGCGCGAAACTGGAAGCCAAGGTGCTGAGGATCGGCCTCATTTTGTCGATGTGCGTGTAGTCGATATAGCTGGGCCAGTCGGCCTCCATGGCATCGTATTCAGTCCAGCGGCCCGCCATCTGGGAGTGCACGGGGTCTCCCACCGCCACTGAAATCCAGCTTCCCTTATTGCCATGCCCAGTGAACCTCAGGGCGCCAATCTGGTGCCCGGCGGCCCGTTTCCGAATTCGGCTCATTGCATCTTCGACACCATGCCCGACGCGTTTTGTATTGACGATGGGCTTGTTGCCGCCCACTCGCATCTCCTTGACGCCGACTGTGTATACGTCACCCGCCTGAGCATCGATTGCATCGATCACCTTGATACGTTTTCCGGCCAGCATTTGCGCGAAAATCGGGCCGTTGACCGGCCCATGTTTGGCCGGCAGTCCCATCTCCATCCGGAAATGCGCCACGGCGTCTTCGGTCTTTTGCTGCCACACTCCGGAAATCGTCAGATTATACCCATGCAAACGAAGGACCGCCTGCAGGAGCACGATATGCGGTCCAGCGTAACTACGAGAGGCGAAGAACATTTTATCCGGGACCAGTCTTGGAGGGTGGTGCGGCGCACGACTTGATGGAAAAACTTGTCATCCACCTTGTACGCGCAAACGGGGCCCGGAAGGAGTCATGCACCGCGATCTGCGGGCACCGACAAACTGAAGGTTCACGCCGGCGAATCCGGTTATGACGTTCGCTGCGGGTAGTTGTTCGGCCGTTCGGCTGCAGGCGGTTGTTCGGCCATTCGGCTGCAGTCTGTTGTTCGGCCGTTCGGCCGTTCGGCTGCAGTCTGTTGTTCGGCCGTTCGGCTGCAGTCTGTTGTTCGGCCGTTAGGCTGCAGTCTGTTGTTCGGCCGTTAGGCTGCAGTCTGTTGTTCGGCCGTTCGGCTGCATCACCCATTCGGCCGTTAGACTATGTGGCTTTCTCAGCCTTGCGACAATGAATCACACGCGATTAGTCGCGCCAAAAGAACAGGTGGCTACGTTTTCAGCAACCAATTCATCAGTAAACGGGGCGGTTCGCCTTCACCCTTTGCACGATTGCACCAATTGTATCCGTCGATGGCGGAGTTGCGAAGCGCCACCCGTTGATGATCACGGTCGGAGTACCCGACACCTTCGCCTCGACTGTCGCTGACTGACCTTTTTCGATCGCCGCAAGTTTCCTATCCGATCGTTGGCACCCCACAAGCTGAGATGTGTCGGGAACCCCAGCCCGATTCGCCAGCGTACCCCATCCGAGCAGTCCCAAGGAATCTTGGGAGGTAAAGAGCACACTTAACATCTGCGCGAACTTCCCCTGCTCGCGCGCGCACTCGGCAGCGCGCGCTGTGGGAAGAGCGAAGCGATGGCCGGATATGGGCGAATGAACTAAGGTCATTGACAAGCCGGCAGAGTCTTCTCGAATCATGCTGTCAACCGCTTGGTGCAATCGCCGACAGAAAGGGCATTCCAGATCCGAGAAAACCAAGATCGAGACTGAAGCGTCTGGACGTCCGATTCTCGTTCCGACGCGTGCGCAGTTTTGCCACTTCGAATCCAACGTGGGTACTTCGATTGCGCGTGTATTCGGGCTGGGAAAAAACTCTCTGCGAAGCAACAGCCCCACCATGATGAAAGATGCGCACCCCGTCACCACTGTCAGCACATTGTACGCTCTCTCCTTCTGGCTATGCCTCGCTTCCTCGGCGTTAATTGTTCGTCGCAGAGTTTGCATAGCGTCACACGCTCATGCATGAGCGCGTGACGCTATGCCGGGTTTACGACCAATATTGACAAAACGCCATAACCTCGTAGGGCGCACAGATGAATTCCACCTCGCCTACGGTCCTGCAAACCAGCGCGAGTTCGCTGCATGAGCTGCAGATGCTAGTGGGACAGTAGCTATAACACGTGTAGTCGGTCACACACTCCTTTTTAGATTGCGCCTCTACTGGCGAACTCACCAAAGTCGCCAGCGACGCAATAAACAGCGCGGCCGAAGCCAGCAACGATCGCGTACGGGCCTGCATTCTTCCTCCTGCGTTGGTAGAGTAAATGCTTGGGACAATTTCGCGAATTGAATCTTTCGGAGTAGGGGGGGGTGGATAAGTCAAGTGCTTTCGTCTTTTTGTTAGAAAATTCTTCTTGCGGCACAACGTCGGCTAACGCACGTTATAAACAACCATTCCGAAAGGACGAAGAATGACCGTGTCCGGAAAATTAGTGGCCCCCGCGTCTGTCGTTCTGTGTCACCTGTTCGCGCAGTCTGCGCATGCGCAAGACAAGACGGGATCGGTCATCGGCATTGTGTTCGAAGCCTCGTCGTCGCGGAGTATCCCGGATGCCACGATCGAAATTCCGGAGTTGGCGCGCTCGGTGCGATCTAATGCTCGCGGCGCATTCTCGTTTGAGAAACTGCCGCCGGGGGAGTACGCCATCAAGGCGCGTGCCATTGGTTTTGCAATGTTCCGCGCGACCGTGCGCATCCCGGATCAGCGTCAGGTTGAGGTGCCGATTGCGCTGCCGCGTGTGCTCGCACTCGATACCGTCATTATCTCGAGTGTTGCACGGGAACCCCTGGCCTTTATTGAGGCTCGCGCGCTCGGTCTCGGAAGCTTCGTTTCCTACGACTTGCTTTCCAAATCCGGTGCTCGGCGATTGGGCGATATCCTCACGACAGTTCGAAGCGTAGGCGTCATCCAGGGACGAAGCGGAAGGGCCTACGTGTACAGCAAACGTAAAGGACCCACACTTCGACAGGCCCCCACGTCAGGCGAACGGCTCAAGCCGGAATCGGCCCGGGGACGACGTCTATTATCCCGAACAGGGGGAGGAAGCGATGGGGATTGTCCCTGCCTGTTATGCACGCGTGTATCTCGACCGCCAGTTGCTCAATTCGGGATCTCCCGCCGAGCCGGTCAACATCAACGATTATGCCGCGCGTGACTTGGTGGGCATAGAATTTTATGCAGGACCTGCTTCGCTGCCGCCGCATCTGGCAAACCTGAACGCGACGTGTGGCGTAGTCGTGCTACACACGGCTCGCGGGCCCATGCTGTGATCAACCGCAGGTTAGTCAAAAGCGTTAGGAACAACGAGAGACACATCTCAGCAACACCTTCAGACACCCTCGAATGAGGTGGGCGCCTGCAGTCGCGAGTCTTGATCCCGATTGGCCGGTGCGTGTTTCGCGGTCAGACCCAATGTGACGCGGATGCGCGCTAGGGGGCCACCGCCTGAATGGTTCGGCCGCAGGTAGTTGTTTGGCCGTTCGGCCGCAGGTAGTTGTTTGGCCGTTCGGCTGCAGGTAGTTGTTTGGCTGTTCGGCCGCAGGTAGTTGTTTGGCCGTTCGGCCGCAGGTAGTTGTTTGGCTGTTCGGCTGCAGGTAGTTGTTTGGCTGTTCGGCTGCAGGTAGTTGTTTGGCCGTTCGGCTGCAGGGTAGTTGTTTGGCTGTTCGGCTGCAGGTAGTTGTTTGGCCGTTCGGCTGCAGTCTGTTCTTCGGCCGTTCGGCTGCATCAGCAGTTCGGCCTTTTGGCTCCCTTCGGCTTCTTTCCTCTACCGCAGCAGGATGACCAGTTCGAACCGGGCGTCGGCCAACCCTTCCGGCACGTACACCGCGAGATTCCGCGCGCTTTCGATGGCATCCCACGCGCCACCACTCTTGGTGACGGAGAAGTACTGAAAATCAAGTTGGACGGGGAGTGCGCTGGGCGGCGACGAGACGTGCGTGAGCTCCATGCCGGGGAGCGCCTGTCGCACCAGCGTTTCGACCACGTCGGCCGATCCCACTTTGCACCCCTGCAACACCCGGGTGATGAGTTCCTGTTGCCGAACGCGTGACGTGACCGCCAGAAACCATTGCGGAGCGGTGAGCCACTTCGTCTGCTCGATGGCGACGGCGTGCAGCGTGGGCCGAATAACCTTGAGGGGGAGTGACACCACCGCGTCGACCACGGCATTTTCCAGCAAGTCATACAGCGAGCGCTCGAGCCCCGCAAAACATTCGCCGAGGCGCAAGTGATCGTACGCGGGGAGCGAGCGGGCGTCGGCGGTCGTGGCAAATGTGGACAGGGCGCCCACCAGGGCCAGCATCGTTTCCCATAAGGCCGAGGGGTGGCCGCGACGCGTTTCGTGCAGGTGGCGCACGCCGGGGAAATAGGTATTGACCGTGTACAGCAACCAGAAGCTTCCGACGTCGGCGACCGAAAAATCGAGTAAGCCCTGATTGCGTTGCCGACGGCTGCCGGCCAGTGACGCGCCTTTGGCTGCCAGTCGTTCGACCAGGCGCCGCGCAATGTTCATCAGTACATCACTGGCGGCGAAATCGAGTAACGGCGGTACGAAGGTATGATCGAACGACAGCTGCCCCACGTCATCGCGCACAAGGCGAGCGACCGGCAGCGTGGTGTAACCTTCGATGTTCTCGCCTTCCAGCAACAAGCGGAGGCTTGGTGGCGCGACCTGAATGGGGCGTTCGGTCAGACCTGTGGTTTCGTCGCGAATGAGTTGTTCATCGGATTGCCAGCGGGCGGCCACGCGGTCGGAGGCACGGGCGACGTTGCGGGCACCCGGACGATACTCCGGCACCGCGAGGTAGGCGGTCAACGTGCGTTGATCGGCGCCGAACGCATCGGACACGAGCTTGGGTGGCGGTGTCGGGCCCGCTTGCGGCGCGTCGAACAGCAGGCCATCGGGAAACCGGCCGGCCGCGGCGTTGACGACCAGGGTGCCACCCAGCAGGGCGGCGTGATCGAACGCCAATTCTGAAAACCCCCACGGACAAAACGTCAGCGCGCCAACCTGGAAGGCCAGCGTGTCTTCGTGATGGCGGTCCTGCGCCTGCAGATGTTGCGGCGTCAGGAGGACGCCTTTCGTCCAAAGGACGGGCTGCATGTGTCGCATGATCTAACATAGCCCCCAGTTGCGCGTGTGTAGATAGGCAGAGCATGTCTTGCGAGTGGATCGCTTTTGATGCTTTGTTTGCGTTGGGTGGTCGTTTCAGGAACGGTACCTGCCGTGCTTGACATTGCCAGCACTTACGCCGAACTTCGGCCGCCTTCCCGAAATTCTGCATAATCCCCCCAAGCGTCTCGCGCCGGAGTTGCCCGATGGCCGAAAGCACACAGAAGAAACTCGAGCGGATCCGCCCGCCTCGCATTCAGATCTCCTACGAAGTGGAGACAGGCGGCGCGATTGAAATGAAGGAATTGCCGTTCCTGATGGGAGTGTTGGGAGACTTCAGCGGACAACCGTCTGAGCCACTCGCGCGCCTCAAGGATCGCAAGTTTGTGGAACTCACGCCAGAAAACTTTGACGATACGCTGGCGAGTATGAAGCCGCGATTGGCCTTTTCGGTGGAAAACAAACTCAGCGAAGATGCAGATGTGGGCAAACTGAAGGTGGAACTCAATTTCCGCAGCATGGATGATTTTTCACCGGATGCGGTGGCCCGTCAGGTAAAACCGTTGCGCGACTTGCTGGACTTGCGCACGGAGCTCGCGAATCTGCGCGCGAATCTGCAGACGAACGAGAAACTCGACGACGTGTTGCAGGAAACATTGGGTGACAAGGATAAGATGGCGAAGTTGAAATCCGAACTCGGGCTGGAGAGCTGATCGATGGCTGAGAGACAGAAGGCGGCGGCGGCCGAGGCGGTGACAACTGAAGGCGAACTTTCCCTGCTTGATCAGATTGTCGAGCAAGGGCGCATGGGCAAGGATGCCGAATCGAAGGGGCGCGGCAAAGACCTGGTGAGGCGTTTCGTTTCGGAAGTGCTGGAAGGGCAGATCACGGTCAGTCGCGACACCGAAACGATGATCAACGCGCGTATTGCGCAAATTGATCATTTGCTGTCGCTGCAGGTCAACGAGATCATGCATCACGCCGATTTTCAGCGACTGGAAGGATCATGGCGCGGCCTCAAATATCTGATGAATCAATCAGAGACGGGCGCCATGTTGAAAGTGAAAGTACTGAACGTGTCGAAGAAAGATTTGCTGCGCGACCTTCAGCGCGCTCCGGAGTTTGATCAGAGCGCGATGTTCAAGAAGGTGTACGAAGAAGAATACGGTGTGTTTGGTGGTACACCATTTGGCGCGCTGGTCGGCGATTACTACTTCGACAAGAGCGGCCAGGACATCGAGTTGCTCGAAAAGATTTCGAGTGTGGCGGCGGCCGCGCACGCGCCGTTCATGACGGCCGCGTCGCACGAGATGTTGAGCCTGGAAAGTTTCGCCGAGCTCGATTCGCCGCGTGATCTCGCCAAGATTTTCGACAACACCGAATACGCGAAGTGGAAGGGTTTCCGTGCCAGTGAAGATTCACGGTACATCGCCCTCACGGCGCCTCGCGTGTTGATGCGTGAGCCGTACGGCAGCACGACGGTGCCTATCGAAACGTTCAACTACGAAGAGCGCGTCGACGGCACGAATCACGACCACTATCTGTGGGGCAATGCGGCTTACGCCCTCGCCGCCAACGTGAACAAGGCGTTTGCGATGTACGGCTGGACCGCGTCCATTCGCGGCGTGGAAAGCGGTGGCCTGGTCGAGCAGTTGCCGATTCACAATTTCCGCACCGAGTCGGGCGAAATTGCGATGAAGTGCCCGACCGAAGTGCAAATCACGGATCGGCGCGAAAAAGAAATGGCCGATCTCGGATTTGCGCCGCTCGTGCACCAGAAGAATACAGCCAACGCCGCCTTCTTCTCGGTACAGAGCGCGCAGAAACCAAAAACGTACGATGATCCGGGCGCGTCGTCGTCGGCGCGTTTATCCGCACAGCTGCCGTACATCTTCAGCACGTCGCGGTTTGCGCATTACCTGAAAGTGATGATGCGCGACAAGATTGGTGGGTACACGTCGCGTGGTGAAGCGGAAGCGTTCCTCAACCGGTGGATTCAGAATTACGTGGCGCCAACGAATGCGAACGCTGCCATGAAGTCGAAACATCCGCTCTCCGAAGCCCGCATTGACGTCATGGAGGTACCAGGAAAACCCGGAGTGTTCCGGGCCATCGCGTTCCTCAAGCCGCACTTCCAGCTTGATGAGTTAAGCATTTCGATGCGGTTGGTTGCCGATTTGCCGGCGCCGGCCAAGTAGTCCCCGTTCGCGTGTTCAATCTCATTTCCCCCACACAGGAGCTGTAAGATGGCTTTCGATACGTTTCTTTTTCTGGAAGGCATAGACGGCGAATCAACAGCAAAAATTGAAAGCCCGCCGCTTCCAAACAAACCCTTTGAAATTTTCAGCTGGAGCTTCGGCTCTTCAAATCCCTCCACGGTGGGTTCTGGCAGAGGTGGGTTGTCGGCCGGAAAGGTGAGCGTGAGCACGTTCAACGTCATGAAGAAAACGGAGAACGCGAGCGCACAGCTGTTCCTGAACAATTGCACAGGCCAGCACATCCCCAAGGGCTGCATTATCATGCGCAAGGCCACCGGCAAGGACAACAAGCAGTCGACGTTTCTGCAGTACGATTTCGAAGAAGTGATGGTAGACAGCATTCAGTGGTCCGGTTCGGCCGGTGGTGACGACACGCCCATGGAGTCGGTATCGTTTGCGTTTGCCAGGGTGGCGATCCAGAACTGGTTGCAAGCGAAGGATGGCAAGATGGCCAAGGGTGCCGGCGCTGCGTGGGATCTCACCAAGGTTACGCAATAATTCATGAACACCTCTTCCACGTCTCAGGCCGAAATATTGTTCGCCAACGGTCGCCTGGAAGAGGCGATTGCGCAGCTCAGCAATGATCTGCGCAATCAACCAACGAACCCGCAGTTGCGCAGTTTCCTGTTCGAGTTGTTGAGTTTCTCCGGCGATTACGTGCGCGCCGAAAAACAACTCGCCGCATTGGCAGCTGCGGGTCCCTCGGCCGAAGCCGGCGTCGCCGTGTATCGCGCCGCCCTTGAAGCCGAACGCATTCGCGAACACATGTTCGAGAGTGGCGATTTTCCTCGCACAGCCCCGCGTCCTTCCGGTGCCGGAACGATCGACGACCAACCGTTTGCCGAAATCACCGACGGCGATCCGCGCATTGGTGCACGCCTCGAAGTCATCGCGGGCGGACGATATCTGTGGATCCCATTTGCGCACCTGGCTTCCATCGTCATAGAACCCCCAACACGGCTCCGCGACCTTCGCTGGTTGAGCGCACGTGTGGCCACCAACGAATCCGTCAAAGACCTCGAACTTGGTGAAGTGCTGTTGCCCGCGCTCACCCCAACGGTGTGGCGCAACACCGACATGGAATTGCGTCTGGGCCGAGCCACCGATTGGGAAGAACAGTCCGACGGCGATTACTCCCCCGTTGGCCAGAAGGTCTTGCGCATTGATGATCGGATTGTCCCCTTGGTGGACCTGCGCGTCATCGTCTTCACACCCGAGTCCTAGCGCGCCACCGCCGTCCCGCCGCCAGCAACCTGGCGCCCACGACGCGCCGAGACACCCCGCACTGAACCCTTCGAAATGCCAGTCAACAGCGAGCTCGTAGCGCGTCTGCTTCAACCCATACGCCAAGACGCGCCTGCTGGCGACGACCTGCGGTACGACAACCGCGTCGACGTTATCAAGGAAGCCCGTCGCGAAGACCTCGACCTCCCCAGCAACAACGCGGAGGCGAAACGCAAACTCGCCGACTGGCCACAAGTCGTCGCGCTCACCACCAAACTGCTCACCGAAGAAACCAAAGACCTGCAGTTGGCCGCGTGGTTGTGCGAAGGGCTGTTGCACAAAGACGGATACGGCGGACTCACGACCGGCTTGACCGCCTTTCAGGGATTGCTGGAGAACTTCTGGGAGAGCGTATATCCGCTGCCCGAAGATGGTGATGACGAATTGCGTCTCGGTCCCGTTGAGTGGATTGGTGCGAAGCTGTCCCTTCCGCTTCGGATGTCGGCGTACGGCCCACTCAAAATCACATTCCTGCAAATCGAAACATCTCGGCTCGTTCCGACGGAAGCCGAGTCTGAGCAAGATCCTGATAAACGGGCCGCGCGCACTGCCGCCATCGAAGAAGGAAAGCCATCACCGGAAAGTGTCGATGCGCTGTTGGGCGCGATGAATAAAGTGGCGGTGCGCGCCACGCTGAGTGATCTCGACGAACTGCGCGCGGCCATCGTCAGTCTCGAAAAGAGTGCAGACGTTCGATTTGGTTCGTCCGCGCCATCGCTGTCTGGGCTGCGCACGGTTGTCGATGAACTCAAGCGATTTGGCGCGGCGCAACTCGTACGAAAACTCGAAGAGGACCCCGACCCGGAAATCATCGAGGTCATCGATGAATCCGCACCAATGCTTGGCGCGGATGGCGCACCGATCAGCATCGAGCCAGTCAATCGTGCGGATGCATCGCAACGTCTCGCCGTAATCGCGCGCTGGTTTCGCGTTGATGATCCCACCAATCCGGCGCCGTACTTGCTGGTGCGCGGATTTCGCTGGGGAGAACTGCGCGCCAACGCTCCTGACGTTGATGCGAAATTGCTGGAAGCGCCGCCAACCGCGACGCGTTCGCGGCTCAAGTCGCTGCTGCTGGATGGCAAGTGGAACGAGCTCCTGGAGCACTCGGAGGGGCTCATGGCGCTGTCGGCCGGGCGCGGATGGTTGGACCTGCAACGGTATGCGCTGACCGCGTGCACGAACCTGGGTGGCAACTACGAACCGATTGCGGCGGTCATTCGCAGCGAATTGCGCGCGTTGCTGGCCGCCCTGCCGCAGCTTTCACGGATGACGCTCATGGATGACACGCCAACCGCCAACGAAGAAACACGCGACTGGCTCGCGAGTGAAGGGTTGCAGCCAGGCAGTGAGCCGGCGTCTGCATCAAACACCAGCGACGATGATGCAAGTGACAGCGGCGATGACCTCAGCAACACCGCCGATGTGCTGGCCGAGGCGCTGGAGGATGATTCGTCGTCCGCGCAGCAGGGCGGATTTTCGCGCGCCCGGGCCATTCGTCGTTCGGGCCCACGCGGCCGCGATGCGTTTGACGCCGCGTGTAACGAGTTGGCGCACGGCCGTCCCAATAAAGCCATCCAGTTGCTGATGGCCGAATTGGCGCGCGATCAATCGGCGCGCGGACGGTTGGTGCGACAGACGCAAATCGCCTACGTGATGGTTGAAGCCGGCCTGGACGTGGTGGCCCGACCGATTCTGCAGCGCCTGATCGAAACGATTGACGAGCGCACGCTTGAGCAATGGGAGTCTGGGCCACTGGTGGCACAACCCATGGCGCTGATGTGTCGGGTACTCGACCGGTCTGGCGACGATGAGACACAGCGAAACGATCTCTACCTGCGCGTGTGCCGACTGGATCCGATTCAGGCGTTGTCATTGCAACAGCGATGATCGTGAGGGGTTAGCCGCACATGGCGAGAACCGAAATTGATCGCGCGGTACAACAGTCGTTGCTCGATCGGCTGACAGACGAACTGCCGCGCGAGAGCGCGGATCGCACCACCAATCGCGACAGCTCGGCCCGAACGTTTCGCGCGTCGGTGCAACGCGACGTCGAGTGGTTGCTGAACACGCGTCGCACGATGGTGCAGACGACCGACGACCATCCACAGGTCACGCAGTCGGTGCACCAGTTCGGACTGCCGGACATCACTGGATTTTATCTGTCGGCAGTGTCGAGTCGCGAACGGTTAAGCGTGGCCATCCTCGACACGATTCGGCGATTTGAGCCGCGGTTGACCAACGTGCAGGTGAAGCTCAACGACCTCAAGGATGGCCAGGTCCCACAAGTACGTTTCTCGATCAGTGCCACACTGCTCATGGACCCAAGTCCGGAACAGATTCTGTTCGACACCGTGTTGCAGGTGGCCACCGGTGTTTACGAAGTAGGCGACGAAGGCTGATGCAAGACGATCTGTTACTGTATTACGAACGCGAGCTGACGTACCTGCGCAAGCTGGGCGCCGAATTTGCGCAGCGCTATCCAAAGGTGGCTTCGCGACTGCAACTCGAAGCCACGAAAACGGAAGACCCGCATGTCGAACGACTGCTTGAAGGTTTTGCGTTTCTCGCGGCGCGCATACACCGTCGGCTCGACGATGATTTTCCGGAAATTTCCGAAAGCCTGCTGGAAATGTTGCATCCACAATTGGTGCGGCCCATTCCGTCCATGTGTATCATCGACATGCCACTGGGCGCGGCCCAGGGACGATTGCCGGGCGGCTATCGCGTCAAGCGTGGCAGTCAATTGCATTCGCGTCCGGTAGCGGGTGTCCCGTGCAGTTTTCGCACCTCGTACGACACCACCCTGTGGCCGCTTACCATCGCGTCGGCCGAGTGGATGACACCCGATCGTGCGGTGCCCGGCGTGCGTGTCCGCGACGCGGTGGGAGCCATCCGATTGGACGTGCGCGCGTTTGAAGGCATGAAGCTGAAGGATCTGACCATCGATTCGCTGCGTCTGCATATCGGGGGCGACGCAAGTGTGGCCGACACGTTGTACGAGTTGCTGGTGAACAACATTGCGCAGGTCGTGGTGCGAAATCCGGAGCGGCAATCACAACCGCCGGTGTTGCTGGGCACGCGCTGCGTCACTCCGTTGGGATTTAGCCCGGAAGAGCTCATGCTGCCGTATCCGACACGTGCGTTTGTGGGATACAGTCTGCTCATGGAGCTGTTCACGTTTCCGGAAAAGTTTCATTTTGTGGAGTTGTCGGGATTCGGCGACGCGTTGCGCACACTTGGCGCCACGGAGCGCGTGGAACTCACGTTTGTTATTTCACAGTTCGAGCGTGCCGAACGTCGGCAGGCGCTCGAGCTCGGGCTCTCGTCGAAAACATTTCGCACATCGGCAGTGCCGGCCGTCAATCTGTTCGAAGAAACAGCCGAGCCCATTTTGATGACCGAGCGGAAGTTCGAGCACATGGTGGTGGCCGATGCGCGACGTCGCCTGGAAGTGGAAGTGTGGTCCGTCGACACGGTGAAACTGGTGGAGGGCGGCGCGACCACGGTGCGCGAAGTTCCGCCGCTGTATTCGTATCGTCACGGCGGAACCGACGCCGAGAACAAACTGTTCTGGCACACAGTGCGTCGCGCGTCGGGTTGGCGTACGGACTACGGCACCGATTTGCACCTGTCGTTCATGGACCTCACCGGCGCGATTCGCGAACCGGATGTCGACGTGGTGTCGTTGCAGGTGACGTGTTTCAACGGGGACTTGCCAAGCCGTCTGCCGTTTGGTGTGGACGAGCGCGGTGATTTCGAATTGATCAGCGGTGGACCGATTCCGCACATTACCTGCGTTGTGAATCCGACGCGTTCGATTCAACCCGCACTGGGCAGTCCGCTGTTGTGGCGCATGATTTCGTCGCTGTCGCTGAACCATCTGTCCATCACGGACGGCACACCGAACGCACTGCAGGAGTTGTTGCGCTTGCACAACGTGAGCAACGCCCTCAGTGCCGATCAGCGCATTGACGGACTCGTGGGCGTAAAGGGATCACCCACCTTCGCGCGCGTGGCGCTGGAGCATGGCGTGACGTTTGCGCGGGGCCGTCACATCGATCTTGAGTTTGACGAAGAGAAGTATCCCGGCGGCGGGATGTTTCTGTTTGCCAGTGTGCTGGAACGTTTTCTGGCGCTGTATACGTCGATGAACAGCTTCACCCAGGTTGCCGCGCGCTCACGCCAGCGCCGGCGGCAGGTCGCCGAGTGGCCACCCCGTGCCGGCTGGCGGGCCTTGCTGTGACCCATCGCGCAAAGCGCACCCACGATCAGAAAACCAAGGCGCTCAAGCGGAGCCTCGAACGCGAGGGTCCGGGGTTCGAGTTTGTGCAGGCCATGCGTCTGCTGATGCGGTTGTATCCCGATCACGCGCCGCTGGGATCGTGGGATGACCCCGCACGGGAAGTCGTGCGCCTCACGGTGCCGCCCACGCTCTCATTTCCTCCGTCCGAAATTGCGCGGCTTGATCTGCCGGCTGATGCTGACGAAGCTGACGATCCGCTGTCAGGCGCCGCCGCCAGGCGCACACAAGCGCGCATGGCGATTCGATTTTTCGGGCTCACCGGACCGCAGGGCGTCTTGCCGCACGTGTACACCGAACACGCGTCGGGGCGTGCCCGCGCGCGTGATACCGCCTTTCGTGATTTTCTGGATCTGTTTCACCACCGGGCACTCTCGCTGTTTTATCGCGGGTGGGAACGCCACCACACCACGGTACCGGCCGAACGCGGCGCCGAAGATCGCATTCAGCACCACCTGCTGGATCTGGTGGGCGTCGGTACCGAAGAAACGAGAAAGCGGTCGACCTTGGCAACCGGAGCGCTGGCGTTTTACGCCGGACTGTTTGCCATGCGGACGCGTCCTGCGGTCGGACTGGCGCAACTGGTATCGGATTATTTTGGCGTGCCCGCCCACATCGAGCAGTTTGTTGGGGAGTGGATGGCGGTTCAGGGCGGTGGGCAGGTCAACATCGGGGGTGACGACCTGGACGGGCGTTTGGGAGCCTCGGTGCTGGGCGATGCCGTGTTCGACCCCATGGCCATGGTGCAATTGCGGCTTGGACCGCTTACGCGCGCGCAGTTTGACGCGTTTCTTCCGGCTGGGCGCAATCACGAAACGTTGCGGCAACTGTCGCAGTTTTATGCCGACGACCAGGTGACCGTGTCGGTGCAGCTCGTACTGGCTCGCGATGAAATTCCCGGTGCACAACTGAATACCGCCGGCGCACCGGCGCTGGGATTTGGAACGTGGCTTCGCGCAAAAGCTCCCGAGCGCGACGCTGACGATGTGCATTTCAAGTTGTCCTGATCTTTCCTTCCCCACACCCGCCTGCATAAGCCATGAGCGTGAACCTGCGCGGTCTGATTGCGAAACTGAATGCTCCATCACGTAGCGGCATCGAAGCAGCGGCCGGGCTGTGCTTGTCGCGCACGAACTACGATGTGGAGATCGAACACTTCCTCGTGAAGTTGATGGACGCGACCGACTCCGACATCTCGGCCATCCTCACACACTTCGGCGTGAACCGGTCGCGATTGGCCGACGATCTCGCGCGCGCACTCGACCGATTGAAGAGTGGCAATGCGCGAACGCCGTCGCTCAGTCCATCCCTGGTCAACGTGTTAAGCGAAGCGTGGCTGCTGGGATCGGTGGAGTACGGCGCACCGCGCGTTCGCACGGGGCATTGCCTGCTGGCATTGGTGACCGTACCGGAGCTGTCACGCATGGCGTACGAAATCAGTGCGGAGCTGGAAAAGGTTGTCACCGAAGTGCTGAAGAAAGATTTCGTCACCATCACCGCCCCTTCGGCCGAAGCGGCTGCGGAGATTGGTTCTATCGATTCGATGGCGTCTTCGGCCAGTGCATCAACCGGTGGCGCACCAGCGAAGGCGGGCGGACGCACGCCCAATCTCGATCAGTACACGGTCGACATGACGGCGAATGCCAGGGCCGGAAAGATCGATCCGGTGTTGGGTCGCGACTTCGAGGTGCGGCAAGTGGTGGACATTCTGACACGTCGA
>Ga0105047_10004011_pt1 | contig 25802 bp, 20 predicted proteins | sample MAT04_FD_78384 | JGI IMG/M metagenome (GOLD analysis project Ga0105047, IMG submission 78384) | Freshwater microbial communities from Lake Fryxell liftoff mats and glacier meltwater in Antarctica - MAT-04 (megahit assembly) | ecosystem: Environmental > Aquatic > Freshwater > Ice > Liftoff...
CGTACCCGTCCATCCGCGCCACGAGGACGTGGCTGAATTCGAGCGGAACCAGGACGGGTCCCACGGCCGGCAAAGCCGGACCGTACCCGTCCATCCGCGCCACGAGGACGTGGCTGAATTCGATTCTTCGATCCATTAGATTCTAAACGCGACGCCCAGGGAGAAGCGGAGATCGCGGTTGCCCACGCTGACGTCCTCCAGATCCTCGCCTGGCGGCTGCTGCCGGAGCGACGAGCCCGAGAGGTCCAGCGAACGGAGATCGAAGCGGCCATCGAACGCGACGCCAACCGCGTCGGTGAGCCAGAAGCGCAGGCCGAGGCCCGCGCCGAACTGGATCCCGCTCGCCAGATCGCCGTCGCGCGACTGGCTCGGCGACTCGCTGTAGCCGACGACGAACGCGAAGTCCGCGCCGACGACGGCCTCGAAGTCACCGGCGAAGGGCAGGCGCAGCTCGGCGCCCACGAACGGCGCGATGCTGGTGCTGCCGTGGATCAGGCTGGAGGGATGATCGGCGACGCCGAGGATGTTCAGGCGGAGGCCCGCGTAGGGCGCGAGCTCGATCGCTTCGCGACCCTCACCGCTCAGCGCGAAGTGGGCCTTGAGGCCGAAGTTCATGTCGAAGAGCGTGCCGCTTGGCTGGGTCTCGGTCGCGCCGATCTTGGTGACGAAGCGGATCGGGCTGAACGCGACGTGCGCGAACACGCCGGTCTTGATCATCGGGATCAGCACCTCGAGGTCGGCCACCATCAGGGACAGCGGGTCGGTCTGATACGAGAGCTGCGAGGGGCGGCCGTCGCTGAGCTTGAGATCGTAGGTGTGGAGCACGCCGGCGCCACCGCCGACCGCGGCGTGGAGGATGTCCTGGCCCTTCTCGGCGCGGCCGCCGTCCATGGGCTCGGTGATCTGGTTCGGGCGCGCGCTGGACGATCCCGACGAGGACGCGGACGCCGACGACGAAGGCGAGTACGCCGGCGTCGGTGAGGCCGAGGCCACCGGCTTCGCGGCGGGCGGCGGATCCTCGAGGCGATCGTTGTTCGGCGGCGGATCTTCGATGCGATCCTTCGAGGGCGGCGGCGGATCGTTCCGCGCGATCGGCGGCGTCGGCGGATCGTTCTTCGCGACGGGCGGCGGGGGCGGCGGCGGCGTGTCGCGCGCGGGCGGCGGCGGCGAGACGCTCGCGACCCCGCCGAGCGCCGCGATCTTCTCCAGCGTGACGCGGGCGATGCGCTCGCCGCGATCGGCGCCCTCGACCTTGGGCTTGAAATAGCCCGATTTGAAGTCCATCTGCTGCTCGCCGCTGCTGGCGTTGATCAGCACCGCGTTCGCCGTGAACTGCCAGCCCTTCTTGGTGATGGTGAGGACCAGGACGTAGTCGGCGCCCGCTTCTTTTCCCGCCTTCGCGATGTCGGCGGGCTCGGTGCCCTTCGACTTCGTCGCCTTCAGCGCCTTGGCGTAGTCCTTCTGCGAGACCGGCGCGCCGCTGCTGTCCTCGAGCTTCTTGCGGATCGCCTTGGCGACGATCGGCCCGCCCCACGAGGCAGTGCCCTTCGGATCCAGGACCAGGATGCGCGGTCCCCCGTCGGCGACCGCGATCTGGGGAGCGGCCATCGAGAGCGCGAGCACGGCGATCAATACGGGGCGCATGACTGACCTCGGAGCATAGCCAAGATCGAGCAGCCCCGCGATCCGATGTCGCAAGAGAACGAGCGTAGCGAGCAAGAGACCGAACGCGGATCGCGAGGCTGCGTCATGTTCCTTCAGCAGGCTCTCAACCACCTTGAATGACTTCGCTTTCACGAAACTTCGGCGGAGACTCGCGGCAGCCGTGTCCGGGGGTGTATCCGGAGCACCACAGGAAACATGACCGAGCCGAAGTCCTTCACGAGCGCGATCCTCGCCGGGATCGGGGCCGCCGCCGTCGTCGGCGTGGTCCTGATCGTGAAGTCGAACGCCTTCGGGCCCGCCCGCCCGGAAGCGAGCGGCGACATCGGGGTCCTCGCTGTCTACGCCCAGACCGCGTTCGGCCCGGTGCGGCTGGTCGCCGGCGAGCGGCGCGAGCTCACGCGCCCTCAGGACTTCGCGTTCCAGTTCACCTGCGAAGGTACGGGGCCGCGCGTCGTGCGGATCGAGCGGAAGACGGAAGAAGAAGGCGAGCCCGACATCCTCCACGAGGAGAAGATGGTCTGCCCGGCCAACATGGAGTCGCTCGGGTACGTCCTGAAGCTGGGCGACGAGTCACCGAACGACGTGGAGATCTCGACGTTCGTCGAGGCGCCGCACGATCACCTGCGCGTGCACCGCTTCCCGATCACGCTCGGCTCGCATTGAGCTTGCTGATCATCCGCACCGCCGACTCGCGCTCGTCGTAGTAGCCGCGCACCAGCGCGACCTCGCGGTAGCCGAGCGACTCGTAGAAGTGGCGCGCGCCGAGGTTCTTGGTGCGCACTTCCAGGCGGATCTCGTCGAGCGTCGCCTCGCGGGCGATCGCCTCGAGGTAGGCCATCAGCTTGCGACCCGTGCCGCCCAGGCGGTCTTCGGGGCGCACCGCGAGCAACAGCACGTGGCCGACGTCGAGCGCCATGCTCATCGCGGCGAAGCCGATGATGCGATCGCGATCTTTGGCCACCACCACCTCGGTCTCCTTGTCGCGGATGAGGCGGGCGATCGACGGCGCGCGCCAGCGCCAGCGCAGGCCGGCCTCGATCAGATCGCGCGACATCTCCGAAAGAACCGGGGCTTCGATCACGCGGGCAGGTCCGAGCTCCATCGATCACTCCTGGTGCCGGATGTTGATCTCGGTGACCTGTGCAGAGCGCGGCAGCGCCAGCGCCTGCACGATCATCGTCGCCACGTCCTCCGGCTGGATGAAGCGGCTCGGATCGTACGTCTTTCCTTCCTGGCGGTGCACCTCCGCTTGCATCGGCGTCGCGGTGCGCCCGGGGTACACGGTCATGACGCGCACGCCCTTCGATTTGACCTCTTCGCGCAGCGCGTCAGCGAGGGCCCGCAGCGCGAACTTGGTCATCGCGTACTGCGACCAGCCGGCGCGGGCGTTGAGGCCGGCGCCCGAGTTGATGAAGACCACCTGGCCTTTCGCGGCGATCAAAGCCGGCAAGAGGTGCTGGGTGAGCGCGAACGGCGCGCGCACGTTGATCGCGTACTGGGCGTCGAGATCGGCCAGCGACGCGCTCTCGACGGCGCCGAGCTTCACCGTGCCGGCGGCGTGGATCAGCGTGTCTGCGGCGTCGATCTTCGGCATCTCGGTCGCCAGATCTTTCTGGTGGACGATCGCCCTCGCGCCCTTCGTGCTGACGTCGCGCGCCATGTCGTCGAGGCGCTGCGGGTCGCGGCCGATCAGGTGCAGCGTGGCGCCGGGCGCGGCGAGGGCGAGGGCCACCGCGCGGCCGATGCCGCTCGATGCGCCGGTGATCACGACGGTGCTCAAGATGGAGTGGATGGTAGCTTTGTAACCAGGGTCCTTGCCACCGCTCGAAAACCTGGGCATAGCCCGCGAAAGATGCGCCTCCCTCGATCGATTCTCCTGGTCGCCGCGACGTGCGTCGCGGCGTGCTCCTCCAGCACGCCCGACAGCACGAACACCACCGCCACGCCGCCGCCGCCGCCGCCGAAGCCCAAGCTGAACAAGGTGGATCGCGGCCGCTTCAACACCGCGGCCGCCGAGCACTTCCTCCCGCTCTTCTGGACCGAGGACAGGAACAAGGACGGCGAGCTGACCGCCGACGAGCTGGCCGTGCTGTGGGGCTTCGTGCCGACGTCGCGCAGCGAGTGGGTCAAGGACGGCGCCCTCACGCCGGCGTTCATGACCGCGTACGACAAGATCGCCGCGACCAGCAGCGCCGGGCCCTCGCTCGAAGGCCTTTCGGAAGGCGAAAAGAAGCGCCGCGCGCTGGTGGTGAAGGAGCTGCGTCAGGGCCGCCCGACGCTCGCCGCGCACGACTTCTCGAGCGCGCCCGCCGAGGATCGCGGGATCGTCGAGCACGTCATGAAGGCGATCGAGATGGTCGAGAAGCTGCACGCCAAGCAGAAGGGTGTGCTCGGCCTCGAGGCCAAGATCCCGCCGGAAGACACCGCGAGCCGCATGATGTTCTGGCGCAACCAGGGCTGGCACTGCGAGGCGCCCGCGACGATGAACGATCCGGACTGCCGCGCGGTCCCCGAGAAGCCCGCCGAGGCCGTCGCGGTGTATCCGGCGGCGCTCCAGTCGGACCCGAAGTTCTGCGAGAAGCTCGAAAAGAAGCTCGGAAAGGCCTACCTCGATCACTTCTCGGTGATCGCCGACGTGAACGGCAAGCCGACCATGGTGCCGTACAGCGAGGCCTACAAGCCGGAGATGGAGGCGGTCGCGGCCGAGCTCGATCTGGCCGCCGCGGCGATCACCAGCACCGTCACCGAGGGGCCGTTCAAGACGTACCTGACGGCCGCGGCCAAGGCGTTCCGGGACAACAGCTGGCACCAGGCCGACGAGGCGTGGGCCGCGATGAGCGTGAAGAACTCGAAGTGGTACCTGCGCATCGGTCCCGACGAGAGCTACTGGGAGCCCTGCAACCAGCGCGCGGGCTTTCACGCCAGCTTCGCGCGCATCAACACCGGCTCGATCGAGTGGCAGGACAAGCTCGAGCCGCTGCGCGACGAGATGGAGAAGGCGATCGCGACGCTGGCCGGCAAGCCGTACAAGGCGCGCCCGGTCTCCTTCCACCTCCCCGACTTCCTCGACATGATCGTGAACGCCGGCGACTCGCGCTCGCCGTCGGGCGCGACGATCGGCCAGAGCCTCCCCAACTGGGGCCCGGTCGCGGCCGAGGGTCGCGGGCGCACGGTGGTGATGGTGAACCTGTACACCGACGCCGACTCGCTGCGCGCGCTCCAGGATCAGGCGTCCTCGCTCCTCTGCACGAGCGCGATGGCCAGCTTCTCGGCCGATCCGGGCGCGATGACGATGAGCACCGTGCTCCACGAGGCGGCGCACAACCTCGGCCCGTCGCACGAGTACAAGGCCAACGGGAAGACGGACGATCAGTCGTTCGGCGGCCCGCTCGCGGCGACGATGGAGGAGCTCAAGGCACAGACCGCGGCGCTCTATTACACCGACTGGCTGGCGGAGAAGGGCGTGATCGACGCGGCCGCTCAGGCCCGAGCGCACACTCGCGATCTGACCTGGAGCTTCGGCCACATCTCGCGCGGCATGTACTCGTCGACCAACGACCCGAAGCCGTACAGCCAGCTCGCGATGATCCAGCTCGGCGCGCTCATGAAGGACGGCGTCATCAAGTGGAACGCCGAGGAGAAGGCCGCCAACGGCTTCGACACCGGCTGCTTCTCGCTCGACATGGCGGCCTATCCGCCCGCGGCCAAGAAGCTGATGACCCAGGTCGCCGGCATCAAGGCGCGCGGCGACAAGAAGGGCGCGGAGGCGATCAAGAAGATGTTCGTCGACGAGAAGTCGCTCGATCCGGTGCGCGCGGTGATCACCGAGCGCTGGCTCCGATCGCCCAAGGCGAGCTTCGTCTACACGCTCGGGTTGTAGAATCTGCAACTCGCGGCGCGCGGGGCGCGAGCGGACCGTCGAAATCGGCTCGACCGGCGCTGGCACGACGGCTGCTTCATACGAAGCGCAAATGACTACCCCCAAGATCGAAGCCCGGGTCTCCACCGCCTCCAGCTACGCCGCCACGAAGGTGGCCCTCCACAACCCCAACGAAGCTGTGATGACCTGCGCCCGCGCCCATCTGAAGGACAGCGTCTGGCGTGAGCCGCAGAATCACTCGGCATTCTCGGAGGCGCTGGATCTCGTGGCGGCGTCGAAGGTCTTGCCCTCGTACACGCTGACGGCCGCGCGCGAGAAGGGCTTCAGCGAGCGCGCTGCGGCGGTCGTGGACGAGAACGCGGCGCGTCTCCACCTCGGCAACGCGCACGATCTGGAGAAGCAGGGCAAGGCGCTCCCGGCCGGGCCCGCTCGCGACTCGCTCATGAAGGCCGCCGCGGCCGAGTTCAAGCTGAGCGCGTATCACGACGGGGCCGCCTCCTCGCACCGCACCAAGGCGGCCGAAGGCTTCGAGAAGGCTGCCGCCGCGTCGCCCCGCGGCCCCGATCGCGACCAGCTCCGAACGCTCGCCGCCGAAGACCGCGCGACAGCCTACGCCTGGCTGATTCACGCCGCCGACGCGAAGGCCAACGCCGCGCGCCTCGGTGGCTGAGATGATACGTTCGCGCGATGTCGCGCGGTCCGATTCCCACCTGGTACTTCGCGATCGTCGTCGTCCGCATGCGCGATCACGTGTTGCTGGTGCACGAGAAGAAGCACGGCCAGAAGTGGTACCTGCCTGCGGGCCGCGTCGAGCCGGGCGAGACGATCGCCGAGGCGGCGCACCGCGAGACGATGGAAGAAGCGGGCATTCCGATCATCCTCGAGGGCATCATCCGCGTCGAGCACAGCCCGGCCCCCGACGGGACCGCGCGTTGTCGCGTGCTCTACCTCGCGCGCGCCGCCGACGAGACGCCGCCCAAGTCGATCGCGGATGAGCACTCGCTCGGCGCGGCGTGGGTGCGGGTTCGCGAGCTCGGCGAGTACGAGCTGCGCGGGCAAGAGGTCGTGCGGCTGTGCGAGTACCTCGACCGCGGCGGTAAAGTCGCGCCGATCGAGCTCATCGCGGCCGAAGACTCACCCCTGTGAGAGCGTCTTCATATCCACGACGAAGCGATAACGCACGTCGTTCTTCATCATGCGCTCGTAGGCCTCGTTGATCTTGTCCATCGCGATGATCTCGATCTCCGAGACGATGCCGTTCTTGCCGCAGTAGTCGAGCATCTCCTGGGTCTCGGCGACGCCGCCGATCAGCGAGCCGACCAGGCGCTTGTTGCCGCCGATCAGCGAGAACGCCGAGACCGGGGTCGGCGCGGGAGGCACGCCCACGACCACCATCGTGCCGAAGGGGCGCAGCGTGCGGAGGTAGAGGTTGTAGTCGTGGGGGGCGGAGATCGTGTCGATGATGAGATCGAAGCTGCCGGCCAGCTTCTCCAGCGCGCCGGTCTCGTTGGTGAGCACGAAGCCCTTGGCGCCGAGCTTGCGCGCGTCCGCCTCCTTCGAGCGCGACGTGCTGAGCATCGTCACCTCGGCGCCCATCGACGCCGCGATCTTCACCGCCATGTGGCCCAGGCCGCCGAGACCGACGACCGCGACCTTGTCGCCCTTCTTGCAGTTCCACTGCTTGAGCGGCGAGTAGGTCGTGATACCCGCGCAGAGGAGCGGCGCGGCGGCGGCGGGGTCGAGCCCGGCCGGCACCTTCACCACGAACGCTTCGGTCACCACGACACGGCTCGAATAGCCACCAAAAGTAGGCGTTTTTCGATCCATCTCGGTCCCGTTGTAGGTGTACGCGACGCCCTTCTCGCAGAACTGCTGGTGCTGCTCGTTGCACGAGCGACAGCTGCCGCAGGAGTCGACCATGCAGCCGACGCCCGCGATGTCGCCGACGTTCAGCTTCTTCACCTCGGCGCCGACCGCGGACACTCGGCCGACGATCTCGTGGCCGGGGACCATCGGGAACAGCGAGCCGCCCCACTCGTCGCGCGCCTGGTGGATGTCGGAGTGGCAGACGCCGCAGAACATCACGTCGATCGCGACGTCGTGCGGGCCGGGCTCGCGGCGATCGATCGTGAGGGGAGCCAGAGGGGCGGAAGCTTTGGAAGCGGCGTACGCGAGAGTCTTCATCTGCGGTCCAATAGAGCAGGATTTTTACGCAGGAACTACGTCGTCCTCCCGGTATTCGCTTTGTGCCCCGACTGCTAGGTCGAGGAGGCGATGAATGCCGCCCTGCTCCTTGCCCTGACCGCCGCCGCTCAGATCGGTCCGGGCCTCGGCAACATCGCCTACGACCCCGCCGAGGTCTTCACGCCGGTCGGCTACATCCAGAGCCCCGAAGGCCACGGCAACGCGGCCATGGTGCAGGGCTACCTGATGGTCATCTATTCGAGCGACGGCGGCGGCTCGCCCAACGACGGCGGCATCGAGTTCTGGGACGTCTCGAACCCGCGCGCGCCACGCCTCGCGGTGAGCTACGACAACGCCGACACGCATGGGCTGCGCGAGGCGCACGGCTTCTCGCTCGCGTGGCACGGCAATCAGCTGCTGCTCGCCGCGCAGGGCATCGTCGGGATCCAGATCTGGGACGTGACCGACCCGCACGCGATCCGCCTCCTGAGCTACCTGCCGATCCCCGGCATCGCGGTCGGTGATTACTCCGGCGACTGGTGGACGTTCTGGCAGGCGCCGTACCTCTACGTCGCGGGCGTCGATCGCGGCCTCACCGTCGTCGACACCACCATCCCGACCGCGCCCTTCGTGGCGAGCCAGATCGCCACCGGCGCGCTCGGCGGCGTGAGCCCGTCGCAGGTGTTCGTGCTGGGAAACATGGCGGTGATCATGGAGAGCCAGGGCGGATCAATGGCGACGCTCGACGTCTCGAGCCCCACCGAGCCGCGTGTCCTGCGGCAATACTCGGGCGGGTCGGGCTACAGCCACCTCTTCGCGGGCGACGGCAAGATCCTCACGTCGGGCAACATCCCGCCGCGCGCGCACATCGCGCAGGTCGGCGCGGACGGCGAGATCACCGCGCTCGCCACGATCGGCTTCTTCCTCGACTCGGGCGGCTACGGCTCGTACCAGGATGGCATCTTCCACACCGGCTTCTCGAAGCGGTATGTGAAGTTCCAGATCGACCCGCCGATGGATCTCGGCGACGGCAGCTCGGGCCGCGAAGGGCGCGACGAAGACTTCGCCACGGTGCTCGGCAACCTGGTGTTCGCGGGCGACGATCACGGCGTCGGCACCGCGCTCGTCGCGCACCAGGCCGCGCCCGACACCACCGCCCCGACGGTGATGTGGATGAGCCCCGCGGCGGGCACCGCCGGCGTCGCGCTCACCTCGCGCGTGGGCCTCTCGTTCTCCGATCACATCGACGCGTCGAGCCTCACCGCGGCCACGATCTGGCTCGAGGACAGCACCGGCGCGGTCGTCTCCACCGTGCGCTCGTCGCAGCTGGGCCTCGTGAACCTCGCGCCCGAGGCCGAGCTGGGCCTGCTCGAGACGTACAAGATCGTGGCGGTCGGCGTGCGCGACGTGGCCGGCAACGCATCACCGCGCTTCGAGGGCACGTTCACCACCGGCGATGGCTCGGTGCCGCTCTCACCCACTGCGGCGATCACCAACGTCGATCTCAACATCGGCTTCGGCCGCTACGCGCTCGGCACGTTCGCCGAAGGCAAGAAGCCGTATAGCGATCGCAGCGACACGTTCACTGCGCAGTTCCCGCCGCGCTTCGATCATCAGCCGTACCTCGTGACGGCGCACGTCGATCGCAACAACTTCCTCAGCGACTTTCTCAGCTTCGAGCTGCTCGCGCCCGCCGAGGTGATGATCCTCTACGACGCGCGCGCCACCAGCATCCCGAACTGGATGGGCGGCTACATGGCGACCGGCGAGACCGTCGTGGCGAGCGGCGGCACTTTCGACGTCTATTCGCAGCGTTTTCCAGTCGGCTCGGTGCGCCTCGGGGGCAACGGCGCCAACGGCGCGCGCGGGCAGGGCGCGATGTACTCGGTGGTGATCATCCCCGATCCGATCCCCTGCGCGATCGACCTCTCGCCCGCGCTCACCGGCACCGTCACGCTCACCGCGATGGGGCCGGCGAACGGCACCTACGACTGGCGCATCGGCACACGCCGCTTCACCATCGCGAGCCCGCGCGTGTCCTTGCCACCGGGGCGCCACGCGATCTCGCTGACGGTGACCAGCGGCGTGCTCGGTCGCTCCTGTGGCGGTGTGAAGATCGTGCACCGCCCGCTCGTCGCGCAGCCGGCGCGGGTCGCGGGCAAGCTCGCGTGGGTCGGCGGGCACACCGTCAGCGTCAACGCCGATCACGGCACGGTCTCGCGCATCGATCCGGCCTCGAGCATGGTCGTCTGGGAGAAGCCGGTCGGCGGGCGCCCGGAGACGCTGGCGATCGACGGCGACGAGCTGTGGGTGGTGGACGGCGCGGGCGCGAAGATCGTGGTGCTCGCGATCTCGACCGGCGATGTGCGGCGCTCGATCGCGCTGCCGCGGGCGTCGCAGCCGTTCGGCCTGGTGTTCGATCCTTCGGGCACCGCGTTCGTGACGCTCGCCGCCAGCGGTGAGGTCGTGCGCCTGGCCCCCGATGGGACGATCGCCGATCGCGCGTCCGTTCCGTCTGCGCGCGGGCTCACCTGGTTCGCCGACCAGCTCTACGTCACGCGTTTCATCTCACCGGATGATCGCGGCGAAGTGCGCGTCCTGGACGCGGCGACGCTCGATCCGCGTTCGGTGCTTGTTTTGCCCTTCGATCCGGGCCCCGACACCGAGGCGACCGGCCGCGGCGTGCCGAACTACGTCTCGGAGACGCAGATCGCACCCGATGGCGTCACCGGCTTCGTCTCCAGCAAGAAGGACAACATCGCGCGCGGGCTCTTCCGCGACGGGCAGCGGCTCTCGTTCGAGTCGCGCGTGCGGGCGATCGTGTCGCCGTTCCTCGTCGCGACGGCCTCGGCGGCGGTGCACACCCGGCTCGATCTCAACGATCGCGAGGGCGTGCTCACGACGCTGATCAGCCCGCACGCCGATCTCATCTTCATGGCGTCGCAGGGCGTGAGCACCATCGACGTGTTCGACGTGTACACGCAGAAGCGCGTCTCCTCGATCGAGGTCGGTCTCGCGCCGCGCGGGATGGCGTTCGACGCGACCAACACCAAGCTGGCGGTGCTCAACACGCTGTCGCGCACGGTCTCGTACTACGACGTCGGCGGATTGCTCGGCGGGACCTCGAACGCGGCGCCGGTGATCGCCACGGTGAGCGCGGTGAGCCGCGAGGTGCTCGATCCGATGGTGCTCGCCGGCAAGAAGATCTTCCACAACGCCGGCGATCTGCGCATGAGCCGCGACAAGTACATCGCCTGCTCGTCCTGCCACCTCGACGGCGACAGCGACGGTCGGGTCTGGGACTTCACGCAGGCGGGCGAGGGCCTGCGCAACACCATCCCGCTCGCTGGCCGCGGCGGCCTCGCCCACGGGCGCGTGCACTGGACCGCGAACTTCGACGAGATCCAGGACTTCGAGCACGACATCCGCGACGCCTTCGGCGGCAAGGGCTTCCTGAGCGACGCCGACTTCGCGCTGACCCGTGATCCGCTCGGCGTGACGAAGGCCGGCCGATCACCCGAGCTCGACGCGCTCGCGGCCTACGTTTCTTCGCTGGACGTCGTCCCGTCCTCACCGCACCGCGCGGCCGATGGCACGCTGACGGTGGCGGCGCGGCGCGGGCGCGAGGTGTTCGTCGCGTCGAACTGCGCGCGCTGCCACGCGGGCGCGTCGTTCCAGGACGGCGTGCGTTACGACGTCGGCACCATCAAGCCGTCGAGCGGGCAGGGCATCGGCGCGGCGCTCGCGGGCGTGGGCTTCGATACGCCGACGCTGCTCGGCGTGTGGAGCAGCCCGCCGTACTTCCACGACGGCTCCGCGGCAACGCTGGAGGACGTGATCGCGCGGCACGGACAGATCCCGGCCATCGCCGATCCGGACGACCTGGTGCGCTACCTCCTCGAGCTCGACGGGACCTCGCTCCCGCCCGAGGCGCCCTGCGGGGTCGAGTGCGTCGGCGCCGCGCCCCCGGCCCCGGACGCCAGCGTCACCGATGACGCGGCGATCCTGTCCGACGCGATGGCCGCGATCGACGCGAGCAGCAGCGCTGCGGACGCCGGGACGCCGTTCCCGGACGCCGCCGCGGCGATGCAGCCTGAGGCCGCGAGCGGTTGCGGGTGCCAGAGCACTTCTGGGGCATCTGGGCGAAACGCGTTGGAGCTCGTGCTTTTCGCTGGGCTCGCGCTCGTCCTGCGCAGGCGTTACTAACCCAAAGGTCGCGCAATCAGCACGGAACGCAGATCTGGATGCCCTCCGCCACCGCCCGATCGTACTGACCGTTGTTGCACTGCGGCCGGCACACCCATTGGTAGGTGATATGGTCGAAGGTCGAGACGTCGCCCGTCGCGCACTCGAGCTCGGGTCGGCTCGTGCAGACCCGCAGACCGTCGTACAGAAAACCGAAGCGCACCACGAAGTCGCACGGGACGCAGGTGAGCGCGCCGTTGACCCACTCGAGGCCCATGTCCGGCGTGCAGCTCGGAATGCGCGGGCTGATGTCGAAGACGTCCTTCGCGGTCTCGACCTTGATCGCGCCCACCGGGAAGCCGACGCCCGGCGAGCAGTAGCGGTTGTACGGCTCGATCTCGTGGTTGAAACGCGACGGGCGTCGAGTGCCCGTCCTGGAGCCGTGCGGTCGTCGAACGCGACGTAGAGCGCGAGCGACGCGACGCGCCGCGCTCGAGGAGCACCGGAAAGGCCGGCGAGTCGTGCGCCAGCGAGAACGCGGGCCTCCCTTCGAAGGAGACGCCGTCGACGATCACCGGCCCCGAGCCGAGGTTGGCGAGCGAGACGGCGCGACGCGCGGCGCCGGCGTTGTGGATCGTGACGGGGCGGAGCGCGGTGCCGCCGATGCCCACGCCGCCGAACTCGATCGCCATCGGCTCGACGCGGAGCGAGCTGTCGTTGCCGACGCGCGCACCTCGACCTCGATGCCGCAGCGCGGACCGCAGGTCTCGACGAGCACGCGGCCGTCATCCCGCTCGAGCGCGGCGGGGCGATATTCGAGCGCGAACACCACCAGGTTGCCTGCTTCGATCGTCATGTTTGCTAATGACCGCAGACGGCCATGACCTGTGCGACATCGGTGTCCCCGCGCAGTGCCTTTGCCAGCCCGTCCTGGAGCAGCGTCGTCATCCCCTGCTCGATGGCGAGACCGCGGATCTGACCGACCGGCGTCTTGCGCTGGATCATCGTCTTCATCTCGGGCGTCGTCGCGATGAGGAGCTCGTGCAAGCCGAGCCGCCCCTTGTAGCCGGTCGAGCCGCATACCGGGCAGCCCTGCGCGCGCCACAGCTTCACGTCCTCGGGCTTCACTGCACCGGCCATGCTCGTGACGACCTGCGCGATCTCCGCCTCATCGTGCGGTGCTGGCTTCTTGCACGCCGAGCAGAGACGGCGCGCGAGGCGCTGGGCGACGACCCCGAGGAGCGCGTCGGCGAATGTGAACGGCTCGATGCCCATGTCGATGAGGCGCGTGATCGTCTCGGGCGCGCTGTTGGTGTGGAGCGTCGAGAGCACCAGGTGGCCCGTCAGCGACGCCTCGACGGCGATGGCTGCGGTCTCTTGATCGCGCATCTCGCCGACCATGATCACGTCGGGATCGGCGCGTAAAAAAGCGCGCATCGCCGCGGCGAAGGTGAAGCCGATCTTGGGCTGCACTTGCACCTGGCGCAGGCCGTCTTGCGTGATCTCGACCGGATCCTCGGCGGTCCAGATCTTCATGTCCTCGGTGTTGATCGAGCCCAGCATGGAGTGGAGCGTGGTGGTCTTGCCCGAGCCGGTGGGGCCCACGCAGAGCACCAGACCATGTGGCATGTGCAGGACGGTCTCGATCTCGCGGAAGTTGCGCTCGCTGAAGCCCATCTGCGCGAGCGGCACGGGCTTGCTGCCCGCGAGGATACGCATGACCACGTCCTCGTTGTTGTTGACCGTGGGGATGGTCGCGACGCGCAGCTCGATGTCGCGGTTCTGGAAGCGCAGGCGAATCTTTCCGTCCTGCGGCTTTCGGCGCTCGGCGATGTCGAGCTTGGCCATGATCTTGAGGCGCGCCACCAGCGGGTTCCGGAAGTGCGGAGGCAGGAGCTGATACTTGATGCAGTCGCCGTCGATGCGAAAGCGCACACCCATCGGCGATTCGCGGCCACGCGGCTCGACGTGCACGTCGGAGGCGCCGCGCTGGTACGCGTCGATGATGATCTGGTTCGCCAGCTTGATGACGGCGCTGTCCTCGATGTTGACCATCGTGATCGCGGCGTCCTCGGCGGCCTGCTCGCCGCCGGCTTCGTTCTGCCCCTCCAGCTCCTTGAGGAGCAGCGCCATGTCGGCGTTGGCCGTTGCCGGCGCCACGCTCACCGTCTTCGAGCTCAAGAACGCGTCGACGTAGCGCTGGAGCTCGCTGTTCATCGCCACCACTTCGCGGATGCGCTTCGTCTTGTTCTTGAAGCGCAAGAGATCCTGGATCTCGGTGAGCAGCGGATCGCCGATCGCGATCGTCAGCGAGGAGGAGTCAGTCTCGAGCGGCAAGAAGCGATGGCGCTCGATCAGCTCGCGACCGACCTCGGCCGCCGCCGCGGGGTTGATGCTGTAGCCGTCGAGGCGGATGAAGGGGATGTTGAACTTCGCGGCGAGCGTGCGCGCGAGGTCCTCCTCCTTGATCGTGCCCATCGCCACCAGGATCTCTCCGAGGCGGCGCCCCTTCCTCTCCTTCTGCTCGGCGAGCGCGAGGGTGATGTCGGCTTCCGTGGCGAGCCCGGCCTCGACGAGGATCTCGCCGAGGCGCATGCGCTTTCGCTGCTGGCTCCCGACCGCTTCCTCGATCGCCTTCGGCTGGACCTTGTTCTGCTCGATCAGGATCTCGCCGAGCGGTGGGTTCTGCTTGGCGACGCCCTGCGCGAGCATCGTGTTGCTGAGCACGCGCGCGTCGACCAGCATCTGACCCAGCAGATCGGCGGTCTCCTTCAGGTTGATGCCGTGCTCGTAAAAGAAGACCTCGCGATAGGGGCTGTTGCTCTCGAGTGGCCAGCCCGTGAACCCGTGGCTGTTCGGGGCCGGGGTCGCGTCGGCCACCTCGACCGAGAAGAGCGCGCCGCCCGCGACGTGCACCTTGAGGCGCTTGGCGCCGGCGCGATGCGGCTCGGGCGCGTCACCGGTCTCTTTGAGGAAGCCGATCCACGCGAGATCCGCGACCGAGACCTGCACCGGGTACTTGCGGGGGCCAAGCGGGCCCGTGTCGATCAGCGGGCCCGTGAACATCGCCAGCTCGTTGAGCTGCGGCGCGAACTTGAGCAGGCGGACATTCGCCACGGTGCCGTCCATCCGACCCAGCGCGGCCGAGATGAACGGTCGCGTCATGGGGACCTCGAGCCCGGGACGCAAGGTGCGGTCTTTGATGCTCACCGGTGTGAAGCATAGACACAGACGGCAAGCCGAGGAACCAGGCGCGGGTGAAGATCGTCCTGCTTTCTATCAAGCGAGGAGCGCGAGGAGATCCTCACGCGTCATCTGGGACGCTTGCTCGGCGCCGCCCAGCGCGACGTCGGCGAGGGCGCGCTTCTTGTCCTGCAGCACCAGGATCTTTTCCTCGACCGTGTCGCGCGCGACCACGCGATACACGAACACCGGCTTGTCCTGGCCGATGCGGTGGGCGCGATCGGCGGCCTGCTGCTCGACCGCCGGGTTCCACCACGGATCGAGGAAGAACACGTGGTCGGCCGCGGTGAGATTGAGGCCGGTGCCGCCCGCCTTGAGCGAGATGAGGAACACCGGCGGGCCGTCGGGGCGCTGGAAGCGATCGACCACCGAGGCGCGATCGATCGTCGCGCCGTCGAGGCGGACGAAGCCGAGGCTCGCCTTCTTGAGCTCCTTCTCCGCGAGATCCAGGAACGACGTCCACTGCGAGAAAACAAGCGCGCGATGGCCCTCCGCCGCCACTTGCTGGAGCGCGTCGATCAGCGCCTCGAGCTTCGACGACGACTCCGCCGTTTGGCCCGGGACGAGCGCGCTGTGACACGCGGCCTGCCGCAGTCGCAAGAGCGCCTCGAGCACGCCGAGCACGCTCCCGCCCGCGTCGAGACGCGCCACCACTTCGCGCTGCGTCGCCGCGTGCACCGCGTCGTAGACCTGTCGCTCCGACTCGCTCAGCTCGGCGTAGAGGATCATGTCGCTGCGCGGCGGTAGCTCCGGCGCGACCTCCTGCTTCATGCGGCGCAGCACGAACGGCTTGATGCGCTGGCGCAGCTCGGCGGCGCGTCCCGGGTTCCCTTCGCCGATCGGCCTCGCGTAGCGCTCGTCGAAGTCGCGGCGCCCGCCGAGCAGCCCGGGGTTGGTGAAGTGGAGCTGGCTCCACAGCTCCTCCAGCTGGTTCTCGAGCGGCGTACCGCTGAGGCTCACGCGGAAGCTCGCCCGCAGCGCGAACGCGGCGCGCGCCGACTGGCTGTCGGGGTTCTTGATCGCCTGCGCCTCGTCGAGCACGACCATCCCCCACTTCTCCGCGAGCAACAGCTCGAGATCGAGCCGCAGCAACGGATAGGTGGTGATGACGACGTTCGCCGTGGCGTCCATCGCGCGTTTGGGCCCGTGATACAAACAGACCTTCAAACCAGGGCGAAAACGGCTGATCTCGCGGATCCAGTTGTGGACCACGCTGGTCGGGCACACCACCAGCGTGCGCCCGTCGATCACCGCGATCGTCTGCAGCGTCTTGCCGAGGCCCATGTCGTCGGCGAGCACCGCGCCGAGGCCGGCCGAGCGCAGAAAGGCCAGCCAGTCGACGCCGATCTCCTGGTAGTGGCGCAGCGTCGCGACCAGATCGGGCGGCAGGACCGCCCGCGGAATGCGATCGAAGCCCTCGATCAGCGGCCGGAGCCGATCGAGGCCGGGCGGCGGCGGCGCATCGAGCGACTGCGCGAGCAGCGCGAGATCCGGCAACAGCGCCACCGGTAGCTCGCCGCGCTCGTCGCGCGCCGCGAGCAGCGCGATCAGCCGGTGCCCGTTCTTCTCCAGCCAGCCGAGCGGCAGCGGCGCGAACCCGCCCTCGAACAGCGGCACCATCCCGAACCCACCGCGCCACGCGTCGACCACCGCGCGCGCGTCGGCCTGCCCGCCCTCGGTGCGCTCGAAGCGCACGTCGAAGCGGCCGTCGTCCTCGAGCACGAGCCGCGGCTCGAGCGGACCGCCGCGCAGATCGAGGTCGAACACCTGCTCGACGAGATCGCTCTCCTCGTTCCAGTCGCGCAGCTTCTCCATGAAGACCTGCGCGTCAGGGCCGACCAACTCCACCCGCCGGCCGGGCACCAGGTTGAGCGCGTCGCGCAGGCGCTCGAGCAGCGCGCCTTCCGCGGAGAGATCGCGGCGCGGGACCGGGCCCTGCAAATACACCGCTTTCTTCTGTTGGATCTTGATCTGCGCGGGGCGCCCGTAGACCAGCGCCGGATCGACCGAGAAGCCCTTTGGATGGAACACCAGGCCGAGATCGATGCGCGGCGGCGTGTGCACCACGAGCCGCGGCAACAGATCGGTCTCGACCTCCACGGCCATGCGCGGCTCCATCAGCGGCACCAGCTCGCCGGCGAGCTCGGCCCACGCGGCGCGCTCGAAGCGCCGCACGGACGGGAGCTTCTCCCAGCGCATGCCGCCGAGCGCGGTCTCGCCCAGCGGTCGCAGCTTCCCTGCGGCGCGCGCAACGCCCGGCAGCACGATCTCCTCGACGCTGGGATCCTTCTCGATCGCGAACACCAGCGCCTGCCCCTCGGCGCGCACGCGAGCACGCGGGAGCAGCGGCGTCTTGTCGATGATCAGGCGCTGTCCATCGAGCATGACGCGCGGGTTCCCGTGCAACAGGCCGACGATCTCGGCGACGTGCCCCGACTCGAGCTTGCGGTTGCGCTCGAGGATGCGCTCGATCTTCGGATCGTTCTCGCCGATCTCCAGATCCACCGTCGACTCGAGCGCGCGGGTGCTGGCCTCGATCGACGTCAGCTTCTCCGGCGCGCCTTCACCGACCAGGCTGCGCGCGACCGTGAGGCCCAGATCGGTGCGCCGCAGATCGTACGCGATCGACTTCTTTTTCCGCTCCGAAGTGACCAGCGTCTTGGCGCCGGATCGCGCTTCCTTGAGCGCGATCGCCGCGGCGGCCACGTGCGCGCAGGGATCCTCGCGGCTCGGGCAGTCGCAGCCCCACGCCTGATCCGCGATGTCGAGCTCGACGACGTACGGCACCGCGAGCTGCGGCGCCGACACACGCAGCGTCACCTGATCGCCGCGATCCTTCTCGAGCGTCACGCGATCACCGCGCGCGAGCGTCACGCCGATCGACCAGAGCTTCGGCGAGCACGCCTTCCTTACGGCCTGGAGCAGCTCGTCCATCAGACCAGGAGCCCGTAGGGCCCGCCTTTCTCGATCGCGCGCTTGTACGCCGGCCGGGCCTGCACCTTCTGCAGCCAACTCCACAGCCGCGGGCGCGACGAGGTCAGCCCGCCGCGCGCGGCCGCCCCCTCCACCACGAAGCTCATCTGGATGTCGGCCGCGGTCAGCTCATCACCGGCAAAATAAGCACTTTTCGCCAGCTCGCCTTCCATGAAGTCGAGGTGCAGCTCGAGGTTCGGCGTGATGAAGAGCTCCTCGACCTTGGCGACGATACGGCGCGCGATCGGCTTCACGAAGAACGGCATCGGGCCCTTCGGGATCCGGCTGAACACCAGCCGCATCAACAGGAGCGGCATCGCCGATCCCTCGGCGTAGTGCAGCCAGTACGTGTAGCGGAGCCGCTCGGGCGTGCCTTCCGCGGGCCGGAGGTGCTTGCCGTACCGCTCGACCAGGTACTCCATGATCGCGCCGGACTCCGCGATCGTCTGGGCCTCGTCGGTGATGACCGGCGACTTTCCCAGCGGGTGGACCGCCTTCAGCTCCGGCGGCGCGAGCATGGTCTTCGGATTCCGCTGGTAGCGCTTGATCTCGTACGGCACGCCCAGCTCCTCGAGGAGCCACAGCACGCGCTGAGATCGGGAGTTGTCGAGGTGGTGGACCGTCAGCAACCGGTGAGAGATGCCACTTGGGGCCGCGTCAAACAAGCGCTAGGTTGCGTTCGCTATGGCCCGCTGGCGCCCTGATCCCCATCTCCCCATCGAGAAGCTGGCGGTGAACCTGTGGCGCGTCGAGGCCAAGGTGGACAACCCGCCCCTCCACCGGGTGATGACCGTGGTGAAGCTGGCCGACGGGCGCGGCCTGATCCACAGCGCGGTCATGATGGAGGAGTCCTCGATGCGCGCGCTCGAGGCTTGGGCGCGGCCGGCGATCCTGGTCGTCCCCAGCGGCTTTCACCGCAAGGACGCGCACGCGTACGTCTCGCGCTACCCCTCGATCACGGTGGTCTGCCCGAGCGCCGCACGCGATCGCGTCGCGGAAAAGGTGAAGGTCGACGCGACGTACGAGACGTTCCCGCTCGAGGATCCCTCGATCCGCTTCCTCTCGATCCCCGGCCTGAACGAGGTCGAGCGGGTGATGGAGGTGCGGTCCCCCGACGGCGTCACGCTGGTGTTCAACGATCTCCTGTTCAACATGCCGCACGTCGGCGGCCTGGGCGGCTTCGTGATCAAACACGTGCTCCAGAACTCGGGTGGACCGAAGGTCTCGCGCCTCGGGCGGCTGTGGCTGATCAAGGACAAGGCCGCCGTGCGCGCCGAGCTCGAGAAGCTGGCGAGCAAGCCCGATCTGGTCCGGGTGATCGTCTCGCACCACGAGATGATCACCGAGCAGCCCGCGGACGCGCTGCGGCGCGTCGCCGCGAGCCTGTGATATGGAGGGCCAGATGATGAGGCGCGTCGCAATCCTCGGCTTCGGCCGCTTCGGCCGAGCGTTCTCGTGGTTGCTCGAGGAGGCCGGCCTCGCGGTCACGGCCTACGATCGCTACGCTGACGTGCCGAGCGCGCTGCGTGCGGCGTCGCCCGAGGCCGCGATCGCCGGCGTCGATCTGGTGATGATCGCGGTGCCGGTGATGGCGGTCGGCGAGATCCTCGAGGCGATCGAGCCACATCTGACGCCGGCGCAGATCGTCATCGACGTCGCGAGCGTGAAGACGCACCCCGAGGCGGCGCTGCGATCGATCCTCGGATCGCGCGTCCCGTGGGTCGCGACCCACCCGCTGTTCGGCCCGGCGAGCCTCGCGCGGGGCGAGCGCCCGATGCGCGCGGTGGTGTGCAAAAACGAGCTCCATCCTGCGGCCGCCGACGCGGTGAGCGCGCTCTACCGGCGCATCGGCTGCGAGGTGATCGAGCAGTCGGCGGAGGATCACGATCGCACGATGGCGCGCACGCACGTGCTCACGTTCTTCATCGCCAAGGGTCTGCTCGATACGGGCGCGGATCAGGACGTGCCGTTCGCGCCGCCTTCATTTCAAGCTTTGCACCGCGTACTGGATGCGGTGCGCATCGACGCGGGGCACCTCTTCTATCCGATCCAGCACGAGAACCCGTTCGCGGCCACCGAACGGCGCCGGCTGATCGACGCGCTCCAGAACGTCGACGATCAGATCGCGTCGCACGTGCCGGCCGCGCAGCAGCAGATCGCGCCGCTGTCCATTCCCGATCTCGGCAAGCCGTCCGGCGATCTCTCCGACGTTCGCGCGCAGATCGACGTGGTGGATCGCGAGCTGTTCGATCTGTTGCGCCGCCGCGCCCAGCTCGCCGCGCGCGCCGGGCAGGCCAAGGCGCGCGAGGGCAAGCCGGTGCGCGATCCCGATCGCGAGCACAAGCTCCTCGAGGCGCGCGCGACGTGGGCCGCCGAGGCCGATCTCGATGCGCAGGCGATCCGCGACGTGTTCGAGGCGATCCTGCGGCACTCGCGCAGCGTGCAGCGGGGCTAGTCCCCTGTTCCAGGGGACTAGAGGTTCAGAAGTCCCCGTCCTTGATGTACGGATGGCTCCACAGGGTCACCTGCAGAACGCACGACTTGAGCCAGGCGGCGTACATCTTGTCCACCTCGTCGGCCCCGTGGCCCTTGTTCCCGAGAAAAGGCTTCAGCGTGATGGTCACCGGGTAGATGAGCGCGAACAGGTTGCGAAACGGGACGATGTCCGTCGACGCGGCGCCATCGGTGCGGTTCTTCTTGGCGCGGTGATGTCGGAGACCGATCTCGTGCTGGTAGTCGAGCCAGGTCTGGTCGTATTCGGCGCGCGCAGTGTCGACGATCCATTTCCCGAACCGCTTGCGGACCCCGCCCAGGTAGTCGCCGAGCGGCTTGCCGTCGCTCTTGCCGGTGAACGAGGCAAGCAGGTGCGGCTGCGACCCGACGAAGCCGTACCAGACATCGAGGATGGCCTCGACCTGGTCTGCCACGATGCCCTGCGACAGGCGCAGGTACTTCAGGTCTTCCTCGCCAAACAGCGCGCTCTTCTTCATCAGCTCGAAGTCCGCCACCGTCACCGGTGACCGTCCTATCGCGGGCGTTCCGTGGGTGTTTCCAGTCATGCTCATGATCATCAATCCTTTCGCGAGGCGGGGCCTCGCCTTCGTCCTCGCCGATGTGGCGAAGGAGGTTTTCGAGCTTTCGGGAGAGGGTGAATTGGTCGGTCGGCGCTCAGTCGACGCGCATGAATCGCTCTCGTTTTGCCGCGCGCTCGATCTCGGGCGCTTCGATTTGTTCCGCGCAGTCGAGCCGCACGTGACGTGCGGCCATGGGCGCGTCGACCAGATCGCAGTGATGCGGGAGCGCACCGGGATGAACGTGCGGACGGAAGTGCGTACAGGTGATGCACATCCGGTTGGTGGGGATCTGACCGTTCTCCTGCAAGGTCACGATCATCTTCATCAGTCCGGACAGGAACACCTCCTGCTCGGGCTTCGACATGGCGCCGACGGCAGAGGCCAGGAACTCCGGCCAGGCCCGTGCGCGCGCGGATCGAGAGCGGCCGGCGGCGGTGAGCTCCAGCAGACTGGCACGGGGATGGCGCCGGTCGGGCTTCTTCTCGACCAAGCCTTTGTCGACCAGCACGCGGACTGAGTCGCTGATCGTCGGCAGGCTGACCCCGAGTTGCTTCGAGAGATCCGTCGCGGTGTGCGTCCCTTGCACTGCGAGCGCGGCGAGGATCTGTCCCTGGGTCGGTGACAGCCCATCCTCGTTGGCCTGGATCCAGGTCTGATGCTTCAGCGCGAGGCCGATTTTATGGAGGCCGGTGGCGATGCGACGTTCCAGCGGCTCGGACTGCTGATCGAAGATCGGTAGCTTGTTGGTGACCATCCTCCCGCAGCTATAAGTTAGGACTCCTAATATGTCAACGAGCGGCTCCGTGCCACCCGGCCGCGAACGTCGGCCGCACAAACTCCGCCGGAGCGCCTCGGCCGAGGCGCCCGAAGTCGTCGTCGCCGTAACAGGCGACGCGATCCGGTGCGCTGAAGCCGCAGGCGAAGCCATCGCCGAACTGGAGGTCGCGCAGGGGCGGCGTGATCATCTCCTCCGCGAGGACCAGCGTCTCACCTGCCGAAGCGCTCGAGGCGCACCACCAGCGGCCGGGATCTGCGTCGGTCGCGCAGATACGGCCGCGCTTTTGCTGGCTGCTGAGCGCCACGATCGGTGCCGGCGCGATCAGCGCGAACGAGCTGCGCACCGCGCGATAGCGGGGGGCGCCGAAGCAACGCACGGCGCTCGATTCGGTGCGAGCGCAGACGATCTCGCCGAGGAGCTCGAGCTGTCGAGGGGTCTCGTTCTCGAGGTTCACGCTCACCATCTGGTCGGCGCGTTCCGAGAGGTTGATGGGCGAGGTGGCGCCGTCGCCGAGGCACAGAATTTCGCCGGCGAACGCGATGCCGCAGAGCTGCGCCTCACCGAAGAGGACGATCTGGCGCCATCGGATGCTCGGCGCGACGCGCGTGGGGCTGGTCCAGACCTCCCGGCCCGGGCCGCCGTGCTCGCCGGGAGCGACGTGGTCGATCGCTCGGCCGGTGCACCAGGCGGCGCCGTCGGCGTCGAGCTGGCAGCGGGGAGGCGCTGGCTCGAACGTCGTTCGCAGGGTCGGCGTGGGCACGAAGAGCCGCGCTTCATCCGGCAGCATGCCGTCCAGCGCGTTGTTGCCCCAGCACCAGGTCGCGCCCGTGGTGTCGACGACGCAGCTCGAGTGCGCCCGCACCGTGAGCGTCGCGACCGGCGCGTCGAGCGCGATCGCGACCGGCTCGGTCACGACACGCGTGAGGTCGCGATCCCACCATCCGTAGTCGTACGGCCGGCCCCAGCAGTAGAGCTGACCGTCGGCGCTCAGCGCGCAGCTCGCGTTGGGAGACATCGCGGGCGCGAAGTCGAACACCGCGAGCTCGACGAACGGGATCGTCGTGTCGGCGGGGAGCATCGCCGGCGTGACCTCGAGCTGGTCGGAGATGCCCCATTTCCCCGCGCCGATCTGGTTCGCGAGCGTGTCGCCCCAGATGTAGACCTTGCCCGAGGCGGCGACGATGCCGGTGACGTCGACGCTCTTCTTCACGTGCGTGAAGATCTCGCCGGGCGGGGTGGCCATCTTTCGCGGGGCGCTGTCGGGCGTCTTGCCCCAGCACCACAGCGCGCCGTCGAGATCGATGCCGCAGGTGTCGTTGTACACGTCGATCGATCGGAAGCGCATCCCGCCCGCGCCCAGCGAGGCGTGGCGATGATCGGCGGCGGGATCGACGGTCCCGTTCCCGAACGTGCCTCCGTCGATGCCCCAGAAGTACGCGTGGCCCTCCGCGTCGAGCCCGACGAAGCGGTGCGTCCCGGCGCCGATCGTCTCGACGCCGCTGGCGCCTTCGACGTGGAAGATGCGCTCGGGCGGGAGCTGATCGATCACGTCGAGGTAGCGCCAGCACCACGGGCCCTCGCCCTTCACGATGACGCAGGTGGAGGTGGCATCGGAGTCGGACGCGATCACCGGGCGGCCGGCGAAGATTCGCTCGAGATCCGAAGCCTTTTCTCCGTCGGGCGGGAAGCAACGCAGACCCGACGGCTCGAGCACGAAGCACACCTCGTCGAGCGCCATGAAGAAGTCGCGCACCGGTCCCAGATCCGCGAGGCGGCCCGCGGTCTGGAGCTTCGAGACCGGGTGCTTCGGATCCCAGCAGCGCGCATCTCCGTCCGTCGTGAGCGCGCACTGCGTCGAGAGGAGCCGCGCGAACGACTCCGCTGGGGGCTGTTCCGTTTCGGAGGGCACGATGGGCACGGTGCCCTGGGCACAGCTGGCGAGGAGGAGGAGCGCGGCGCGTCGCATGCTTTCGTTTAGGGTCGAGGCGCGTGCTCTCGCGCCTTAAGGCCGATTAAATCGCTCTGCTACTGGCTCTGCGACTGGAGCTGTTTCTGGGGGCTCATCATGCGCGTGATCATCGTGAACGGATCGAGGTCGAGCCCGGTCGTCGCCTTGAGCACCGTGAACGGCAGCCTGATCGCGCCCATCGCCACTTTGCCCACCGTCTTGATCGCCTTCTTGCCGAAGCTGTGGGCCTTCCTCAGGCCCTTCTTCAGCTTGGCGCCGAAGCCCTTCTTCTTCTTCTTCTTCTTCGCCGGCGCGGCCGCGGCCGGCGCCTGCATCGCGGGGAGCTGCTGGCACGCGGCCGGGGCGCACGGCGCGCTCGCCCAGTTGTTCGGCTGGATGATGCTGCGGCGGACGAACGTGTCGTCGACCTGCACTGCCCCTCCGGGCAGCGCGGTCAGCGTTCGGCTCGAAGCCGAGCTGGAAACAATGGAGCCCGCAGGCGTGACCTGGGACTGGTAGGTGACGGGGCTTATGCTCTGGGTCGTCGCTGAGATGCTCATGTTGTGTGGCCTCCGCTGAGGGCTCATCGCACCTCGCGTGCCACCGTGGGCGGGTCATGGATCTGCGGACCGGGGCGCGATCCGGATGGTGCAGCATCGAGGAAGGTCGATGCTCGACCATCGAGCGAGTACTGTCGGTGGACGCACGGAGTGATCCCCAACCCGGCCGTCTCCACGACCTATGCGCTGCTCCGGGCGCATGGAGAGCGGCTCCGCGCCCTCGTCGGCATGAAGCTGGTGGCGACCTGGATGGCGTGGAATCGGCGCGACGAGCGCTGGTTCGCCGACGAGGCGGTGGTGCTGGTGTTCTCCGGCGCGCAGCTCGAGGTGGTGTGCCTGCGGCTCGATCAGATCGTGCTGACCTGGGGCGAGATCGATCCGCGGCAGACGCCGTCCTGGGTGGCGGACTGGAGCGAGAGCGATCTCGAGTGGCGAAAGGACGCGCACCCCGCCGCGCGCGCGGTGGTCGGGCGGATCGTCACCGCCATCAACGCCGTCGAGCACCTCCTCCCCCACGAGGAGCGCTGGATGCTCCACGGCATCGAGCTCGAGCTCGGCCCGCGGCGGCTGCTCGTGTTCAACGCGCAGGAGGACGCGCAAGAGGGCGGTGAGTACCGTCGCCTCGCGCTCTGAACGAGCGGTCTAGACGCAGTGCGCTAAGCCCTTCGCAGCTATCCGAGCTCTGCTAAATGTCTGATGTCGCCATGCAGAGGTCGCGGAGAACCTCACCGTCGATCTGCCGTTCGAGGCGGGAAAGGCGAAGGCGCTCGCCGAGGGCACCGAGATCACCGTGCGCGGCAGCGGCACGTCGCGGCCAACGCGTCGATCGACCGTCACCGCAACAGCAACAGAGTCGAAAGCGGCATACTCACGATGCGCGGATCCGCGCTCGTGGTCTCATCCCCTTGCGACACGAGAACCGCAAATGGCGCGTGGTTGACCGTCTTCTCGATGAAGGTGCGCACGCCCTCCGTATCAGCGAACACATCGACGCGACGTCGGTACCTCACTTCCAGTGGAATCCGCTGCGTGCCGATCGTCATGATGAAGTCGACCTCCGGCGCGTCGGCGCGCGGTGGGTGGTGCGCGAGCCCAAGCCCTCCGATCGTAGACAGATAAGCTCCCGCAACGCTCTCCGCGATGCGCCCGGCAAGATCCGAGAGGTGTGGCGCGCCGGCGAGCACATGCGGCTCTAGTAGCTCTGCACAGTGAAGTTGATGGGTTGCGGGTGTCGAGGCGCTCGTCTGGCAAGGCGCGCCGTCCGACGGCATACTCTGCGTCTGTCGAGGCGGCGCAACGCAGCCAGGCGAGA
>Ga0105047_10004012_pt1 | contig 25798 bp, 21 predicted proteins | sample MAT04_FD_78384 | JGI IMG/M metagenome (GOLD analysis project Ga0105047, IMG submission 78384) | Freshwater microbial communities from Lake Fryxell liftoff mats and glacier meltwater in Antarctica - MAT-04 (megahit assembly) | ecosystem: Environmental > Aquatic > Freshwater > Ice > Liftoff...
ACCGGTTGCGCACCCATCTCGCCGACGTCCTGGCAGCCTGCAACTTCGCCCGAAGGCTCAAGACGCCGAATGGCCTCACGCCATACGAATACATCTGCAGGATATGGACATCCGAGCCGGGACGATTCATCCCCGACCCGATCCACCGGATGCCGGGACTAAACAGCTACCCTGTGGAAGCCAGGCCGCCAGACGACCTCCAACAGAAAGATGAACCGAAATGGACCTGGTCTTCGCGCCGACTTAGATCGAGACGTGGCCGATCAACTGCTTCCTCTCCTCTCCGCGACAGCAAAGCCAAGATCCGCGGCGTTGATCAGTTGGCGAAGATCGCCGCTAGCATGGCGAAGTTCGACTCGTCGTGCACTGCATGGTGGTCATGATTTCGACCTCACGCTCCTTTGGGCTACCGACAAGGATCTGTACGCCCTGCTGCGGGATTCGGAACGGCCGGATGGCGAGGCAGTAGCGGGCGAAGGTGACACCCCCGAAGTGGGCGCAGTTTTAACCAGAATGGGGACCGACATGCCTCACCTACCCGTCCCCGCGTTTCATGTTGCAAATCTAACATCAATGTCAAATTATCTGCTTACGTCGAAGATGGCTCGTCCTATATTGCGGCGGATCTGGCTGAATACCTGGAGGACAAAGGCATGACGCACGTTCGCGTCCCCTCGATGCACCCCCAGACCAAGGGCAAGATCGAGCGCTGGCACCAGACCCTCAAGAACCGCATTCTTCTGCAAAACTACTTCTTCGAAGGCGAACTTGAGGCCGCCACCGCCGCCTTCATCGATCAATACAACCACCGCCGCTACCACGAGAGCATCAGCAACCTGACACCGGCTGATGTCTACTTCAATCGCAGCGAAACCATCCTGGCCGAAAGGAGGCGCATCAAATACCGAACCATCCAGAACGGCCGCTTGAACCACCAGCGTCAAGCGGCATAGCCTGACCACGATGAGCCTGCGCCTTCCGCTCCAAAATCAGCACGGCTGTTCCAAATCATGCGACGACGGACATTTGATGGCATCGCAACCGGCGCACTTGTCATACCCGGAACCGCCAACGATCACACCCGAGGAATCTCGTCACGAGCGAGGGACGTCCGGGGGCCAGATCACCGCCTCAATCATCGGTTTTCGGTCGTAAAGCCCAAGAACCTGCCCCTGCATGCGCAAAATCGCTGCAATCCGGTCAATAAACGGCGTCTTTGTTCCAGTGCGGCGTGCCAATTCCTGTACCGATGATACCAGGGGATCAATCTCCATCGGGCGGCCCAATTCCACATCGTGCCGGGTCGACGGTTTGTGCCCCACGATATCGGTGCCGCCCTTGATGCGCTGTTCAAGGGTCACAGAAAACCGCGCGCCCACGGCCTCGCCCACCGATTTGCATTCGACCATCATGTCGTGGATCAGCGACCGGCAGGCGGAGTCTGCGCCGATCACGTCGAGGCTGGCCCCGGTCAACGCCGACACCGGGTTAAAAGAACAGTTGCCCAACAGTTTCACCCAGATCTCGTCACGCAACCTCGCCTTGCGAGGGGCCCGCAGGCCGCCCGCTATCAGCATCTCGGACAACAGACGCAGGCGCGCGGTATCGGACCCGTTGGGTTCGCCCAAAGTGAACCGGTCGCCGGAAGTATGGGAGATGATCCCCGGTTCGGCCACGTCGCAGGCCGGATAGACCACACAGCCGATGACGCGTTCCGGGGTAATAGTTTTCCACTGCACCCCACCCGGATCGACACTTTCCAGCCAGGTGCCGTCCAGCTCGGTGCCGGTTTTGGTACCGTGGAAATACCACCACGGCAACCCGTTGACCGCAGGCACCACAGCGGTATCAGGGCCAAGCAGGGGCACGATGCTGTTCACCACGGCAGGTACGGAATGGGCCTTCATGCCGATGATCACATAATCCTGCGCTCCCAGTGTGCGCGGATCATCGGTGGCGCGGATTTTGCAGGTGATCTCCTCGCCATCCTTACGCAAGGACAGGCCGCGCGACTTGATCGCCGCCAGATGGGGCCCGCGCGCCACCACCGACACCTCTACCTCTGCGCGCGCCAGCGACACGGCCAGATAGCCGCCGATGGCCCCCGCCCCGTAAACGCAAACCCGTGTCATGCTATTGCCCCCCCAGCCCCAGAACCTTTGCCAGTCCGATCCGCTGCACCTTGCCCGTCGCCCCTTTCGGGATCTCGTCCAGGATTACGATCTTGCGCGGCACTTTATAGGCCGACAGGCTGCGCGCAGCATAGTCGCGCACGTCCGAGGCACTGATTGCCGCCCCTTCGGCCAGAACCACGGCGGCGGCAACATCTTCGCCGTAAGCGCTGTGTGGCACGGCGAACGTCACTGCCTGTGCCACGCCAGGGCAAGACAACAGAACCTCGTCAACCTCTAGCGGAGAGATCTTCTCGCCACCCCGGTTGATAATTTCCTTGATACGTCCGGTGATCTTCAGATAGCCCGCCTGATCCAGAAAGCCCTGATCGCCGGTGCGGAACCAATCGTCGAAAAAGCCGGTTTCATTGGCTGACGGGTTGTTTTCATAGCCCGCTGTCACGTTATCGCCGCGAATACAGACCTCTCCCTCCAACCCCGTTTCCACCGGACCACCAACTCCGTCCAGGATGCGGATTTCTGGCCCTGCCGCAAGCCCGACAAAGCCGCTGCGCTGCCCGCCGGGGATAAGGGGGTTCGATGCCATCTGATGCGCGGCCTCGGTCATGCCGTAGGCTTCAATTACCGGGCAGCCGAACGTTTGTTCCAAAGCCGAGAATACTGGCCCGGGCAGCGACGCCGATGATGACCGTACGAACCGGAATGCGATCTGCGACAGGGCGGCATCGTTGCGTGTCGCGCGCTGGACAATGGCCTGATGCATGGTCGGCACGGCAGAATACCACGTGGGCCGCTGATCGACGGCCAGTGAAAAGAACGTCAGCGCATTAAAACCCGGCGTGCAACACACCGATGCGCCCGCGTGCATCGATGCCAGAACCACCGCAACAATCCCATGAATGTGAAATAACGGCATCACGTTCAGGCAATGATCCTGCGGACCGAGCTGCAACGTTTGCACGATGTTGCGGGCCGAGGCAAAAAGGTTTGCCTGCGACAGCGGCACAACCTTGGGTCGCGACGTGGTGCCCGACGTATGCAGCACAAGCGCCTCATGCGCCGGGGTGGGCAGGCTGGGCTCGGCTTCATCATTCCATAGGGTAAAGGCTCCCGCCGGCGCATCTGGTTCAACCTGAACTTCGGCCACCGCAATTCCCAAATCCATCGCCGCCTGTCGCACTGGGTTGTCGGACCGGGGCATCACCAGAACCAGTTTTGGTGCCAAATCCGAAAGGTAAAACTTATATTCAGCCAGCGTATAGGCAGGGTTCAACGGTGCTGCCGATGCCCCCGAGGCAACTGCCAGAAACGCCACCGCCATTTCCGGCCCATTGGGAAGCACAATCGCCACCCGGTCACCCGGTCCGATACCCTTTGCGGCCAACTGGCGGCGCACACGACCCGTGACATCGCGTAGCGCGCCATAGGTCATATCAGGGCGACCGGGTGCAGAAAATGCACGCAGATTTGCCGAGGCGGTGCCAAGAAGTGAGAGAACGGTTCGCGTCATGTCATTGGTCCTTTCGCGGGATGGGCGGCAGCGTCTGTCTGATCACCGAACGATCCTGCGCCAGGCAAACGATGGGCCGCGCGTTCGTAGATATCCATTCAGTCAGTCAAGGACTTGCCAAAAACATACTCGTCGTCGACCGATGCCTGTTCGGGTTGCCCGGCCCGCGCCGTCCGCCCCATGCACCCGAAAGACGTTCTTCGCCAGATCGAGCCCGAACGTGACAATCTCCGACATGACCGCTCTCCTTTGTGTATCGTTTTTGACCCAGATTGGCACATCGATGCCGTCGGGGGCGGTCACATCATCATGGCCGTCGCCACGTGGCATTCAGGATCGGCGTGATACTAGAACGTCGGTGGCGTATTGATCCAAACGATCCGGCAGTCCAGGCTCCCGTAACACCGGAACGAATGGCTCAGATCCGACTTGAAGAAGAAACTGTCTCCAGCACCGATGATGTGGGTGTTGTTATTTACCTTCAACTCCAAGGCACCATCTAGCACATAGCCAGTCTCTTCGCCGACATGCTGATAAGGACCACACCAGTTCCCGCTGGCCGGAACATGCCAGATGTGCCCCTCAAGCATCCTGCCGTCTCCGAAGGGGACGAGTACCTCAGCCATAGTGCCGTCGCCCTCGACCGGTCCTTTGCTGGCATACCGCGGTCGCTCACCTTGACGGTAGACCACGCACGACGTTTCGTCCTGCGGGCTTAGAAGCTCTGGAACAGAAATCTCGAGGGTCTTGCAGAGCCGGTGCAGCGTCGTCAATGAAGGGATGACAATATTGTTCTCTATTCGGGAAAGCAAACTTTCCGAACACTCCGACATGTCTGCAAGATCCTTCAGCCGCATCTTTCTGGCACGACGTTCGTGACGCAACCTGAGGCCGATGTTCGGAAGGCCGTCATCCTTAGCAGCCACTGGCGTTTCGGAAGGACGAGTCATGTTGTTTTCTTGGGTCGTTGTCACGTCTATCCTGGCCTTTTGATGTGTCATTGATCGTGGCCTCTATATGCAAGGTGCTGACTTGGCGTGCAACGGGCTTGTGGCATCGAAGGCCGAAACGCCCTTCGAGCAACGCAGGAGAACCCGTGCGACCAAGCCAACAGCACGTCGAAGGCGCCGCGACACGCACTTTTCAGCTTGCAACATGCCCATTAAACGAACTGACTGCAAGTTATTTGATCGGAGCATGTTCCTCGGCAACGCCGTTTTTATCCGACGAGTGGTCGCCTCTGGTACAGCAGATTGTATCCTGTAATACTGATATTTTTCAATAATTTAAATGTCTGGATCGCATCAGGAAGACCTCTGGCACTGCGACCCTCGGCACCAGTGACGGCTCTCAAAGAATTTTGAAACCAGCACACAAATAACTCGACATGGATACAATAGTTAAATAGCTTTCTCTTTACGCAAGCCACTTGCGAGGAGTCAAAAGATGACTGTGGTTGGAATCGATACCGGCGGTACGTTCTGCGATCTCGTAATCATCGACCGTGAAGGGCGTGCAGCCGCGCACAAATCACCCTCGACCCCTTCGGATAACTCCAAGGGAGTTTTCGCCGTTCTGGACTTGGCGCGTAACGCTGGCCTGGACGACCCCCAGTCGTTCTTCGAGAAGATTACCGCCCTTGCGCTAGGAACGACAATAGCGACGAACACTGTGGTCACTCACAGCGGATCGCGGATCGGACTAATCACGACGCGCGGGCACGGAGACATGCTGTCGATCATGCGCGTCAACGGACGCGTCGCCGGTCGTCCTCTGGCGGAAATCCAGAACTACTCCATCACCGACAAACCGGAGCCGATCGTTCCCAGGGCTCTGATTGTCGAACTTGACGAGCGCATTGATTCGACGGGTGAGATTCTTGTCGCACTCGATCCCGCGCAGGTCGAAGCCGCCGCTGACAGGCTCGCCGGTGCCGGCGTCAAGAGTATTGCGGTTTCCCTGTTGTGGGGTTTTCTGAACCCGGTCCACGAAAAGGCCATCGAGGCCATCATCCGGCGCCGCCACCCGGACATCTTCGTTTCTCTGGGCAGCGACCTGTCGCGCCGCCTGGGGGAATACGAGCGCACCGAGGCTGCGGTCATCAACGGTTATGTCGCGGCGCCCGTGCAAGACTACCTCGACAAGGTTTCCTCTGGCCTCAAAACCAGGGGCTTTCCGCTATTGCCCTTCATCATGCAAACATCGGGCGGCGTCGGAACCGAAGTCAGCGCACGGGGCCGCCCGATCACGACACTTTTCTCCGGGCCGGCCGGAGGCATCGTTGCATCCAAGAAGGTCTGCGAGGCCGCCGGGTTCGCCAATGTCATCTGTGCCGATGTCGGAGGGACCACCTTCGATGTCGGACTGATTGTAAACGGACGTGCCATGTTGCGCAGCACGGCGATAATCGACCAGCGCGTGATGTATTGCTCGACCATAGACGTCGTTTCAATCGGCGCCGGCGGAGGCAGCATTGCCTCCGTTGGCGCGGACCGGAGGCTATCCGTAGGGCCAAAGAGCGCAGGTGCCGTGCCGGGACCCGCCTGTTACGGACTTGGCGGCGACCAACCCACTGTGACGGATGCCAATCTGGTCCTGGGTTATATGGACCCGTCACAATTTCTTGGCGGCCGACTGGAGTTGAGCCGGGAAGCGGCCATCGCCGCGATTACCAAGCACGTCGCAACTCCCCTTGGTGTGTCTGCCGAGCAGGCGGCCATCGGCATCTTCTCGATCGTCAACGCGAAAATGGCCGATCTGGTCAGAAAGGTAACAGTAGAACGCGGCCTAGATCCGCGCGATTTCGTGCTCTGCGCCTATGGTGGTCTCGGTCCGCTGCACGCGCCGTTTTACGGTCAGGATCTGAACGTCAAGGCGGTGTTGATACCCCTCGGAGAGTTGTCTTCTGTGTTCAGCGCCTATGGCATCGCGACCGCCGATCTCATGTACGTCCGCGAGCGGTCAATGGCTCTGCGAGAGCCCTTCCACTCCGAAGATCTGGAGCATGCGTTTGCAACACTCGAAGAAGAAGCGAACGGCGAACTTGTACGCGACGGCATCGCGCAGTCGGACAGGCAGATACGTCGTTTTATCGAAGTGCGCTACTCGGGCCAGTTGAACGATGTAACCGTTGAAGCGCCGCCCTGTATCAACGTCAATTTCGATATCCGGCGGAAATTCGAAGACCTTTATGTAGAGGCTTTCGGTCCGGGTGCCGCCTGGAAGACGGCACCGATCGAGGTCGTCGGTTGCAGGCTGGAAGCCTTGGGAAAGCGCGAACAGTTCACTCCAGCCGTCATGCCACCGGCGACTCCGATCGAACCTCACGCAAGGCGGGATGTCTATTGGCCCCAGGCCAAGGGGTTCGTCGCAACGCCGATCTATGCGGGGCGAGACATTCTGTCCGGCGCAGTCCTGGCCGGACCGGCTGTCGTCGAGTTTCCAACGACGACCATCGTCATCCCGCCGGGATGGGAATGCCAGACCGACCTGGTGGGAAATCTGGTACTGAGCAAAGCGCCCAAAGGAGCAGACCGATGAGCTGGGTCGCGGGGGCAGAGCGGTACTATGGCGAATTGACACCCGCCAGTGAGTTGAAGATTGCGCCCAAGTTGCGACTGCATCAGCCCAAGACCTTGCCTGAGGTTGATTTCATCACAGAAGAGGTTCTGAGCCATCGCCTCTGGCACATCTGCGACGAAGCTGGGCTTACGATCAGGCATGTTTCTGGTTCTCCGGTGGCAACCGAAGCCAACGACTTCATGACAGTGATTGCCGACGAAACCGGCGATGTGGCCTTCATGACGCCCTACTTGCTTTATCAGGGCACCGTGTTTGAACCGATGATCAAATGGACTTTACAGAACCGCTCCGAGAGTCCGGGCATCGAAGACGGCGACATGTTCCTGTGCAACGACCCGTGGGTCGGGGCCGTACATCAGAACGATGTCGCTGTGTTCGCGCCAATCTTCCACGAGGGGGAGCTTTTCTGCTGGGTTGGCGCCTCAATCCACGAAGTCGACGTCGGAGGACCAGCGCCGGGCAGCTTCTCTATCCATGCGCAGGATGTCTTTGGCGAAGTTTCGCCGTTGCCGCCGGTAAAGATCATGCGCAGGTTCGAGTTGCAGTCGGACATCGAGGACCTTTACACGCGCCGATCCCGGCAGCCGCTGTTGCTGTCGCTTGATCTGCGCGCCAAGGTTGCGGCGAACAATGTTGCGCGCACGCGGATTCTGGAAGCCATCGAACGATACGGCGCCGACGCGGTCAAGGCGGTCATGCGCCGCGTCATGGACCGTGCAGAAAGCGCCCTGCGCGACCGGTTGCGCCAGATACCGGACGGGGTCTGGCGACACGTCGATTTTCAGGAGGTTGCCTCCGCGAACGATCGCGGTCTTTACGCGGCACGACTGGAAATGACCAAGACCGGCGGCGAACTGCATTTCGATTTCACCGGATCGGCGGCGCAGGCGGGCATCATCAACTCCGCGACAGCTGGCACCCGTGCCGGGGTTTTTGCGGCCCTTCTTCCGATCCTTGTCGGAGAAATTCCCTGGGCACCCGGCGGCCTTCAGCGCTGCCTTAGGATCACCAACCCTCGCGGCACAATCCTCAATGCGGAATATCCAGCCGCTGTCAGCATGGGCTCCATCACCGGAACCTGGCTGGCGCACAACTGCGCGCATGCGACGATCTCGAAAATGCTGTTGTCCAGTCCTGAGCATCGCAGCCGCGCAATGTCGGGCGGCGGCGGTTCCTGGCCTGCAATGCAGCTTTTTGGCTGGGACAAGACGGGCTACGCGTTTGTCACGCAGTTCCAGGAGGCCAACCTGACGGGCTTCGGCGCGCGAACCTTCGCGGATGGGGTCAATACCGCCGGGGCCTACTGCATCCCGTCGGCCCGCGTTCCGAATGTCGAAGCGACCGAGCTGACCTGGCCGTTGCTGGTGCTCTATCGTGGCGAGGCGATAGATACCGGCGGTGCCGGGCGCTGGCGGGGTGGGCTCGGCGGCAGGTTTGCCTTCGTTTTGCACAAGACTAAAAAGGAATTCACACATGTCTCAGCGGCGTTTCATGTTGCGATTCCCAATGGCGGTGCGCTGAGCGGGGGATTGCCGGGGGCCTCGGTAACCTACCGGATCAAACGGGATACCAACGTCTGGGCGAAAATAGCACTAGGCGCCCTGCCGCAAGATCTGGACGACCTCAGCGGGACGCTCGACATCCTGCATCCGAAATCCCAAACCACGCAGTCCTTCGACGATGTCTATGCCATCAGCTTTTTTGGAGGCGGCGGATACGGCGATCCCCTTGACCGCGAACCGCATCGCGTCGAACGCGATGTCAGGGAAGGAACCGTCTCGGTACAGGCGGCCGAACGGCTTTACGGCGTGGTGATATCCGACGGTAGCCTCGATATCGAGGCGACCGACCGCTGCCGCGCATCTATTCTTGCACGGCGTTTACACGGCGTTGCCCGTGAAACGGCCCTCTCGTCCGAACGGGTGACGAACAGCAGCGTCCACATCAACGAATACCTGAGCACTCTGTGCGACCGGATCGTCTGCCGGTGCGGTCACGACTGCGGGACAGCCAGCGGTAACTACAAGACGTCCCTTTTGATGAAATCGATACCCTTCACAGAACTGTCGTCGGCAAACCGTGATCCTGCCGACTACATCGACGAAGCGGTAGAGTTCCGCGTCTTCATCTGTCCGGGCTGCGGCACGCAGGTCGAGTCAGAGGTGGCCGTGACGCGTGAGGCCCCGGTCTGGGACGTGCAGTTTTTTTCAAAACCCCAACATGCGACACAACGCGTGCCGGAAAACAAAATGAAACCAGGGAAGGACAATTCATGAAATGGGCAACTTTGTTGGCCGCAGCGCTGATGGTCGGGATATCCCCGGCAGCGTATGCCGCTGACACGATCAAGATTGGCGTGGTGGGCCCCTTTACGGGTCCGTCGGCGCGGATCGGCCAAGATATCCGGAATGGCACAGAGATGGCGATCGCCGACGCGGTCGCGGCCGGTGAGCTTCCGGTGACAGTGGATGGTGAAAAGCGGGGCATCGACCTTGTTTGGATCGACGACGAATCCTCGCCCGAGAAGGCTGTCAAATCGTTCCGCGACGCCGTCTCCCGCGAAGGCGTCGAGTTGTTGCTCAATGGGTGGCACGGATCAGTGGGGCTTGCGCTCATCGACCTGACCGAGGCGGAAGGGATCATCAGCTTCGGCAACCTGGCCGCGCCGGAAGACATTTCCAACAAGATCAATGAAAACAACTACACGCATTGGTTCAAAGGCTGGCCCGCACCGAAATCCATGTCCGGTCTTTATGTCGACGCGGTTGAAGATTTTATTGGCTCCGGCCAATGGACGCCGACCGCCAAGAAAGCCGCCGTGGTCGTGGAAGACAGCGACTGGGGTCGGACCTGGGGCGAGGCGATCGTCAAGAGTATGAAGGAAAAGGGCTGGGATGTCGTCGCTGAAGACGTCGTGAAGATCGACGAAACCGAATTCAATGCGCTCATGACCAAGTACAAGGCGTCGGGCGTCGAATTCACCGCGATGACTTTGAACAGCCCTGCTTCGGCGGCAGCGTTTGTCAAGCAATTCAACGGTGCAGGCGTAAAGGGTTTGTTGGCCGCTGACGGGCTTGGGTGGGCATCAAACTGGCACGAAATGACTGGGGATGCTGCCAACTTTGTCATATCGATGGATAGCCCACGCACCATCACCCAAGACGCGAAGGACTGGAGCGCCCGCTTTGAAGCGGCTTACGGCGCGGCCCCCTCGCCAGCCTCGGCCGGGCATGCCTATGACTATACCCGCATGTTGATCAAAGGCATGACAACTGCGCAGACAATGGATGCGGACAAACTGTCGGCTGCCCTGCTCGATATAGAATACAAGGGGATCTGGCAGTTCTATGCCTTCTCCAAGAAGGCCGGGGAAAACGCGATCTCTCCCTACGAGGTCAAGGTTGGCCCGTTCATGACGGGCTTTTCCTTCCCGATGGTTCAGTACATCGGCGACAAGACGACCATCATCTGGCCCCGCGACTACGCCGAAGGTGCTTTCACAGCTCCCGCACAGTGACCCCAACCGACGACTGCGTGTGTCTGCGCATGCAGTCGTCCCTAACAGGTGCACCGCCGTGACCACGCTGCTTCGCGTCGACTCCATTCACAAGAGCTTTGGCGGCGTCAAAACTTTGACGGCCGTAAGCTTTGATCTGTCGGCGGGGCAGATTCTGGGTCTTATCGGACCGAATGGCGCCGGAAAGACGACTATTTTCAATGTTATCAGCGGGATCTACCGCGCCAACAGCGGATCCGTCCTGCTGGATGGCGGCAACATAGTGAATCGTCATCCAGCTCAGATAGCCCGATACGGAATAGCGCGCACTTTCCAGGTAGCCCGGACCTTCAACGAAATGACCGTCGAGGAGAATCTGCGAGTGGCGCTTGTGCGTTCCCGCCTTCCGATTCCGCTCGAGCACCGCCGGGTCCTTGACATGCTCAAGAAAACTGGCCTTGGCGATCTCCTTCACAAGTTGGTCGGCGTGCTGCCTGATGGCCAGAAGAAACTGCTCGAAGTCGCAAGGGCGATGATGGTCAGGCCGAAGGTGATCCTGCTTGACGAACCTTTCGCGGGGGTGAGCGAGGACGTAATTGAAATGATGATCGGGTTGATCCGGACGCTTGCTCAGGAAGGCGTGGGTTGCCTTGCCATTAGTCACGATATCGCGTCGATGCCCAAGCTTTGTAGCGAAGTGGTAGTTTTGGTTGAGGGAAAGGTACTGACGCAGGGCGCGATCGCCGAGGTACGGAACGATCCGCGCGTCGTCGATGCCTATCTCGGTGCCGAAGCATGAAGCTCGCTGTCAACGATATTCAGGCAGGCTATGGGGCGGGTGCCGACGTACTGCACGGTGTCAGTCTGACCATCGAGAACAACGCTGCAATCGGCCTTATCGGTGCCAACGGCGCCGGCAAATCAACACTGCTTAAGGTTATTTGCGGCTTTCTGGAACCGCGCGGGGGTAACATCAGCATTGCTGACTGGCAGCATGCCGATCTGAAACCTCATCAGCTTGCCGAACGCGGTATCGGCTATCTGATGGAAGGACACTCGGTCTTTCCGAGTTTGACAGTCGAGGAAAATCTGCTGCTTGGTACCTGGTCATTTCGTCATGACCGCCAGCGCGTCAAAGCCCAGATCGAGAAGGCCTATGCGGCGTCTCCGATTTTGACGGAAAAACGTGATGTCAGGGCCGGTTTGCTGTCGGGCGGACAGCAGCGACTGCTTGAGCTGGAACGCCTTGCGCTGATCGAGCCGTCGCTGATCGTCCTGGATGAACCGTCGCTCGGACTAGCGCCCAAGCTTGTTCGCGAGGTTTTTGACCGGATCGCCAGCCTGCGGCGCAGCGGCTCGACGATCCTCGTGGTCGACCAGAGCGCACGGCAGATCTGCGCCGTCTGTGATTTTGTCTACGTCATGCGGCTCGGCAGGATTCACATGAGCGGGCCCGCGGCGGAATTCGGCAGCCGCATCGAAGAAGTCGTTCGGGAATTTATCTAGGGGAATCTGGCATGTTCACCGCAAGCACCCTCCTTCAACTGACTATCGACGGCATTACGCGCGGCGCGATGTACGGTCTTATGGCGGCAGGGTTGGCGCTGATTTTCGGGATTGTGCGGGTCATCAACATGGCGCATGGCGAACTGTTCATGTTGGGTGCCTATGTCATGTATTTCGCGACGGCGGCGCTTGGCTTGCCTGCACCCGTGGGCATTGTGCTTGCGTCGGCAATGATGTTCGTCGTTGGCGTAGCAATGGAACGATCCCTTATAGCACCGCTGCGCGTCAGGCTCGGTGACCGTTGGCTGGTCGACGGATATGTCCTGACAATCGGAATCATGGTCGTCTTACAGAATCTGGCGCTCATCGTATTCGGGCCGCGAGAACGGGGGCTCGCAAGCCTATGGCCCGGTCGGATAGAGATCGGCGACATAGTCATTTCCAATGAGCGGCTGGTAATACTTGCCGGTGCAATCGCGGCGATGGCCGCTCTCGGGCTCTTTCTTTCCAAATCCAGTCTTGGTCGTGCCATCCGTGCGACGGCCGAACATCCTGACGCCGCCCAGGTGATGGGGATCGACACCGGCCGCATCTATGCATTTACCTTCGGCATCGGATCAGCACTTGCCGGCGCGGTTGGCGCATTGCTTCTTTCGATCTATCCTGCCTATCCCACAGTTGGCGGTGACATCCTGCTCAAGGCGTTTGTCGTTGTTATCATGGGCGGATTGGGTCGAGTAGGGGGGGCGATGCTGGCTGGGCCGCTGCTTGGTATCATCGAAGCCTATGCCACTGCTTTTGCACCGGGCGGCTGGCAGAACACCATCACCTCACTCCTGGTTCTTGCCGTTTTGGTGCTTCGACCGCAGGGACTGTTTAGCCGTCAGGTGACCCGGCCATGAACGTCATTGCATTCATCAGGCAGTCAGGAAGCCGGACGGAATATACTGCCGCCGCAGTGGTCGTCCTTGTGCTGATATTCCTTCCTCTCGCTGTCGGTGGCAGGTACTTTCCGACGATCTGCATCTCGATCCTGCTTTTCTTCATACTCGGCGCCCTCTTCGATTTTATGCTTGGCTTTCTGCGCATTGTGAACTTTGGCATTGCGGGTTTTCTGTGCGCAGGGGCCTATGCGTCGGCGCTGTCTGTGACGCTTTTGCATGTTTCGCCTTGGATTGGCCTGCTGCTTGGGGGCATCGCTTCAATGCTGCTCGGGTTGGTAACCGGCGCTTTGACGCTGCGGCTTCGCGGCATCTATGTCGGCCTCACAACCCTTTTCGTAATGGAAACCTTACGGTTCACCGTCTCCAACGCACGGGAGATCACGCGCGGTGCTTCGGGCTTGGCGGTGCCTCCCTTCACCCCCCTCTTCGATATAGGCTTCGCGCGCAATCAGCCGCTGAATCTTTACTACCTGCTTCTTGTTCTTGTGATCCTCATCTACCTTTGCCTTCACCTCACCATCCGGTCGCGGATCGGCCTAGTCTTCAAGGCGATCCGGGACGACGAACTTGGAACGACAGTTCTTGGCCTGAGTGTTGTACGCTACAAACTCCTGAACTTCGTAATTGCCAGCTTTTTCATTGGCGTGATCGGATCTTTTTATGCGCATTATATCGGTATCCTCGTGCCAACCGCGCAGGAGTTCGGCATCCAGCGGACGGTCGAAATCCTGACGATCGCCTATATCGGCGGCAGAGGCACGCTTTGGGGGTCCCTTCTTGGTGCGGCCGTTCTGGTTGGCATTCAGGAGGTGTTCCGGGATCTGGATGAATGGCGCCTGGTCATCTACGGCGTCGTCCTCATCGTAATTATTACGGTCTTTCCCGGGGGACTTGCCGGAGGTGTTATGCAGTTGGTCGATCGCCTGCGCGGGCGCAGGCGATCTGACGACCAGCCGATATCAAAGTCTCAAACGACAATCGAATGAAAGGATCAGTCTGATGACACTCATACCCAACTCCATCGAGGCTCGTGATGTCGCGTATCACCTGCATTCCTATGCCAATCCGCAGGCTCTTGCCGAAACCGGCCCGCTAGTCATCGAGCGCGGAGAAGGCATTTATGTCTATGACAACAATGGAAGAAAGTACATCGAAGGCGTCGCATCCCTTTGGTATGCCTCGCTGGGCTTCAGCGAAAAGCGCCTTGCAGACGCGGCCTACAAGCAGTTGTTGAAATTGCCGTGCTATCACTCGTTCGGACACAAGACGACCGAACCCGCCATCGAACTGGCGGAACGTCTGGTCCGGCTTGCGCCGGTTCCGATGGCAAAGGCTTATTTTGCCGGGTCGGGATCGGAGGGCAACGACACTGCTCTGAAGATCGTGCGCTATTTCAACAACGCGCTCGGTCGACCGGCGAAAAAAAAGGTCATTGCCCGCCTCCGGGGCTACCACGGCACGACACTCGCAACCGCGAGCCTGACGGGCTTGCCTCGAAACCATGCCAGCTTCGACTTGCCGATTGACGGCATCCTGCACACCGACTGCCCGCTTTACTATCGCTACGGAGAGAACGGCGAAAGCGAGGAGGCCTTCGTCGATCGGATTGTAGGCAACCTGGAAGCGATGATCCTGCGCGAAGGGCCGGATACGGTTGCCGCCTTCTGGGCAGAACCGCTTCTCGGGTCGGGGGGTGTCATCGTGCCGCCGGATGGCTACTACCGGAAAGTGCAGGCGGTCCTTGACAAATACGACATTCTCTTCGTCGCCGACGAGGTTATATGCGGCTTCGGTCGGCTTGGCCACATGTTCGGAACCCAGGCGTTCGGCCTGAAGCCTGACATGATCATTCTCGCCAAAGCATTGTCATCGGGATATCAGCCGATCTCGGCGCTGCTTGTCAACGATCGCGTCTTTGCTGCGCTGTCGGACGAAGCCGGACGGCTGGGCGTGTTCGGGCATGGCTTCACCTATTCTGCTCATCCGGTTCCAGCCGCTGTCGCACTCGAAACTCTCAATATCTATGAGGAGCGTGACATCGTTTCCCATGTTCGCAGCGTCACACCCCGCTTCCAGGAAGGCTTGCGGCGTCTTGCCGACACTCCCTTCATCGGCGACGTTCGCGGGATGGGCCTGATTGCGGGAATGGAACTCGTCAAGAACAAGGCTACGCGCGAGAACTTCGATCCGTCCCTGCGCGCCGCGTTGCTGCTTGAGGCGAAGTGTCTGGAGGAGGGAGTGATCGTCCGCGGAATCGGGGACACCGTGGCTGTTTCTCCTCCACTCATCATCACGGAAGCGGAAATCGACGACCTGCTCGCCCGTATCGGACGCGGCGTGCAGAGCTTCACTTCCGCCATGTCGGCGTAACGGTAAAGGGAAGCCGGACAAAATGAACGTAAAGGCAAATTTCATAGGCGGCACCTGGGTTCGTGCTGATACTTCGCGTGCCAATATCAACCCGTCCGATACAAACGACATCGTCGGCCACTATGCCGATGCCGGGGTCGCAGATGTAGCGTTGGCTGCACAGGCCGCGCGAAGTATTGTGGAGCGATGGGGACAGGAACCCATGAGCACCCGCGCCACCCTTTTGCAGAAAATTGCTGATTGCATCGACGCGCGACGCGGTGAACTTGCGTTCCTGCTTTCGCGCGAGGAAGGCAAGGCCCTGCGCGACGCAACGGCCGAGATTGTCCGCTCGGCCGAAATTTTTCGTTTCTACGCTGGCGAAGTGTACCGCATTTCGGGCGACCGCGTAAACTCAGTCAGGAAAGGCGTGGGTGTCGAGGTGCTGCACGAGCCTGTCGGCATCGTGGGTCTGATCACGCCATGGAACTTCCCCATGGTTATCCCCGCTTGGAAGATCGCTCCCGCGCTTGCCTATGGCAATGCTGTGCTTTTCAAGCCGAGCGAATTGGTGCCTGCCTCTGCCTGGGCCTTAACCGAGATCATTAACGATGCGGGCGCGCCAGCAGGGCTGTTCAACCTCCTGATGGGCGGAGGCGAGATCGGCCAAGAGATCGTCGATCACGTTGACGCGGTCAGCTTTACGGGCTCTGTTCCGACGGGCCGCAAAGTGGCGCAACAGGCGGCCGGCCGGATGATACCGGCACAATGCGAGCTTGGCGGAAAGAACCCCCTGATCGTTGCAGCGGATGCCGACCTTGATATTGCAGTCGATTGTGCCGTTCAGGGAAGCTTCATCCAGACAGGCCAACGCTGTACTGCGTCAAGCCGTCTGGTGGTGGACCAGGAAATTGTCAAACGTTTCACCGATGCCCTCGTTGAACGGCTCAAATCTCTCGTGGTCGATACGGGGACAGATCCCGCAACCGACATTGGCCCTGTGGCCGACGACCGTCAGTTTGCCAAGGATCTTTCCTACATTGCTCTTGCCGGTGCCGAGGGCGGACGGCGTATATTCGGTGGCGAACAACTCAACCGGTCGACGCCCGGCTACTATCTGGCGCCCGCGCTGTTCGACGACACGTCAAACGCCATGCGGATCAACCGAGAAGAGGTATTCGGGCCCGTGGCCTGCATAATCCCGGCGCGCGGACATGACGAGGCCATGCAGATCGCAAACGACACCGACTTCGGGCTGTCGGCCGGCATTGTCACGACGTCGTTGAAACTTGCGGTTGATTTCAAGACCAGAATCCGGAGCGGAATCGCGATGGTCAACCTACCGACCGCCGGAGTTGACTTCCATGTACCACTAAGTGGGATGAAGGCATCAAGCTACGGCCAACCGGAACTTGGGTCACAGGCAATGGGCTTCTACACCAAGGCTCGCACTGCTTATACTTTTCCGGGTTGATGGCGATGGAACAACCTTTCACGACGCGACCGGAAATCAAGGGCACTTTCGGTGTCGTCACCAGCACGCACTGGATCGCATCATCCGTTGGCATGTCAATCCTGGAACGTGGCGGCAACGCCTTCGATGCTGCCGTGGCGACAGGATTTGTCCTCCAGATCGTCGAACCCCACCTGAACGGACCGGGCGGCGAAGTTCCTATCATATTATGGAAGGCGGGCGCGGATGCGCCGCAGGTCGTATGCGGCCAGGGAACCGCCCCCGCCGCAGCTAAGATCAGTCGGTTTGACGAGTTGGGCCTCAAACTGGTTCCCGGCACCGGGCTTCTGGCAGGGGTCGTGCCCGGAGCATTTGACGCCTGGATGATCATGCTGCGCGATTACGGCACGATGACGCTGGAAGACGTGCTGACGCCTGCCATAGGTTACGCTCAGAACGGTTTTCCACTGGTGCGCCGCGCCGTACAGGCAATTCACGCGGTGGACGAATTCTTCCGCAGGAACTGGCCGAGTTCGGCTGAAGTCTGGTTGCCGAACGGCCGCCCACCAAAACCGGATCAACTCTATCGCACTCCTGCCATCGCAAAAACGTATATGCGCATCTGCGCAGAAGCCCGCGCGACCGGAACAGACAGGGTTGCACAGATCGAGGCGGCCCGGGGTGCCTTCTATCGCGGCTTCGTTGCCGAGGCGATCGGTCGGTTCTACGCATCGAACGAAATGATGGACACCAGCGGAAGGCGACATTTCGGGCTGCTCACCGCCGAAGACTTGGCAGGTTGGCAGGCGACCTACGACGCGCCCGTACACTATGACTATCATGGCGCCCGCGTTTTCAAGACCGGCCCCTGGGGTCAGGGGCCGGTCTTGTTGCAAATCCTGGCCTTGCTCAAGGGTTCGGGGGTTTCGGAACTCGATCCGCTCGGCGCGGATTATGTCCATCTCATCACCGAATGCATCAAGCTGGCGATGGCGGACCGCGACGTGTTTTACGGCGATCCGGATTTTTCGGACATTCCGATTCAGGTCCTTCTGTCGGAAGACTACAATATCGCGCGCCGGCGCCTCATCGACCCGCAGGCCTCCTTTGACTTGCGGCCCGGCGACCTGCCGGGTGCACAATCGCGCCTTGCGGCGATCCTCGAACGCGCAGGGTGCGAAACGCCGGTGGGACCGGGCATGGGGGAACCTACCTTTGTGGACCTGCCGGAAGTCGAGGGCGATACCGTTCATCTCGACATCATCGACCGTTGGGGCAATGTCGTTTCGGCTACGCCCAGCGGCGGCTGGCTGCAAAGCTCACCCGTCATTCCCGAACTCGGGTTTCCGCTGTCGACCCGAGCCCAGATGTTCTGGCTTGCCCCCGGCCTGCCATCGTCGCTGGTTCCTTTGAGCAGGCCGCGCACGACCTTGTCGCCAACCTTGATCGGACGAGATGGGACGCCCTGGCTCGCCATGGGTACACCGGGAGGGGATCAGCAGGACCAGTGGACCGCAATGGTATTCCTGCGCCATCTGCATCACGGTTTAAATCTGCAAGCGGCCGTTGATGCGCCCATGTTCAACACACGGCACAGCCCGGCGTCCTTCTACCCCCGTTCGCGTACCCCTGGCGAACTTCTGATCGAAGGCCGCTTCCCGGCCGCCACAATTGCGAGCCTGAAGGACCGCGGCCACAAGCTGAAGATCGAAGGCGATTGGGCCTTGGGGCGGGTATGCGCCGCAGGATTGTCCGACGGCATGTTCAAGGCTGCCGCGACGCCGCGATTCATGCAAGGTTATGCGGTGGGACGATGAGCATGATTGATTTTGATGACTTCGCGCATCTTGCCCAAGTGACTGCCACCGCAACGAGACCTGAGGAGATTTTCGCGGCGGTCGCTACCGTAGTGGAAAAGCGCATCGGTTTCGGCCTTCTTACGATGCTGATGCTGACACCGGATGGGGATGAAGTTCAACGGCTCTTCACTACTGATCCGATCAACTATCCGGTTTCAGGCCGGGAACGCTTGGGGAAAACTGACTGGGGCCGACACGTCCTTATCGACCAGCGACCCTACCTCGGGCCTGACCGCGCCGCCGTTGCCTGGGCGTTTCCGGCGGATTTCAAATTGATTGTCAGTCTCGGCCTCGGAGCGACCATGAACGTGCCCATTGTCGCGCTTGGTCGCACCCTCGGATCGATGAACATTTTGCATGCCGAAGGTCGATACGCTGGAAGCCACTTGGCTGCCGTTGTGACGATGGCGCCATTTTTGGCCGTTCCGTTCTTGGGGGCGGTCGGTTCGGTTTCCTAAGTGATGACGAATTGGCCGGGAGCTCCCGCGACAGCTGCTTGGCAGGCGCTTTCGCCCTCAGCCGCAGCAGTGCGAGCACCAGATCGATCAACGATTTTGCGATCTCCGCGATACGGTCCAGTTCCTTTGCAGATCCGACCAGCGCCATTATCTACTTCCGACCTCCGCGCCCAATGTTTTGCAGCATCGAACTCTTGTGCGCACAGACGCCCTCGGTACCTGATATTCGACGATCAACGTCGATAGGGAACGCGGCCCCGAAGCGCTCGGGAAATAAGGGGTCTTACCGATGGCCACCTTTCGGGTTGCCTATTGCTTTCCAAACGATCGGATCGTGGCAAGGCACAAGCCGTGCATCAAGGCGCTTTGCCTCGTCCAGAAGCTTGTGGATGGATGGAAGGACCCTAACCTTGTCCTCCTCCGTTGCCGTCCATCCGATCCCAACGGGATCGAACAGGTTCTGCGCCAAGTCCGCTGCATCCACTGCGAATATCCAGACCCCAGTTTCAGGCAGGTCGACCCGGTACGACATATGTCCAGGTGTGTGACCAGGCGTCAGAAGTGCAGAGATGCCCGGTGCGATCTCTGCGTCTCCTTCGATCACCTTCCAGTCAATGTCGTGTCCGACATAATCGGGCTGGTAGTATGCGTGTGCGATGCCCGCCTCTTTGATCGCAAATTCGAGTTCCCGCTTTTGGATAACCACCGGAACACCCGCCTTACCGAGCAGCGGCAGACCGCCAGAATGGTCAACGTGAAGATGGCTGACCGCTGCCAACGCAATATCCGAGACCTTTAGACCGATGCCCGCGAGGGCCGCTGAAAACGGCTCGCCGGCAAGGCCCCACGGTCGCGTTGCGGCATCAGTGCCCAGGATATCGCCATAGATTGCCGCGCACGCTGCGTCATCAGTCAGCGCCGTCCTTGAAAATCCGGTTTCAAGGATGACCCAGCCGATTTCTGTTTCAACTGCGATACCCACGACAGGCACCCAGCGCGGGCTGTCGTCAGCTCCCAGCACTGACATCGATTTCGCAACGCACTCGCCGCCATATTGCAAAAGGAAAAGCCGTCGCGCCATAGGTCCGCGTGTCATGTAAGGACAGTCTCCAAGCCCATCGGGAGTGCAGATTATAAAACTACAGTAAATCTCCTTGCAAGAAACGCAAGTCTCTTGCGTAGATATTTTTCTTCGCCTACGCTGTAATCTGGCAGGAGGAGTGGAGAGAAATGACTTCTACACGCAGGGACATCTTGAAGGGCAGTCTGGCCATTGCGGCCCTGAGTACAATGGCGGTTCCCGCATACGCAAAGTCCTTGCGTATTCGAGGAATATTCGAAACCCCCGTCGAAGAGCCGTTTGTCAAGCAGATGCACCTTGCTTTGGTCCGACTCGCGAAAGAACGAGGCTACGAATACCAGAGTTCCGATTCCGTGAAGGCATCCGACTTCTCCCGCGTCCTGGCGCAATGGTGTGAAGACGGAGTAAACATGATTTTCGGCGATGCTTATGGTACAGAAAAGATCAGCCGCCGAGTGGCGCGAGACTATCCCGAAGTCGCTTTCGTGATGTCATCATCAATCGAACCGACAACACCAAATTTCGCGACTTTCTATGGCCAGATTAACGAACCTGCCTATCTTGCGGGAATGATTGCCGGAACGTTGACCAGGTCGGGAAAGATCGGTGCGGTCTCGGCCGTCAGTTTGCCAACGACAAATGCGCTTTTGAATGCGTTTCGTGCCGGGACGAAAGTATCAGCGCCGGACAGTCAATTCAAAGTCGCTCTCATCGGTTCGTTCTTTGACCCTCCCCGGGCGAAGGAAGCAACGATTGCGATGGCGGAGCAGGGCATCGACGTCGTTTATGCAGAACGCCTGGGCGTCATAGAAGCCGCGGCCGAGCGAAACATGATCGCCATCGGCAACGTCACAGACCAGGCCTCCATCGCCCCGGAAGTCGTGGCCACGAGCGTGGTCTGGGATCCTTATCCGATTTTCAAGGCTGCCGCCGACGCCGCCCAAGCGGGGACATTCTCCGCCGTTGGATACAGCGGCATGGAAAACCTCGCGAACGGCGTCAACTATCTTGCCCCGTTCGGCGCCTTCGACGACAGAATCCCGGCTGACGTCAAAGCGCTGATCAATGAGAAATCCGCGGCGATCGTGGCAGGGACTTTCGTTGTTCCCTACGATGAAAGTGATCCCAAATCCGACTGACAATCATCTGGAGTCTTCTGGAAATGCGATCAATTGAGCCACCGTTGCTGGATTTATCGGGGATCACGAAGCGCTTTGGACCAGTGACTGCGAACGACAACGTCGATTTTCAACTTCGGCGTGGCGAGATTGTTGGCCTGCTTGGCGAGAATGGTGCCGGGAAGACGACTCTCATGAACATCGTCTTCGGCTTATACCGTCCGGACGAAGGTTCCATCGCCATTGACGGTCGAGCCGTCGACATCAGATCGACCGCGGACGCAATGTCCTGCGGCGTAGGGATGGTGCATCAGCACGCGCATGTTGTCGGACGCCATACCGTTCTCGAAAACGTGATAGCCGGACTTCCGGGACGTCGGGGATTCCAGGACAGGGCCACGGCCATCCGGCGGTTGGAAGAAATCCGGGCAAGTTGCGGACTTCACTTGCCGCAGGAGCGTTTGGCAGAAGAACTTGCAGTTGGCGAAAAACAGCGGCTCGATATCATCCGCGCCTTGTTCCGCATGACCCGCGTGCTGATCCTTGACGAGCCGACGTCTGTGTTGACCCCTGAGGAAAGCGCGGGATTATTCGATGCGATCCGCGCCTTGGCAAAGAATGGAATGGGCGTCGTCCTGATCAGCCACAAACTTGACGATGTGCGCGCCATTACTGATCGTGTCGTGGTGATGCGTCGGGGCAAGGTTGCGGCATCGGTGGATAACAACGGTCGTCTATCGAATTCTCATTTAGCGACGTTGATGTGCGGGCACGAACCCGAGAAAGTCGCCCGGCGGGCATCCCAAAAGGGTGATCCAAGACTGAGATTGACCGGTCTGGTCCTTTCAGATCAGCGACGGCCCAACCATCGTGCACCGCCGTTCGATCTGTCAATCTTGTCAGGCGAGATCGTTGGGGTCGCTGGTGTCTCCGGAAACGGACAAGTTGGTCTGGCCGAGACGATCGCGGGCCTCCGGGCCGCGATGGCAGGCACAATTTCGATCGAGGAAAAGGTCATCAACATGTCCAATCCGAGGTCGTTCAGTCGTAGTGGCATCGCCTATATTCCCGAAGACAGGATCGGCGCAGGTTTTGCGGGGCGACTGACTCTAGCTGAAAACGCGGTCATCTCGCGCTTCCGATCGCGGCCCTTCTCCCGGTACGGCTTGCTTGATCGACGCGCAATTATGAATTTTGCCATTGGCCTGATTGAACAGTATGACATCCGGCCGCCAAGCCCGACGACGCGTATGACCATGTTCTCCGGCGGCAATCAACAAAAGGCGATCGTTGCCCGCGAGATAGCCTTTCCACTGCGCGTGCTGGTCATCGCCCAGCCGACCCGGGGGCTCGATATTGCCGCGACCAGTTTCGTCCATCGCCAACTCATGGGTTTGAAAGACCAAGGTTGCGCAATCGTAATGATATCGGACGATCTCGAAGAACTGTTCCAACTGTCGGACCGACTGGCGGTGATCTGCGACGGAACAATTGTTATGGAAGGCACAACCGAACTCATGACAGTGGCGGAGGTGGGGTTGGCAATGAGCGGTGCGTGGAAACCGGGGAACGCAGCGTGAGGCTTCATCTTGTCCTGCGCGATCCGTCAGCAGGGCGTGACTGGCTTGCCAGTGGGATCGCTGTTGTTGCCAGCATGGCGATCACGGGAGTTCTGATCCTGCTGGCTGATGCAAACCCCGTCACTGGGTTTGTCATCATGTTCAAAGCGGCCTTTGTCGGAAAGATCGCGATCACCGAGACGCTGGCAAGAGCCGCCCCGATACTGTTGACCGGCCTGGCAGCCATCGTGGCCCTTCGCGTCCGCTTCTGGAATATCGGTGCCGAAGGTCAGTTGCTTGTTGGCGCGATGGCGGCGGCTTTTGTCGGGACCATCGCTCAACTTCCCGCTATGCTACTTGTTCCGGCGATGATCTTGGCGGCAATGCTGGCAGGCGGCCTTGCGGCGGCTTTCCCCGCCCTTCTCAAGAACCGGTTTCGGGTCAACGAGGTGGTCAGCACCCTGATGCTGAACTTCATCATTGCCAACATGGTCACTGCTCTATTGTCCGGCCCCTGGAGGGATCCTGTTTCCGGCTGGCCCGACAGTCCCGATATCTTGGCGGGGGCTGAGTGGCCGACATACTGGCGCGGAACTAATCTTCATCTGGGGGTCGTACTGGCGGTAATTGCGGCGGTCGCAGTTGCCGTGTTGTTGCGACGGACAACCTTTGGGCTCATGATGGACGTCGTTGGCGACAATCCGGTTGCAGCCAGCCACGCCAGGATCGATGTCCGTCGAACCGTGCTGATCTCGGCACTGCTGTCTGGTGCCTTGGCCGGCCTTGCAGGAGCTGGAGAAGTGGGTGGTATCCAGTACCAGGCGATGATTTCCATTTCGTCGGGATACGGCTACGCCGGGCTCATCGTTGCCATGTTGGCCAGGCTGTCCCCCTTGGCGGCAGTCCCTGCTGCGATCTTCCTGGCGAGCCTCATGACGGGAAGCGACGAAATGTCCCGTCAACTCGGCGTTCCTTCGTTTTTGGCTGACGCAGTGCAGGGAATCGCCTTGCTCGCGGTCCTGATCGCCTCGCAGTTCGCGCGCTACCGGATAGTGGTTTACTGGGGCTCGCGGAGTTCGGCGCGATGAGCATACTCGACTTGATCTTGGACGCAGGGTTTCTGGCTGCTGCAATTCGACTGACTGTGCCGCTGCTTCTCGGAACCATGGGAGAGATGATCTGCGAGCGTTCCGGGGTCCTGAATCTGGGCATTGAGGGTATGATGTTGGCAGGGGCCTTCATGGGCTTTGTTGCCGCAGCAGCAACGGGGTCGCTCTGGCTGGCTGTGTTCGCGGCAGTTCTTCTCGGCGCACTCCTCGGTTTCGTCATGGCGATACTCGTTGTCCATCTGCGGATCGATCAGACGGCAGCGGGGATTGGAATGACGATGACCATTACCGGACTGGTCTATTTCGCATACCGGCTGGTGTTCGCCGACAACGTTGTCCCGCATATCGAAAGCTTCAAGACGATACCGATCCCTCTGCTGTCTGCCATACCATTCATCGGCGACGCGCTATTCAACCAGTACGCCCTGACATATCTCGCCTATGTACTGGTTCCGCTACTTGCTGTCTTTCTCGCCAGGACGCCATCTGGACTCGCCTTGCGAACCGTCGGTGAAAATCCTCTCGCCGCCGCTGGTTCGGGTATCGACGTGATCCGGACCCGAACGACTGCCCTTGTCGTCGCCGGTGGCCTCGCGGCGCTTGCCGGCGCATACCTCAATCTGGCAGTGTTCGGGTCGTTCACCTTTGGCATCATTTCGGGGCGCGGATGGATTTGCCTGGCCCTCGTCGTGCTCGGACGCTGGAATCCTGTCGGGTGTGCAGCGGCCGCACTTCTGTTCGGAGGAGTTGACGCGTTTCAGTTGCGCATGCAGACGTCGGGGATAAGCCAGATCCCCTTCTCCGTTTTCATTGCACTTCCATACATAGCAACGCTAATTGCAATGATCTTCAGCTCACGCCGGGCATTGGCGCCCGAAAATCTTATGAAGCCGTATGATCCAGAAGAACGATGACATGAAGCACTTCAGCGTGGACCGTCTTCCGTCGTCCAAGGGTTTGGTGCCAGAAGGGGTATAATAGTAAACTTGGTTGGTTGCCCACCGTTTTGCCCACCTGTATTCCCTTTTAAGGAGACTGTGGGCCTAGCCGAGTAGCGAGACATGCGCCAATAGGATTGGCGAGCAATCAAGAACGACGCGGCTGTGATCTTCGACAGTGTTGCCAAGGAGCTTGCGGTTCCAATAGATGATGATGGCAGCTAGGGTCAGGTCTCCTAACCAAAACATGACCACTGCGGCAAGAGCGCAGGCTGAGACGAAAATGTCGGCACATCTGTCTTGGCGCGTGGCGATCCTGCGCCAGTCTTTGAGACGCGCGAACATGTTTTCGATCTTGTGGCGCGTCTTGTAGAGGGTCGGATCATGCGGGATGGCGACCTTGCGGTTCTTTCGTGAGGGGATGCATGGCTGAATGTCGCGTGCGATCAATGCGTTGCGGAACCAGTCTGCGTCACAGCCCCGATCCGCAGGCAGCGCCTTGGCCTTTGGCAACGTGGATAACAGCGCCGCCGCCCCGATGTAGTCGCTGGTCTGGCCCGCACTCGGATACATGCGGATCGGTCGGCCCGCAGCGTCGGTGACAACGTGCAATTTCGAATTCGTCCCGCCTTTGGTGCGCCCGATGAACCGCTTGCACCCCCCTTTTTACCCCGCAGGCTGGAGGCCGTCCGATGCGCTTTCAG
>Ga0105047_10004014_pt1 | contig 25792 bp, 26 predicted proteins | sample MAT04_FD_78384 | JGI IMG/M metagenome (GOLD analysis project Ga0105047, IMG submission 78384) | Freshwater microbial communities from Lake Fryxell liftoff mats and glacier meltwater in Antarctica - MAT-04 (megahit assembly) | ecosystem: Environmental > Aquatic > Freshwater > Ice > Liftoff...
CAGGCGAATTGCGACCCCCTGGTGGCATCGGAGCCGTGACGCGGTTGCCCGCACACCTGACCTGCAGCGGTGATCCCTGCAACAAGGAGCCCGCCATGCCTGCACCAGCACCCGCGGGTTGCATGATGGCAGCGACTCGCCTTGGTCGCTGGGCCGTCCTCGCGCGCTTGCATGGACCGTGACGTTGCCAGGTGCGGCTTGGACGCGTGCGAGGATCGTTTGCGTGGCAGGGATGTCGGTCGGCGAGGTGGCGGGGCGCCTTGGCGTCTCTGCTTCAACGGTGCGCATGTGGGGTCGTCGATACGGCCTGACCGCCTCTGATCGCAGCACCGGGGGCCACCGCCGCTTCTCGGACGAGGACTTCGCCCGGCTGCTGCGAATGCAGGAGCTCGTGACCGCCGGAACCGATCCTGCCGTGGCGGCTGCCGGTGTCCTGTCGCCGGGAGCCGCGGCGAAACCTTCCGGCGGGCGGGGAGGCCCGGGGGGTGCCGTGCTGGCGGTGCCGGGGGCGGACCCCAGGGTGCGGGGGCTCGCTCGGGCGGCGGGCCGCCTTCAGGAGGGCGCCGTCACCGCGGCCGTGGTGGACTCGCTAGCCGAGCACGGGGTGCTGCCGACCTGGAACGACCTCGTACTTCCCGTCCTGGTGGCAGCAGGTGAGCACTGGCACGGCAGCGGTGCCGGGATCGAGATCGAGCACCTGCTGACCCAGGCGGTGGTGACAGCGTTCACGTCGCACACCCTCAACGGGTTCGAAGTTGCACAAAAAGCATCTGTCGTCGTGGCCTGCGGTCCTGGCGAGGATCACGTCCTCACCCTGCACGCGCTGCGTGCGGCGCTGTCGGAACGCGGAATCGCGGTGCGCTTTCTGGGCGCCCGGACTCCGCTGGTCGCGCTGTCCAGCACTGTTCGGCTCACCAGGGCACCGGCCGTGTTCATCTGGGCGACCATGCCCGCGCGCCTGAACTCCGCCGACCTGGCGACACTGCGCGGCGCTCGTCGTGGACTCACCGTGGCCGTCGGCGGCCCCGGCTGGTCGGGGCTCGCCACGGCGCCGGCAACCCGGTGCGAGTCCCTGGAAGAGGCAGCGGCCGTGCTGGAGGCAAGCTGGCGCCGATAATCTCACACCGCCTCTGACATCTGAAAGTTGCACAACTATTGACGTTGAGGCCGAGGGTCACGTACACCTGAAGTACCTCCCCGAAACGCGGGGAGCGCCGCCGGGGCTTGACCGGCGCCTTCAGATCAGGAGTCGTGATGGGTTCTGACCAGTCCGCCGTCAACATCGCCTCGCTCACTGCGGGGCAGCACGACATCATCTACAACCTGCTGTCGCTGACCATCGCCTCGATGCTGTTCACGGCCATCTACCTGCTGGCCTCGCAAGGACGTGTGGCTCCCCGGTACCGCAACGCCGTCGTCATCTCCGCCGTCGTCTGCGGGATCGCGGCCTACCACTACTTCCGCATCTTCGAGAACTTCCAGGAGAGCTACCCGCCCGGCGACACGGCCACCGCCGACCATGCGCTGTCCAACGTCGTGTTCAACGAGGCCTACCGGTACGTCGACTGGCTGCTCACCGTGCCGCTGCTCCTGGTGGAGACGGTGGCCGTCATGGCCCTGGCCCGAGCCGCTTCGCGCTCGTTGCTGGTCAAGCTCATCCCTGCCGCGATCGCGATGATCGTGCTCGGCTACCCGGGTGAGGTCGCCACCACCAACACCGCGCGCCTGTTCTGGGGCTTCCTGGCGACGCTGCCGTTCATCTACATCGTCTACGTGCTCTTCACCGAGCTGTCGCGGTCGTTGGACCGCCAGCCCCCGCAGGTGCGTCGCCTCGCCCGGCTGCTGCCCGTATCGCTGGTGGCCCTGTGGTGCGTGTACCCGATCGCCTACCTCTTCCCGGTCTTCGGCGGCGACTTCTTCGGCGGCGCCGACGGCTTCGTCCTGCGCCAAGCCGGTTACAGCATCGCCGACATCCTCGCCAAGGCCGCCTTCGGCCTGCTGGTCTTCGCCGTCGCCCGGGCACAGAGCCGTCTGGAGGACCCTGCATACGCCGACGACCACGGCGCCGAAGCCGGCGGTGAGCACCGCGGTGACGCCCTCGCCCCTGAGGTCGCCAACGGCGAGCGCCACGGCGCGCGGCGGTCGGTCGGCACCGGACCCAGGAGCGCGGCGTGACCACCACCGTGGCAGCCGGGGAGGCGCGCGCCACGCTGGAGGCCAAGCCGCTCTACGAGCTGACCGTCTCGCTCCTCGGCTGCGTCCGCGACCACGACTTCACCACGCTGGCGACGCTGTGTGACGACGACTTCGGCATCGTCGACATCACCACCACGGGTGGGTCCCTCGTCATCCGCGACCGTGCCGGCTGGGAGGAATGGTTCACCGGGCTCTTCACCCAGCTGGACGCCGCAAAGGCGAGCACCTGGTCACAGATCACCGGCTACGACGTACGAATGGGCCAGGACATGGCGTACAGCGTGGTCGACTTCGACCAGATGTTCGTCACCGACCAGGAGTCCCTGCGCTTCACGGTCATCGCCACGATCATCTGGAAGCGCGAGGACGGCGCCTGGAAGGAGTCGCGCTACCACAGCTCGCTCATCGGGGTCACGCCTGCCTGACACCACCGAGCCGCCGGTGCCGGGACTCCCCCCACGTGAGAACCGGCACCGGCGATCGGTCGGCGACGCAGCGGCGCTGAGGAGCCGGGGACTTCGCCCGCCGCCGCCACCGGTGCTGGGTAGCCGTCTGTCCGGAGCTACTCCAGCACGTGGGCAGCAACCCGCACGCTCGCTGATCACCGCACCCTGGGGAACGCCGGCTCAACGTGCGTCTCTTCGCCGCGAGGCGGCCTGCCTGGTTCGGGTCGGCTGGGTGGACGACCATGGTCCAGGTGACTCCCAGATCCGAGGCAGGCCTGCTGGCCGCTGAACGCGCTCTCCAGACGGCTCAGCTCGCTGGCGACGTCGCCGCGCTCGACCGCTTGCTTCACGACCGCTTGGTCGCGATCGGACCCGATGGGGCCCGACACACCAAGAATCAGGACCTGGCCGCTTACCGTTCTGGCTCCTCGGTCATCACAGACGTGGTCGAAGAAGATGTCGAGGTGCTCGTTGCCGGCTCCACGGGGGTCACGTTCTTCACGGGAACCATCGGCGGGACATTCGGTGGACAGCCCATGTCGGCCCGGTTGCGCTACACGCGGACGTGGGTGCACGACGACGAAGCAGGATGGCGGATCCTCGCCGCTCACATCGCCGTGCAGCCACCGCTGCCCTGATCACGCCCTTGCGTCACTGAACCGCTTGCTAGGCATGCCAGCGATGTCCGCCGGGACAGAGCAGGATGCGGCGTATGAGCACACAGCCGCGTTTGGAGCGTTGGGAACGACGGTCTGAATGGCCTTTGACCGCGGCCGCCTTGGTCTTCCTGGTTGCGTACGCCTGGCCGATCCTGAACCCGGGTCTGGACGGGGACATCGCCGACACGTCGCGCCTGGTCACCTGGACCGCGTGGGCCTTGTTCGTCGTGGACTACGCGGTGCGCCTTGCCCTGGCCACCAATCGCGGCCAGTTCGTCATCCACAACATCTTCGACTTGCTCGTGGTCGCGCTGCCGCTGTTGCGTCCGCTCAGACTGCTGCGCCTGCTCACTTTGCTACACGTGCTGAACCGGCACGTGGCCGGTTCGCTGCGCGGCAGGGTGGTCACCTACGTCGTAGGGGCGACATCGCTGGTGCTGTTCGTGGCGAGTCTGGCCATCCTCGAGGCCGAGCGCGGTAAGCCCGGGGCCAACATCGATACCTTCGGCGACGCGCTGTGGTGGTCGGCGACTACGGTGACCACTGTCGGCTACGGCGACCAGTTCCCGGTGACCGCCTCTGGGCGTCTGGTCGCAACCACCCTCATGCTGTGCGGCATCGCGCTCATCGGTGTCGTCACGGCCACATTCGCCTCCTGGCTGCTCGACAAGGTCAAAGAGGTCGAGGAATCCTCCCAGGCGGCCACGCGACGCGACATCCGGGAACTGACCCGTGAAGTAGCCGAACTTCGGGCCGCGCTGACGACCGCACTGCCTGCCCCACCCGGTCAGTAGGCCTCGTGAGTGCGTCAACGGAGGCATCCGAGCGGCGTGGAGTCACACCGTCGCGAGGCGTAGCGGGGCACCGTCCGACTGCGACGCCTGGCCATCTGCCGCGAGCATCAAACGTGCGTCACTGCGCCGCCTGCTGGCCCTAGCGAGAAGGTGGGCTCGGGCTTACCGTCGGATGGTTCGAGTGCCTGGCCGCGGTGGCGGCGGGCGTGGTTGAGGCCTCTGAGTGGGTCGCCGCGCGAGGTGATCCCATGTCCACTCCAACTGCACTGTTGCCGTTCCAGCCGGCTACGTTGTCGACCGCCCAGCTGGCGGCGGTCTCCTTTCTGGCTCGCTACTCCGCCCGGACTCACCACCTGTACGCCTTCCGATTGCGGGAGTGGTTCGTCTGGTGCGAGCGCAACGGGTTGGACCCGTTGGTGGGGGTCCAGCGCGCCCATGTCGAGCTGTACATCCGCAGTTTGGGCGAGCGCGGCCTGATGGACTCCAGCGTGGTGTCGATGATGAGCGGGGTCCGCGGCTTCTTCCGGTTCGCGCACGTCGACGGCCTCATCACGGCCGACCCGGCCGTGTACGCCCGGCTGCCGAAAGTCCAGCGCGACGAGTCCCGCACCCAAGGCCTGGACCGGCTCGAGCTGATCCGCTTCCAGCAGGTCGCCCAGACCATCACCGTCCACCCCGGCGCTTCTTAACTGTCCCTGGCCCGGTCGCGTCGCGCGGGCGAGCAGTGATCAGTCGCCTTGTTCGTTGATAGCAGGTGCGCGTCAGGACGCTGGGATCCGTGTTGGAGTGTCGGTGGGGGAGTTCAGGCCCAGGAAGCGAGCCAGGAACTTGGCGCGCTCGGCGGCCCGGTCGTGCTCTGGGCTGAGGTGGTCCAGCCGTGCCGCGATCACCGTCGGGTCCACCAGGCCGGCGGCCAGCAGGGACGCTACGAAGTTCGCGTCCTTCTCGCGCAGTGCGACCAGCTTCGCGACGCACAGGTCGTGCGGCTCCAGGCGCCATCCGGTGAACCGTGGTGTGCCACCGATCGCTGCCGTGTTGTCGTTCTGTACCTTGACCAGGCGATCCCGCCACCCCGCTGGAAGGGCGGCTGTCGACAGGCTCACCCTGTCGATGCTGAACCCGTGCAGTTTCGCGAAGGGCGACCACTCGCCGGAGACACCTTCGATCCGGTCGGCGAGCTCGACGGTGCTCGGCTCGTCCGGCGCGATGGGCAGGATGTCGACCTCCAGCGACATCGTCGCCTCGGGAGGGAGAGACCTTCGTCCACCGAGCCGAGGATGGCCTGCGAACCGACGACGATGACCGCGTCGGCGCCGATGATCTGGCAGGCGGTGCGGATGGCGTGCTCGAGCTGGTCGCGACGCATCAGTGGCCCGCCAGCACCTGCTGGCGCTCTTCCTGGCTCAGCAGACCGCCCATCGGCGACACCTCACGCATCTCGATGCTGTCGCGGTCGAGGCCGGTGAGGACACGACGCAGCCCCGAAACGTCCCCGCTGCCGACTAGCCGGCCCCAGCGCTCGACGTTGCGGGTGTGGGGCTGGCCCGTCACCCGCGAGCCGAGCTGGCTGAGCCGTTCCTCGATCTGCGGGCGCCACTCCCTAAAGGACTGCTGCGTCAGGTGGGTCGACAGCTGCCGGTGCAGCCGCCAGGAGCGCTGCTCGGACCGAGTCAGCACCGGCTCGACCGGGCGACGGATGACCTCGAGCCGGTAGCCCATGCAGTCCAGCAGCCGCTCGAGCATCGCGTCGCTGAGCTCGGTGCGACCGGTGAGGAACTGGCTGATGCTTGGCTGGTGGACACCGCTCCACCGGGACAACAGGGTCTGGGTGGTGCCGGTCTCCGACATCACCCTGTTCAGAACCTGCCCACGCTCACCCATGTTGTGAGTATAGCAAGGAGTGCTATGTCAGGACGGAGGCCGGGAGTTCGTCCTGGCGCGCATGATTCGTATCGCACGACACAGGTCACCAGGAGTGCACTTATGTAGCGCACGGGGGTCGCACGAGGCCTCGCGAACGGCGCCGCGAAGCGTGTTTGTGCAGGTCAGGTGCCTACGGGGACGAACCCGGCGAGTCCTTGTAACAGGGGGTTGAGGGTTCGAGTCCCTTCGCCAGCTCGAAATCGCCGGCCGTGCGCAGCAGCAGGCCGCCCTCGCCGAGCAGCCCGTGACCGCAGGTGCTCCTACGGACGGGCAAACGCACCCGATGGACCGCTGGCCGAGCGTGGCTGCGCCCGTTGCAGAGCCCATTGCCCGTCTGTACGTGCACCTCCCGTGAGGCCGGGCGAGGGCGGGGAGGGTGCCCGTCACCGCAACGGGCCGCGTCACCCGACGGCCGAGCCCGGGCTCAGGCGTCGACGATGACGGGGATGATGAGCGGGCTGCGGCGGTGGGTGCGGTGGGCCCAGTTGGACGCGGCGCGGCGGACGAGGTCTTCGATCTGTTCGAGGTCCTCGATGCCGTCGCGGGCCGCCTTGGTCAGTGCGGCCTGGATGGCGGGGGTGGCCGCCGTGAAGTCGAGGAGCTCGGGTGGGAAGCCGTGGGCGAGGTAGTCGGGGTCCTCGGTGAGCTTTCCGGTCTCGGGGTCGATGATGCACACGATGGTGACCACGCCCTCCTCGGCCAGGGTGCGGCGCACGTGCAGGGTCTCCTCGGTGGCGCCGCCCACGGTCATCGCGTCGACGTAGACCAGCCCCGCCGGCACGGTGCCGGTGATGGTGGCGCGGCCCTCGACCAGGTCGATGACCGAGCCGTCCTGCGCGATGAGCACCCGGTCGGCAGCCACGCCGGTACGGATGGCGATGTCGGCGTTGGCGCGCAGGTGGCGCCACTCGCCGTGCACGGGGAGCACGTTGGTGGGCCGCAGGATGTTGAAGCAGTAGGCGAGCTCGCCGGCGCTGGCGTGGCCGGAGACGTGCACCTTGGCGTTGCCCTTGTGCACCACGTTCGCGCCCCAGCGGGTGAGCTCGTTGATGACGCGGTAGATGGCGTTCTCGTTGCCCGGGATCAGCGAGCTGGCCATGAGCACCGTGTCACCGGCGGTGATGCTCACGGGGTGGTCGCGGTTGGCCATCCTGGCCAGCGCGGCCATCGGCTCACCTTGGGACCCGGTGGCGATGATCGTCATCTCGTCCGGGCGCAACCGCTCCAGGGCCTTGAGGTCCTTGACCACGAGGCCGTCGGGGACGGTGAGGTAGCCCAGGTCCTGGGCGATCCCCATGTTGCGCACCATCGAGCGCCCCACGAAGGCGACCTTGCGCTTGTGCCGCTGAGCGGCATCCAGCACCTGTTGGATGCGGTGCACGTGGCTGGCGAAGCTGGAGACGATGACCCGGCCCGTGGTGGTGCGGAAGACGGTGTCGATGGCCGGCGCCAGCTCACCTTCGGAGATCGTGAAACCGGGCACCTCGGCGTTGGTGGAGTCGACCAGGAACAGGTCGACCCCCTCCTCGCCCAGGCGGGCGAAGGCACGCAGGTCGGTGACCCGCCCGTCGAGCGGGAACTGGTCCATCTTGAAGTCACCGGTGTGCAACACCAGCCCAGCCTTGGTGCGGATGGCGACCGCCAGCCCATCGGGGATGGAGTGGTTGACGGCCACGAACTCGCAGTCGAACGGACCGAACCGGCTACGGTCGCCCTCGGCCACCTCGACCGTGCGCGGTGTAATGCGGTGCTCGACGAGCTTGGCCTCGATCAGGGCCAGGGTCAGCCGCGAACCGACCAGCGGGATGTCGGGACGCTGGCGCAGCAGGTAGGGCACGCCACCGATGTGGTCCTCGTGGCCGTGCGTGAGCACGATCGCGTCGATCTTGTCCAGGCGCTCGGCCAGCCAGGTGAAGTCGGGGATGATCACGTCGACACCGGGCTGGTGCTCGTCCGGGAACAGCACCCCGCAGTCCACCACGAGCAGGCGGCCGGCGTGCTCGAAGACGGTCATGTTGCGACCGATCTCGCCCAGTCCACCCAGCGGCACCACCCGCAGCCCGTTCGCCGGCAACGCCGGCAGGCTGTCGCTGCTCCTGCGACGTGGTGTCCGGCGGCTCATCGAGGAACCCTCGTGCCGGGCAGTGTGCAGGTTGTGGATGCCGGGTGGGCCGGTGTCGAGTGGTTCATGAGCTCTCCGATGATGGGATGAAGACAGAGCGGATGGTCCGGCTGGCCGGCTCGATCGCCGCATGGGTCAGCGCGCGCGGCGCGCGCGGCGGCGACGCCAGTGCGAGCTCCATCCTGTCGTAAGCGTAGACATGCTCCTCCACGTCAGGGCGTGGGGCGGCCCGCCGAACAGGTGATGGTCCGAAGGTCCCGCCGGCGCCGAGGGTCCGGACCCCGAGCCCGGTGCCGTTCGCGCCACGCACGAACTCGGCGAGCCGGCGCGCCGAGCACCCGTCCGCGAAGGCCAGGCTCCCCAGGCCGAGTCCACTACTCGTGAACCGCCATGCAGGGCTCTCTCGAGGGCTGCATCGAGCTCCGCACCCAAGCTCCGGACCCAAGCTCCGCACCCAAGCTCCGCACCCAAGCTCCGCGTCGAACTCCGCGAGTGAGGAGAAGTCGGTACGTCGGTTTCTCCGCCACGGCGATTCCCCAACGTCGACCCCCCCCGGCGGCCGGTGGACGGTGAGGGAGCCGCACCCCAGGAGCCGCGGCCGCCGCAAGAGCTGACTCGTCGGTCTCGGCCCCTGGGGCCCGACTTGATGGAACACTGCCGGGAACAGTCCGCGTGCGGTGTCACCCGAGGCCGCGGTTGTCCGCGAGGAACTGGGGGGTGCCGCAGGAGTGGGTACGACGCAGACCTTGGTGTTGCCGTCCGACCGGACGGCGGCCTTCCACGCGCGTCGACTCCTCGAGACCGCGTGCGCCGGGATGACCGCCGACCGGCTCGACGTCGCGTGCCTGCTCGCCACTGAGCTCGTGTCCAACGCCGTGCTTCATGCGGGCGGCACCATCTCGCTCTCCGTCGCGCGCGACGGAGAGAACCTGCGGGTCGAGGTCTTCGACGAGAGCCCCGCCCTGCCCGTGGTGATGGACGGCCAGCCGTTGCGGGAGCACGGGGCAGGCCTGCGGCTCGTCGACGCCCTGGCGAGCAGTTGGGGGACCACCGGGCGCGAGGACTCCCGGCCCGGAAAGCGCGTCTGGTTCGCCCTGGACTGACCGTCGACGACCGGAGCGGGGAGAACGTGGGGGCGGACATCGGAGCTCGGCGCCTGGGCGTCGCGGTGCGGGCGAGCCTGGCCTGGTACGAGGACGTGTTCCGGGTGAACGGCATCCCGACCCGCGTGGAGGACGGGGTGTGGAGCGCGCTGGGCGACCGACCGCGCTGGCACTGCGCTGCGAAGACGCTCCGCCCGGACGTGCGGGCCGGCCGCGTGGTGCGCGCCGTCGACGACTTCGACCAGTGCAGCGTCGCGGACTCGTACGCGACGCTTGACCTCGGCCCAGCCGGCTTCCAACGGCTATGCCCTGGGTGACGAGCTCGACCACCTCACCGCGCTCGGTTTCCGGCCCGTCGGCCCCCACGTGGTGTGGGTACGAGGGGGGTGACTACGGTGTTCGGCCGGCAGCGTGCCGACGGGCCTGAGGCAGACGGAGTCAGCGCGATGGCAGGGTGCTCAGGCCCCCGGTGACCACGACCTCGTCGGCCAGCGCACCGACCCGCTGGTTGGTGTCCATGCTGGCCCGACGCAACACCGCGAACGCGGCGGCCTCGTTGACGTTCTGGCTGGCCATGACGATGCCGATGGCCGCGCCGATGCGCCGCGAGGACCGCAGCGCCTCCTCGAGGTTCGCGGCGTGCGCCCGGCTCACGATGCCTTCGGCCACCAGCTCGGCCATCAGTTCGCGGTCGACGACGGCTTTGGCCTCGAGCTGCCCGATGCGCCTGCGCTCGTGCGCGGCGCCTGCTTCAGCGGCGCGGGCGCGCAGGTCGGCCTTGTCGGCTCGTTCGTGCAGCGCGGCGACCTCCGCCTCGGTGGCGGTCACGCGCGTGGACAGGTGTCCACCCGTCCGGGCCCCACTCTGGCTGCCCTCCCCGAACATGCCTCCAGTATTGCGAGACCGGGCCGGGTGCGGGCGTTTCGTGGTGCCGCAGTTCGCGGCTTCCGCCCAGCTCCCCCGAGCCCGGCAGCCGCGCCGGCGTCAGTCCGGCAACGGCCGGACGTGGACGACGCAGAGTCCGTGCTGGACCAGCCGCGCCCGCAGGCTGAGGACGTCCGCTTCGTCGCGCACCCGGCCGAACACCGAGGTGCCACCCGTCGGGTAGTCAGCGCAGGTCATGTCCGGCAGGTCGGCCGCGACGTCGGCTGGTACGGCGCCCTGGACGACGAACTCGTACCTCACGCCCTGCCCCCGTCTCGTGGTCCGGTGATGCTTGCCGTTCGACCATCCCACTGGCACGGCGCCGGCGGTCCTTTCGTGACCCCCGGCTGGGTCACCTCGGACCGCCTGCACTCAGGCGGCTCTGCGGCTGGGGCTGTCGGACCGTCGCTCGCTCCCGGGCGCCGTGGCGGTGCAGCGCCCATCCGCTGAGGATGAGCAGCACCGAGACCGCGAGGAAACCGATGTCCCACGACAGGGGCGCCCCGAGGTCGTCGCGGACGTGGTGGATGCCGAGCAACTGGTGGTCGATGAGCCCCTCGACCACGTTGAAGATGCCCCACCCGGCCACCGCCAGCCCCAGGTGGAAGGACCAGCTCGGCGCCAGACGGCCCTGCTGCCACGACCGGAGCGTCGCCACGAAGGCCGCGAGCACCAGGACCCACATCACGAGGTGGAAGAAGCCGTCGGCGAGGGTGTTCACCTCGAGCCCGGCGACCGTGGTGACGGGGTAGGCCTCGACGTGGCTCACCATGTGGTGCCACTGCAGGATCTGGTGCAGCACGATCCCGTCGACGAAACCGCCCAGGCCCAGGCCGAGCAGCAGGCCCGGCGCCCGGCTCGGCCTGGGAGGTGTGGTGGGCGCGCAGGATGACGTGGTCATGGCGCGGTCCTACCCGATTCCGTGGCCTACCAACGGGCAGGCGAGGATCACCGGGCGAGCAGCGCCGCTGGGTCTGCTCGTCGGTCGGCGCCAAGGGCGAGTCGGTCGATGGATGAAGCGATGGCGGACGGGTGCGTCAGGCTGACCATGTGCCCTGCTCCCGGGCACCGTCACCTGCTCGGTCGGTGCAGTGCTCGTCAGCCGTGCGCACCAGCTCGCCGAGGCGATGTGGTCGTGCTCGCCCCTGATGACGTGGGTCGGTACCGTCAGCGCCGAGAGCGCCACCCGGGTGCGGTAGCGGCGAACGCGGTTCATTCCGCGCACCATCGACCCGGGTCCTGTCGACCGGTACTGCGGGACGACAAGCGGTATCTGCCACGGCGGTTCGTGAGCTGCCGTGCGTAGCAACCGGGCGACCATCCGGGGCCACGACCGCGCCTGCGGGTCGGTGACCGGGCCGATGAGCACCAGGCCGACGACCCCCGGCACGCGCGCGGCCACGGCCACGACGACCGGGCAGCTGGCCGAGTGACCGACCAGGACCAGGTCTGCGACCTCGGGCAGGGCCGCGGCCAACCGGCGGCCCTGTTGTTCCACGTGCAGGTCGGTGCCGGCTGGGGCGGGGTGGCCCATCGACGGCAGCGTGACGACGAGGCTGGGGGATGTCAGTCGAGCACGCACCGCGGCTCAGGCCCGCGCGTCGAGCCCGAGACCGGGCACCAGCACCACGTGGGCACCGCTGGATTGGAGCAAGAGAACCTCGTGGTGTGGAAATGGCCGGTCGGCGGGGGTGCGGAGGTGCGGAGGAGAGCAGGTGCGGAGGAGCGGAGGAACGGAGGTGCGGGGGAGAGCAGGGCGCAGGGCGGCGTCCAATCGGGTCGACCCGGCCGGCGCCCGCCGCTGCTGGGGGCTTGGGGAAGGCGCAACCGTGACAGGCCACGACGCCGTGGACATCACGCTAGCGGCGCTCCTCGACGGGAGGGGGCTTGGCTGCAGGGTTCGACACCCGACGTGCGCCGGGGCCACCCGACGTGCGCCGGGGCCACCCGACGGGCTGCAGCTTCGCCGTTGATCCGGCACGCAGGCCGCGATACTGGGTGGATGACGCTGCAGCTGTACAAGGCCCTCGCCGCGGTCGTGCTCGTGGGGCGACCGCTCGACGACGTGCTCAACGAGGTCGCCGGCATCGCCCAACCGGCGATCCCCGGCTCCGAGGCCTCCTCGATCACCCTGGTGCGAGCGGACAGGGCGTGGACCGCCGCCTACAGCTCGCCCCTGGCGCTGGAGGCCGACGAGCTGCAGTACCACGAGGGCCACGGCCCGTGCATGGACGCCGGCCGCACGGGCATGCCGATGATCGTCACCGACATGCGGTCCGAGGAGCGCTGGCCGACGTACACGCCGCGAGTGGTCGCGTCGGGTGTGCTCAGCTCGCTCTCGGTGCCGCTGCCGTTCCAGGGCCTGACGATCGGCGCGCTCAACAACTACTCGGGGCAGACCGACGCCTTCGGTGCCGAGGCGCTCGAGGTGGCCGAGGAGGTGACCAGCTTCATCGGCATCGCCGTGATGAACGCCGACGCGCACGCCGAGGCCTCGGCCACGGCAGCGAACATGCGTCAGGCGCTCGAGTCGCGCAAGACCATCGACATGGCGCTCGGCATCCTCGTCGCGACCCACCACTGTTCGCCCGACGAGGCATTCTCGCTCCTCTCCCGCACGTCGCAGAACCAGAACCGCAAGCTGCGCGAGCTGGCAAGCGAGCTGGTCGAGTCGCAGGCCGGACCCGCCGCACTGGCCTGAGGTCGCAGCGGAACGTCGCGATCTCCGGATGCCGTGCGCCTCACCGGGTAGGTCGCTGCCTGGACCACGCACTGCGTCTCGATCCCTCGTCCACCGACACCGCCGTCGAGGACTCGCTCCTGTTCATCGGCAACGCCACGATGCTCCTGCGCATCTCGGGCATCACGATCCTGACCGACCCGACCTTCGTCCACCGCCACGAGGCGGTTCCCCTGGGCTACGGGCTGCACACCACTCGCCTCACCGACCCCGCCGTCGAGATCGAGGACCTGCCGCCGATCGACCTCGTGCTGCTATCGCACCTCCACGGCGACCACTTCGACCTGGTGGCGGAGGAGCGGCTGCCCCGGTCGGTGCCGATCATCACGACTCCCCAGTCGGCACGGGACCTGCGGGAGATGGGCTTCGAGGGTGCGGTGGGGCTGCAGACGTGGGACAGCGTCACCCTCACCCAGGGGCAGCGCCACCTGCGGATCACCTCGTGCCCGGGGCAGCACGGCCCGGGCCTGGTCGACCGGGCGCTTCCCGACGTGATGGGCAGCGTCATCGAGTTCGGTTCCGGCGACCGGCCGCGCCGGATGTACATCAGCGGCGACACCCTCCTGGTCGACGACCTCGAGGAGATTCCCCGCCGGTACCCGCACATCGACGTCGCCGTGTTCCACCTGGGCGGCACGCGGGTGATGGGGGTGCTGGTGACGATGGATGCCGACCAGGGGGTCGAGGCGGTCCGGCTGATCGACGCGGGCACCTCCATCCCGGTGCACTACGACGACTACGACGTGAACACGTCGTCACTCGAGGAGTTCCTGAGCGCTGCCGACGCTACCGGGCTGCGCGAGCGGATCCACGCCCTCTGCCGGGGGGAGTCGTTCTCCCTCACCACCGGTCCGGGCGGAGCTGCTCACCCGATCTGAGCTCGGGTCAGGCCCTTCGGGCCGTTCGGCCTCGGGCGATCGCCAGCACGGCGGGGACGGCCATGCCGATCACCGTCGCCAGGCACCCCAGCGGCAACGGCAGACAACAGCCACCGCACGACACGTGCGTGCCGCGCGAGGTGGTCGTCGAGTAGTTCGGGATCGGGAGGAGTCGGAAGCGGCCGGGCGGCTGGGACAAGGGGTACCTCGAGGTCGGGGGGAACGTGGTTGGCCGGCTGGCCTGTGGTGGCCCGTGGTGGCGCGGGTGAGGCCGGTCAGGAACCGCCAGGGCCCTCGACCGGCGCGGCGGACTGGACGTCCGGGGCGCCGCGGGTCTCGTCCGCCTTGACCTGGTCGATCTCCTCGACGAGGCGGCTGCGCTCGTCGTCGTCGAGCTCGACGCCGGCCTCCTGCAGCCCCTCGTCGAGCTCGGCCGCGATGGTCTCGGGCTCGGCGCTGTACTCCCACGACGTCACCTCGTCGACGACGTTCTGGGCGGCCTCCGTCGCGGCCTCCGTCGCGGCCTCCGTCGCGGCCCCCGCCGCGGCATCCTGCTGCTCCTCGTCGTTCGGCACGTCGCTCATGCCGACCTCCCCAGCATCGCGCGGGCGCTCGTCGGGCGGTCGAGCAGACCGGCCACGCCGCGCTGCTGCTCGCCCAGGTAGGCGTCGAGCACGAGGATGCCGCCCGTGGTCGCCGGGGTGGCCCACTGCAGCCACCGCATGGTGCGGGCCAGCGAGCGGGCCTTCCTGGCTGCCACCGGGTCGTCGGCTGCGCGTGCCTTCGCCTCGCCCAGCTCGGCTCCGAGGCGGTAGGCGGCACCGCTGGCCAGGAGCGCGGCGCCGGTGAGGGCGGTCTTGGCGACGACGGCGACGGTCGTGGCTCGGTGCTCGACGATGCGTCGCCGGTTGTCGCCCACGATGGCCAGCCCGCTGACCAGGTGCAGACCGATGGCGGCCCCCTGAACCGCACCCCAGCGCGTCCACCCGGCGTTGGCGATGTCCGCCTGCTCCCGGGAGTCGTCGCCCTCGTGGCTGGCCGGGTTCAGGGCGACCGCGCCCATCAGCGAGCCCCCGAACCACGCCGCGTTCGTGACCAGGTGCGTGGCTCGAACCAGTGTGCTGTAACCGGACATTCGTCATCTCCCGAACTGGGTGGTGCGTCTCGCAGACGCATGGGTAGCGGTGGGGTGCCAAGGGGAACCCGACCGCCAGGTGAGGTGCTCCTACCCGCTGGGGCGGGGCGCACACGCCCCATGCGACCACCGCCACGCCAGTGCAGCGGCGACGACCCCGAGCCCGTTGACCCCCCAGTGCAGCAGCGCCGGGGCGAGCAGGCTGCCGCTGAGCTCGCGCAGCACCCCGAACACGACGCCGGCCAGGGCGGTGAACGCCACGGTTCCGGCCACGCGCCGCACCAGGTCGGCGCGGGCCACCCGCCCGGTGGCCGCGTTCTCCCGGGCCCCGTCGATGGCGGGGAGCGCGTGCCAGAACCCGAACAGCACGCCGGAGAGCCCAGTGGCCCAGACCGCGCCGTGGGCCACCTCGAGCAGGCCCCACAGCACGCCCCGGAAGGCCACCTCCTCGAAGACGACGGTGCCGAGCGGCACGACCAGGGCTGCCCGCAGGATCGTGACCCGGGCCCCGACCCGGTGCCTCGCGTCGAGGAAGGCCCCGCGCGTCAGGGGGAGGGCCAGACCGAGCGCGAACACCAGCGCGACGCACGCCACGGCAACCCCACCCCCCACCAGTCCACGCACGACCGCACCCGATCCGAGGCCCAGCTGCGCCCACGACAACCCCGCCGCCCGCCCGACCAGCAGCAGCAGGGCCGCGGCGGCCGGCCCCGTGAAGGGTTGCCAACGGGCGGGGCCGAGGTGCACCCACACGTTCACGCCGGCCATTCCGCCCAGGCACGCGACCAGGGCGACGAGCTGCCCGCCGCTCACGCGGTGAGCCCGGCGAGGTCGAGCACGGACTCGGGGCCGTCGAGGTCGGGGGTGCTGAGGAAGACGGTCGAGACCCCCAGGTCGGCCAGGGCGGCGTGCCGGTCGCGGTGCTCGGCGACCGTGCCAGCCTGCGTTCGAGCGGCGAACGCCGCAGCCGCGGTCCGTCCGCGCAGCCGCTCCACTCGGGCCCACACGTCGTCGCGGTCACGACCGACCACCGGCAGGTCGAGCACCGTCACGGCGACCTCGCTCGGGTCACGCCCGACATCCGCGCAGTGCTGCCGCACCACGGTGATCTTGCGTTGCAGCACAGCCGGGTCCGTGGTCGTGAGGTTGCACGCGTCACCCAGCTCGGCCGCGATGCGCAGGGTGCGGCGTTCGCCACCTCCACCCACGACCACCTGGATCGGGGCGGGAGGGCGGGGGTAGCACGTCGTCTCGGGGAGGAACACCCCCCGCGCGGCATACGGCTTGGTGCCCGGCGCCCACAGCGCCCGCATGACCCGGATGGAGTACTCCAGCTCGTCGAGCCGCTCCGCCGCGGCCGGGAAGGGCAGCCCGAACGCCGCGTGCTCGCGCTCCCACCAGCCCGCGCCGATGCCCAAGAACGCCCGGCCACCGGTCAGGGCGGACAGGGTGGCCGCGGCCTTGGCGGTGACCCCGGGCTGCCGGAAGGTGACCGGCGTGCACAGCGTGCCCAGCCGCAGCGGCGTCCCCAGGCCCGCGACCGCGCCCAGCGCCACCCACGGCTCGGGGATCGGTTCCCAGGGCCGGCCGACCTGCGGGATCTGCATCAGGTGGTCCATCAGCGCCAGCCCGGCGAACCCGGCCTCGTCCGCGGCGAGCGCGACGTCGCGCAGCCACCCGAGCGGGTCCTCGCCCCAGGGGAACCGGGCGAGTTGCAGCACCACCTCCACCCCCGTGGATGCCGTGCGCGGGCCGACCGCTCGCGCCGCACCGGTCGCAGGCGGCGGGGGAGGAGGGGCCAGGTCCGGGCTCACCGCGACCACGAGGTCCCACCCCTCATCGGCGATCTCGCGCTGCACGGCCCCGCGGCGGTCGAGCTGGCCGGCCAGAACCCGCGCGGGCAGGCGGCGGTCACGGGCGGCGTTGCGGCGGCGGCACTCGTCGTCCGGGGTGTGGAGCACCACGACCACCGCCGCCAGGCCCGCCTCGCGCGCCGAGGACAGCCAGGCGCGGCGACGGGCGACGTCGAAGCCGAGGGTGTCGACCACCGTGGTCAGCCGCCGCCCGAGCCGCGCCGCGACGATCGACTCGAGCACGGCGAAGGCGTCGACGGAGGCGTCGAGGTCGTGCGGCCCGCTGCCGACGACACCGCGAAGGCTGTCGGAGGACACGACCTCCTCGGCGCGGTACCGCTGCGCCGCCCACGTCGACTTCCCCGACCCGGAGGCGCCCACCAGCACGACCAGCGCCGGGTCGGGGAGCGACATGCGGGAAGTCTGCCCGATCCCTCCCCGACCCGGCGTTCGGGACGAACGGGTCAGCGGGTGCGCAGGCCCCAGCCGTAGGGGAACGCCGGGTCGTACCCGGGGTCACCCACGTTGATCGGCTCCTGCGCCACGCTGCGCGGCCAGCTCACCGGCAGCTTGCCGGTGAAGGGGGCCTTGCCGAAGAGCACGTCGGCAACCCCCTTGCCTTCGCTGCCCGGCAGCCACGAGGCGACCAGGGCGTCGATCTGCCGAAGCTGGGCCGGCGGGATGACGACCGGACGGCCGGACACCACCAGCACCACACACTTGGCAGCGGCGGCGCAGACCCGGTCCACCGCACGGGAGTCGGCCGTGCTCAGCCGCATCGTCTTCTCGGGTCGCGGCGTGTTCTGGTCGCCCGGGTCGTAGGCCCAGAGCGGGCCGCCGACGTCGCCGAACCCCTCGGCATACGGCGTCTCACCGACGACCACGACGCCGACGGCCCCGCGGGGCACACGCGTGGAGGCGTCCGCACTGAAGGTCACGTTGCGGTGCTCGGCTCGGATGCCGTCGAGGATCGTGCTGCCCGGGATGACGTTGGTCGAGCCGCCCTGCCAGGTGAGGGTCCACCCGCCGGCCTGGTTGCCGATGTTGTCGGCGTTGCTGCCCGCGACGTACACCTTCTGCCCGTGGCCGATGGGCACCGTGTGGCGGGAGTTCTTCAGCAGCACCTGTGACTTCTGGACGGCCTTGCGGGCCACCGCCCGGTGTGCCGGCGACCCCACTTCGACGAGGTGCGTGCGGTCGGTGTAGGGCTGCTCGAACAGGCCCAGTTCGAACTTCTTGGTGAGGATGCGCGCCACGGCATCGTCGATGCGGGCCCTCGAGACGCTGTAGTCCGCGACGGCTGCCTTCAGGGTCGTGATGAAGGTGGCGTAGTCGTAGGGCTCCATGAACATGTCGATGCCGGCGTTGACGCCCGTGGCGACCTGCGTCGCGTACGACGCCACCCCCGGGTCGATGTGGTGGATGCCCTCGTAGTCGGAGATGACGAAGCCGTCGAAGCCCTGCTGCTGCTTGAGCCAGCCGGTGAGCAGCTCGTGGCTGCCATGCATGTTGACCGGGTTGCCCAGGCCGTCGTCGGTCCAGTCGACATCGCTGTACGACGGCATCACCGACCCGACGTCGTACGTGTGGATGGCGGGCAGGTAGGGCGCGAGCGCGAGCCGCTGGAACGTCGCGCGGCTGACCTGCGCGACGCCCTGGTCGATGGGGTAGTCGCCGCTCCTGCCGCTGTTGGACCCGGTGCCGTAGGTGGTCAGGCCGTCACCGGCGAAGTGCTTCGCCGTGGCCAGCACGCGGTCGCTGCGGTCGAGCCGGCCAGAACGGCCTTGGAGGCCGGCGATGGAGGTCGCCATCGACCTGACCAGCTCGGGCGTCTCGCCGAAGCTCTCGTAGGTGCGCCCCCAGCGGTCGTCACGCGCCACGCACAGGCACGGCGCGAAGGCCCACTGCGGCCCGCTGGCGCGGGTCTCCTCGGCGGTGATGTGCGAGATGCGGCGCACCAGGGCGGGGTCGCGGGTGGCACCCAGCCCGATGTTGTGCGGGAAGACCGTGGCTCCCAGGAGGTTGCCGTGGCCGTGCACCGAGTCGACCCCGTAGATCAGCGGGATGCGCAACCGGGTCGCCATGGCGGCCCGCTGGTAGCGGTCGACCATGTCGGCCCACGCGGTGGGGGTGTTCGGTGTCGGCACCGAGCCGCCGCCGGAGAGCACACTGCCCAGACCCAGCGTGGTGATCTGGGAGGTGTCTGCGTCGATGCCGCCGCGTTCGGCCTGCGTCATCTGACCGATCTTCTCGTCGAGGTTCATGCGGCGCAGCAGGTCGGCCACCCGCTTCGCGGTGGGCAGCTCGGCGTTCTCGTAGGGGAGCGAAGCAGCGGCCGAGCTGTTGGCCGGGGCGGGTGCCGCGGCGGCGGATCCGACGGAGGTGGCGGCGGCCAGGCCCGTGGTGGCCAGGGCGGCGGCAGCGCCCAGGGCCGCGAGGCGGAGTCGCGGTTGGGGTGAGGTGGCAGGTCGCATGGAGTTCCTTCCGGTCGCGCCGACCGGTCGGGCGGCGTACTGCGGCACCCGGCCGCATCCCTGGAGCGAACGTGATGTCCTCACATCCTGCCGGTGTCCTGCCCCGGTCGACCAGCGGTGACAGGGGCCTTGACCAAACTGGAGGGGAACCTTGACCAGCACCAGGGAGAAGGCTTCTCAGCGGCGGTAGTACGTGCCCTCCAACGGCAACCGGAACCGGGGCCGACCGTCGCGGCGCAGGTAGGCGTGTGCCACGGCAGGGGCGGTCGGGATGAGGCAGATCTCGCCGACGCCCTTGGCTCCGTAGGCGAACGGCAGCACGCCGGGCCCGTGCACGGTGCGCACCTCCATCTCGGGCGTCGTCGTCGACCGGATCAGGCCGAGCTTCGCGAACGTCGTCTGCGGCCGGCCGTCGACCACGACGAACTCCTCGGTGAGCGCGTAGCCCAGACCCATGACGATGCCACCCTCGACCTGACCCTGGAGCGCCTGCTGGTTGACCACCGTGCCGGCGTCGTACGCCGCCACCACCTTGCGCACCCGGCCGTCGGCGTCGAGGTGCACCAGCTGGGCGCCGTAGCCGTAGGTGACGTGGCTGACCGGGTTCGCCTTGTCGGAGCCGATGGGGTCGGTCGTCGGCGAGAACTCGCCCTCGAACACCCGACCCTCCACCGACTCCAGGGCTGCCAGCAGACCCGGCCCGTGCAGCGCGTCGGGACCTCCTCCCGCCTCCAGGGCCTCCTTGAGCGCCACCGCCGCGCGGCGTACCGCCTCGCCGGTGAAGACCGTCTGGCGCGATGCCGTGGACGTGCCGGCATCCGGCGTCCGCTCGGTGTCCGGCGCCTCGACCACGACCCGGTCCGCAGGGACGGCCACGGTCTCGCACAGCATGTGCGTCGCCATCTGGGCCACCCCCTGCCCCATGCCGGCCGCGGAGGTGCGCACGTGAACCACGCCCCCCTCGACCGAGATCAGGGCACGCCCGGTGTCGGGCACACCCATCCCGAGACCGCTGTTCTTGAACGCCACCGCCAGCCCGGCCTCGGGGTCGGCGTCGTAGTCGGGCTTGAGCGCCTCGAGGCACTCGACCAGCCCGGTGGCCTCGTCGGCGATCTGGCCGTTGGGCAGCTCCTGCCCGGGCCGGATCGCGTTGCGGTGGCGGAACTCCCAGGGGTCGATGCCCGCCTTCGCGGCGAGCAGCGTGATGCTGCTCTCCAGGGCGAAGGCGCTCTGGGCCACGCCGAACCCGCGGAAGGCGCCCGACACCGGGTTGTTGGTGTAGACCGCCAGTCCCTCGCAGTGGAAGTTCTGGTAGTCGTAGGGACCGCCGGCGTGGGTCACCGCCCGCTGCAGCACCGGGCCCCCGAGCGACGCGTAGGCCCCGGTGTCCGCGACGATCCGGGCGCGCAGGGCCGTGATCCGCCCGGTCGCGTCGCAGCCGAGGGTCATCTCAAGATCCATCGGGTGCCGCTTGACGTGGTAGGCGAGGCTCTCGTCGCGCGAGAACTTGACCTTCACCGGCAGCCCGGTGTGCCAGGCCGCCAGGGCCGCGTGGTGCTGCACGCTCATGTCCTCCTTGCCACCGAAGCCGCCGCCGACGAGCATCGAGTGCGCGTGCACCTGCTCCGGCGGCAGGCGGAGCATCCGGGCGATCTCGCGCTGCTCGTCGTAGACCGACTGCCCGGACGTGAACACCTCGACCCCACCATCCGCCCACGGCCGCGCGACGGCGCACTCCGGCTCCAGGAAGGCGTGCTCCTGCCACGGCGTGTGGAAGCTGTTGCTGACGACGAACGCCGACGCGGCAAGGGCGGCATCCGCGTCGCCCCGGTCGACCACCTCGCGGGTCAGCACGTTTCCGCCCGGGTGCAGCAGGGGCGCGCCGGGCGCCAGCGCCTGCTGAGGGCTGGTGACCGGCTCGAGCTCGGTGTAGCGCACCTCGATGAGGCGAAGGACCTCGTCCAGCGACGTCTCGTGCTCGCAGACCACCAGCGCGAGGGCGTCGCCGACGTAGCGGGTGGTGGCGCCCTGCGCGACCAGCACGTCCCAGTCGTCCACCAGGTGGCCGATCACGTTCTCGGGCACGTCGGCCGCGGTCAGCACCGCGAGGCAGTCGGGGTGCGCCCGGGCCCGGCTGACGTCGAGGGCGTCGACCACCGCCCGGGGGTACGCCGAGCGCAACGCCTTGGCGTGCACCATGCCCTCGAGCCGGATGTCGTCGGTGTAGACGCCGCTGCCGAGCACCTTCTCGGCGGCGTCGGGCCGGGGCGCGCGGTCGGACATCCGCACCTGCGCGGTGGGCGCGGCGACCTCCTCCTCGCCCCGCAGGATCCGCCCGGTGCGCAGCACCGCGTCCTCGACCATCCGGTAGCCCGTGCAGCGACAGACGTTGGCCCGCAGGGCCGTGACCACCTCGTCGCGGGTGGGGTCGGGGTTCGCCTGCAGCAGTGCCCTGGTGGTCATGGCGAACCCGGGCATGCAGAAGCCGCACTGCACGGCGCCCTCCTGCTCGAAGGCGGAGACGATCGCGGCCCGCTCGCGCTCGGGCAGGCCCTCGGCCGTCGTGACCTGCTTGCCGGCGACCTTGGCTGCCTTGCGGGTGCACGCCTTGACGGCCCTGCCGTCGACGTCGACCAGGCACGTGCCGCAGCTGCCGTCGGTGCATCCCTCCTTGACGGAGGTGAGGTCGAGGTCCTCGCGCAGCCAGGTGAGCAGGGTTGCGTCGGTGGGCACCTCGTGCACCCGGCCGTTCACCGTGGTGGTCATCGGCTCGTCTCCTTCTGCGCCGTGGTGTGCGGCTGCCGTGGCGTTCGGATGCCGCGCGCGTGCCATCACCGCACCGCCGTGTCGGGGGGCCCGCAGGGCAGGTAGTGGCCTGCGGGCAGGTGCTCGGCGAGGTGCCCGTCGGTGACGGCGCGGTGGCCGCGCAGGAAGACGTCGCGCACCCGCCCCTGCACCTCGATGCCCTCGTAGGGGGTGTGGTCGACGTTCTCGTGGAGCGCCGCGTGCGTGACGGTCCATCGTGGGGCGGGGTCCAGCACCAGCACGTCCGCGTCGGCGCCGGGCACGAGGGCACCCTTGCGGGGGTGGAGCCCGAAGTAGCGGGCGGCGTTGGTGGCGGTCACCTCGGCGAGCCGGGTCAGGTCGAGCCTTCCCGCGGCCACGCCGGCGGAGTACATCAGCGCCATCCGCAGCTCGATGCCCGGGATGCCGTTCGGCACGTGGGCGAAGTCGGTCGCGGCATCCTTCTGCCCGACCAGGTCGAACGAGCAGTGGTCGGTGCCGACGAACTGCACCTCACCGCTCGCCAGTGCGGCCCAGAGCGCGTTTCGGTCGGATGCCGTGCGCAGGGGAGGGCTCATCACGAACGCCCGCGCGCGGAGGCTGTCGTCGTCGGGGCCGCCGTAGGCGCCCGCGTCGAGCAGGAGGTACTGCGGGCAGGTCTCCGCGGCCACCGTGTTGCCGGTGGCCCGGCCCCGGCGAACCGCCTCGAGACCGAGGGCCGACGAGAGGTGCACGACGTAGTGCGGGGCGCCCGCCAGCGCCGCGATGACCTCGAGGCGATCGACGGCCTCGGCCTCGAGCACGGCGGGTCGGGTCAGGGCGTGGAAGTGCGGCGTGGTGTGACCGTCCGCCAGCGCCGCCTTGACGAGGGTGTCGACGAGCACGCCGTTCTCGCAGTGGAACCCGATGGTGGCACCCAGCCGCGCGGAGGTCGTGAGGGCCGCCAGGACCTGTCCGTCGTCGACCATCATCGTGTCGCGATAGGCCAGGTACAGCTTGAACGAGGTGACCCCGCGCGACACCACCTCGCCCATCTCGTCGGCGAGCTCGTCGCGCCACTGGGTCATCGCGAGGTGGAACGCGTAGTCGGTGACCGCGCGGCCCTCGGCCTTCGCGCTCCAGCGGTCGAACCCGGTGGTGAGCGTCTGCCCGTGGAACGCCGTGGCGAAGTCGATCACCGTCGTCGTGCCGCCGGCGAGGGCGGCACGGGTGCCGGTGGCGAAGTCGTCGGCGGTGACGTGGTCGCCGGCCTCGAGGTCGAGGTGGCAGTGCGACTCGACCCCGCCGGGAAGGACCACGCAGCCGGTGCAGTCGAGCACGGGCTCGCCCGGGCGCGGCTCGAGCATCCCCACCGCCGCGATCGTCTCGCCGTCGATGCGCACGCAGCCGCCCTCGAGCACCCCCTCGGGGGTGACGACACGGCCGCCGCGCAGCAGGGTCACCTCACAGCTCCTTCCAGATCCGCTCGGCGCGCTCGGCCGAGTGGGCGAGCACCGCGGCCTCGTCGAGCCCGGGGAACTCGCGCTCCCGCAGCACCCACTCGCCGTCGACCAGCACGTCGGCCACCTGGGCGCCGCTCATGCCGAACACGACGTGGCCCCAGACGGACCGGTCGTCGAGGTGCGTCGGCGGTCGGTAGTCGAGGGTCACGAGGTCGGCCACCCCTCCCGGTCGCAGCACGCCGATGTCGCGGCCGAACACCTCGGTGGCGATCGCCGGGTTGTGCTCGAAGAGCATCGTCACCGCCTCGGCAAAGCCGACGGTGGGGTCGAGCCGGTGCCCGCTGGCCGCGATCTTGGCCACCTGCATGGAGGCGAGCACGTCCGGGGTGTAGGCGTCGGTGCCGAGGCCGACCCGGATGCCGCGGCGCAGCATCTCGACCACCGGCGCGAACCCGACCGCGTTGGAGAGGTTGGAGTGCGGGTTGTGCACCACGGTGGCGCCGTGCTCGGCGAGCACCTCGGTCTCGACCGGGGTGACGTGCACGCAGTGGGCCGCCAGGCTGTCCGGGCCGACCATGCCGCGTGCGGCGAGCCGGTCGACGACGCGGCGACCCGTGGCCGCCACGGTGCGCGGTTGGTCGAGCGGGCCCTCGGCGACGTGCACGTGGTACCCCCCGGGCACCGCCTCGGCCGCGCCGGCGATCGTGTCGAGGCTCGCCTCCGAGAGGGTGAAGGAGGCGTGCATCCCGAACAGGCCGCGCAGGCGGTGCTGGTCGGGCGTGTTCGCGGCGTGCATGAAGCCGACGTTCTCCGCCACCGCCTCGGCGAAGGCCGTCGGGCCGTCGCGGTCGGAGGTCTCGTAGCAGAGGCACGCTCGCACTCCCACCTGCCGGGCCGCCTCCGCGATGGTCGCCAGCGACCCGGGAGCGGCGTTCGGGCTGGAGTGGTGGTCGAACACGGTGGTCACACCGCACCGGACCGACTCCAGGAACGTCGTCGTCGCGTTGAGCCGCACGTCCTCGGGTTCCAGGAGCCGGTCCAGGGCCCACCACAGGTTGCCGAGGATCTCGTCGAAGTCGCGGGTCGGTGCGTGCACGGCCATGCCGCGCGCGTACGCGCTGTAGCTGTGCGTGTGGGTGTTGACGAGCCCCGGCAGCACCACCCGACCGGTGTCGACGACCGGTTCGCCGGGGTGGGCGGTGCGCAGCTCGCTCGAGGTGCCGACCTCCGCCACGAGCCCGCCGCGCACGAGGACCGCGCCGTCGGTGACGACCGGTCGGGTCGGGTCGCCGGTGATGACGTGCGTGCCGGTGACGATCACGGGGTCGCCACCTCCAGCCCCGCAGGGGCGGCGGTGAGGAGCCAGGGGTGGTCGTCCTCGAGGGCCGTGAGGATGCGCTCGATCTGCTCCGGCAGGTCGCCGTCGCTGCGACGGTGGGTGACGACGTCCCGCGACGGCAGCCGCACGAGGTAGTCGTCACGTCGCCGCAGGAAGCCCACGTTGGTCGAGGCGTCGAAGTCCTCGCGCGACCAGAAGACGGTCACCTTGTCGCGGTAGGGCAGGCCCGCATGGGGGCAGAACGTGCCGCAGTTGCCGCACTCGTTGCACAGCCCGTCGAGGTGCACGACCTGCCGTGGGTCGGCCAGGCCCGGCACGGCGATCGCGACGTTGGCGCGGTTCGGGCACACCTCCGTGCAGATCTCGCACACCTCGTCGCACCGCAGGCAGCGTTCCGCCTCCGCCGGCCCGCTGACCTCCTCGGCGAGGCGACCGCGGCGAACGGTCAGGAGGTCGTGGGCGGTGAACACCGGTGCCGCGGCGCGGTCGAAGTCGGGCCGGATGCCGTGGCGACGCAGGATCACCCGGGCCACTGTCCTGCCGTCCGCGATGGCCCCCACCACGGTGTCCGGGCCTCGACGGCCGTCGCCCACGGCATACACCTCGGTGACGCCACCGGCGACCACCGCACGCAGGTCCGGCCCCAGCTGTGGGTGCCCGTGCTCGTCGACGGTGACCCCGTTGGCCCGGTAGCGACCGCCGTCGACCGTGGCGCCGGTCGCCCCGATCACGGTGTCGAAGGGGAGCTCGACGACGACGCCGGTGCCACGGGTCGAGCGCCGCCCGTCGGCCGCCCACGCGTCGAGCTCGGTTCGCTCACACCGCAGCAGCACACCGTCGTAGGCGATGGGTGCCAACAGCTCCAGCACCTCGATGCCCTCCGCGCGAACCGCGTTCACGTCCTCCTGGGCGGCCGGCATGAACGGCTCGGTGCGCCGGTACACGAGGGTCACGTGCTCGACGCCGTCGGTGCGCAGGGC
>Ga0105047_10004015_pt1 | contig 25791 bp, 23 predicted proteins | sample MAT04_FD_78384 | JGI IMG/M metagenome (GOLD analysis project Ga0105047, IMG submission 78384) | Freshwater microbial communities from Lake Fryxell liftoff mats and glacier meltwater in Antarctica - MAT-04 (megahit assembly) | ecosystem: Environmental > Aquatic > Freshwater > Ice > Liftoff...
CCGCCCCTGCCCCCGCCGCCCCTGCCCCCGCCGCCCCTGCCGCCCACGCCGCCGCCGCGCTCGAGGCGCCGCGCTTCGCCGACCCGACCGCGCTCGGCCTCTTCGGCCTCGCCATCGGATGCGCCGCGCTCCTGCCGATCGCGTTCGGAATGAAGGGCGCGGCGACCGTCGAGGCGCTCCGCGCCGCGGCGATGATCTGCCTGCTCTTCGGCGGCGGCTGTCAGTTCCTCGCCGGTCTCATGAGCTTCGCGAACAAGAACATGCTGGGCGGCACGCTGCTCACGACGTTCTCGTTCAACTGGGTCATCAACTGGTGGACGCTCGACGGCCTCGCGAACGGCAAGATGCCGAGCGCGTCGATCAGCCTCGCGGTCGACCTCTGCTTCATCCTGATCTTCGTCGCGATGACGTACGCGTTCGCGTTCTACTCGAAGCTGCTCGTCGTCTTCCTGCTCGATATCGACGTGCTCTACATGCTTCGCATCGTGCGCGAGGTGGCTCACATGCCGGCGCTCGGGCTGCCGATCGCGATCGCGTCGACCGCGCTCATGTTCCTCGCGCTCTACATCGCCGTGGCGCTCGTCCTGGTGAACGCCTCGGGCAAGAGCATGCTGCCGATGGGCGGGCCGATGCTCGGACCGAACGTCGGCGGGCCGGCGCAGCACTGAGACCTGTGAACGGGGCGTCACGGACGGGTGGCGCCCCGTGTCGTGAGTAGGGGAGGGAAGAGCGGGCTTCCTGCTGGGCTAGGCCTGGAATAGGGGAGGTGCGGCGGGCGGCCTCTGGATTGCAGAGCGCCGGGTCTCGCTTCCCCTCGATCCCCTCGGAGGTTCCTTCTCATGATCCGCTCGATTCGCTCCCCGCGCGTCCTCGCGCGTTTTGGTTCGCTCGTCTCGTCCCTCGGCCTGCTGCTCGTCGCGGCACCTGCTGCTGCGCAGGACCCTGCTCCGGTTCCCGCCGTGCAGGCAGCCCCGAGGGCCGCGGTGCCCGAGGAGAAGGTGCCCTCGATGAGCCTCGCGCTCGAGCGCGCCGGCGGGTTCGGCTACGCGAAGGCCTCGTCGACCGAGGGGAACAGCGACTCCTCCCTCTCGCTCACCGCGCTCGGCGTGGGCGGCGTCACGCTGAACCCGTTCGCGGTGCCTCGCGTGGGTCTCGACTTCATCCTGCCGTCGAACCTCACGCTCGGCGGCGCCGTCGGCTTCACACGGCTCTCCGGCTCCACGAGCTCGGGCAGCAAGAGCGAGGACATCGGCTCGGCCGTCCTCTACACGCTCACTCCGCGCATCGGCTATCGCATCCCGCTCTCTGACAAGGTCGACTTCACGCCGCGCGCGGGCCTCACGTTCGCGGGCGGCTCGTTCTCGCCGGCCGACAGCAAGAACGACGCGAGCATTTTCGCGATCGCCATCGGGGCGGACGCGCCGTTCGCGTTCCGCCTCACCGATTCGTTCAACATCCTGGTCGGCGCGGCGCTCGACTACACGGTCTCGGCGAACGTGAGCACGACAACGACGACGAGCACGAGCACGAAGTCCGACGAGGTGAAGGGCACGCTGTTCTCGGCGCAAGCGTGGCTAGGCATCGGCGGCTACCTCTGAGGGAGTCGAGAGATTCGAGAAACAAGCGGAGGCGCGGGGGGCGTGGAGACGACGCGGATCCCGTGCTGCAGACCTCCATCCGGACGGCACCAGCGTCTCCCCCCAGAGTGGCCCGGATGGAGGGTCGAGGGGCCGAGAGACGCTGTCGCCCGGGAGAGAGGTGAACTTCGCGCAGGGAAGTCCCGTCTTCGGAACTTCCCGAGCATCCGACGAGCGTTCAGTTCGAGATCGAGGCGAGACCCCTCCGCGTCTGCCTCCGCGTCTCCGCGACTCCGCGTCTCTCGCGAATCCTGTTTGCTTCGCGCGCGGCTAGCCGATGATCATCGCTTCGCCGCGGAGCGTGCTGCCGTCCTTGAAGCGGCGCAGGTTCCACCGGTCGAACATCGGGAGGTGCGTCTCCTTCGCGATGTGCTCCGCGATGAGCTTGCCCATGACCGGCGCCATCATGAAGCCGTGACCCATGAAGCCCGACGCTTGATAGAAGTGCTCGATCGCGTCGACGCCGCCGACGATCGGGTTTCCGTCAGGCGTCAGGTCGTAGCAGCCCGACCACTGGCGTAGGACCTTCACCTTGCCGAGCACCGGGCACGTGGCGACGAGCGCCTTCGCGTAGAGGCCGAGGAACGCGAACGAGCTGTTCTGATCGAGACCCGGAGGCACGCGCTCCTGACCGATGCCGCCCACGATCTCGCCGCGCGTGGACTGGCTGAAATACAGCCCGTTCTCGAGGTCGGCGACGAGCGGCTTCAGCCACGGCTTGAGCGGCTCGGTCGAGCAGATCTCGTGGCGATGCGGCTTGTTCGGCAGGTCGACGCCGACGAGCTTCGCGATCTCCGGCGACCACGCGCCGGCCGCGTTCACGATCTTGCGCGTTCGGATGAGATACTCGGGCGCGCGGTCGCTCTTCGCGTCGCCGCCCTTGGCCGCGCGGCGAACGCGGACTCCCTCGATCGCCCCGTTGCGAACGTCGATCCCCACGACATCGGTGAAGGTCGCGATCTCCGCGCCGAGCTTGCTCGCGGCCTGCGCGAAGCCCCACACGAAGGGCCACGGGAACACGACGCCGTCGTCCGGGTTGAAGCTCGCCGCCACGACGCCGTCGGTCGAGAGCTCGGGGACGATCTTCTGCGCCTCGCGCGGCGAGAGCATGCGGGTGGAGAGACCACACTCGCGCTGCAGCTTGCAGCTCTCCTCGAGCGCGCGCCGGCGCTCCTCGTTGCGCGCCAGGAACAGGTAGCCGCCCTGGCGCAGCCAGACGTTGATCTTGAACTCGTTCGCGAAGTCCTGGCACATGCGGATGCTCTCCTGCATGAGCCGCACGTTCGCCTCGCTCGACCACTGGGCGCGGATGCCGCCGCCGTTGCGCCCGCTCGCTCCGCCGCACAGGTAGCTCTTGTCCACGACGGTGACGTCGCGCACTCCGAGCCGAGCGAGATGATAGGCGATCGACAGGCCCATGATGCCCGCGCCGATCACCACGACCTCCGCGTGATCTCTCACCCGATCGTCTCGCCGCCCGTACGCCGGTCGTGCTCGGCGAACTTGCGCAGCGCCTCCGCGTGGAGCGAAGCGTTGGCCGACAGCGTTCCTTGCCCCTGCGCGACGGGCCCCCGGTAGTCGAACGGCGTGCCCTTCGCATCGGTGAACACGCCGCCGGCCACGCGGACGATCGCGTCGGGTGCGCACGCGTCCCAGAGCTTCACCTTGCCGCGTGACGGATGGGCGTAGAGCTCGACTCCACCGCTTGCCACGAGCACGCCCTTGATGCCGGAGCTGCCGACGGGGACGAGCTCCTTGCAGCCGAGCGACGAGAGCTTGGCGTCGACGTTGCGACTGCGATGGAACCGCGAGACGGCGCAGCGAACGCGCGAGAGCTCCGTCACGTTCGAGATCACGAGCGGCGAGCGCGAGTCGTCGTCTCCGATGAGGAACGAGCCGATGCCCTCCGCCGCGCCATAGGTGCGTCGGCTCCCCGCGAAGGCCGGGCACAGGACGACGCCGACCGTGGCGCGCCCTTCCTCGGCGAGCCCGATCATCACGCAGAACTCGCCATTTTTCGCGATGAAGTCGCGCGTGCCGTCGACCGGGTCGACGAAGAGCACCGCGCTCGACTGCTCGAAGCCCTGGAATGTCGACGGGTCGCTCTCCTCGGCCACGATCGGGATGCCCGGCAGGCTCGCGCCGAGCGCGCTCAGGATGAACGCGTTCGCCTCCTTGTCGGCGCGCGTGACCGGATCGTTCGGCCCCTTCATCTCCTCGCCCACGTCCTTCTCGGCGTAGACGCGCATGACGAGCTCGGAGGCGCCACGCGCAGCGGCGAGCAGCTTGGTGAGGACGTCCTGACGATCGATCTTCATGTGTGAATGCCGACGCGGTCGAGGGCTCGTGGGAGCTGGCGTAGATCGTCGTCCGGGAGATAGCGAGGTCCGCCGCCCGTCTCGCGGACGAGCTGCTCGAGCTGCTCCACCGTGCGCGCACCGAGCACGGCCGCGGAGACGAGGTGGTTCGCGAGCGCGAAGCGAACGGCCGCGGCGCGGAGGGTGTGGACCTCGCCCTTCACGAGGAAGCGGATCGCGTCGAGCTGCTCCACGCGGTGCTCGAGCTCCATGCGGGTCCAGCGATCGTTGCGGTGGTCGCCCTCGACGAACACGCGGTCTTTCGTCCACATGCCGGCGAGGAGGCCGTACCCGAGCACGCTCCGCGCGAGCACCCCGCAGCCCGCGACCATGATGTCGCCGGAGATGCGATGCAGATCGATCGGGTGCGTGAGGTTGTAGGCGAGCTCGATGACCTCGGCGCCTTTGTCGATCGCAGCACGCGCGACGTCCTCGTCGCCTGCGGCGACACCCCAGTGCTGGATCTTGCCCTCGGTCTTGAGCGCGAGCGCCGTCTCGACCGCCTCGCCGGCGTAGATCGCGTCGGGCGTCGGGTGGTGCAGCATGAAGACGGGAATGGCCTCGACGCCGAGCCGCTTGCACGAGCGCTCGACCGCGCCGCGGAGATAGGTCGGGTCGAACGTCTTTCGTGTGGGGTCGGTCGTTCGATCGACGCCGCCCTTCGTCACGACGACGAGATCGGGATGATCCTTCAGGACCTTGCCGACGAGCAGCTCCATGCGGCCGCCGCCGTACGCGTCGGCGGTGTCGATGAGCGTGAAGCCCATGTCGACGGCACGACGGAGCACCTTCTCGGCGTCGGCCTCGTCGACGGGACCGTACGCCTCACCTCCGAGCCCCCACGTGCCGACCGCGAGCTCCGAGACCACCATACCCGTCTTGCCGAGGGGCCTTTTCCGCACCCATTCCTTCTACCACGAGCCGTTCGCGGCGACCCGCGACGCGGCATTCTGCAGGCCGCCGGCACGCTTGACGTTGACCTGAAAAGGCGCGATTGAGAGCCCCGACGCGCTTATTTGGGGGCGTTCCTAGGAGGATTTCACATGCGAAGCGTTTCGTTCGGCCTTGCGATCGGGTTCCTGGCAATCACGTTCAGCGCGTGCGGTGGCGATGAGGTCAAGCCGCAGCCCGTGACGCCGGTGGCCCCCGTCGTCGAGCCGCCGCCGCCCGTGGTCGAAGCCCCCAAGGAGGAGCCGAAGCCCGCTCCGACGATGGCCGAGCTCCAGAAGAAGACGAGCGAAGGCATCGGCCAGGCGATGAACGCGCACGACGCGAAGAAGATGGCGAGCTTCTACACGGAGAACGCCGTCCTCCGGATGGCCGGCATGCCCGACCTCACGGGTCGCGAGGCGATCGCCGCCATGTGGCAGAGGAACTTCGACATGTCCTCGAACTCGAAGGGCATGGCGAGCCGCGTGTTCGTGAAGGGTGACGTCGTCATCGCCGAGTTCGCATGGACGGGCACGCACTCGGGCGAGATGGGCGGCATGAAGGCCACCGAGAAGCCGATCGGCGCGCAGGGCGTCGACGTGATGTGGTTCTCGCCCGACGGCCTCGTGAAGGAGCAGCACACGTACATGGACATGGGGACGATCATGTCCCAGGTCGGTGCGTCCAAGCACAAGGCTCGCCCGGTTCCGACCCTCCCGACCGGCGCGCCCGCGGTCGTCGTCTCGATGGGCACGCCCGAGGAGACGAAGAACGTCGAGTCGGCCACCAAGATGTGGGGCGCGTTCGAGAAGAAGAGCGAAGCCGACTTCCTCGCCGGCTCCACCGACGACATCGCCTGGGACGACATGACCCAGCCCGAGACGATGAAGGGCAAGGCCGCCGGCAAGAAGTTCTTCGGCGAGATGATCAAGGCGTTCCCCGACCTCAAGGCGACCAACGCGAACGTCTGGGGCGTCGGTGACTTCGTGATCGCCGAGGGCTCGATGACGGGCACGCACAAGGGCGCGCTCATGGGCATCCAGCCGACGAAGAAGCAGATCAACATGCACGGCCTCGACGTCATCCAGTTCAACAAGGACGGGAAGGTCGTGCGCGGCACGAGCTACGGCAACGGCGCGGAGATGATGATGCAGCTCGGCCTCATCCCGCAGCCCGGCGCCGCGAAGGCCGCCCCGGCGACGCCCGCCGCGAAGCCCGCGAAGCCAGCTGCTACTCCCGCGAAGCCAGCTGCTGCTCCCGCGAAGCCGGCGACGCCGGCCGCTGCGCCCGCAAAGAAGTAGCAGCACACACCGCGAAGACCGCGCCGGCACGTTCTCGTGCTCGGCGCGGTTTCGCGTTTCGAGGGTCGCTCACAGAGCGGGCGCGAACCACCAGTGAAACGAGGAGTAGGCGCTGCCGCTCGCGCGCACCTCGACCGTCACCGTGTCGCTCGTGACGGCGTCGGCGGGGATCACCACGGCGATCTCCATCCACGGTCCAGGCTCCACCTTTGCCTTGCCGACCACGCGATCGCCCACGCGAACCTCGAGCTCGCTCACGTCGGCGCCCGTCTGCACGCGGCCGAGCACGAGCGTCTTCACGCCGTGCGTGAGCTTCACGACGAACCGCTCGCGCGCCCGCGCGGTGCGTCCGCCGTCGACGACGATGCGCCCGTCGGGAGCGTTGCCCTCCGCGGCGATCTCCTCGCCGTCGCGCGCGCCGAGCAGCTCGTAGCGATGCTCGGCCTCGCTCTCGAGGTCGGCCACGTCGAGCGTGTCGGAGAGCGCGGCGTGCTCGGTCCATGGAAGCTCGCCCGAGCCGAGGTGCTCGTAGCGCGCCTCGTACGCGCGCATCGCCTGGCCGCCGAGGATCGTCGAGTCGGTGACGACGGCCTCGTGGAGCGACTTGCCGAGCACCGCGTCGCACGACATCCACTCCGGATAGACGATGAAATGCGTGGGCAGCGATGCCGGCGACGAGACACGCAGGCGCTCGTAGTGCTCGAGCCGCGAGCCAGCGCCGGCGACCCAGTAGCGGCCTTCGCTCGGTGTCGTGAGGCCGACGACGTCGAACGTCTTGCGGTTGCCGAAGTAGGCGATCGCGCCGGTGTCGTTCACGCCGATGCGCGCGTCTCGCGGCAGGGTGGCGTCGGCCCAGCGACCGAGCGCGACTTGCTGGCGATCGATCCCGCTCGCCGACTGCGCAGCGTCGTCGATCACCCAGTCGAGCCGGACGGCGAGCGTACCGGCGAAGCCGCCGGCGATGAGGGTCGTCGTGGCGGCCCCGGCGCGGGCATCGATCCGACCGACGAGCGTGCCGAGCGCACGTGCGAGACACGCGAGGCCGACGAACCAGCCCGGCGCGAACGGCCACAGGTAGCGCAGCCGATTCCAGAGAAACGTGACGTAGAGGCACGGGACGAACATCGCGAGGGCGAGCACGAGGACGACCCCCGCTCGGAACGGCCGCGACGCGGCGTGGCCGCGCCACGCGAGCGCGGCCAGGCCCGCGCACGCGAGCGATGCGCCTCCGCGGGGAAGGAACTCCGCCGACCAGACCTGCCCGTCGAGGATCTGTCCGACGAGGAGCCGCGCGTTCGCGATCGCGGCGTCGGGCATCGCGAAGTACGGGTTGCCGGCGAGAAGCTTCACCTGTGCGGTGCTCGACGTCGCGTGACCGGTGAGCGCGAGGAGGAGCAAGTTCGGCGCCGCCGTCGCGAGCAGGAGCGGCAGCGCCTCGGCGCGGCCACGCAGCCCGTGGACGCGCGGCGCCGCCGCGACCGCGATCGCGATCACGATCGATGCGATCGCTCCCTCCGGGCGCACGAGCGGCGCGACGAGCGCGAGCGTGAAGAGGATGCGAAGCTCGCGCGGCGTGCGGCGCGCGGGCTCCTCGGTCCACTCGCTCGCACGACGCATCGAGTGCAGCAGGACCCAGGCGAAGGGCACGACCTCCATGCCGCTCGCCGCCGACCACACGAAGCCGCCGAACAGGAGCGTCATCGCCCCTGCGCCGTACGCCGCCGCGCGCCCGGCGAGCGGCCTCGAGATCGCGTAGGTCTCGTACGCGAGCGCGCCGAGCGCGACGAACGAGAGCACCCACGTCGCCCAGAGGATCGACTCACCGCGGACCCCGAGCGCGTACGGCACCGCGAGGATCGCCGGCCAGAGGAAGCTCGTCGCGCCGGTGGAGATCGGCTCGCCCGCCTGGAACCGCAGCGGATGCCCTTCGGCGAACGCGCGTGCGTACTGGAAATGGATGTACGCGTCGTCGAGCGCGGCGCCCGGATGGCCCAGCTTGGCGAGCACCGCCTGGATGGAGGAACGCGCCAGCAGGCTCGTGACGAGGACGAGCGGAAGGAAGGGGAGGAGGCGCTTCGCACGCGTGCGGAACGACGGAATCGCTCGGGCGGGCGCGATCGCGCTCGAGGAGGCTTCGCTCATCGCACGGACCCTCAACTTAACAGACCTTGACCGGCCCTGCGCGCACGTCTATCCGCCCTCCCCGTGTCACTGCCCGAACGAGCCGCCGACGCTCCGTACCCGCCGAAGCGGACGCCCGGCCCCTACGAGGACGCGCCCCGCCTTCCCACGGGGGATTCGGTCGATCTCCGCACGGTCGTGGAGGGTACGGAGCTCGAGCTCGAGATCGGTCCTGGGCCGAAGGCCGGGTTCCTGTGCGAGCGCGCGGTCTCGGCCCCCGGGTCGGGCCTCGTCGGCCTCGAGATCCGCAAGAAGTGGGCAGCGGTGGGCGACGCCCGCCTCGCGAAGCAGGGCCAGGCGAAGCGAGCTCGTGTGTTCTGCGAGGACGCGCGCGTCGCGCTGCCTCGGCTCGGGCCGGACGCTTGCGTGGCCCGCGCGTACCTCCACTTTCCGGATCCATGGTGGAAGAAGCGCCACACGAAGCGCCTCGTCATGGGCGACGTCTTCCTCGCGGAGGTCGCGCGCCTGCTCGTCCCGAACGGCGAGCTCTACGTCCAGACGGACGTCGAGGAGAGAGCCGAGCTCTACGAGCGCGTGGTCTCGGCACATGAGGCATTCGAGCCCGTCGGAGCCGACGGCTCAGCTCGCATCGCAGAGAACCCCTACGGCGCGCGCAGCCCGCGCGAGCATCGTGCGATTGCAGATGGGCTTCCCGTCTACCGCATGATGTGGCGGCGTCGCGCGTAGGCTCGGCCGGGCGCGAACGGGCATGTTCTTCGCTTCGTGGATGGTGAACGGACATCCGTCCGCCACCAACCACAAGGGGTCCGTCATGCTGTACTGGGCTGCTGTCTTCTTCGTCATCGCGCTCGTCGGAGCTGTCCTGGGCTTCAGCGGCATCGCCACGGGAGCCGCGGGCATCGCGAAGATCCTGTTCTTCGTCTTCCTGGTCCTCGGCGCGCTCTCCCTCATCTTCGGGCGCCGCGTCCCTGCCTGAGCGCTGAGTCGCCACCAAGGTCATGCTTCTCTGCGCCATCCTGACGCTGAAGGACGTCGTGTCGGTCGTCGAGCAGGTGACGCCTCTCGAGGTGACGCTCCGGCGAGGGCGCGTGATCTCGCTCGGACGCCCGAGCACGGTCGAGCTCGCCGCGGGCGCAGGCCTTCGCGTCCGCGGAGCCGCACTCTTCACCTGGGACGTGGGAGGCGTTGCGGTCCCCGTGAGCCTGCGCGCGTGGCAAGTGCTCCTCGTCCCGTCGTTCGTCGCGCGTGGCCATCGCCACGTCCTCGCCCTCGACCCCGTTCTCGAGGCGCTCGATTTCAAGAGCGTTCCGACGTTCCTCGGTGCGCGGATCACCGCGGCAATCAACGACGGCTTCGCCGCGCAGAAGAGCCGCCTCGCCTGGGACTTCGAGAAACACCTGTCGCTCGTGCGAGCGCTGTCGGACAAGGTCTCCCCGAAGAGCGAGGTCCGGCTGGGGCCGTGTGGTGGAAACGTGACCGTCACGGACGTGGACGTCCGGCTCACGCTGGACTTCGAGCTGGAGGTCCGCCGGGAGAGGGAGCGCGACTCGGCGATTCAGTCGACCGAGGAGGTCATCTCGCAGTGCACGCGCGTCAACGTCGCGCCGAAGAGGATGATCTGGGACGACAGGTAGATCCACGTCGCGAGCGCCAGGAAGCCGCCGATGACCCCGTACGCGGAGTAGCTCGTGAGGCGCGAGAGGTAGAGCGCGAAGACGGCCTTGAGAACGGTGAGGAGCACCGTGGTCAGAATGGCGCCAGGAACGACGTGCCGGAACGAGGGGCGGGAGCGCGGCACGAAGTGGAACGCCGCGGCGAGACCGACGGAGAGCAGTGCGATCGACACCGCGAGCTCCGCGGCCTGCAGCAGGGCAGGTGCCACTGAGTAGTGCGCGCTGCGCGCGACGAAGCCGAGGGTCGCGCTCGCGACGAGGGAGAGGAGCATCAAGGCGCCGAACCCCGCCACGCATGCGAAGCCGGAGAGCCGTTCGCGCACGAAGATACCGACCTTGCCGGCGACGCCTTTCGCTGTGCGGGGCTTCACCTGCCAGATCTTGTTGAGCGAGAAGTCGAGCTCGACGAAGGCGCCGCTCGCGCTGAAGAGGAGCGTGGCGATGCCGATGATCGCGGAGGTCTTCCTCGCGCCGTGGCTCTGCTGCATCGTGGTGAGCGTCTGGTCGATGACCGAGCGCATGGAAGGGTCGCCGCTCGCGAGGGCCCCGACGATCCGATCCCGCGCCGGGCCGTCGTCGCCGATGACGAAGCCGACGATCGTCACGGTGAGGAGGATGAGCGGGAAGATCGCGAACGTCGCGTAGTACGAGAACGCCGCGCCGAGGCGGAACCCATCGAGATCGTCGAAGCGATCAGCCGTCCTCGAGAGCAGCGCGCCGACGAAGCGGACTCGCTCCTTCGCCGTGCTCGAGAAGGAAACGGTCGTCTCGCTCACTTCGGCGCGGGGCCCTGCGGGCCACGCTTCGCGCGCTCGGCCTCTCGGAGCTCGTCGCCCTCTGCGCCCTCGAGCGCCTCCTTGGCTTTCTCACCGAGCTCCTCGGCGTTGCCCTTCTTCACCGATTCCGCGAGCCCCTCGTTGTAGTGGTGCGTGGCGTCGTAGTTGCCCTCGCCCTGCAGGTCGCGCTTGTCGCCCTTCGTGCCGCTCGTCTTGGGATCCACGGATGACTCCTTTCGCGCGACCAGACGCCGCGCTTTCGCCCCTCGAGTTGCAACCCTCGTTCCGCGGGCCTAGGTTGAGCTGGCTGTGTCCCGGTTCCGCGTGATGACGTACAACGTCCACCGCTGCGTGGGACCCGGAGGCGGGGACTCGATCTCGGACATCACGAGCGTCTGCAGGGACGCAAACGCCGACATCATCGCTCTGCAGGAGCTCGATGCGCCCGAGACGGACCAGGCCGAGGGGGCGCACCATGCGCGCGATCTCGCGGACCACCTCGGCATGGACCTCATGTTCTGCCGCACGTTCCGGCGCGGCGTCGGCTACTACGGCCACGCCCTCCTGAGCCGGAGTGTGCTCGAGCTCAAGAAGGTGACCACCTTCGCCTCACCACACGTGGACGCCGAGCCACGTGGGGCAATTTGGGCACGCGCGACACTTGGCACCACGGTCCTCGACGTCATGAGCACGCATCTCGGCGTCCATCGCAACGAGCGCGCCTCGCAGTCTCGCGAGCTCATGGGGGACGCCTGGCTCGGAAGCCCCGACCTCCTCAGCCCACATCTCCTGTGCGGGGACATGAACGCCGTGCCGAACGCGTCGACGACGTACCGGCGCTTCACGTCGCGCCTGCGGGATGCCCAGCGTCAGCTCGACGGCCATCGACCGAGACCCACGTTCCCGAGCCGGCTGCCGGTCCTGCGCCTCGATCACGTGTTCGTTTCGGACGATCTCGAGGTGCTCTCGATCAACGTGCCGTGGAACGGCCGCTCGCGTCGCGCATCCGATCACCTGCCGCTGATCGTCGACCTCGAGCACTCCGGTGTGCGCTCGAAGAAGGCAGGGCCGGAGAGTCGCTGACTCCGCGGCCCGTCGCCGTTCGCGAGCGTGACGTCAGCTCTGGGCCGACGTCTTCGCTCCGTCTTCGCCTTCGCCCTCGCCGATGCGGTTCTGGAGCTCGCCCATGAACTCGCCGGCCATGCGCCGGATCTCACCGCCGAGGGTGTCGCTGAGCAGCGCACCGACGGCGGTGAAGAGAACGAACCGCGTGAGCTTCGAGCCGAGAAGGACCCCGATTCCGAGGCCGACAGCGCCGGCTGTGACGGGGATGAGGTACGGCCTGTCGCGAAATGCGACCTCGGCCCTGTCGCGCACGTTCTCCACGATGTCGCGGACGTGCTCGACACGTTCACGCAGCTGCCCGGCTGCCTCCTCACTCCCCGCCTGAATCCTCGCCTTCCTCTCCGAAGCCTGCACGTGATTCATGATCGCTCTCTCCTTCGGACGGGCTCAGGCCCCGCCGCGACGGACACGCCGTGCAATCGCCGCGCCGATCGCCCCGAGGACGATCACGCCGGGAGCCACCGGCGGGGTGTGCGGACCCTCCTGCGGCGACGTCGAGCACGCCGACGCCTTGACCTGGCCCTCTGCCTCCGCGCTGCACGTTCCGCCATCGCACTCGGCGCTGGCGCTGCCGGTCGCTTCGAACTTGAGATTGAGCAGCGCGTTGAGCGCGTCGGCGCACTTCTCCAGGTTTCCGCCGCTGTCGACGTACTGGCCGTCGCAGAAGATGGCGCCCTTCGGATCCTTGCACTGGATATCGCAGCCGCCCTTCAGGTCGGCCTGGCACTTCACGGAGTCGACCTTCGCCTGGCACTCGACCTGGCACTTGCCGGTCACCTTCGCCTGGCACTTGCCGCTGCACGACGACTTGCACTTGGCGTTGCAGTCGGCCGTGGGCGGGGTTCCGCCGCACGACGCGCTGCACTTGGCGTTGCAGTTGGCCGAGCAGTGGGACTTGCATTCCGCGCTCGCCGTTCCGCCGCTCGCCTGCGCTTGGCAGGTCGCCTCGCAGTCCGTGTTGCAGGAGCCCTCGCAGCTGCCCGCGCAGCTATACGTTCCCGGGTTCACCGTGCACTTCGCGCTGCAGTCCGTTTCGCAGGAGCCCGTACAGCTCGCGTCGACCGAACCCGTGCATTCACCGTCGCAGCTGACGACAGCCTTGCCCTGGCAGGCCGCGGTGAAGCTGACGGGCGTGCACTTCGCGGTGCAGCCGGCGTCGACCTGGACCTCACACTTGGCCTCGGCCTTGACGTTGATGTTTCCGCACGACTCGAGCCCTGCATGCGCGAGCCTCGGGGCGAGGAACGCGAGCGGGGCGACGGTAAGGAACGCGATAGCAAAGCGACGGGACATTCGAAGTACCTCCTGCACGGCGTGAGGGCCGGGCTATCACCAGCAAACGCCTATCCGGCCGCTCCGACAACTTGTCAGGAGGGGAGGAGGGCGGATTCCACAGGTCGACCCCCGTAGGACGGACGTCGAGCTGAAGCATTCGAGCCAATTTCGGGGAGCTTCAGGTCAGCCCCGGCCGGAACTGGCTCGTGGCGGTTCGCCCCGAGAAATACGCCCGTGCCACGCCGGGTTTCGTGCGGGTTCTCGGGTCGGTGCCCGCCTGCGCCGCTCCGCCGGGGCACGGTCCTCGCACGGAGCGCCGAAGGGCTCGGGATGCAACGCGAGGACAAACGGCAGGCGGCGACGTTCTCGGCGGGGCCACCGATGCCCGTCCCCGGGGACGTCATCGCCGACAAGTACCGGATCGACGCGGTCCTCGGTCGCGGCGGCATGAGCGTCGTCTACCGTGCGACCCACCTCGCACTGGAGCAGCAGGTCGCGATCAAGGTCCTGTCGGCCGAGGCGGTCCTCCTGCCCGAGTACGTCGTGCGCCTGAAGCGCGAGGCTCGCGCGGTCTCGCGCATCCGGAGCGAGCACGTCGCGCGCGTGCACGACATCGGCGAGCTTCCGGGCGGGGGCGTGCCTTACCTCGTGATGGAGTGCCTCGACGGGAGCGACCTGGCGGCGGTGCTCGTGCGTCGTGGGCCGCTTCCCGTGCAGCTCGCAGTCGAATGTGTCATGCAAGCATGTGAGGCACTCGCCGAGGCGCATGCGCTCGGGATCATTCATCGTGATCTGAAGCCCGCGAATCTCTTCCTCGGCGAGGCCGTCGACGGCTCGACGTGCGTGAAGGTGCTCGACTTCGGGATCTCCCGCATGTCACGCCGGCACGGCCTGTCGTCGTTGACCGATCCAGGCACGGTGCTCGGGACGCCGAGCTACATGGCGCCCGAGCAGATGGAGGGCTCCGAGGCCGTCGATGCGCGCTCCGACATCTGGGCGCTCGGGACGATCCTCTACGAGCTACTCGTCGGCAAGCCGCCGTACTCGGGCGATTCGCTCCCGCAGATCTTCGTGAAGATCATGCGCTCGCCGACGCCCAGGCCGTCCGCCATGCGGGTCGGCGTTCGCTCCGGCCTGGACGAGATCGTCGAGCGCTGCCTCGAGGTCGACCCGGCCGACCGCTTCCAGACGGTCGCCGAGCTGGCGTGGGCCCTCTCGGCGCTCGGCGCGCCGAGCGGACGCGATTCGGCGGCGCGGATCTCGCGCGTGCTCGACCGCCAGAGCCTCGAACCGACCTCCGGAACACTCCGCTCGAGCCTGCCACCGCCCTTGGTCCACGCCGTCCGTCGCTGGTCGCGTCGCGTGCGACGCGCGATGACGCACGCCGGCGCCGCGCTCGCGAGCTTCCTCCTGCTCGTCCTCGCATCGGTGTTCGCAGTGCTCGCGATACGGGACGTTCCCGACACCAACGTGCTCGAGCGTCCCGTCGCCGGCCCGGCCGCCGTACGTCCTCCGCCAGTCTCCGCCGCCGCCGAAGGGGCCGTGGCGATGGCTGTGCTGCCCCCCGCGACCCCTCGCGCCCCGAAGGCCGACGCCGGGAGCACGCCGATGGGCGACGGCGCTCCCACGGAGAAGGTCGGAGACCCGGCGCCGCCCGTTCGCGAATAGACTCGCCGCGTGCTGCGCGCGATCGGGGGCCGTTTCGTATCGATCGCGTCCATCGCGTCGGCCGGTGCGCTCGTCTCCGCGTTCGTCGGCATGCCGTGCGTCGCGTACGCGCAAGAGGCAGCGCCGGCGGCCGACGCGCCCGTCGTCCCGCCGCGCTCGCTCGCGCCGCTCCAGGCCGCGTACCCCGAGGGCGCGGAGGGGGATGCGTTCGTCATCGTCGCCGTGACCGTCGCGGCAGACGGAACCGTGCAGAGTGCACGTGTCCTGGAAGGCGTGGAGCCCTTTGCGGGGCGCGCGCTCGATGCGGTGTCCGCCGCGCGCTTCGTTCCCGCGACGCGCAGTGGCGCGCCGATCGCGGCGACGAACCGCTTTCGCATCGACTTCGCGAAGGCGGCGCCGCCCGCGCCTGATGCCGACGCTCCGGTCGTGCCCGTTCCGCTGGTCATGGACGCCCCGCCCATGGACGCCCCGCCTGGCGAGGTGCTCGTCCGCGGTGGAAAGGGGGCGGTCGGCGCGCCGATCGCCGACACGCTCGCGCGCGCCGAGGTCCGCCAGCTCCCGGGCGCGTTCGGTGACCCGTTCCGCGCGATCGAGGTCTCTCCCGGAGTCACCCCGATCGTCAGCGGCCTGCCCTACTTCTACGTGCGCGGCGCGCCGCCAGGCAACGTCGGGTACTACTTCGACGGCGTTCGCGTCCCCTACCTCTTCCACTTCGGCCTCGGCCCGTCGGTCATCCAGCCTGCGCTCGTCGCGCGCACGGACATCCACAAGGGGGGCTACCCCGCGGCGCTCGGTCGATGGGCCGGCGGCGTGGTCGACTCCACGGCGGCGCCGCCCTCGGATCGCCTCCACGGCGAGGGCATCCTCCGCGTCATCGACGCGGGCGGCCTCGTCGAGGCGCCTTTCGCGAACGGGCGCGGGACGGCGCTCGCCGCAGGCCGCTACTCGTACACGTCGGCGCTCTTCTCGCTGCTCGATGCGACGACGTCACTCGACTATCGCGACTACCAGACACGCGTCTCGTACGCGGTGACCGACCGCGACGTGATCTCGCTCCTCGCGTTCGGCGCCTACGACCGCGCAACGCAGCGCACCACACCGGACCGAGACACGATCGACGCCGCGACGGGAAACAGACCGCGTCCGGACGCGGTGCACGAGATCGAGGTCGTGCTCTTCGCGTCCGAGTTCCATCGCGCCGACTTGCGATGGGACCACTCGCTCGGTGGAGGGGGGAGCATGCGCCTCGCCGCGACGCTCGGGTATGAACGTACGCGCGTCGAGGCGCGGCGTGCCGCCGAGGACCTGATGACGGCGACTCGTCTCGAGATCGTCCAGCCGGTGAGCTCCAAGATCACGCTCCGCGCCGGCGCCGATCTCGTGATCGACCGCTACCAGGCCGATTCCCTGCCCACGTTCGCCGACGACGACGACGTCGTCGCTCGCCAGCGGCGCATCTTCGCGAGCCGTACCGATTTCGCGACGGGTCTCCGCGCCGACGCGGTCATGGTCCTCGACCCGCGCATGGAGGTCACCCCGGGCGTTCGCATCGACATCTATGGCTCCGACCAGGCCCGAGCGATCGGCGTAGACCCTCGCATCGCCGCACGCTTTGCCGTCACGGATCGCGTGCGGATCGTCCACGCCTACGGGCTGGCGACCCAGCCGCCGTCTCCGCCGATCGCGCTTCCGGCGGTCAGCATCGCGCGCCTCGAAGGCGGTCTCCAGCGGTCCGCGCAGACGAGCGCCGGCGTCGAGATCGATCTTCCCTCGGACGTCACCACGACAGCGACCGTCTTCCACCAGGCGCTCTACGACCTGAACGACGCGCTCGGTACGGCGCAGGTGCAGATCATCGACATCGAGAAGAGCGACTCGCTCCTCGGCAAGAGCCGCGGCTCGGCCTATGGCCTCGAGCTCGGGCTGCGCCGCAAGCTGACGCGGACCATCGGCGGTCTCCTCGCGTACACGCTCTCTCGCTCCGAGCGCACCGCGGAAGGGCGCACGTTCCTCTCCACGTACGATCGCCCGCACGTGCTGAACGCTGCGCTCTCCTTCGACCTCGGCAAGGGCTGGCGGGCCGGGTCGCGGCTCGTCTACTACACCGGTGGGCCTGCCTCTCCGGCGACGCCCGCGTTCGCCGGGCAGGTGGTCGGCGTCCCGCCGTCGCGCACACCAGACTTCGTGCGCATCGACGGACGCGTCGAGAAGCGCTTTCGCGTCGGCAGGAGCGGCTATCTCGCGGTGGTGCTCGAGGCGCTCAATGCGACGCTCTCGACGGAGACCACCGGCTATCAATGTGGAACGCAGCTCGCGGTGCCCGGCGTACAGCGCGAGCCACCGCGCTGCGTCGGGCGCATCTTCGGTCCGGTCACCGTGCCGAGCGTGGGCGTGGAGGGAGGCTTCTGATGTCGCGTTCGCGCTCGCGCTCGAGTCGCTCGTGGCTTCCGATCGTCGCCACCTGCGTGGCCGCGCTCGTCGCCGCGTGCGTCCCCGCCGACGAGGCGCTGCCCCTGGGCGCGGCGCAGTTCACGATCACGGGGCGCGGTTCGCCTCGCACGTTCGCCGCGGATCGCGTCGTCGACGACTGGTCGATTCACGTCGATCGTTTCGTCCTCTCTTTCCGCACGATGACGATCGTGAACCTGATGGACTCCGAGCAGTGCGCGTATCGCGGGCGCGGCGCAAAGACGAACGTCGTGTTCGAGGGCACCGAGGGCAGCGTCGTGCAGGCCTTCAACGGCCTGAAGACAGGTGACTGTCCGGACGTCGGCCTGCGGCTCGGTCCGCCGACCGACGAGAGCGTGCCCGGAGAGGGCGCGACCGCCGACGATCTCGTCGCGCTCGCGAGCGGGACGCCGGCGCATGCGCTCCTCGAGGCGACGGCGGTGCGCAAGGCGCGGCCGCCCTTCACGCTCGAGGACGAGACGGTGCACGTGAGCCTGCGCTTCGACTCGGTGCGGACCGCGTCGTCGTTCGGCGGATGCCGTGACGCGGTCCGCGGCGCGCGGATCCGCCCCGGAGCGCGATACGGCGTCTTCGTCGCGGTGGCAGCGGAGGCCTTCTTCCGCGATGCCATTTCGAGCAGCGCGACGCTGCGGTTCACGCCGTTCGCGGATGCCGACCGTACCGGCAACGATGACGGTATCGTCACGATGGACGAGCTCGACGAGATCCCGCTCTCGTCGGTCGGCGGGCCCTTCTATCAGCTGCCCAACGGCTCGCGCTCGGGCAGCTTCGGTGACTACGTTCGCGCGCAGTTCATGTTCGCCGTGACGTACGGCGACGGCGGGCTCTGCAACGGCATCGTGCCGGGCACCGAGGACCAGTAGCTCACTTCGCGACCGACCACGTTCCGCGCGTGGCCACCGACGAGGTCCAGGTGCCAGAGCCGCCGGCTGACGTGAACGTGCCCTCGAAGGTGACGGTCACGCCGTCGCCGGTGCCGATGCCGACGCTCACGCCGCCTGCGCCGCTCACGGCGCCGCTCGCCGCGTAGTTCTTGCCGGCGACGTTGGCGATGACGTCGACCGCCTGGCCGGTGATCGTCATGCTGACGGTGCCCTTGGCATCGCCCTGGTACGTGCCGCTGTATGCGCCGGCGAGGCCGGCGGGCGCCGTGTTACCCGAGGACGTGTTGCCCGAGGAAGAACCGGAGGGCGAAGGCTCGCCGGTGCCGGTGGTGCTGGAGGAACAAGCCGGCGCGCCGAGCGCGACGGTAAGGAGGACGAGGAGAGACGAAAGCGACGAAAGGCGGGGTTTCGACATGACGACCCATGGTGCAAGGCGGCTGCCATGCTCCTTCGTCGTGGATCCGCGGGGTTCGCTCCGCGGGCCGCGTCACGCGCGGCGCACCCAAGGCAGCTCCCGCGTCGCGGCGAAACCATCGTCGACGCACCAGGCGTGAAATCGGCGCCGTCTGCGGCGCCGTTCGCCGAAGGCGAATCACGCCGTGCCAGTCGCATCATGGGGAGGCTCGCGAAGCGAGGGGCGAAGCCCCACCTGCTAGAGCGTGAACTTGTAGCGGGCGGTGCCGTCCACGGGGACGTTCACCGTGGCCGACTGCGCCTTGCCGTCGGCGGTCGTGCAGGTCACGCGATGCGAGCCCGCCGAGAGCTCGAGGCCGGCGACGGGAGTAGCGCCTCGTGCCGCGCCGTCGACCGTGACGTTGCACCAGCCGCCGGACGCGCCGACGTTCAGCTTGCCGTTGCCCACCGGCTGGGGAGCAGAAGTCGCCGTGCCGCCGGTGTTCGTTCGCGCGGGGTTCGCGGCGTGCTTCTCGGGAGTCTTCTCGAGGGAGACCTCGAGCTGCTTCGTCTCCATCGCGTTGCCGGTGAAGCTCACCGTCTGCTCGGTGAAGCCTGGCGCGTTGACGACGAGCTTGTGCGAGACGCCGGACGTCACCGCCTCGATACGCGGTCCGGTGACCGTCTTGCCGTCGAGCACGAACGTTGGCGCTGCCGCCTCGGGAGCGACCTTCACCTCGACGACGACCGAGCCCTTCTTCAGGTCGAGCTTCACGTGTGACGGGCCCTTCGTCTCCTCGGCCTTCAGCGTGACCTGCTCGCGGGCGTGCTCGAAGCCGTCCATCGTGAGCTTCACGTCGAGCGCGACGCCGGTGGGAAGCTGCGAGATCGTCGCGGGCGTCACCTCGGCTCGGAGGTCACCGTTGATCCAGATCGACGCGCCGGGCGGGTCGCTCTCGAGCGCTAGCGCCCCCTTCGGGGCGGCCGCGACGCTGGCGGACGTGGCCGCGGCGCGCGCAGCGCTGTCGCTCTTGTTCTTCACGAGCAGATAGCCGAGCGCGCTTCCCATCGCCGCGAGACCGAGGACGGCGGCCACCACCCCGATCACGACGCCGCTCTTCTTGCGATGCGCCGCGGTGCTCATGTCGGTGACGGTCCGTGCGGCCGCCGGCATGCTCTGCGTGCTCGTGGCGTGACGCCCGCTCGCGTCGACGTCGCCCATGTCGGGCGAGGACATCGCGTGCTGCATCTCGATGATGTCCGCGAGTTGCTTGCCCTGGAGGAGCGCCTCCTTCTGCAAGGCGAGCTTGTCCTCGAACAGGCTCTGCATGAACTGGTTGAGCGCGATGTGCGAGACGGCGATCTGGTGCCGGCGCACGAAGCCCTCGAGGTCCGACTGCATCTCGCGTGCGCTCTGGTAGCGATCGTTCGCGTCCTTCGCGAGCGCCTTCATGACGATCGGCTCGAGGTCGGGCGGGTAGTCGGGCCGGACGTCGCTCGGGCGCGGGTAGTCGCGCTCGCAGATGAGGCGCAGCGTCTCGTACTCGCTCGTGCCCTTGAAGAGGCGCTTGCCCGTAGTGAGCTCGAACAGCATGACGCCCGTCGAGAACACGTCGCTGCGCGCGTCGATGCTCTCGCCGCGCGCCTGCTCGGGCGACATGTACGGGACCTTGCCCTTCAGCTTGCCGCTCTTCGTCTGCTCGCGCGAGTGCTGATCACGCGTGTCGGACTTCGCGATGCCGAAGTCGACGATCTTCACGTCGCCGGTGAACGTGACGACGACGTTCTGCGGGGAGATGTCGCGATGGACGATGTTGAGCGCGGAGCCGTCGAGCTCGTGCTTCTCGTGGGCGTACGAGAGGCCGGCGCACATGCCGAGCACGATCGCGAGGGCGTGCTCGAGCGGGAACTCGAGGACATCCTTCTTCTTCATCTGACGGACGATCGAGCGCAGGTCCTCGCCGTGGACGTGCTCCATCGCGATGAAGTACTGGCCGTCGTACTGACCGACGTCGAAGATCTGGACGATGTTCGGATGCGAGAGCGTCGCCGCGATGCGCGCCTCGTGGAGCAGCATCTCGATGAACGCGCGGTCCTGGTTCATCGCGGGGAGGATCCGCTTGATGACGAGGAGCTTCTCGAAGCCGGCGACGCTCTTCTGGATCGCGAGGAAGAGCTCGGCCATGCCGCCCTGCGCGAGCTTGCGGATGAGGGTGTACTTGCCGAACCGACTCGGCATCCCGTCCATCCCGAGCGCGTCCGCAGTGGGCCCTGCACCCGCGTGCTGCGGGGTCGCAGCCAGCGTGGGAGGCGACGACGGCACCTGGGACATCCTCAGAAAACCGTAGTCTGCGGCGGGCTTTGGGTCAATCGAGGGGGGCCCGGAGACCTCGCTGAAACAAGGCGAGCAAGGCGTGCGACAGGGAAGAGGGAACCCGGCCGTCGGAATGGGAGGCCAGGAACCGGATTTCAGTTGCCGTTCCGTGTTCTCTGTTCTCTGTTCCGTGTTCTGTCTGCACGTCCCCACTTCATGAAAAGCGCGTCTTTTTTGGCTTTCTCGGCGGCGCTGACGCTCTCCGGGACGGCTTTTGCCGGCGGGCGCATCACGAAGGGGCCCTGGATGCAGCACGTCACACCGGCCTCGGCGGTCGTCCGTGTCGAGGTGGACCCGCCGGCGCCGGTCAGTCTCGAGGTTGGGCTCTCCGCGGCAGTCGGCTCGACGGACGCCGGGGCGGGCAGCCTCATCGAGAGCCGCGAGGTCCGTGCGCTGCACACCATCCTCGTGAAGGGGCTCGAGCCGGGCACGCGGTACCCGTTCACCGTGCGTGCGCACGGGGCGCCCAAGTACGGAGCGATCACGACGGCGCCGGCCGACGACAGCGCTGCGGCGTTTCGCTTCCTCGTCTACGGCGACAACCGCACGGACGACGCGGCGCACGCGGCGGTCGTGCGAGCGATGGTCTCGTCTGCCTCGAGCTTCCTCGTCAACACCGGCGACATGGTCGAAAACGGCGGGTCGGCCTCGCAGTGGCAGACGTTCTTCGACATCGAGGCGCCGCTCACGCGCGAGCGTCCGATCTTCTCGTGCGTCGGCAACCACGAGCTCGTCGACGGCGCGGGCGCCGAGTTCGTCCGCTACTTCGGCCCTGCCGAGCTCCCGAAGGCCGTCGTCGCTCCGGTGCCCACGATCACCGGGGTCCCGCTGCACGACGCGGGCGCCGCGCCGCTCTCGCTCGATCAGCTGAGCGGGACGTTTCGCTGGTCGAACGCGCGCTTCTTCATGATCAACGGCATGGTCTCGTACACGAGCGGCGTGACCCGCGCGTGGCTCGAGAAGGTGCTCGTCGAATCGGACGCGGAGCCCGGGCTCGTCTGGCGCGTCGTCGTGGTTCATCACGGCCTCCAGTCGAGCGGGCCGCACGGCAAGAACAAGCTGCTGCAGGACGCGGACGTCGCTCAGCTCCTTCGTTCCCACAAGATCGATCTCGTGATCTCTGGGCACGATCACATCTACGAACGAGGCTTTGCGGACGGGCTGCCCTATCTCGTGTCCGGCGGCGGCGGCGCGCCCGTGTATCGCGTGAAGAAGGCCGAGCCGACGTCGCGTCGCTACGAGTCGGTACGCCACTTCGTCGAGGCCTCGGTGAGCTCCGTGGCGATCCAGTTCGTCGCGACACGTCCGGACGGCTCCACCATCGAGCGCTGCGCGCTGCGCAAGGGCGATAGCTGGGACTGCGACGGCGAGAAGTCCGCGGGCGGCAGCGGCGACGCGGGCGCCGCCCCTCCGGCGGGGTCGAGCTCGCCCGGGACGGCGCCTTCGAATTCGCGCTGCGGGTGCCGCACGGCGGGAGCCGACGGTGAGCCCTCGTCGCGGGGTGCGGGCCTCGCGATCCTCCTGGCTGCGGCCGCGGCCGGGCTGCTCCGCGCACGACGCGCGACGCCGCGTTCCGTGCGATAATCCGTGGATGCGCAAGGCGCTCCGACTCATCCCGCGCGTTCTCCCGCTGCTCGTCGCATCCCTGCTCCTCGGAGGGTGCACGACGTACCGGGACCAGCTCGTGCGGAGTCAGCACTCCTTCGAGCAGAACCGGCACGAGCAGACACTCGGTCTCCTGCGCGCGCTCGAGCCGGAGGTGACGCGGCTCTCCACCCCGGAGCAGGCGCAGTACGCCTATCTCCGAGGCATGACGGATTACCGCATCGGCCATCGGCTCGATGCGCGTCACTGGCTCGCGGTAGCGCGGACGTACGACGAGACGTCGCCGGGCATCCTGCCCACCGATTGGAAGGCGCGGATGACCGACGCGCTCGATGAGCTCAACGGCGTCGTCTACACCGACGGCCTCGCGGAGCTCGCGAAGACGAAGGCCGGTCCGGACGCGAAGTAGGTCCTCCAGCAGGGGGATTCGGCGCGGAGCAAAGTCCGGCGTGCGCAACGCACGCTGTTTCACGATCACGCCAAGCGTGGAAGCTCACAGCCTCGCGCATCTCAGGCGTGTCCTCGGCGCCGTTGCGGCGCCGTTCGCCGAAGGCGAATCACGCCGGGCCGGTCGCATCTCGGGGAGCAACGCGAAGCGAGGGGCGGAGCCCCACCTGTCAAAGCTGTCTGAGCGCGCCGAGCCGATCCTTCATCGCGAGGCGGAGCTTTTTCAGCTCCGCGGCCTGCTGGACTTCGGACGGTGTGGGGCGCGAGCGGTGCGCGAGCTTTTTCAGCTGGAGCTCCAGAGCGTGGGCCTGGATCTCGATCTCACGTGCATTCAGACGCGACAGGTTCATGAACCCTCCGAGACGAGCGGACTGGGGAAGCCGTGTTCTCGCGTTTGTCCCCCGGCAGCACGCCGTCACAACGACCTACGTGTTAGCAGCATCACTCATTCCCGCTAGAGTCGCGGGCGTCTCTTCACGGTCGCGTCAGGCCCGATTTCTAGGCCTTCGGTGAGGGGCAGCGCCCGCAACGAGCGGCACGGACTTTGTCCGAAACAACCGCGGCGCGGCGAGGTCTATCCTCGGAACATGATCTCTCGCGGAGTTGCGATGCGTTCGGTGCAGTGCGTCGCGTTCGTCGTCAGCGTGGTCGGTCTCGGTGGATGTGGAGGCGCGTCGCAGAACGTCGTCATGCCTCCTCCCGGTCGCGTCGACGCTTCGAATCAGATCATCGGCACGCGCGCCGAGGGGACGGCGAAGGAGCTCCTCGCGAAAGGCGAGCGCGCGTTGCTCGCGCAGCGCTGGCGGGAGGCGGTCGACGCATTCGAAGCCGTGCTCGCGGGCGACGCTGCAGCCGCGAACGATCCGCAGGTCGTCTACGATCTCGCGCTCGCCTACGAAGGCCTCGGCGATCGCGAGAAGGCGCGCGCGCGATACCGCGAGGTCGTGCGTCGCTTCCCGACAGACCCGAACGCGCGCAACGCGCTCGTGCGCGAGGTCTCACTCGACGCGCACCTCGAGGACTGGCCCGCGCTCGGTGAAGCGGGCGAGATGATCCTCGCGCGCAAGGAGCTCGACCCGGCCGAGCGCATGCTCGGTCTAGGCGCGCGCGGTCTGTCGAAGATTCAAGCGGGCGAGGAGACCGCGGCGACGCGCGCCATCCAGCAGGGGCTCGAGCTGATGGACGAGACTCGCTACGGCGCAACAGGACAGCTGCCGGTCGCCGCCGCGATGCTCAAATACGCGAACGGCGAGCTGCGCAAGTTCAGGTCCGAGAAGATCTCGCTCAACCCTCCGGGGAGCGACTTCGTCCTCAAGCTCGAGATGCGCTGCGCGTTCCTGCTCGAGGCCCAGACCTCGTACGCCGATGCGATTCGCTCCGTCGACCCGCAGTGGGCTGCGATGAGTGGCTACCGCGTCGGCGAGATGTACCGAACGCTGCACCACGATCTCATGCTGATCCCGCCGACCGACAAGGCGAAGACGGAGCACGACAAGCAGCTCTTCTACGGGATCATGCACGTGCGCTACCGCGTGCTCCTCGAGAAGGGGATGGAGATGATGAAGCGCACGCTCGCGCTCGGGGGGAAGACGGGCGCCGGCGCCGCATGGATGACGCGGGCCGAGACGCTGAAGGCCGAGATGGATCTGGCGCTCGAGGAGGAGAAGGCAATGATCGCCAAGTTCCCCTTCACGGACGAGGAGCTCCAGAAGGCGCTCGAGATCATGAAGAAGAAGGCGGCGGACGATCAGGCGAAGGCGGCGAAGAAGTAGCGAGGCACGGGGAGAGAACCGGCTCCGTTCCTGGTTCGGCTCTTGACGCCCCGGCCCCTCGGTGCGACTGGCGAGGCGCTTACTTCACTACAAGGCGGAGCCGGGGGCTAACCCCCCTGGCGCCCTCCTCTGTACGTGTCGCCGAGCCCGGTCATGCCATGTCTTGCGCGTCCGTTCCTTCTCAGCTAACCTCCGCGCCCCTGATTCCCCGAGTCGACGTACCCCTTCTTCTTGGGAAATCTGGCACCCTCGAATTTTTTTGGCTGGCGTAGCTCAATCGGTAGAGCACCTGTTTTGTAAACAGGCGGTTAGCGGTTCAAGTCCGCTCGCTAGCTCGAATCGACGGAGCCTCTTAGAAACTAGAATTTCGTAATACTTTTGGAGAGTTGCCCGAGTGGCCAAAGGGAGCAGACTGTAAATCTGCCGGCTATGCCTTCGTTGGTTCAAATCCAACACTCTCCACTGTCCTCTTCCTTCTTCTTAACCGACCCCTCCTTAAACAAAAAACAAACCCGACCCCTCCTTAAGACGAGAAACCGACTGCGGGAGTAGCTCAGTTGGTAGAGCGTCAGCCTTCCAAGCTGAACGTCGCCGGTTCGAACCCGGTCTCCCGCTCGAAGTATCAAACGAACAGGCCAACGCACACGTAACGCACGACACGAACTGCCCACCTAGCTCAGTGGTAGAGCACTTCCTTGGTAAGGAAGAGGTCTCGGGTTCAAGCCCCGAGGTGGGCTCAGCAGTTCACGGCTCAACACGCGCACTCGCATCGACCAGAGAGCGCAGCCCCGCCCGTCCGAAATTGGAGAGTCCGAAATGGCGAAAGAGAAATTCCAGCGCACCAAGCCCCACGTCAACGTCGGCACCATCGGTCACATCGACCACGGCAAGACGACCCTGACGGCTGCGCTCGTGAAGGTCCAGTCGAAGAAGGGCCTCGCGAAGGCCATCAGCTACGCCGAC
>Ga0105047_10004016_pt1 | contig 25789 bp, 24 predicted proteins | sample MAT04_FD_78384 | JGI IMG/M metagenome (GOLD analysis project Ga0105047, IMG submission 78384) | Freshwater microbial communities from Lake Fryxell liftoff mats and glacier meltwater in Antarctica - MAT-04 (megahit assembly) | ecosystem: Environmental > Aquatic > Freshwater > Ice > Liftoff...
CAATGCCTCCATAACAGCCAATGTTTGTGACATCGGAGCTTCTAAGAGACCCAAGAACTGGGCACGCATTTCGTCTTTGCTTGGCAATTGAGACAGCCTTTCTACGTCCGGTCCTGCATAAAGTGTGCCTTCAAATCGACCACCCAAAACTTGAATGATCTTACCTTGATCTTGGCTAAATTTATAGACGAACTTTGTGATTTCAATAGGCTCTCCGCCTAGAAAAACAACTCCCACATGCCCTTCAAGAGCTGCAAATTCAAAGTCGATACCGATATCGTCGGCCGCTTTGAGCAACACTCTTTTACGAACAATCTTAACATCACCACCTAATTTTCTAACTTCACGTCGAAAATCATTAGCGGCATTAGCTGTTAATTTGCTGTATTTCATGACAACAAACGAAGGGGAAAGTTCGAATTTATCTACCATCTCTTGTTTAAGGAGTTTTTTTTCATCTCGCATAATATTACTCCCTTAGGCTGCAGCAGAAATTTCGCTGAGATTGATCTTCAAGCCCGGTCCCATTGTCGAAGAAATGACAATAGATTTCATATAAATCCCTTTAGCTGATGCCGGCTTAGCCCGTTGAACTGCTGCAAGGTAAGTTCTTATATTTTGTAGTAGCATTTCATCTGAAAATGTTAGTTTACCAACGCCATTATTGACAACTGCATGTCTATCAATTTTAAACTCAATCTTACCGGCTTTGAGCTCGTTAACGGCTTTGGCAATATCTGTAGTCACTGTTCCGGCTTTAGGAGTAGGCATTAACCCTCGAGGCCCTAAAATCTTTCCCAACTTACCCACATCACGCATCATATCGGGAGTTGCTACGACAGCATCAAAATCTGTCCAACCACCGTTAATTTTCTCGATGAGTTCTTCGTGACCCACAAAATCAGCGCCGGCATCTTTAGCTTCTTGCACTTTTTCACCTCTAGCGAAAACAAGAATCTTCATCGTTTTACCTGTACCGTTCGGTAGGGATACAGTTCCACGAACACCTTGATCTGATCTGCGAGGGTCAACACCGAGCTTTACAGAAACTTCCACTGTCTGATTAAACTTGACAGCGGGACATTTCTTCAAAAATTCGATAGCTTCTTGCAAACTATATGTTTTTAAAACATCTAATGAGCGAGCTATCTCCCGATTTCTCTTACTTTGACGACCCATATTTTTTTTCTCTATTCAGGTTTTTCTTCAACGCCCATGGAACGTGCAGAACCCAATATCGTATTGGTTGCTTTTTCCAAATCGGTCGTATTCATATCTTGCATTTTCTCTTTTGCAATTTCACGTGCTTGCGAACGAGTGATTTGACCCACTTTCAGACTATGAGGCGTACCCGACCCTTTAGTGATTCCTATTTTCTTCTTGATTTGATCAGAATTAGGAGGCTGTTTTGTGATAAATGTAAACGATTTATCTTTATAAACAGTAATCACTGTCGGAAGATTGATTCCAATCAGAGCCTGTGTTTTAGCATTGAATTCTTTACAGAAAGCCATAATGTTGACCCCTGCACCACCCAATGCCGGACCAATCGGAGGCGCTGGATTAGCTTTACCCGCAGGTATCAACAACTTAATTATTTTTACGACTTGTTTAGCCATCTTGTTCCTCTATATATGCGAGTCATCATTTTACTCAAAATCAAAAATGATGAGTATTCACATCACTTAAAAAATGATAACTTTATGAGAGTTTATACTGCTCCCTATTCAAAACGAGAATTCTAGCATGATTTGAATTCTCAATTTGAATCGGGAGCAGTATATCTATATCTAGACAAAAAAAACTACAACTTTTTTGATATTTTTTGTTTTTGTCATCATTTTCTAAGGAAATAAAACTTTTAACGATTCATTAATTCATTACCTTACTAAAGACCTTCGATTTCTTCAGCGATTTCTTCCACTTGAGCAAATTCAAGATCATCTACACGCGTTTCACGACCGAAGATAGAAACCATGACACTCAAACGACCTTTATCGTGAAAGACTTCAATAACAGATCCTGTGAAATTAACAAAAACTCCATCAACAATTTTGACAGGATCACCCACTTCAAATTTATGCTTCTGAGTCACTTTTTGTTTTTTATCTTCTAAATCTTTTAATATGTCATGCACTTCACGTTCAGTTAAAGGAGTCGGTTTTTCACCACCCAGAAAATCAATCACACCATTTGTATTTTTTATGTATTGCCATGACTCATCGGTTAAATTCATTTTTATCAATAAATAACCAGGCCAGAGACGTTTTTCTACAATATATTGTTGACCTTTCTTAACTTCAGAAACATTTTCAGTCGGAAGTAAAATTTGATCAATAAAATCAACCATCCCTTTCAATTCAAGATGTTCTTCAAGGGCTTTCTTGACTTTTTTCTCATGTGTAGAGAAAACTTGTACTACGTACCATTTATGCATGAATGACCTACAGTTATCTATTCAAAAATACAAGTAATTTAGAACTATGTCATTAAGAGCCTGTTTTCAAATTGAAGCGCCCTCCGGATTTTCTCAAAGCCTCGCCGATGGATAAATTGCAGCCGGGTGAATATTAAAAATATGGACCAGGCTGCAATTTATCCATCCGCGAGAGTTTTCACGCGACCCACAGGGCGCTTCAATTTGAAAACAGGCTCTAAGAGGTTAGACTAAATAAACCGGCTGTTCAGGCTAACCAAAAGCTTCAACGGTTAAACGATCGAAAACAACCTGATATTATAAATACGAAGTTATTTTTAAACATTTACCTTAGACTTTGAAGAGCATGAACGGCAAATGTATTAATATCGCCTCTTTAACCTGCAATCGCCTGGATCAAAAAACTCAAGCCATTTAACATCGCTTGAATAATCATATCTACAAAATATATTGCCATTCCGAACGTAAACGTCGCGACAATCACAATTTTTGTATAAGTTAGTAACTCTTCACGACTTGTCCAATGAACTTTATGAATTTCATTTTTTATGTCTGTGACAAAGCTTTTTACTTTGTCTGAGCTAAGCCAACTATCTGTCGATGACGTTTGTATTTTTTTCATTTCCATGGACTTTGCTTCTGCACCCACTTTTAAACCTCTCATTCAATGAATGTTCTCATCGAGTGCGGAGGGATTCGAACCCCCGACCTACGGCTTTGGAGACCGTTGCTCTACCGGCTGAGCTACACACCCAGTTATTTAACTCACCTTTTAAATTCGATTACCCTCGATTAAAAAGGGTAGGACAAGCCTACCCTTTAACAAATTGAAATTGATGATTATTTAATAATCTCGGAAACTGTTCCGGCGCCGATTGTACGGCCGCCTTCACGAATCGCAAAGCGATCCCCTTTTTCCATCGCAATCGGGGCGATCAATTTAACTGTAATCTCGATGTTATCACCTGGCATCACCATCTCGACACCTTCGGGAAGCTCAACTGTTCCCGTCACATCGGTTGTACGGAAATAAAGCTGTGGACGGTAACCTGTAAAGAATGGCTTATGACGACCCCCTTCTTCTTTCGTTAAAACGTAAACAGGTCCTTTAAAGTCGGTATGCGGAGTGCATGTACCCGGAGCAACTAAACACATCCCTCTTTCAATATCGTTCTTTGTCAAACCTCTTAAAAGAATACCGACGTTTTCACCTGCACGAGCTTCATCCAATATTTTATTAAACATCTCTAGACCGGTTGCAACCGTATCTCTAGTATTGCCTAATCCAACTAGTTGTAGCTTATCGTTGATTTTAACGATTCCACGCTCAACACGGCCTGTTGCAACTGTACCACGACCGGAAATAGAGAACACGTCTTCTACTGGCATTAGGAACGGTTTATCAACTTCGCGTACAGGAGTCGGGATCTGTTCATCGACAGTTTGCATTAATTTTTTAATCGCTTCGACGTATTGCGCATCGCCTTCTAGGGCACGTAATGCTGAACCTCGAACGATCGGTGAATTATGATAACCCTTAGCTTCTAAAAGCTCATGGAGTTCCATTTCAACCAGATCAAGCAATTCTGCATCGCTTTCATCAAGCATGTCCACTTTGTTAAGGAATACAACGATCGCAGGAACTTGCATCTGACGCGCCAACAAAATATGTTCACGTGTTTGAGGCATAGCTCCGTCTGTTGCAGCCACAACAAGAATTGCCCCGTCCATTTGAGCGGCACCGGTAATCATGTTTTTGACATAATCCGCGTGACCCGGACAGTCGACGTGTGCATAATGACGACTTACTGTTTCGTATTCAACGTGAGTTGAGTTAATCGTAATACCGCGTGCTTTTTCTTCGGGTGTATTATCGATAGACGCATAATCTCTAAATTTTGCTCCTCCGGCTTCCGCAAGAGTTTTAGTGATCGCTGCCGTTAGCGTGGTCTTGCCGTGGTCGACGTGACCGATTGTTCCCACGTTTACGTGTGGTTTTTTTCGCTGAAATGTTTCTTTAGCCATTTTCTTCCTCCGATTACTCCGGTAAAATAGATAAATTGTTAATATTACGTCTGCCCAGAAAAGGAATTGAACCTTCGACCTTTTGCTTACCATGCAAGTGCTCTACCACTGAGCTATCTGGGCAAGCTGATTGTACAAAGCTTACGTTCTTCGAGTAAAACTTAATCAGTTTAGAAGGTCTGTTAAAAAAAATCAATACTGTTTAATTATTTATTCAGCGCTGCCTAAAAATAATTCTCGCCTTACTTAAGTCATAAGGCGACATTTCAACAGTAACGACATCTCCTACCAAAACACGTATGTTTTTCATCCGCATTTTTCCACACAAATGAGCAATTAGTTTCATGCCGTTTTGTAATGATACACGGAAATGCATGTTTGGAAGCAGTTCTTCAACTACTCCATCGATTTTTATTGTATCTTCTTTAGCCATTTGATTGTCAAAACCTTCCATTTGCGAAGATAAACCATCCTAAAAAATTAAGAACAGGCTTCCCCGAATAATGACTAATAACTTATCAGTTTTTGAATTAATGTCAAGAAAAAACTCCTCCCCGCTTAAATTTCTTCCGATAAGCTCATGAAAATCAAAAGATTAAACAAAAATAAAAATGAAAATATTCTAGTAATAGATATTTTTTCTTGCTTATATTGAAATGCCTTAAGTATAGTTGAAATAGTTACTTAAAGCATTTATTTGTTTTTTAAGCACTCATTAGCAATAACAATTGATTAAATATCACAATCCCTTGGACATCTATTTATGTTTGAATCATGTTATGCCAAACAAGCTCAAATAAAAGAGACTTTAGAAGCTTGTCCCGACGAAGAATCGAGGTATGGAAAAATTATCGAACTCGGTCGAGATTTACCTAAGCTTGATGGACGCTACAAAACCCCTGAAAATTTAGTAAGGGGCTGTCAAAGTCAAATGTTTTTACACGCCTACTTGATTGACAAAAGGGTAATCTTTGAAGCTGAAGCTGACGCCCTTATTTCAGGAGGTTTAGCGGCTTTACTCATTCAAGTTTATAGCGGTGAGCTACCTGAAGTGGTTTTAAAATGTCCCCCTAATTATATCGAAGAGCTCGGTATTAATGCCGGTTTAACCCCCAATCGAGCCAATGGCTTATATAGCTTACATCTTCAAATGAAACAGGAAGCCTTAAAACTGTTAATGGAATCTTCGAAGGAATAAATCAAACTTTTTGACATCACGAACAAAAGCGATAGAGCTTCGTTTTGCATCGGGCATTTCACTTCAAAGGGAACAAAAAGGTTTAAAACCACTTGCGAGCGTCTTGTAATACAAATCGGGTTTATCGTGAATTTGCTTCCAGGAGGGTCTTTCACCGGCTAATTCAATTTCGCGGAAGAGATCAAACATCCCTTCCGAGAAATTAATATACCGAGGTCGAGTTCATCACGAAAATGTTATGCAAACTCCAAGGATAAGCTGATGCGGCTAAATAATTCGTGCCATTTTCTTAATTTTTCATGTAAAAGTCCAAGTTCTTTCATTTGAGCCGCATCCAGCGATTTCTGCCTAGTATAATTTACCATACGTCCACCCAACAGTAACGTAGTGCGTAGACTTAACCCAACTCTCAAATTTCCTAATACCATTTTCTCCACAAGGCTTGATCTATCGACTTTATTATTTAATGTGAAGATCCCTTGACAAATCGTTAAAATCAGACTTATTGTTTTTTCATACCGTGTTTTAGGATCACTTCCTCGTAAAACTTCTCCATTTTCAAAAAATTTTACAAAAGATGTTTTCATCTCCTGAACTCTTTGATTACATTCATATAAATCCGAAAATAGATGAAGGTGCTCATCCGCGGCGAAAGTATTAATGTCTTAGATTTCATCAACTGTACCAAATCCTACTTTCGAGCTTAAGTCTAACAATTCCCTTTGCATGTTCCTTATCAAATCGAAAGTTGCACTTAAATTAGGCTCTGTATCTCCTACTCGATATTTTCGCCCATGCCAGGAAAGGCGGACCGAAACAGACTCAAGTTGGGTATTTGATGTATCGGCTTTTTTAGTTATTGCTTGCATAGATTCATTTTAGTTTGAAAAATTACTATTTATCATAAAAGACTCTTACATTCGATTTATTGGAAGTTAAATTGCAACAACATTTAAATAAAAATTCTATTTCTAATTTGACATTTGTAATTCTTCTCTCGTAAAATGGGCTACTTAGTTTGAGACGAGTTATTCGTAGTTAGCTCAAAACTTGTGTCTTATAAAGGACTAAGACCTTTCCTGTTGCTTACTTCGATGTTTATTTTACCGTTCACGAGTATATCCAGGGCGCACGGGTGACGGAGTCTGCAATTAGTATTTAAATAAAATAATTTTAAATAGTGTCCTTCCCTGAATATTCGGTATCGGGAATACTTTATTATTTAGTATTCCGAATATCGAATTCAAGTTTCCATTTTTTACCTTGTTCATCGACACACCGGAGTTCTAATACACCGAGTTCAGTCAAGCGCGATATCAACTTGACTTTGACTGTTTTACCTGTCAAATCCCCTTTTTCTAATAAAGTCTCGATGGGATGCAATTCGGTAAGTTCTTTTTTCCAATTTCGGACTACTGTACCGACAACAGGCTCGATTCCATTTGAAAGTTTTGGAGTTGCGTGGCTAAAAAAGCGAAAGGTTGCTAATTCTCCTAACACTAACGCAAATTCTTGTTCTTGCAATTCTCGCTCCTCCCCTTCCTCCATTCCAAAAGGGACAATACAAATCGCTCTTAATGGTGGACTCATTCCAGGGACAGCGGGCATTGCCTCTTCTACTCCAACAAAATAGCTACGACTTGCCCCTCCACGAATTCGAACAGCTCGACCGGCTTGTGCCAATCCATAATAAGCAGCCCCTCTACTAACAGCGTGGTCATAATCGGCACCTTCCAATTCTTTAACCTGAGGCTTGCCCAGTTGCTTCGCCCATTGATTTAACAACTTCATGAGCTGATTTCTCAAAGAAGCGGACTTAAGTGTCCCCCCATTAAAAAGAACTGCTGTAGGGAAAATAAACTGCTCTAAGTCAATCGTCTCATTATTTTCACCGGTCATCGATAAAAATTTAGCCAACTGACAAGAAATGCGGGGATCTTTCACAAATGGCAAGCCGACCTGTTGAATTCCGACCGTTTTTTCAACGGGTGATCTTTCTTCAGGATTGACAAGCGGCACAAACCCTTCCAAAACTAACTTTTGAACTTCTTCTTTTGTTATTTGAGTTTTAAGGGTATTTCCGATTAAACGACTTCCACGACCCAATACGGTTACCTCGACAGCCTTTGGAGGCTTATCACCGAGCATGATTTCTTTAGCTCGTCGACATTGATGAATCAGTTTTTGCAATTGCCAATAGTCGATCTCGGAACCGGCGTCTTCTAATTTTTGTTTAGCAAAATGAGCCAAAGCGAGATCGATATTATCACCGCCTAACAAAAGGTGCGATCCCACGGCTTTTCTTTTCAATGAAAGGTTGCCTTCTTCCTCATCCACAGTGATTAAACTGAAATCGGTGGTTCCTCCACCGATGTCAATAACCAATACATTATCGCCGACTTTTAACCGGTCTCGCCATTCTTCCGCATGAGCATGCAACCAGGCATAAAAAGCTGCTTGAGGCTCTTCCAAAAGAATAATTTCAGGATATCCCGCTTGTTCGGCAGCTTCCTGAACCAATTGACGCGCACTCGGGTCAAATGAGGCTGGAACGGTTACCAGAATTTTCTGCCGATTAAATTGAAATTCTGGCATGGAAAAATCCCATGATTCTCTAATGTGACGCAAAATTCCGGCACAAGCTTCCAAAGGACTTGTTTTAATTTCCGATTCTTCCGAGTCAAGGGGAAGTAATTTCGAACGTCGATCGACACCAGAATGACAGAGCCACGATTTTGCGGAAGCGACTAAACGTGAAGGCACCTCGGCACCCCGCTCCCTGGCATAAGTGCCAATACAGAAAGATCGTTCGGGATCCCAACCCAGGGAAACAGAATGCGCCTGTTGCTCTTCAGGTATGGGGTAATAGATAAAAGAAGGTAAAGAAAAAGAAACATCCTGCTCACCGGCTTTCATGATTTGACTGATGGCGGATTGTTCGATTCGATTCGAATTCTCACTAGACGATTCGATAGGTGTATAGGCTACAGTGGAATTTGTCGTTCCTAAATCTATGCCGATCATATAAGAAGCTTGAGACATATACTGTTACTCTTTTATTTAATTTCGACTTCGGCGGGACAAATCACAGCCCCCGTGATTTCACCCAATTTTTTAGGCAAAGAATGCTTATGCGCCTTCCAGCCTCGATGAATTAAAGTTCCTGAAAATGGAGGCTCTCCCTTTACATTCCCGACTATTTTTATCTCTGCAGAGTTGTATCCTTTTTGAATTTGAACTGTCATCCCTTCATTTTCATCTTTCAGAGGTCTTATTGTCACTAATTCTTCCAATGCCTGCGCACAATCTTGATGAATTTTACGCACTGCCGCTCCGATTTGCGCATCATCAAAGGAGGTGATATCTTCTTTAATAAAATCAATAAAGCGAGCTGAATGTTGGAGATAGTAGAGAAGCTTCAGATGACTAGAATCACTGCTTTCGGCTACTTTCGGTTTTTTTTCTTCGATAAAAAGTTGCGCTCCCGTCGGGTTTTTAAAGGCAACTACAAATGAGCGACACGCCAATCCAAAGACTTTAAAAAAATGACCTATTCCCATTTTCACTTCCTAATATTTTTTTTTATTTGCAATCTTCCATCACACCACAAATCCGGCAAATTCTCATTTTTAAAGTAAAGGTTAAGGTAATTCCCCTTTAACCGTTCCACGATCAAAAGCGGCACAAGAGTCCGAGAGGGAGCAAATCGCTCCCGTGCTGATCAATATTTCCAAAGTTAAACAAATGAGAAAAAAACAGAATACAATAGCCAGCAAGGGCTTACCGCCGAACACACGATGTTCGTTTGGAAATTTTAAATGATAACGGCCGATCCATACCATGAGTACGGGAATGATTCCATTCAAGATTGAATCCCCGAACCCTCCGGTAGTTTCCAATGCAACTAAAAACACTCTCTCAAAATAAACTGAAAAAATATAAACTGGAATGATAATTAAAATGGTCAGAAGCAAATTTCCGAAGCCTTTTTTCTTAATCTTTAAACCATCCGATAGAAAATCGAACAGTCCCAACGCAATTCCTAAAAAAGAGGTAACCAAAGCAAAAAAAGCAAAGTATTCTGCAATGACTGAAACCCAATTACTTCTTACATGCTGTCTTAAAAAACGGGTAACAGGCTCTCCCATTGCCAAGGCATCTATTAAACTATTTGGCCCATCAACTGGTACAATTCCCAACACCAAACCTTGCCACAACAAATAAACAGTAAATGTTAAGCTAGTTCCTCCCACAATTGCCCAACGCAAAGCCTTTACGTTCCGTTTCAAATAGGGCGTTAAGCTTGGCAACATCGTTTGAAAACTGAATGTTGTGAGCAGTAAAGGAATTGCTAAATAAGCTGTCGACCAATTTTGATGAAAGAGCAGATCCATTTTCACTTCATCTAATCCCGTCCCGATCAAAGCCACATAAGCCACAATTAAAGCGATAAATAAAATAGAGTTGACACGCCCCACCACGTAACTGCCTAAATAGATGACACTGCCGAATACGAGAATAAAAAACATACAACCTATTTCTTTGGAGATATTCCAATCGAATACGCTACTACTCCCAAAAACCATTAAAGAGCCGCCGGCAGCTGTATAAGCGACCAGTGAAGCGTAAGAAATAAATAAAAAGATGATCCAAGCAATGACTTTACCGACAGGGCCTAAAATCGTGGAAGCCATGGTGATGACATGAGCGCCTTCTTTCAACCACAAATTGACTTCCAAAAGAAATAAGGCCGAAAAAGTCATGGCAAGCCAACATAAGGCCATCATTAAAGAAGAAGGGATAAAACCGCTAATTCCGGTTGCAACAGGTAGCGCAAGCATCCCGCCGCCAATACATGTCCCTGCAACTAAGAAGATTGCCGATAAAATAGTTGCTTTACCAACAACTTGACTCTGATTAACTTCCACTCATTTTCTCCTCATAAAAATAATGAGTAAATTATAGAGCATCATAAAATATGCGCAAAGTGATATCTTACAATCGAGTTAAACAAAGCAGCTTTTCCTGAATACCGCCAGTTATTCTAATATTTGAAGGCTGTAAATACACATCATATTCTAAGCGCACTCCGAATTCTCCCTTTAAATAAATGCCCGGTTCAACTGAAAAACAAGTTCCCGGAATGAGCAACCGAAAATCATGGGTCTCGAAATTGTCTAAATTCGCTCCTTCTCCGTGCAACTCTTCACCGATGTTGTGTCCGGTTCGATGCAGAAATTCATCGCCAAAACCAGCTTCTGTAATAATGTTACGACAAACTTGATCCACTTCCCAAGCTTGAATGGGTAGTTTTTGCTCGTATCTTAATTGAATAAATTCTGTAGCTTTATCCCTTGCATTTTTTACTAACGAGAAGATTTGCTCTTGACGAGCTGTTGCAGAAGGAGCAGCGACACCTACCCGGGTAATATCTGCATAGACAGAATGAGGTTCAATCTTTTTACACCATAAGTCTAAAAGAATAAAATCACCTTTAGATAAAGTTAAGCTATTTCCTTTCCGAGGGGCATAGTGAGGGTTAGCACTATTGGCATTTACTGCACAAATAGGCGGTTCATAAGCGGTACATTCTTTTTCTTCAATCTGTTTCACCATAAATTGCTGCACAGTGTACTCATCAATGATTTGATCATTAAGAAGAGCCTGCTCGATATAAGACCAAGTTTTAGCTACCACTTCATCTAGAACCTCTGCAGCATATAAATGTGAAGCGAGTTGCCGTTCCGTCCAGACACTTGTGTAGCGTTGTAAAAGATTAGCAGAACTCACAACTTCGGCTCCACTTTTTCTAATTAAATCCACCGTTCCTGCATCTACTTTGGAAATAACCGGCAAAGCGTTATAGGGAGAATACTCCATGGCAATTTTTCGATTTTCAAAACTAATCGTAAATAAGAATTTCTCTAAATCTTGCCAGCTTTGATATTCCCACTTCATCCCGGGTAAATGATCAAGAATATGAGATTCAATAGCTGCCACAATTTTAATAGGGTCTCCTTGCTTAGGTATCCAATACAAAAATCGTCTACTCATCATTTGATTTTTTGGAATTTCTAAAACTTTATGCACCAATGGATTGATCCGCTTAAAGTCGTAAAGCATCCACCCATCTATTTCACGAAGAGTTAACTCATTTTGAATTTCCAATATTTTTTTGCTAATATTCATCATATAATTTTCAACTCTTTTATTTAATAGGCTTCTTGCATAATTAAGCTAATCCATTGATAGAATAACTCTAAGAACCTGTTTTCAAATTCAAGTGCCCTCCGGATTGCGTTAAAGCCTCGGGAATGGATAAATTGCAGCCGGGTCAATATTAAAAATATAGACCCGGCTGCAATTTATCCATCCGCGAGAGGTTTCACGCGATCCGTAGGACGCTTCAATTTGAAAACAGGCTCTAATGATTTAAACATTGAATCACTCCCAACGCTGCAACAAGTCGCAGAGTTTGAGAGGGTTCATGTAGCACTTCAATCAAAAAGGGAACGGATTTCATCGAGCCGATTCTTGCTATTGCTTCGAGAATTCTACATTTCTGCTCTTGATTGCTATTTAAGTAACTTTTTTCAAGGACTTCAATCGCACTTTCTTCTTGGCTCCATAAAGATAAAACTAATGCCGCTTGTAAACGCACTTTATACTGTGGATCATCTAAAAGGTTGCAAACCAGCTCTATCGCCAATTCGTCGCCTTCGGTAAGTAGAAGAATAGCAGCTGCACCAGAAATCTGCCAAGGTCTCTCGGTCAGAAATTGTCTAATCGCAGATTGAGCATTGATAGACTTCAAAATTGCCAACAAATTTAATATTTCTAGCCGAACCAGTTGATCTTCCATTTCAGTAGTTAGCTCACTCTCTCTATTTTTGAAAATCCGATTTGTTGCGATCGCTTCAAAATGCCCTACTTCAAACTTACACCATTTGCTGTTATCATTTTCAAGGATTTCTTCAAGCATACTACAAACCCCTTGATTCGACAAACGCTGTCCAGCTAAATGAATGCTCAAGTTCAATCGCACATAAGGATCGAAATGGGTATTAAATAATTTTAAAGCTAAGGGGGCACCATATCGACCGGTGGCTTTCAAAGCCGCTGCCGCTAAAATACGCCGGTCTCTTTGGGGCAGGTGTATTAGACTTGTAAAGCCATTCATTCCTTCTTGAGGTTCATATAATGTTAATAGCCATGTAGCTGCAATTACGACTTGATAGTTAGCGTCTTGTGTTCTTTCCCTGGCTATACTTAAGACTTTCGACTCTTCATTTTGCGGTCTTAACAACCCTATTGCTTGTAAAGCTGCCAACCTGACATCCGGATTAAAATCTTTGCTTAGCATGAAAAGTAGATCTAAATCTCGCATCGATTGAAAATAAGTAATGGCTTCGCAAGCCAATAAACGCAAACCCGCACGATTACTTTGAGCAAGTTTAAATACCTCTTCCCGCTCTAAACAATCTGATAAATCTAAAATGGCTTTAATAGCTAAAGCTTTTTCTTCGGCTAAACTTTCATCTGAAGCGATCAACGCTTTCAATTCCGGTTTTAGTTCATGAATTTTCATCGTTCCTATAGCGGGGATGATTTTTTGACGAACGAGCCAAGTTTTTTCATCGTGGAAAAGAATCCGGATACGATTGACCAGTTTGGCATCGGGTAAATGGCCGGAAAGTTCAACAGCCAAGGCTCGAATTGCGTAATTTGAGTCCTCCAAACCTCGATGCAATATCTTTACCCCTTTCGTATCTTGGCTAAATAAAGCGGCTAATAAAGACATTTGACGCATAACTAAGGACGAAGAAGTAGCAGCTTTATTAAGCACTCCCCAAGCCATTTCTTCAATTAATTGACGATTAAGAGATTGCGCCGGATAATACTCAGCGTATTTATCCCACGCGGCGAGCATTTTTCTTTCTAATCCTAAACGAGCTGAAGCTTGAATATAGCAGCAGAAGAGAATATCTGAATCAGGAAAAGATTGAATAGCTTGGTGGGCTTCTTGATAAGCGGCTTGATTATCATTAATTGTAAAATGAGCGTTTATACGACTAGATAAGCGATCTCTATCATCGTTAGCTGTTATGTTCGAAACAATTAAAACGAGTATACAGGTGATAAGGGACCGGGCAAAAATGATAAAGGAATGGTTTAACATCTTAAATCTTGGCAAGTCGTTTTAATCATTTCACTAATCGCTTTAAATTCGGGAGCACGCGCGTCTTTTAATAATTCAAATAGAACCGTTTCAACAGAACTAATTCTTACCCCTTCATCCCTCATTTCCGCAATCGCCGTGGAGAAGTCAAAAATGGATTTAGAAGAAATTGCATCGTTAAGAACGACTACTTCTTTACCTGCTTGAATTAATCCTTTAGCGGTTTGCAATACGCAAATGTGAGCTTCCAGGCCTATAATCACCCATTGTTGAATTGCCAAAGATTGGATATGCCTGAAAAATGCATGATCATCCATACAGGAAAAAGTCGTCTTAATCTGGGGTTGATAAGAGGTACCCAGAAGATTTTTTATAGGCCAAAGAGTTTCGCCTAATCCCTGTGGGTATTGTTCGGAAATCAAAATAGGAGTTTGAAAAATTTGAAAGCCTTTAATCGTTTTGAGAACAGAATCTAAAAATTCCGCGCTATGATCGGCAGAGGCAAAGACTTTTTCTTGCACATCTATGATGAGTAAACCAGTTTGCAATTTGTCAAGTCTAAATTTTGGCATAGATTAATTTTTCTCAATCAAGTTTCAACTTTGGATAATGTTAGAGGGTGTTTAAAAAATCCGAATGCCTATATTTTAAACACCCTCTTAGAGCCTAAGCCAAATGAGTCAGCTCTTTTCCACCAATCAAATGGAAATGGAGGTGAAAAATCGTTTGTCCGGCCAAAGCTCCATTATTGGTCAGTAAACGGTAGCCGTCTGAGATATCAAACTCGATGGCAAGCTTTTGCGCAATTTGAATAACTTCAGCAAGCAAAGAATAATCTTCTGGACTCAAAGACTGTATGTCTCGAATTTCTTTTTTAGAAATAATGAGTAAGTGGATCGGTGCGACCGGATAAAGATCTTTAATGACTAAAATTCTGTCATTTTCAAAAACTTTTTCTGCGGGTAATTCTCCCTTGATAATTTTACCGAATATCGTAGACATAATTTCGCCTAAATTTTAACTGTTAGGTAGGATAAAAGTATGATTTAAAGTGTATTCTAAAGCTTTTAAAGCATCTTCACGAGTTTCCCAAACTGAAATAAACCTTCCTTTATGACAAAAAACAGCTCCCGATATCCCTGAAACTTTTTTCAGGTCATCTTCCAGTAATCCGGCCCATTCTTTAGGCTGAGGCAAACGTACTTTCATGCGATCCTCGTAAGAAGGGGGAATGCCCCGCAATTTCCAATGTTCTCCCGAAGGCATGATCACAAACAAGGCTTGATGTGAAACTCCATCCAGTTCAAAAAAAGTTTCCAGCCAAGGCATATTTCGATCGAAAATCAAACACTTTTGAATCTCGTCCATGCTTTGCATTCTTTCCTTTACGATCTCTCGACAAGATTGCACATACTTGAAACGTCCTTTTAAACGTTTTAAATGTTCAAAAGTGAATTGTAAAGCCTGATGGAAGGCTTGATTTTGCTCCTCGGCCGTACAATTATAGTGAACAGGCATAAAGTTAGAAATAACATGGGAGAAAGAACAATAGCCGGGGATTAAAGGATCTCTTCCGTTGTCATGAGCATCTACCCCCATGATCAGCATCTGATTAAAATAAACGTACTCGCCTGCAGATAATAATTGCTTTGAACAAAGATATTTCAAAATCATGCCAGCACTGCTGAGCGGCCCTTCATAATCTGCTTGATGATGATCGAAAAGTTTAATCGCAGGATCATAAATTCCTCCTACATCGCAAACATATTCACAAGTAGCCAATAAATTTAGATCTCGGGTACGAACAATCTTTTCTTCATCAATCAACCCGAACAATCTGAGTAAAGCGCATGCAGTTACCTCGTCGGCATGAAAAGTTCCATCATGCGTCCCACAACTCAGCGGATTTTTTTTGACAATAATTTCATTTAATTTACTTTCCATAGACAAACAATCCATTAATGCGAAAAAGTAGTTGGAAAAAACTCGATTATAGCAGAAGTTATTTTTTAGAAAAGATTAATCTATACCTCAATTTAAATCAGAACCTGTGTTCCAACTTAAATGAGCTAAATTAGAATTCCTCTCCCTTCGGATTAATGAAAAAGAGGCTCTTGGAGCCTGTTTTTCATTAATCCTAAGAGAAACCGTCTCGAATGCAGCCGATTGAAGTGTGAAGATAGGTTCTCCGTTACGGAAACAGAGAAATAAACATGAACGATACTTTAAACTTCTCACAATATGATCTTGCCACTGAAGATGGAGCCATTACTAATTTAACCCATCTTTCAGAAAAAAAAGCAAGCGCTACTGTTTTTATCCAAAACATCTCACCCAAATTCGTAGGATTTGAAATTGATCCAAGCTTGATTATATTCAACATTAAAAGCACGTTGGCCCAATTAGGTTTAAACGGCATCAATGTTTCTCATGAGTTGGACTCTAAAAATTTTTGTGCTCAAGTTCAAGTCGAACTACATGCAATAGGGCCCCTTGCCATTGAATTATTAAAATTGATTCAAATTGGTGCTTGTATAGGAAAATTGTTTGCAGCGGACGACAGGCGCAAAGTGAGAGACCCTAATTATATTTCTCGTATGTTCGGACGTTCGGATCGACGGGGAGAACCCTTGCTATCTTTAGGTGGTTTACATGGCAGTAATGACCTTATTTTAGATAAAGTCGATGGACGTACAATTGCTTATTTAACCCTCCAAAACGGTAGGGTGCTTTATGACCAGTCTATTTACGGTTTCTTGCCGACTATCGCCAAAGCACTTGTAAAAGGCAATAAAATGCGCAACCTCCTCCGTTTACATCAAGAGTGGAAACCGCTTATGCCGCATAATGTCAGCGACGATGAAATTTTACTTGTACGCACCATGCCCTTACACATTCGAACTGTTTTTGCACGCGTGGTAGATGATCTGCTCGCTCCTGGCTATCATCATACAAGTGCTTGTGTTTTGCAACCCGATACTCAAGCTTCCGGAGATATTTATGAATTATTCGGCCAGAGCAAAAGGGAAATTAGCGACATTCCTTTGGAATTCTTTACCTTGGAACCTTATCGCGAGTATGTTTTCTTTTCAGATCGCGACCAGCTTCAAATTTCTCTGGAGGACCCCCAAACACTCTTCAAAGCATTTGATACAGCACCTGCTCCTTTAGAAAATAGTGCCTCTGTTTTTATTGTCAAAGGCGAACAACTACTGAACTTGAAAGAAAAGGATTGGATTACGAGAGAAACTCGTTTACATGAATTTCCGGGACCATTTCATGGAACAAGACAAGCTTTAATGGTCGAAAGATACATTGAACAACAACCCTCTTATCCTTTTTTGAAAGCAATAGACGACGGTGTGATTACTAGCCAAGGCATTTTACTCACCAGGTACTTTCCTTCACCTTTGATGAAGCGAATGCTTTTGAGCGACCAAGTTCAACGTTGTTTAAAAGGCATCTATTTTCAATACCCTTCGCTTTCCCATCGTAATTTCTTTTCAGCGGAAGATAGAGCTTTGCTGCATGATTTAGAGAAGTTTGCCATTCCTATTTATTGGGTAGATGAGACGAGCCGACAAATTCTCCAATATATTCAAAAACCGGATCGTGATTCAGGCCTTTTCGTTCCCCTTAATAAAATCGATACATTTTTAAAATCGACTGTATTTGGAATCTATGGATCTAATCTTGTAGCAGGTAATTTTGAGAAGGAATTATATGCATTGATGAAAGGAGTTTTAGAAATGCGCAGTGAGGTGGCTCACCCCTTGCTTAACAAAAGCACTCCCCTCGCTTTGTTAACCGGAGGTGGCCCCGGAGTAATGGAAATCGGTAATCGAGTGGCTAAAGAATTAAGTATTTTATCCTGTGCCAATATTGTTGATTTTCGTCAAAAAGATCGATCTGTTGTCAATGAGCAACTGCAAAACCCCTATATCGATGCTAAAATGACTTATCGCATCGACAAGTTAGTGGAGAGACAAGCTGAATTCCATTTAGACTTTCCTATTTTCTTGATAGGGGGCATAGGAACCGATTTTGAATATACTTTAGAAGAAGTGAGGAGAAAGATAGGGGCCTCCGAGGCAACTCCCATTCTATTATTCGGAGAACCGGACTATTGGAAAGAAAAAATCACAAGCCGATTTAAATGTAATCTCAAGAATGGAACGATTAATGGATCCGAATGGCTAAGTAATTGTTTTTACTGCATACAAAGCGCTGAACAAGGACTCGAGATTTACGAAAGTTTTTTTAGAGGGACTCTTGATATTGGAAAAACCGGACCCATTTATGAAGATGGCTTTCACTCATTTAACTAACTCGAGTTTATAACGGCTGTTTCTAACCCCAAGAGAGATAACCAAAAACTGGTACAGAAAACGGACCGGATTAAGATGGATATATCGTATAAGTTCCTTAAGAGGGTGTTTATAAAATCGGAATTACCTAGATTCGAGTGCTTTTTACAGGGGTTGCGATGCCGATTCTTGAGCCATATTGTTTAATATGGCTCAAGAATCGGCATCGCAACCCCTGCAAAAATCATCTCAAATATAGGCATTCCGATTTTATAAACACCCTCTAAGATAATCCTCATCATCAACCAAAATGGATTTGAATCGCCCCTTAACTAGATGGCCAATGCGCTTGTACTTTCGATTGATATAACGAGTAAAGCGGAAAGCAAGATGCTCCATAATGCGGGAGATGCTTATACTCGCTAATCGCACCTTCAACCCTTGAGGACAGGGGGATCCGATAAATGAGCTGCCTTGCAGATGAACGAAAGTTTTCCTAGGGATGTGCCGGTTATTCAGTAGCTTGCTGAGCATTAAATAATGCCACTTTCAAAAAAGGTGAAAGCTCTTGTTGAGGAATCAATCCCTCTTTTAAGTCTGCTCTAAGAAAATTCGACAAATAATTTTTACCGCCCACGGGCTGTTTTGCAATCACATCGATATTACGCCAATAACTTCTGCCATAATGAGGATAATGATCTAAAAACTCTTTTAAATCATCAAACGTAGGGTGCAACGCATTGATTGCCACCCCCTCTTTAAAATAGTTTTTCCAACCTTGAAAAGATTGTCTGACAATAAGAGGAAGCTCCGACTCATTAAACGCTTGTAAATCGGGCATGGATTTATAAGCTTCGAGATTGATCATTTCTATGTAAGATTTTGGAGCATTCCTCCAAGCAGATGGCAGCCATTCTTGGTTCTGATTCAGAAATTCCTCGAACAACTCCGGAGAAATAGGACGTGGAATATATTCAGATGCAAATAAACGGTTCCATGTATGGTAAAGAAAAATCAAATCCGGCGGGGCTATTACATTTTCATCAGCAGCATTCAACTCAACACCCTCTTCTTTTGCTTTAAAACCCGGCAAGTATCCAGTTTTAACGGAAGAATTCTTCCTTAAAAAAATAGGGAATTGCCATAAAAAAACCGAAAACTCACGATTCGTAACTTCCTGGAAGGGTTGCTTAAATTTTTGTTGATTGATGCGGCCCAGATACCAATTATAAGTCCCCATGATTGAAATAATCAATAGGGAGACTATAAAGATTCCTATCCAAACAGGAGAGCTTCTCAAAAGAGGGTTTTCTTGAATAAAATCCTTCTCTTTTAAAAGACTATCTTGTTTGGCATGATTTACTTCTTCTTTATCAACTTCAGTAGGATCCATTAATTTTAGTACCCATAAGAAGTTCTTATACTAAAATAATGGGTAGGCTGTTTTGAAAATTGTCCATCCACCGAATATCCATCATGATATTCCAGGTAGACGCGCAGTTTCTGTCGAAGTCCGGAAAATTTTCCCCATTCATAGCCCAAAACATATGTTTGATTGACATGGTGTTTAAAGTGGGATTGATAGTAAAAATTCATTCCGAAAATGGGCACGCCATAAAGACGATTGCAATAATCATGATAACCTAATTCAAATAGTCTTAATTCCAAACCTCCTTGAAGGTAAACTTTCCCTGTTCTAAACGAATCATCTTGACAAGCAACGTAACCGATTCCTCCATACAAACGAATGTCTTTTGTAAAGTAATTGGAAACAAAAAGATCAAAAGCCTCAACACTTGGATTAAGACGATGAAAATGGGGGTTATTAAGAAGAAATTCATCTCCTATATGAGTGGAAATGTGATAACCTCTTATACGAATTGCCCAATTGTCAAATGCGTAGGTTAAAGGGAAGCCCACATAATAATCTGCATCGACTAAGGGGGAAGAATCATGTAGAGGATCAAAAACAGCCCAAACTCCTCCTTCAATCTCAAGTTGTAAATCCCCTTTCCATTTCCAAAGATCGCACCAGCGAAAAATGGCAAATCGATCATAAAAAGAAACATCGATGACATTTCTTTCTAAAACTCGATCATTAAATCTCCAACCCACTGAGTAAGCCAACTGGCGAGGATCTGCCATTAACGGCCTAAATAACGGAGGGCTCTCAGGCATAAAAATGCCCCATAAATGATGACTACGAGCATATTCACAATCTGTTTCGGGCTCAGCCCCATACCAACAGCTATCTTTATAAACATCAGGATGCGTCGCTCGATAAGCATCCGCTTCATCGATGCTTTCGTTTTGATCCGCAATAGTTACCGCATCGATTGAAAAAGATTCATCATCTTGTGCGATTAAATTTCCTATAAAAGTCGAGCTTAAAAAGCTCCCTAAACATAACAAGAATGTTCTTGCATTAATCAACATAAATACTTCTCTCTCTAAAGCGCAAATGAATATCTGCTAAATTCTTCGATATATAAATACAAAAAAGAATCTACGCATATCAAATTTAGTAGATTCTTATCAAGTAGCTTCTTTAAAATTTAACAAATATTTTTTTTTAGGTGAGAGCAGTCTGCATAAGAGCCTATTTTTCAAAACGAAATCACCTTAATTCGAAGTAATTCTATTTTGAAAACAGGCTCTTAAAGCTGAGGGTAATCAAAAATGATTCATTTGACCGTCAGAAGTATCGAACTCTTTTACACGGCAAGTGCATGTTTTACCTTCCATACAGCCGCATTTACAAGGGCCTTTACAGCCGCATCCACAAGGACATAATTGTTTATTAACAGTTAGATCAGGAGCAGAATTACTAACCTTATTATTATTTTCTGCATGAAGAAAAGATAATCCACACAGTAAGCCTACCACAAAAAATTTCATCATTTTTTAATCCTTGAGTGATTGTTCGATTATAAACTTTTTTCCTGAACAGATCCGTTTTTTAAAGTTGGATCTGAGAGCTTGTTTTCAAAATGGGAATCATCTCAAATTCACGCATATCATTCCGAAACAGACTCTAGAAAATGAGTTCGAAGGCGCATAGCCTAGATGGTGTTTGTTTGAACTCATTAGACAGAGATATCCAAAGAAGTCAAGCATGTCAAGAGAAAAAAGGTTGTAATCGATTTAAACTCAATTCTTAATTTCTATAAATAGGTTTTTCCATACAATTAAAGCTTTTTCTTTGCTAGCATGTAAACACTCTTTCTCGGATCTATTTGCAATGTCATTTAAGGAAACACTAATCCAGGTACTCAATTTCCATCCCATTACAATTGTATTAAGGGAATTTTTTAGTGCAAATTGAAAAATTGTCTCTGTACTAATGAAGAGAGCTCTATAAATTTTAATTAAATTCAATCGATTGATCGCTCTTGTTAGATATGGAATCTCTGGAAGACATCGAATGCCGTTTTTTACTCCAACAACCCCTAGCAAAATCAGCAATCTGTACTTAGCCACCCATCCGACTCGGTTTGCAATGACATTGCTTGCGTTAAAAAATTGCACGGGGATATTATTAATGGCAATAGGAACAACTTTTCGAATTAAAACATCTCGAATCACATTACTGCATCGATAAAGAGTTAAAAATGAAATATATATAATCGAAATCGATAGGGCTATTTTAACAAGAGGATTTCCGAACACTTTAGCGCTGGTCTTTGGAATTTGGATCTGGCACACTTTTTTCAAAGGAGAATAAAGAGGTTTATATTTAGGATCTATTTTTTTTACTTCCTCGATAATCGCATTCGAGTTACGATTAAAACTTTGATCAAAAATAATTTTGAGAAGTTCATTTTTAGCGCTTATCGCTGTAAATTTATAACGGCTACTACTCTTGATCCGTTGTAACCCGTGAAACTCTTTAATTAACAGTTTTGCTTTTTCTTCTATTTTTTCAGATTCTTCCTTCGATTGTAAAGCTTCATTCAACCATTCTTTTACTTCCTTTAATCCAGAAGGTGAATTAAATTCAAGACCTTTAAGGACAGTATTTAAAAAAGGATTATAATTTTGAGTTAATATCATTTTAATTTTTTATTTTATAAGTTGAGGTAGCAATATATTATGATAAACAAGCAACCATTCGATTAATTCTTTTGAAAGGCCATTTTGCGCCATGTCTTCAAGATTTAATTCTGATAAAAATTCATCTCGGCGGGTCCGATCCAAGCTGTCTTTAATAACAAACTGAGGGTCAATAATATTATTAATCATTCGAATAATTGTAACGTTACCCAAAGGAGGAATACTCATTGAATTAAATGCTCGTCGAATTTGATTGATTTTGCTCATTTGGTCTAGTTCTAATGCTAGCATTTTATGATCGATCCCATTATTTTCCAAAACCATCTTTTTCAGCTTATCAATCATCTCTTTTTCAAGCTTCCTTTCGGATAAAGATACTTTAATCGTTTCAACTTGTTGTTGAACTTTGATAAGATTTAGATCCGGAAAAACTTTTTTCCTCCATTCTTTTGCTTGATCTAAAACAAAAAGTTCCATAACAAATGCGTCCCATCCATCATCAAAATTGGGAAGAACGACATCCTTCTTTTTGAGATATTCCAACAACTGCTCTAAATAGTTAAAGTTTTTTAGAGAGGAAGGGTCGACTTCTTTTTCTGCTGTAATTTCATTAATTTTGGCAATTAATATACCACTTTTAGTATTGTAATTTTCTTCATTCCAATCCTTAAGCTGATCTTTAAACCAATCCGTTATTTTTTCGCGAAAGGGCTGTCCATTTTTACTTTTAATCTCTTCTTGGATTGCTTCAATAATGGAGTCGACACTATATGCTTCAAAAAAAAGCTTTAAATAATGAATGCGATCAAAATTCGTCGAAAGAGTCTCAATAATGTTCAAACTCCCCGGAATACCGAGAATTTTACCCATATTTCCCAAATATTTATTCTCACTATGAGTGTCATTGCCAAGATGTTGCTGAATCTGTTGTTTACAGATTTCTTTACGTTTAAAAGCCAATAATTCAATAAGTTGCTTATCAAGAGTTAAATTGGCATCGACGTTACCTGGATTAAAACTATGGTAGACGCTCATGGCCTCACCCATATACCTAGCACCACAATGCTGACCGGCTATGGCTAAATCAATAGCTATTCGCGCTCTATCTTCAAGTAGATCATTATATTGACGCCTCGCTTGTTCAAGATAATCAGAGGAGGTCTCTCCGTTGTTTTCTTTGAATTTTTTAATTCGTTCATTCGATTCATGAATGGAAAGGCGAATGGCATCTTCAATTTGCTGATAAAAGTCCATCAGTCGCGGAGTATCATAACTAGAAGGAGTTCCCAAAAAAGGTTCTCGTCTCTTTACTTTACTGATAAAAACACCTAAGCTCTCCCTTAACTCTTCAACAGAGTTGGTTCTAACTTCATTTCGACTTTCTTTTGCCATGTAACCGACAGCTTTTCTATGTTCAAAATTGATGGCATCGTAGATGGCAGCTAAATCATCGACTTGGACTTCCGGAGGAACGTGGCTAGCATCCAATGCAAGAGCTTCTGTTTTAATGTGCGCCGAATCGATCTCGTCTCCTGTAAAGGTATTCAAATAATTTAAATCACTTTTTTTAACACCCATTTTGTCTAAAAAAATCCTTAAAGACGTCATGGAAACGCACAGCCCCATACTCAATATCCAGAAAACCACTTTAACGACTGCTAGATAAATGTCTGCAGGAGGTCTGAAGTTGTACAAGTTACCGTAATATCCTAAAACAATGTGTTTGAAAGATATTCCGGCATTGCTAAACGTAATATAAGATCCTTCTAAAATGGCTTTAAATAGGTTTTTCAGACTCAAAAAAGGTACGGAAACTATTTTTTGAATTTTACTGTTAAGCGATGAAGACTCCTGCTTGATTTTTTTGTCAACAAATTCATTAAAATCAACAAAGAACGGAGGACTTTGTATATAATATATTTTATATTCCATTTTTATACCTTATTTTCAATAATTAGAACTATAACATAACATCATAAAAAAAACAAGAAAAGAAAGTCTTCTATTTTTTCTTTCATTGTAATTTTTCAATCGACGTAACAAATTGATCATTAATAACTTTGAAAAGAAAATATGAAAGGGATAGCAAGCTAATTGAGAATTCAATTTAAAGATATTGCAATCTGTTTGATTTTCCAGTATCAGCGATTTGGTATATTTGTATCGTCTAAATTTCAAAGAAAAAAATTAAGAAAGGAAGAATTGATGGGAATATTTAGCCAAGGTAACGGAGGCCAAAAAGGCAGTCCTCCTCTAATTATTGCTTTATTAATGGTCGCCTTTGGACTTTTTATGTACTGGACACATACCGAAGAAAATCCGATTATAGGCGAAAAACAACATATTAGCATTACTCCCGAACAAGAGATCAAACTAGGGTTGCAAGCAGCTCCTGAAATGGCAGCCCAAATGGGAGGCGAAGTCTCCTCAAATAATCCTAAAACACAAGTTGTCCAATCAATCGGCAAAAAAATAATCTCACAAACACAAGCTCAAAAGGGACCTTGGAAATTTCAATTTCATCTATTAGCCGATCCTAAAACAATTAATGCTTTCGCCCTTTCTGGAGGGCAAGTTTTTATTACTTTAGGCTTGCTAAATAACCTGCAAACCGAAGCTCAACTAGCCGGCGTCTTATCTCGTGAGATCGGCCATGTGATTCAACGGCATTCCGCTCAACAAATGGCCAAGGGAGAGCTTGGAAAAATTTTTGTTCTGGCTACGGGTGTTGGGACAAGCGACCCTCAAAACTCTAACCATGGCTACATGGGAATGGCCATAGCTAATATCGTTAATCAAATGACTCAACTTCATTATAGCCGGAAAGACGAATCAGAGGCTGATTTATGGGGCGTAAAACTCATGATTGAAGCGGGATACGACCCTCACGCGATGATCGAAGTGTTAGATATTTTAGAGAAATCAGCGCCTAAAGGACAACAACCTGAAATGTTATTGAGCCATCCCTATCCAGAACACCGCAAGCATCAATTAGCTGCGTACTTGAAAGATCATCCTCCTTCAAGCTCACTGACTGAAGGGAAAAATTTAAAAGATCTCTTCAACGAATAAGAGCCTATTTTCAAATTGAAGCGCCCTATGGCTAGGGTGAAAGCTCTCGCGGATGGAAAATTACAGCCGGGTCCATATTTTTAATATTAACCTGGCTGCAATTTATCCATCCCCGAGGCTTTGTGGCAATCCGGAGGGCGCTTGAATTTGAAAACAGGCCCTAAGATTGATCATCATCACTCATGGCGGTTTGAGCAAATAACCTGGTGCAAGGGAACGTGCAGCTCTGGGTTATTTCAGATTAATTAGTAAGACTTAGCAAATATGGCATCCAAAGTTGCCGGCTTACCAGTGATAATGCAACGTCCCTCTGTATGACTTTGTTTAACAGGCAAGCAACGTATCGTAATTTTTAGCTCGGCTAATTTTTCTTCTGTCCCAGCATCACCGCACCACTTTGCCAACACAAATCCTCCATGAATTTCCGGGTTCTCTTCATTTTTTGGAGTAAAAAATCCACGCAATTCTTCAAAGGTTTGCACATGTGTATATAAATTTGCATCTCGATACGCAACAGC